>ERZ857965.1305-NODE-1305-length-26013-cov-49.135950_pt1 | contig 26013 bp, 17 predicted proteins | sample MGYA00519758_ERZ857965 | MGnify/ENA primary metagenome ERZ857965 (study PRJEB31778, sample SAMEA3449381) | human gut metagenome | biome: human gut; feature: human-associated habitat; material: faeces | place: United Kingdom | collected 2010/2012 ... | reverse complement strand
CACTATTTTTATATAATTCATAGACAAAAGAAGATTCTGCTAGTTCTGTAGGAAAAGTAGTTAACTCTAAATATAAATTCATAGTTACATCTCTATTACAAGTACTATTCTTTTTTACTTCAATATCTTTGATAGTTCCTTCTTCTTTAGTTAATACTGGTACTATATCTACTCCATTTATCGTAGAACCTCCTGCAAAAGTAACTGTAGGAGTACAAACTTCAGTATTAACTATAGCGTTAGTGTTACTAGACCATATATAATAGGCTAATGTTCCTCCTACTGATAAGATTAAAATACTTACTCCAATTATTATATATAATTTGTATTTTTTTAAATATTCTTTCATAATGACTCCTTATTTACTATCTATAAAGATTTTATCATAAATATATTTATTTAACAATATTAATTATTTATTTTTTCTAAGAACTCTTCTTCATTCCATATAGGAATATTTAATGATAAAGCCTTATCATACTTACTACCTGGAGAATCTCCTACTATTACTACTGAAGTTTTAGAACTTACTGAAGATGATACTTTACCGCCTAGATCTTCAATTATTTTACTAGCTTCATCTCTAGTTATATTGATTAAACTACCGGTTAGAACAAAAGTTTTATTTTTAAATTCTTCTTTTTCTTCATATTCAGTATTATTTATATAGGTTGTATTTACTCCATATTCTTTTAATTTATTTATTATATTTTTATTATTTATATCATTAAAATATTCTTTTATACTTGTGGCTATTATACTACCTATATCATTAATATTTGTTAGTTCTTCAGTACTAGCAGTCATTAAATTATCTAATGTTTTATAGTATCTTGCTAATACTTTAGCAGTCTTTGCTCCTACATTTCTAATACCTAGTCCATATAATAATCTTTCTAATGAATTAGATTTACTTCTTTCAATAGCAGCCTTTAAATTACTTATCTTTTTAGTACCATAACCTTCTAGATTCATTAATTCATCTTCATATTTATTTATATCATATATATCGGTTACATCAGTAATAAAGCCTTCATTATATAGATCTTCAATTACTGATTCACCCATTCCATCTATATTCATAGCTTCTCTTTCAGCAAAATGAATTATGTTTTCTATCTTTCTCGCAGGACATAAATTATTAGGACAATAATAGTCTGCTTCTTTTTCTTTTCTTACTAATCTAGTATTACATATAGGACAGTTTTCTATCATAGTAAATTCTTTCTCAGTACCATTTCTTCTTTCTTTTAATACTCTTACTACTTCAGGAATTACATCTCCGGCTTTACGAATAGATATAGTATCTCCTACTCTTACATCTTTAGCTATGCAGTAGTCTTCGTTATGTAGAGTTGCTTTGGATATTAATGATCCTGCTACATGGACTGGTGAGAAAATGGCATTAGGAGTTATTTTGCCTGTTCTTCCTACCGTAAACTTTATTTCTTTTAATGTAGTTAATACTTCTTCTGCCGGAAATTTATAGGCTATACCCCATCTTGGTACTCTAGCAGTATATCCTAGTTCTTCTTCATCATCTAAGTTATTTACTTTTAATACTACACCATCTATTTCATATGGTAAGTCTTTTCTAATACTTGCTAATTTTTCAATATCTTTAATTATTTCATCTACACTACTTGCAGTAGTATTTAATTTATAATTGGTAACAAAACCTAGTTCTTTTAAATAGGCTAAAGATTCGGACTGCTCTTTTATACCATAGTCTCTAGGATTTGGTATAAAATAAGCCATAAAATCTAAGCCTCTTTTAGCGGTTATCTTACTATCTAATTGTCTTACTGATCCAGCTGCTGCATTTCTTGGATTAGCAAATAATGGTTCATTATTTAATTCTCTTTCCATATTTGCTTTAGCAAATGAGGCTTTACTCATATAGATTTCACCGCGTACTTCTATATCTATTGGTTTAGTTAGTCTAAGTGGTATTGATTTTATAGTTTTAGCATTTAACGTAATATTTTCTCCCACTACACCATTACCACGGGTAGCCACTCTTACAAGTAGGCCTTTTTCATAGATAAGAGAACCTGATAGGCCATCCATTTTAGGTTCTACTGTATAAGTTGGATGCTTAATAGTTTTTCTAATTCTTTCATCAAAGGCTCTTATTTCATCTTCATTAAATATATCATCAAATGATAGCATTGGAGTCTTATGAGTAACTTTCTCAAACTTACTTATTGCCTCTCCTCCTACTCTTAGTGTAGGAGAATCTTCTCTTTTTAATTCTGGATACTTTTCTTCTAGTCTTAGTAATTCGCTATAATAATCATCATACTCCTGATCTGTAATAGAGGGACTATCTAAAACATAGTATTCATGACTTGCTTTATTTAATATGTTTACTAATTCTTCTATTCTTTTTTTTATGTTATCATTCATTTAATATCACCATGATAAGTATACCATAAAAAAGAAAAGAAGAAAAGTAATTACTTAACTTCTTATACTAACTTTTTAATAATTAATATTCTAAATCATCAAATGACATTTGTCCTTCTAATTCATAATTCTTTTTCTTTAGCGTTCTAATTTTAGGTTTAGGTGTTTTTAAACTATTTAACATTTTTATTCTATTTTCTTCTTTTTCTTTACTAGATATATTTATTTCTTTACGAATGCTATTTATTTCGTATGTAAAACAAAACATAGCTAGATCATGTAATGATTTATATTTTAATGAACAATTACCTGTTTTATAATCAGTCGCATATACTTCATTAAATACAAAACTTGTTAATGTCTCTTGCATTGTAAATTCATGTTCATTCTTTGTTTCTAATATATATCTAATACGACATATATTTTCATTATTGCAATAACTGTTTCTATAAAAACTTGTTAATTTATTTAAGAAATCTCTATCACTACTTTTACTTAATACGAAGTATCTTAGAAAATCAACATTAAAATATTTAGCAGCATCTTTATAAACTAAATCGTATCTTACTTTTGATAATTTATCTTTATCTTTATAACGTATTTCAATATCTTTAGTTACATCACATTCTTCAATTATACCTTCTTGTAATAAAGCTCTTTTTAGTACAATTTCATTGCTAAAGCAAGATGTAAAGTAGTCTATTTCTTCAAGTGAGTATGAAGTTTTCTCTCTAAATTTGGATATCTTCTTAAATTCTGGTAAACTAGAAATATCTAATTTATTATATTCTTTATTTTTTTTAATGGTTAAATAATAAGCCATACTTACCTCCCAATAATGAGATTATTATATACAATTGTTTGTTTTTTGTCAAGAAAAAGATACTATTTATAATTTTCTACTCGGTTGCCTTGCTTTTTTTTAAAAAATATAATATAATGTATATGAAAGAGAAATTAGTCATAATAAAAATGGCTAACACCTATTTGCGAGGTGTTCTCTTCATTGTTTTTGGCAAATCGGAGCTACCCCCTGAGGTGCCCCGATTTTTTATCTATTTTCTATGGTTACCTAGCACTATTACTGCTATGGTAACAAGAATAGTTAAAGCATATGCTATAACTAATTCCATCTACTAATAACCTCCTCCCCCTAAGGTTAAGAAATTACTTTCTATCATAAAATCACCTCTCCTTCCAAAGTAAAAACCTTAGAAAAAGAAGAGAACACCATAAGTATTAACCACGCCAACATTATATACTAGTTCAAGTACCATAGTCAAGGAAAATATGACTATTTTTTTAATATCTTTGTAAAGCTTTTATTTATAAGTGTTTATGAGAATTTTGCATACCAAACAATCGTATTATGAAATGGTAATTTCACTTATTTGCTTGCCTTTTTATTAAAAATAGAATATAATGTATATGAAAGAGAAATTAGTCATAATAAAAATGGCTAACACCTATTTGCGAGGTGTTCTCTTCATTGTTTTTGGCAAATCGGAGCTACCCCCTGAGGTGCCCCGATTTTTTATCTATTTTCTATGGTTACCTAGCACTATTAATGCTATATAGTTAAAGCATATGCTATAACTAATTCCATCTACTAATAACCTCCTCCCCCTAAGGTTAAGAAATTACTTTCTATCATAAAATCACCTCTCCTTCCAAAGTAAAAACCTTAGAAAAAGAAGAGAACACCATAAGTATTAACCACGCAAACATTATATACCAGTTTAAATATTATAGTCAAGGAAAATATGACTATTTTTTTAATATCTTTGTAAAGCTTTTATTTATAAGTGTTTATGAGAATTTTATATACCAAACAATCGTATTATGAAATGGTAATTTCACTTATTTGCTTGCCTTTTTATTAAAAATAGAATATAATGTATATGAAAGAGAAATTAGTCATAATAAAAATGGCTAACACCTATTTGCGAGGTGTTCTCTTCATTGTTTTTGGCAAATCGGAGCTACCCCCTGAGGTGCCCCGATTTTTTATCTATTTTCTATGGTTACCTAGCACTATTACTGCTATGGTAACAAGAATAGTTAAAGCATATGCTATAACTAATTCCATTTACTAATAACCTCCTCCCCCTAAGGTTAAGAAATTACTTTCTATCATAAAATCACCTCTCCTTCCAAAGTAAAAACCTTAGAAAAAGAAGAGAACACCATAAGTATTAACCACGCAAACATTATATACCAGTTTAAATATTATAGTCAAGGAAAATATGACTATTTTTTTAATATCTTTGTAAAGCTTTTATTTATAAGTGTTTATGAGAATTTTGTATATAATACAAATGTATACAAATAATAAATATTTTAAACAAAGACCTTAGGCTTTGTTTAACAGTGAGAGACTATAGGCTCGAACTGAATAAGAAAAAAGATAATCAAATTAATGATTACCTTATTACTATATTAACTATTCTACCCGGAATAGTTATTATTTTTACTACTTCTTTACCTTCTAACCACTTTTTAATAATGTCACTATTTAAAGCCTCTTTTTCTAAGTCTTCTTTAGAAATATCTTTAAATACTTTAACAGTATCTCTTACTTTACCATTAACTTGAATGGCTATTTCAATGGTATCTTCAGTAGTCTTAGATTCATCATAAGTAGGCCATGGTTCATAAGTTATAGTATTATTATGTCCTAACATACTCCATAGTTCTTCTCCTAGATGAGGACATAATGGACTAAGTATTTTAACAAAACCTTCAGCATATTCAGTAGGTAAATAACCTTCTTTATATACAGCATTAATAAAGATCATCATTTGACTAATTGCCGTATTAAAGTTAAGTGTTTCATAGTCATTAGTTACTTTCTTTATAGTTTGATGATATATCTTTTCAAGATTTTTATTTTCTTTATCAAGAACTTTGTTTTCTTCAAATAATCTATATATTCTATCAAGGAATTTCTTTGAAGCATCTATACCAGCATTACTCCATGGTTTATCTGCTTCAAGAGGTCCCATAAACATTTCATATAATCTTAGAGCATCTGCTCCATGAGATACTACTATATCTGATGGATTTACGACATACTCTGGATATCTCTTACCCATCTTAATATTGTTTTCTCCTAGTATCATACCTTGGTGAACTAGTTTTTTAAATGGTTCTGGTACTGGTGATATTCCTTTATCATATAGATAATTACACCACATTCTAGAGTATAACAAGTGGCCAACAGCGTGTTCTGGCCCTCCGACATATAGATCTACTGGCATCCAGTGTTTTAATAATTCTGGTTCTCCTATCTCGTTATCATTATGTGGATCAATATATCTTAAATAATACCAAGAAGAGCCTGCGGCTCCTGGCATAGTGGAAGTTTCTCTTTTACCCTTCATACCATCTATTACTACATTTTTCCACTTGGTAGCATTCTCTAATGGTGCCATACCATTCTTACCTTTATAGTCATCCATTATTGGAAGAGTAAGTGGTAACTCTTCATCTGGTACTAATTTGATAGTACCATCTTCCATATGAATTACTGGTACTGGTTCACCCCAATATCTTTGACGAGCAAATATCCATTCTCTTATTTTATAGTTAACTTTCTTAGTACCTAATTTATTTTCTTCAAGATATTCTATCATCTTTTTGATAGAGTCTTCTTTATTTAAACCATTTAAGAACCCGCTATTGATGTGAAGTCCATCTCCTGTATAAGCGTCTTTAGCGATATCGCCGCCTTCAATTACTGGTATGATATCTAGATTAAATTTCTTAGCAAATTCATAGTCCCTTTCATCGTGAGCAGGTACTGCCATAATGGCTCCATTAGCATAACTTGCTAGAACATAATCACTTATCCAGATAGGTATCTTTTTGTTATTTACTGGATTAATAGCATAAGCTCCGGTGAATACACCTGTTTTTTCTTTACTAGCATTTGTTCTTTCTAGTTCTGACTTAGAGGCTGATAACTTGATATAGTCCTCTACTACATCTTTATATTCAGAAGTTGTTATTTCTTTTACTAGACTATGTTCAGGAGCAAGCACACAGTAGGTAGCACCAAACAAGGTATCACACCTTGTAGTGAATACTGTGAATTCTTTATCGGTACCATCTACTTTGAAAGTAATATTAGCACCATAACTCTTACCTATCCAGTTTCTTTGGATTTCTTTAGTGGATTCTGGCCAATCTAAATTATCTAGGTTATTTAGAAGTCTATCGGCAAACTTAGGTATATCCATAGACCACTGTTTCATATTCTTTCGAACTACTGGATAGCCTCCTCTTTCACTCTTACCGTCTATTACTTCATCGTTAGATAGTACTGTTCCTAATTCTTCACACCAGTTAACGGGCATATCAATATATTTAGCATAGCCATCCATATATAGTCTTTTAAATATCCACTGGGTCCATTTATAATAAGATGGATCTGCTGTTGATATTTCTCTATCCCAATCATAAGAGAAACCTAATTCTTTTAATTGTTTTTTGAATACTTTAATATTTGACTCGGTGAAGCCGCTTGGATGATTTCCTGTTTTAACGGCATATTGTTCTGCGGGTAGGCCAAAGGCATCCCAACCCATTGGATGTAAAACATTATAGCCTTGCATTCTCTTCATTCTTGCTACTATGTCAGTAGCAGTATACCCTTCGGGATGGCCAACATGAAGACCTACTCCTGATGGATATGGAAACATATCTAGAGCATAATACTTTGGTTTACTAAAGTCTTTTGTATCGGTCTTAAATGTTTTATTTTCTTCCCAATAATCTTGCCATTTCTTTTCTGTCTTTCTAAAATTATACATTTTTGTTACCTCTTTTCTTTGCTGTATTAGTCTTTTTTGGGACATTTTTATCTTTAGGAGTATCTTTTACTTTAATAGTCTTTTTAGGAGTACTTACCATACCATGTTTTTGATAGTATCTACCAAGTAGACCATATAGAATAATTATTAGTAGTATTATTATAAATATACCTACGATTAATTGCCACATCCATTTATCTAATAATTTAGATATTATTATATATGTTGTATCTATGATAAAGGTATTAACAAAAGCCGTAGCATAAATAAATTTCTTATAGTTTATTTTACTTTGATCTAATCGGTAGAGGCTAACTAAGTAATAGAATTCTACGGGTACTTTATTGGGATTATATTTAGTTTTCTTTCTTACAAAGATTAACCAATATAATATAAATACTCCAATATATACAATTAAAAATTCTAGTAATATTTTTAGTATATCTTTCATAAATGCCTCCTTATATATCTATGTATTATACTATGATTTTTCTATATATTCAAGTAAATTTATAAATACATTTATATATTTTTTATCTAAACCTTTTCTTTTTAGTTTTCTTATTTTTATTCTTTTCTTTCTTATTTCTAAATCACTAAATAGTATCTTATCTAATTCTTCTTTTAAGTTTGTTCTTATTTCTAGATCAAATAAGATATTTTTTATTTCTTCATTTATTATTACATCTGATCCTACAAGTATATTAGTACCTTTGATATTTACTTTGATTTCTCTACCTACGATAGCATTATCTATTTTTATGATAAAGTCATCTCTATCATAATAAGTGCTATAACTTATTGTTTTATCTTCAATATTTACTTCAGTTATATTTCTAGTATTTTTAAATCTAAGTAAGTATGTTCTTCTGGATAATAAGTTCTTACCTTCTTCTCTTGAGATAATAAATGTATAATTATCTAATTCATACTGATAATTAAACTTAGTTATCATGTATAAGCCTTTTTTATAGTTATTAGAATAGCCATCATCTTCGTAGAAGGAATACTCACCATTATCTAGTGGATATATATTTAGTTCTAATATACTTGGTATATCTTCTTTAATATTTATACTTGTTGGTATGATAGAACCGGCTTTAACAAATACAGGATAGTCTTCATCACGATAGAAGTTATTATAGTATTTATTACCAGTATATTTTTTACCATTTAGGTAATCAAACCATATACCATTTGGTACATATATTTTCTTTATTGATCTTTTAATAACACTATTTTTTCTTTCAGTAATTGGGGCTATAAAGAAGTTTCTACAGAAGAAGTATTCATTCTTATATAGTGGTTCATCTATTATCTTAGGATAATCTATATAGAATGGTTTTACTAGTCCATGCCCAGTTTTATGATAGTTATAACTTTCACTATATAGATATGGTATTAGTTTATATCTTAAATTCATATAGTATATTATATTATTTCTAATGATACTATTCCATTTCCATGGTTCTCTTTTATAGTATACTCCGCCTTCACTAGCTAAGAGAAATATTGGTGAGAAACAAGAGAACTCAATATACCTTAAGTATAATTCGTCTTCTTCAATACCACCGTGATAGCCACCAATAGGATGAGCTATAAAGGATAAGCCCATGTTATATCCTTGAGAATTATATCTTGGTAATAAATTTAATGTTGTCCAGTTTACTAAGGTTTTACCACTCCAAATAATGGGATATCTATGCATAGCTATATTAGCATTTCTGGATAGTGTTAAGCCTCTTATATTTTTTATATTACTTAGTCCATGGTGATAGTGGTCTATCTTCCATAAATTTATTCTATCTAATGGATTATTATAATCAATACTATATACTGCTACTCCAAGATTATTTAAGTTATTTATAAATATATTAAAATATATACCTATCTTATCATTAGATAAAGGAATAAAGTTTACTTTATCTAAGTTAGTATAACTACTTATATAGTTATATTCATTAGTACCTTTATTTATATAACTAGTGGGATTAATTGTTACTCCTAGTTTTATATTATTGTTATTTAAATAACTACTTATATATTTTAAATCTATACTTGGTATTAATGTACTTCCATTATGCCAATAGTCTCCGAGTAGAAATACTGATATTGGAATATTATTTATATTAAATTTATTTACTAAATTAACTATATCACTAGTACTATAGTTATCGTTCTTATACCATATAGCTCCGAGAGCATATCTTGGTATTAGATTAGGATAACCTGTTAAAGTGAAATAATCTGTTAGACATCCTTCAAAATCATTATTATACATAATTAGATATAAATCTTTTATATCCTTAGGTCTTTCTATAAAGTTATCGTTTTCATCTAATACTAGAGACCCAGAATCATCTATTAGACATATTCCGTCTAAGGAATATAATCCTTTATCTAATATTATTTTATCCTTGATACTATCTATTGAATAATTAATGGCTCGCATATTTCTTATTTCTTTACTACCTGCCTGCCATTCTTTATTGGTACCATTTATTACTGCTTTTATATTACTACCAAAAGTAGTTGATTTGAAATCACTATCTTTTACATAAGATAAAGTAAATATACCAGTATCTATTTGAATAAGAGTATTACTTTCAGTAATAGAATATGGTACTTTAGGGAAAGATCTATTTATTACTAAAGAAGTTGGTCTATCTTCAAATACACCATTAATACTATATTCTAATCTTATCATTCTAGGAGTTAATATTGTAAATCTATATTTATTACCTATAATATAAGATTCTTTATCACTAATTAATTTATTTTTACTATCTATATAGTAATTACTTACATTAGTCATAATATCCTTTCCTTTCTATTCTTTTTATCTACATATCTATTTTACTTTATAAGGCACCAAACTAGTGTTAATACCAAAATTTATTTTTCATTTTTCGCCTTTCCATGAATACTTATCTTCTCTTGGCGACTTTCGCCGCCCTTGCCCCTAACAGACTTCACCTGTTTGAGGGGTCCCTTACCAAGTTCTTCCTACCAAAGTTATCGCAAATTAACTGCTTACGCACTTAATTTGTACGGATTACTACTTGAGCCGTCCCCTGCCCCTGACTCTATTCCTAGTTCAGAACTTAGATAAAGGACTGGTGCGGACCCATAGCTCGAGTAATACGCATGGTTGCCTCCCATAATGCCGCTCAAAATCACACCCCACGCAATGTACGAGTAGTTGGAATGAGGGGTTAATAACCATCCATCATTGCTTCCATTATTTGTTATAATCGATTTCATCCAGTTGTTTGAGGTACAAGTACTATCGTTATATTTATTTAATTGTTTATTAACGCACTGATTTAAATCTGCCGCATAGCCATAATCACTTGGATATGCTAGCGCTATTTTTCCTGTCCATGTTGGTAGTCTTCCTGTATATACTGTTGTTCCTCTTTCATATTCATATATTTCATTTGGATATACTGTAAAGGTATTCCATCCTCCTAGATTATATGTTGTCTCTGCAATCATATTTCTTGTTTCATCATTTTTTATTCCTGTACTTGTAAAATCACAATCTACTGTGGCATTATTTTTACCACTATAACATTTGCCTGATGTACTATTGTAATATAAACTATATCCTAAATAATTGCCTTCAGAATCTTTATCATTGTTATCATTTATATAATAATCAACTGGATTAAGTAGTTTCATTAATCTTGCGGTAGTCCAGTCATTTTTACCAGAATTATTTTCTGCTCCAGTACTAGTATTCTTGTTATCCCAAGAATATGTTCCTATTTGACTACCTTTTATTAGTTTTAATTTACCATCAAATACTCCTATTATTCGCCATGTTTCACATGTACTAGATGTTTGATTACTATAGTCAGAACAATTAAAATATATATAGTTATTAGGATTTGCTCCATAATATCTTATATTACCACCATCTAAATCAGTTGTAGTACCACCCAGTCTATCATTCATTAATGATACTGATGGTGCTGTATTATATGTAATACTATTATTTGTTGCTGTTACCTTTGCTGCACTAGTATATAAACTAATAATAGTGTCTGCTGCTGTTGGTTCTTTTTGAAGACTAGCAGTGCAATCTACTGATATACTAAGAGATTCATTAGATATATTACCTAGTTCTTCACTATTATCAAGCCATACATATACTGTATATATTTGCTTAGTTTGTTCTAGATATAGATTTTTTAATATTGTTACTTTTGAACCGGATGTAGTACCTTTTAAAGATCCCTCCTTTAGTACATTACCATTATTTACTACGGCATATTTAAGTGCAGGACTATTACTTAAATTAGTACCTATAGTATTAACAGTTAATTCTATTTTACCATATATATCATAAGAGTCATCCTTCTTCCAAAATTCAATATCGCTACTTGCTCCACCTTCATAAGAAGTACTAGGATTTAAAGTAGCGGCAGTTATATCAGTACCTTTAACATAATTAATATAATATGCTAGTCCATGTGTTGTTGTATTTACTCCAATATTTTTAGATAACTGAGCTTTATATAAAGCATAAGTACCACTTACTATTATTGTTATCACTAATACACTTAAAGAAATTATCATAAATAGTTTACTCTTTTTCACTATATTCACCTTACTTTTCTACTAATACAATGATATCATAATATAAAAAAAAGTGCAATAAACTCACACTTTTTTCTTGAGTATTTTTTTGATTATGTAAAATAATATTGTAATAAATGTATAGAATATTATTACTAAGATACTTCCTATTATACTGGTATTTTCTACTCTTACTATTAAGGTTAATAATACTAATATTAAGCATAATATTATATTTTCGTAAATAATATTTAAAATATTACTAAAATTATTTAAAATGCTTATTTTTAACTTTTTATTTATAAATATAATACTAATAATTGTACTAGTAGCCATACCTATTATTATAGATAATACACTACCAAAATATAGACTACTACCCATACGATAACTGGCATTAATAAGTGGTATTTCAAATACTAGTTTAATTATTAATCCACTTAATAAGGATATTTTATTTATTTTACTACTGGTAACTTTTATACTTATATCCATTACATAATTATATAATGTATAAAAGAATATTAATACTACTAAATCAAACAGAAAATTATTATTACTAAATAGTATTTTACAAATAGGACCTGATATTATCATTAAAAGTATTGTTATTGTAATCAAATAATTAGATACTTTAATTATTTGATTACTAAAATTATCGCTATTTACTTCAAGATGTTTTTTTAATATATAACTAATATATTTTATAAAGTATATTCCATAGAAGTATACATTAACTATAATTATACTTGTATTTTCATAACTATAATTATATTTATTAATTAAAGTATAATATAGTATTATTATTGATGTATATATATAGCCTTCTTTAATAAGATTATATATAGTTATACTTTTATTAATATCTAATATACTTCTTATTATTTCTTTATAATTATATTTTTCTCTTACTTTTACTTTATTTTTTCTTAATATAAAGATATATAGTAATAACATTATTATAATAAATATCATTATATTTACTGAGTATAACAGTAATACTTTAATATAATCATCTAATTTAAATACTTGATATAAAAGTATACTTGATATACTATTTATTAATAATAGTAATAATAAATATATATTAAATAATTTATTACCCAGTTTTTTATATTTTGTATATTCTAGAAATATACTTGTTATTTTAATTATAATTATAGTTAAAGTAAATAATACTCCAAGTACATTTATTATATTTAATCCTTTAATAGACATAACACTACCTATTAAGAATGATAATGCACTAAATACTATAAATAATAAACTAATAAATATAATTGTTATTTTATATATTTTATATTTATTTTTATACTTTTCTAATGTACTTTTTATATTTAATTCTGAAAATATATTATATAGTAATATACTTAGACTAGAGCTTAATACTAAATTTAATATATTACTATTCTTAGTAATGTAGTTTAATAGTACTAAAAATAACATAAATAGTAAATATATAATATTAATTTTCTTTTTCATTACTCACCTACAATTAAATTATATATTAAATATTAAATTTTTGCAATTTTTTTTAAAAAATGGTTGCTATTTTTTTAATGTTGTTGTATAATCTATATTGACTGATGTCTTGGTAGCTCAGCTGGATAGAGCAATCGCCTTCTAAGCGATCGGTCTGGAGTTCGAATCTCCACCAGGACACCACTTTAAATATTAAAGCCTTATAAAATAAGGCTTTTTTATTTTACTTTTCACCTATTTTGGAGTAATTAAAAAATACTAGAGTTTATTATTCTAGTATTTTTTTTAATTAGTTTGAACAGCAGTCACATTAGCTTTAACAATAATATTTTTACTATCAATATCATCATTAGCCTTATTTCCATCTATATAAAATATTATTAGATAATCTTGTCTTGTACCGTCATCAGCAAGTGCTTTTTCATAGACAGTTCTACTACCAGAACTTGGAATAGTATCTGTAGCTAAAATATCAAAAGTCATATTTTCTAGCGTTCTTGCATCAACTCCAGAAAATAGGGATGCATCATAACTTGCTACTACATAATTTAGTGCTCCAGAACAACTACCCGAAGCATTATATATGCTTGGTATTAAATCTGCATTTAATTGAATGGATAATTTGGCTTTTACTTTTGTGCATTTTGGATCTTTGCTAGCACTTAAATTAGTTACAGCCATTCCTCTTTTTATTGTAATCTTATTATTAGATATTAATTTATTAGCATCTACAAGTAGCATATCATCAGTAACTAAATTACCTTCGGTATAATTAATATTAAAACAAGCTGTATTACCACTTATATTTATTCTACTACTTTCCCAAGTAAACCAAGCAAAAGTAAATCCTGCGATCAATATAACAAATAGTACTATACCAATAATAGTTCCAATTATTTTAATTTTTTTATTTTCCTTCATAGATATCTCCTACTCTTTCTATTTAAGTATATCATTTTGAAGTTTATTAGTCAATTGAAAGAAAATATTTTTTATTTCAAATCACTTAATGTTAAAGCATATACCTCATTATTATTAACATAAAAAGATACTGTTTCTAAATTATTATATATATCATTTATAGAAAGTCCTATTGTGTATATAACTTCTTCAAGTATTTTGTTACTATCTGGATCACTTAATAATAGTTCATTGAAATTTAATTTTAAATTATTACCTTCTAATTCATAGTCATTTAATACTACACCGGCATTTAAATGACTCATTAAATTTGTTTCATATATTGGAGAACTACTTAATTCTTTAATTATTACTTTTACCGGTTCTATTTCCTCTTTATTTATATATTTAGTTACTGGTACATAATAATTACTATCGTTATATTTATTTACATAATATACCGTATATGAATCAATATTATTAATCGTTGTTAATTCATATTCTTTATTTATACCATAACTTCTATCTAATACTGAAGGAATTATTTTTTTGCTATGTGGAAGATTTGTTAATATATTTCCTTCTACTTTAATTATTATTTTATCTATACCTTTGATACTAGTTAAAGTATAAATTATTGATTCAATCATCTTTTCTTCTTCTACTTCTGATACATCAAGAAATTCTTTTGAAAAATCTATTGTTAATATTTTATCTTTTAATTCTATATTAAGTATACTAGTATCTGGTGGTATAATACTCCTGAAGCCATTAGGAATAATATTTGATTTTTTTCCTCCAATAGTAAGACTATCTAATAGATCTTTAGCTTTATCTATATCATTACAATTACAACTAACAATATTTGTTCTTGCTACATAATCATTTTTATCTATTAAATATATTGTGTCAGTAATATTATTATAAGTATATTCAATATCTTTGTTTTTTAATTCTATTTCTTTTCTATTATCTGGTATTAAATATATTATTAGCAGCAGTAAAACTGCTGCAGTAGATACCATTATTTTTTTAATAGACATTCTTTTTAACATAAACCTATCACCTAGTAAAATATATGTGTTAATTAGTAAATAAATTACATGAGAAAAAGAAAAAAGCACAATTTGTGCTTATAATGATATTTCACCAAGCCTAATTAGTTCTACCACCGCTTGTGCTCTTCCTTTTACAGATAGTTTTTGCATAGTATTAGAAATATGATTTCTAACTGTTTTCTCACTAATATTTAAAATATCAGCTATTTCTTTCGTACTTTTATTATCCACTAGTAACGAAAATACTTCTTTTTCTCTTTTGGTTAATATACCTTTACTCATAAATACCTCACTTCCCTTGTACATAGGGTGGTCAATGTCTTTTCATATTATTGTATTCCTATATTAAAATAAAGTGAGGTATTTTAACCTAATTTAATTAAATTTTACTGAAATATACATTTTATTATCAAATTCTTTTTGAACTAGTCGCATTATTTCATTAGCTTTAGAGGTATTAGAATCATCTGAATCGAGTACCACTCTTACATTATCACCATCTATTTTAACAAAATTATCACAACTGCACATTTCTTTTATCTTAGTTTCTATTGTCTCTTCTTTAGAAGAATTTTTATTTATTAATTTTAATTCTTCAAAATAATTGTTTTTTTCTTCGATACTGACACTTTTATCAGTAATTTTTTCTTTCAAGCTATTTATTTTTTCTTTAACTGTGGTATCATCTTCTACTTTAAGAGAAGCAACTACACTTGATTCTTTTATTTCTGTACTTGTAGTTTCTGATTCTTTATTTGATAAATCTTTATCAAATACTTCATTAGGCATTGTTACATAATAAATAGATAATACTAATACTAAACTAAATAATGTTAAAAACCATAAATTTTTCTTATTAATCATATTCTTTCCTCTTCTTTCTATTTAAATATATTAGTAATAAGAAAAAAATATGAAATAAATTCATATTTTTTAGCTTCTTTTATAATAAATGATAGTTTGTTCCTCTTTTGAAATTTCTTGTTTTAATATCAGCATATTGGCATCCTCTAAAGTAACATAATATTTGCCTTTTAAATACCAATCATTATCTTTAATATTTAAGATACCGCCTTCATATGTATAATTTACTGTGCCACACTCGATATTATCATCACTATTATAGTAGCAAAGTTTCATATTATTATTTTTTTGTAATTCAATAACACATCTCCATGGAACCATATTAGAAGTTTCTTTTCCATCTAATATAGTTTTATTTTCTTCAAGTCTCCATGTTCCATATAGTTCTTCTATTTTTATATTATTTCTATTTGTAATATAAATAATAGTTACAAAAATAATTGCAAATACTAGTACTAATAGTAGTATAATTAATATCTTTTTTTTCATAATATTTCACCTCTAATTACATGCATCATAAGTTCCTGTACAACTACCATTTGGCTTTTGCTGATATACTCTACACTGGTTATTTACGCATGCAGCACCACATGAATTACTAGCACTACATTGACTATCTTTAGTACAATAGCCACATGGTTTTACGGGAGAACCGCCAGTACCACCACCACCAGTACCACCACTACTAGGGCAATACCAATTAGCCTTAAGTTCAATATTGTATTCATCACTATCAACATCAAACCACTGCCTAATGACTTTACTTTCTGGATAATAGTACCAACCATATAGTGAGCAGCCGCTTCTTGATATCCTTGGCATAGTAATATTCGTTAAATAATAACTACTATCAAAGGTATACCTTACTCCTGCGGTGGCCATAAAGAAGAATTCTGTAGTGCCATCACTAAATTTACCTCCATCAGCATAAAATGTAACTTTATGACATTGTGTTAAATTATTTCTGAGAATAGTGCCTGATGTACTTTGTTTATTCTTTGATGTGTAGTTACATCTTGCATCAGCGCTTGAAGCAGAATCACATGTAGTAATATAATAGTAATCACTACCTGAACATCTATAATCATTAATAGAATCTTCCTTAATCCAATTAACATATAATGTTACTTCACAATCTGAATTAGATGCATCACATAAATCATTGACATCATATCTAGTTGCTTGATTAAATGTATTTTTTGCATCATTATACCATTCTTTACCACTAACTGCTTTATAGCCACTTCTTACAATATTTATATATGCAGGATTATTATAATTATATAAACCATTCGAACCTAACATATCACCATAATTATATGCTTCTATTATTGTACTTCCGTTTAATGTTACATATGATCCACTTGTACTATAAGCAGAATTATTAGTATTTAATTGACCACCATTAACATTATATTTAATTTTAATTTTATTTGCCTTCCAGCCAGCATAGACTGTTATATTTTTTGTATAGTTATATGTATCAGATGATAAATATTGTGCTACTCTTCGGCCTTCATTTACACCATATGTTAAATAATGGTTATATAATTTATCTGCATCATAATTAAAAGCATTATATAAATCTGGATTTGTATCAGCATAATAATTTAAAGGTTTGTCTTTGTAATCAGGGTTATACCATCCAATAAAAGTATAGCCTTTCCTTTTTGGAGTACATAAAGTACCAATTTGTGAATTATAATTAACAGTCTTTGATGTACATCCACTTCCATTATTATTATTATATGTTATGGTATATGTTGACAATTTAGTTATTGGATAATATGTTTCACTCTTATTTATAGATTTTGAAATATTTACATTCCAACTACTTGTTGTAGCACTACTATTAGTATTCCAACCAACTACACTATATCCTGCTTTTTTTATAATTGGAGAAGTTATACTACAACTTTTATTTCTATCTGCTAAACATAACTTTTTAATATCACTAGTTTGTCCACCAATTGTATCAGCAGTTCCTCTACTAAATATAGTTATATAAGAACTAAAACTTTTTGTACTTGACTTAGAATTATTACTTTTATCTCTTGTTTCAGCAGTAACATCAAAATCCCCATTCTCTGTATAAGAAAGTATTACTTCTTTATCTGATACTTTATACCAAGAATTAATTGATATTTCCTTGGTCTCTTTATCACAAACATAATTATTTGTTATAGTACTTAATGTACACTTCTTTACATTTTTATTAGATGTAGCATTAATATCAGATTTAAAATAATGATTACCATTTTGATTACCATTTTCATCTATTATATTGGTATCATCATAAGTTATCTTAATACTATCATTACCATTTATGCTTATAGTAGGTTCTTTTATATCTAGTGTTTTAATATTTTTTGTAGTACATGCCTCTGAATCATTACTTGATGTCATACATACTCTTATGTCATATCCCGTATTTGATTCTAGTCCTGTAATCTTACATTTATTACCATTAATTGTAGTATTGTTATTTTCTATAAATTCTGCATTTCCGCCATCAATTCTACTCTTAGCATAGCTGCATTTCCTTTCTGTTATATTACTACTAGTACCATCTTTAGTTTTAAACTCGGCATCAGTAAATTCTGCAATTATAGTATCAGTATATGTTTTTTCCCCTTTAATAGTAGGGAGTTTCTTTATATTTTCTGGTTTTTTACCACCAGTGCAATAATTAAATGCCTCTATTTTATCCGTTTCATTCTCACTAATTTGTGGTGTTAAAACAAATTCTTTTTTTATTACTTTAGTAGTTTTATCTTTTACTACTGCTATATAATCATTTAAACTTATGCTATTACCTTCAACACTCTTAGCATTTTTATCTAAAAGACCCTTATTAATAAGTTCTTGTATTGTAGTACAAAAATATATATTATTAGATTTATTAGAAGCCTTCCAAGTATCATCAGTGTATTCACCTGAATATGTTCGTGCAGACTCTTTTATACCACTTACTGATATTGTTGTACTAGTAGTTTTAGCCTTATCTACTGAACTAATAATACCATAAGTTGTTAAACCTAATACTAAACCTATTATTAATATTGTGGCTAATAACTCTATTAAAGTAAAACCCTTATTAGATAATTTCTTCATTCTTTATCACCTACCATAATTAAATTATACAGTAAAAGGTAAAAAAGAGCAAGATATTTTATAACTGAAATATAATGCATTTCTTGCTTGCTTAAACAATAAGAAAAATTTGTATAAAAAAACAAGTATTTTAATATTTACTTGTTTTCTTACTTTCTATTAATTTTTTTTAAGTAGTTTTTTATTATAATTAAATATTTGTCTTTTTATCGAGTCCAACACCAATGTGTAACATTTGGTTTGTATTTATTTTTCCAAGCACACATATATTTTCCTTCTTTTTCTGTTTTTCCACTCTTCATATTTGTATCACAATATAAATTAATTAAATTACCTCCTGCAACACCACAATCAGCATCTTCATTACAAGTACAATTTAACAATTTTCCTTCACTAGAATCACCGCCTGAGCCTCCAGAACCGCCAGAACTGGTTGGACAAGTTAATTTACTTCTACTATCAACCAAATAATCTTTCCAGTTACCATCTGAACCTGTTCCACCTTTTGACATGTAGCATTTATCATCAACCTCATACCACCAATCATTAACTAGCTTAGTTCTTACTTTAACTGGTACACCGCAGGCATAAGCTGTAACTATAGAGTAACTTGTTCCTGAACCACTACGGCAATTTAAACCAATATTAGCATTTATATACATTGTTTTTGTACTAACTTCAGTCCAATTAACTCCAAGCGTTATTGTACAATCAGTTTTACTAGCATCACAGAAATCACTAGCTTTATATGTATTTGTATCTTGACTATATGTTTGCTTAGTACAGTTTCCACTTAAACATTTCCATTCTGCTCCACTTACACCTTCATAACCATTTCTCATAATATTTAAATAACTTGAATTATTATAATTAGGTAATCCAGTAGACATAATAGTATCATTATAATACATTGAATGTAAATTACTACCATTTTGAGTAACTATACCATTTGCATCTACTGAATATGCTGCCGTAGATATCAAGGTACCACCATTAACACTAAAGTTTATTATTACTCTATTTCTACGCCACTGAGCATACATAGTTATATCACTATTACCAGAATATGTTGCACCAGCAGAATATGAGGTTCCATTACCAGCACTACTAGTATTCCAATTAACAAACGTATATCCTGTTCTAATAGGTTTACTAGTACTTAAAGTTATGTTTTTATTATGTTCTTTTACTTGATTACTAGGCGCACCACTTCCACCATTAGCATTATATTTTATAGTATACGTCTTTAATTTTACTATTGGAAAATATGTTTCACTCTTATTTATATTTTTTGAAGTGTTTTGTGACCAAGTACTTGTCATAGCATTACTATCGGTGTTCCAACCAACTACATTATATCCTGCTTTTTTTATAATTGGAGAAGTAATAGTACATGTTTCATCCTTATTTACCAAACACAATTTTTTAATATCATTAGTTTGTCCACCAATTGTATCAGCAGTTCCTCTACTAAATATAATCTTATATAAACTATAGTTTTTATCAGTAGATTTATAATTACCACTCTTGTCTCTAGTTACCGCAGCTATAGTAATATCTCCACTATTTGTATAAGATAATTTAACTTCTTTGTCATCTACTTTATACCATTTATCTTCTGTAATATTTATAGTACTATCACTACTACAAGAAAAAGTTTCTCCCTCTTCGTTACAAGTACTTACATTTTTATTAGATGTAGCATTAACATCAGATTTAAAATAATGATTACCATTTTGATTACCATTTTCATCTATTATATTGGTATCATCATAAGTTATCTTAATACTATCATTTGTATTTATATTTATACTTGGAGATTTTACTTCTTTTGTTTTAACTATTTCTGGAGTAGAACAAGCACGTGAATCATTTTTTGATGTCATACAAACTTTAACATAATAGTTTTTGTTTTGCACTAATCCTTCAATCTTACACTCTTTATTAGTGATTGTACCTTTGCTTGTAAAATTACCACTGGTAGTTTCGTCATAAAGACATTCTCTCTTTTTAATATTACTAACATTACCATCTTTAGTTTTAAATTCGGCATCTGTAAATTCTGCAATTATAGTATCAGTATATGTATTTTTTTTGTTAATGATAGGCAATTTCTTTATATCTTCTGGTTTAATATTACCAGTACAATATTGATGTGCCTCGTGTTTTTCTTCATCTTCATTGAAGGCTTGTAAAGTTAAAACAAATTCTTTTTTTATTACTTTAGTAGTTTTATCTTTTACTACTGCTATATAATCATTTAAACTTATGCTATTACCTTCAACACTCTTAGCATTTTTATCTAAAAGACCCTTATTAATAAGTTCTTGTATTGTAGTACAAAAATATATATTATTAAGTTTATTAGAAGCCTTCCAAGTATCATCTGTGTATTCATTTGAATATGTTCTAGCAGCTTCTTTTATACCAGCTAATGTTAATTTTGAGCCTTCATCTTTAGCACTTTTTACTGAACTAATAATACCATATGTTGTTAGACCTAATACTAAACCTATTATTAATATTGTGGCTAATAACTCTATTAAAGTAAATCCTTTATTTGATAACTTCTTCATTCTCTATCACCTACCATAATTAAATTATATAGTAAAAAGAAAAAAAGAGCAAGATTTTTATATCCTTATTGGATCAAAATCAAACTCTACTTTTACCTTGGAATTATTTTTATACATACTATCAATAAATTTTAATGTATCATATAGGTTATTATCCTTTTGATATTTTAATATTATTTGATAATGATATATATTATTTATTTTAAACATACTTGCAGTAGTAGGTCCCAATATTATGGTACTGGGGTTTAATTTACTTTTTAAATAGTTTCCTATTTTACCGGATTCTTCAAAACCTATATTATAATCTTTAGAGGTAATACTAATTAAAGTCATATAATAGTATGGTGAATATTTTAGCATTTTACGCATTTGCATTTCTTCTTTATAGAAACTTATATAGTCGTGTCTTGAAGATAATTCGATACTATAATGTTCTTTATTATATGTTTGGATTATTACTTCACCAGGACTTGTACTACGGCCCGCTCTACCAGATACTTGGGAAAGTAACTGGAAGGTATTTTCTCCCGCTCTAAAGTCTGGTACCATTAATGATGAGTCAGCAGATACTACTCCCACAAGAGTTACCAGTGGAAAATCTAAGCCTTTAGCTATCATTTGAGTACCTATTAAGATATCATATTTATGACTACCAAAGTCTTCAATTATTTTTTCATGTTGTCCTTTTTTACTAGTGGTATCGACATCCATTCTAACTATTTTAGTGTCATATAATTTATGTAATTCTTCTTCTAGTTTCTCAGTACCAAGTCCATAGTCTTTGACATTTTCTCCACCACATTTAGGGCATTTATTATTTAATGGTACTGCTTTACCACAGTAATGACATTTTAGATTGTTACTACTTTTATGATAAGTATATGTAATATCACAGTTTGGACATTTCAAAGTATAACCACAGTCCCTGCAGGTTATTACTGAAGAGTATCCTCTTCTATTTAGAAGTAATATTACTTGTTCATTTTTAGTTAGTTTTTCTTTTATCTTCTCTTTTAAAATACTTGATAATATGAAATTGCCTTTTTTTACTTCTTCTTTCATATCTACTATTTGGACTTTAGGAAGAGTACTAGATCCTACTCTAGTAGTTAGTGTTAAAAGTTCATATACTTTATTTCCTGCTCTTGCCATTGATTCTAGACTAGGAGTAGCACTACCAAGTAATACTGGGCATTTATGATAGTTACTACGCCAAATAGCTATATTTTTGGCATTATACCTTGGATGATTTTCTTGTTTATATGAAGAAGTATGTTCTTCATCGATTATTATTACTCCAATATTATTAAATGGTACAAAGATAGCACTTCTTGTACCTATTACTATCTTAGATTTACCTTCGGTTATTTTTCTATATTCATCATATCTTTCAGTATCAGATAATTTAGAATGTAATACGGATATTATATTACCAAATCTAGAAATAAATTTACCTACTATTTGAGGTGTTAGACTTATCTCTGGTACTAACATAATAGCAGTCTTTCCATTACTAATAGCCTTTTCTATAATATTCATATATACTTCAGTTTTACCAGAACCGGTAACTCCATATAAAAGAAATGTTTTTGAAGTACCGAATGAATTTATTACTCTAGAAGCTACTTCTTCTTGTTTATCAGTTAGTTCTACTTTCTTATAGTTATGTGAACCTGTATAATTATATCTTTTTTCTTCTTCCATGACTATTTTAGCAAAACCATATTTAATAATAGTATTAATACTACTAGTCATTTTAGTTATTAAGATATCTCCTTCTTTTAACTTACATAATATATTTATTTGACTTTCATATTTACAATCTTTAATATACTCGTCTATTTCTTCAATACTTTTTAATCTTTTAAGATATTTATTATATTTTATTTTGATATTGGTATTTATTTCAGCTTTTAGGGCTTTAGGTAGCATTACTTGATAGGCTGATACTAATGAACATAATAGTTTATTACTCATATCTTTACCTAGAAGAAGCATTTCTTTATTTAATACTGGAGTATCATCTACTATATCTAGTATATCTTTTATTTTGGTTTTATCATAATTTATATCTGGATTTATCTTAGTAACAAATCCTTCAAGAATCATTTTACCAAAACTTATTTTTACTCTAATACCTACTTTTATTTTACTTATTAATTCTTTTGGTACTGAATAGATATAATTTTGATCTACTGCTTTGGCTCCTATTTGAGTTAATACATTTATATACATACTACCACCTACTTATTATTTTATCATATTATTATGAAATTTGTTTATTAAATATTTAAGATGGCTATAATATTTTATAGCCATCTTCCATTAGTTATATTTAATATTTCGTTATTTTCATATTTAGTGGTATAATTAATAATCTTTTTAATTAGATTTTTAATACTTTTATCACTATTTAAATCTATATCTTTTATATCTATTATTTTTTTTAAGCCTATTTTATATTTATAACTATTTACATACATATATAGACTCCTATCAATTAATCTAATTATTTTTACTTCTTCTTCGTTATCGGCATTACAAGAGAATATTAAATCTTTATACCAATCTATTAAATCAAATGATAATTCATCTTCATAGTCGACTTCTGAATTTATTATATCATCGTAATGTGGACAACATTTTAATATCTTTTTTACATTAGATATATCTATAGTTTGTGTAATCATAGGCTCTCCTTTATTTTACACTTACATTATAGCAATAGTTTATTTATTTGTAAAGATATTCGACATATTTAGATAATATATTATATTCACTTTAATTCTAAGGTATTAAAGTGTTGTTATTAGCCTATAGTCTAATAACAATGTATCTACATACCCATTATATATAAGCCATAAATATATACTTAGTTATTACTCTTATATGTTAGATATCCTGTAGTATAATTAGCCATAGTTACATCTGTTTTAGTACTATCAAATGGTATTTTACCTTGTAATGAAGAGCAACTACCAAACATATTTGTAGAACCTGTTACTTTACTAGTATTCCATAAATCTGATGCATATATTGTTTTTAAAGAACTCGCTAAATAAAACATTCCATCCATATAAGTAACACTAGAAGTATCAAAACTTGATAAATCTAATATCGTTATTTTAGAGCAATACATAAACATATACCAAGTACTTGTTACTTTACTAGTATTAAAACTAGATATGTTTAGACTTACTAATGAAGTACAACCTCTAAACATTTCTTCCATATTGATTACATTTGATGTATCAAAGTTTGATAAATTCAAATTTGTTAATGAACTGCAATAACTAAACATTCCTTTCATATTAGTAACACTCGATGTATTAAATGAACTTAAATCTAAGCTAGTTAGTGAACTACAACCATTAAACATTCCCAACATATTTATTACACTATCTGTATTGAAATTAGATAAATCTAAAGTAGTTAGATTGGAGCATCCATAAAACAGAAATACCATATTTGTTACACTACCTGTATTGAAACTAGATAAATCTAAAGTAGTTAGATTGGAGCATCCATAAAACATATTATTCATTAGTGTTACTTTACTAGTATTAAAGTTTGATAAATCTAAAGTGGTTAGACTACTGCAACCATAAAACATACCTTGCATATTTGTTACTTTACTAGTATTAAAGTTTGATAAATCTAAAGTGGTTAGATTGGAGCATCCTTGAAACATTGATGCCATTGCTGTTACATTAGAAGTATCAAAGTTAGATAGGTCTAAAGTGGTTAGACTAGAGCATCCTTGAAACATATTACTCATTGTTTTTACTTTTGAAGTATTAAATGAACTTACATTTAATTTCTTTAATGACTTACAATTTCTAAACATTCCTCCATAACTATATGAATAAGGATTACCCATTGATGTTACATTAGATGTATCAAAATTAGATAAATCTAATTCTGTTATATTAGAACATTCTGCGAACATATTATTCATATCTGTTACTTTACTAGTATTGAATGTTTTTAAATCTAAAGCAGGTAGACTAGAGCATCCCCAGAACATACCATTCATATTAGTAACATTGCTTGTATCAAAGTTAGACAAATCTATTGATTTTAAACCTGAACTCATATAAAACATCTTAGACATATTTGTTATGTATGAAGTATCTAGTTTTGATAAATCTAGTTTTTCTATATTAGTTAGATAAGCAAACATACCTGAAGCATTAGTACCTGTTTGTA
>ERZ857965.1304-NODE-1304-length-26016-cov-3.979123_pt1 | contig 26016 bp, 23 predicted proteins | sample MGYA00519758_ERZ857965 | MGnify/ENA primary metagenome ERZ857965 (study PRJEB31778, sample SAMEA3449381) | human gut metagenome | biome: human gut; feature: human-associated habitat; material: faeces | place: United Kingdom | collected 2010/2012 ... | reverse complement strand
TCGAACAATTTCTGTGAGTAGCTTTCGAAGAAGTATCCCCGCGCATCGCGGTGCAACTCGGGCTCGAGGATTACGACCCCCTCGAGCGCTGTTTCGATAACTTTCATAAGAATGAACCCTGTTTTTTATCCGGGTTTCGGTATGGAAAAGTATTTGGCAGACCGATTATATGCATTAATATACCGAATGTGCCAAGTGCAAGCATTTTCCAGCCGGCTCCATGCCAGAGGGTTTCCAGCCATCGGGAAGTATGAGCCGAAAACACCTCCTAGAACGGCTGGTGTAACAAAGTGTGTAATCGGGTTTGGCAGATATTCCGGGTTCGTCCGGCATTTCTGTCGGGAAGGACCGATCTTGCGCAACCCGGAGACCGGTCGCACGAGCTTTCCTCGCTCCCGGACTCGCGGACGCTCCGCTCTCTCCCCGGCCGCATTTCCGGTTCTGTCGCCCGGGGGCGTGGTACGTCTCCGGACGGATAATACAATGCCCGGGGAATTCGTCTTGCTTCTTCTCTCTCGTTTTTCGGCGCGTTGCCGGAATTGTAGCCCGCCGGGGGCTTTCATCGGAAACCGAGCGTTGCGGATCGTTCGGATGCCGAACCGGCCCGGAATACCGGCTCCTGTCCGGCCGGTCGGGCAGCCGGCCTGCACCCGAGCCGCCGCCTCGTCGATCGCCAGCGGAGGCATCCTATTCCGTTAGGACGGATACGGCAATCATATATCTCATTATGTGGCGAACATACCCGCCCCGGAGTTGCGATATCTCCCAGCCGCGGCTTGAGGCTCTCAGACCGTGTCTCCGACCGTTTCCGGCCACGAGGTCTCTGCCGACGGAAGAAAGCTCGCGCGCGAAAGCCGGTACGTCAGGGCATATGATTCGGGACGGAGACGGCTTGCGTGTCGTGTCTGGAATAAGCGTCCGTTTCCCGTTCAGCGCCCGTCGCGGGCGACCTCTGCGAGCAACTTGAGCAGATATTGTCCGTACTGGTTCCTGAGCATGGGCCCGGCCACCTCTCGCAGTTTCTCTTCGGATATCCATCCGTTGCGATAGGCGATCTCCTCCAGACAGGCGATCTTGACCCCCTGCCGCTTCTCGAGCACCTCGACGAAGATCGACGCCTCCGAAAGCGAGTCGTGCGTACCGGTGTCGAGCCAAGCGAAGCCTCGTCCGAGGGTCTGCACCTTGAGCTCTCCGTCGGCGAGAAACCGCTGGTTCACCGAGGTGATCTCCAGCTCCCCGCGGGAGGAGGGCTCGATCGATTTGGCCACGGAGACCACCCTGTTCGGGTAGAAGTACAGTCCCACTACGGCATAGTTCGATTTAGGATGTTCGGGCTTCTCCTCGATCGAGAGGCATGTCCCGTTCTCGTCGAACTCGGCCACGCCGTACCGCTGGGGATCATCCACCCGGTATCCGAAAACGGTCGCCTTGCCCTCCCGCTCGGCCGTGCCGACGGCCTCCCGCAGCTGAGCGGGAAAGCCCACCCCCTGAAAGATGTTGTCGCCCAGAACGAGGCATACGGCCTCGTCCCCGATGAACTCCTCTCCGATCAGAAACGCCTGAGCGAGCCCGTCGGGAGACGGCTGCTCGGCATAGGAGAGACGGACCCCGTAGTCGGACCCGTCTCCGAGCAGCCGCCGGAACGAGGACAGATCCCACGGCGTGGAGATCACCAGAATGTCCCGGATTCCGGCCAGCATCAGAACCGACAGCGGATAGTAGATCATCGGCTTGTCGTAGATCGGCAGCAACTGCTTGGAAACCCCCTTGGTGATCGGGTACAGACGCGTCCCCGACCCCCCGGCCAATACGATACCTTTCATAGGATGATTAAGTAAAAACGGTTACTGTGTCCGACCGGCCTGCGCCGGATCTCGGATACAGGCCGGTCGATTATCGTTTCCATGTTATACAAATCATTCGCTCTCCGAACAACCGGTTCTCCGCGATATCTCATGGACGAGCAATGCCGTTCGTGAAATGAGCAAAGTATCTCGTTACGCGAATTCTTCTATTTTTTCGCCACGCCATCGTTTGTATGCCTCGGGCGCGAGGACCGGAACCGTCAGCACTTTATGATCGGGATCAACAGTCCGCAGTATGTGTCTCCGGGAGTAGGCCCGCAGCTCGCCGTCCGCAATAGATGCCATGACGACGGGAAAAGGATAAGCCGCGAAATGGAAAACCGCGGTTTCGTTTCGGGGAAACAACCGGCATAGCTGGTAGGCGGATCGTTCGAAAGCCGCCCAGTATCCCCCTGTGCCATACAAGTGGATGAATCGCTCGTTATTTTGTTCCCGAGCGAGCACTTCCGTTCGGTGAGCTGCCAAGAAGGCCATCAGACGGACTCCCGAAGGTTCGGCCTCGGTATTTCGTAGCGGTCCTCCAGCCATGATTTCTGCGTTTTCCACGGGTTGTCGCATACTGACTTCTCTGACTTAAAGTGATGTTTTGATCGAGTTTAGCTACCGATTTATTCCGTATTCGTTTTCCAAGCGAGTCCGAGAACCATACCTGAAGCAGGGATTCGGAAAATCAAGCATATACAAGCGTGTAAAAGCATGCAGCCCTCAGTGGCCCAGCCAGCGGTCGTAATCGTCCAGCCACCGGATCAGACGCGCCTTGCTTTTCTTGGGAGATTCTTCCCTTTTCCATCGTTCGACGATCTCGTGGGCCCGTTCGTAATCAAGACTGCTATCCGCGCATCCGTACAATGTGACGAGCAAATTCGCACGAGCCTGTTCTGCATGGACGAGCGGAAGCAGGTGTCGGATCGTCCCGATCAGCTTTTCGCGCTCTTTCCTCTCCCCGAGCAACGTGTAGGCCGGAAGCAGTATGGAGTAGAGTTTGCTGCGCAACACATCGCTGTCTACTTGCAGTCGGCCGTATTGTCTGATCGTTTCGGCCGCCAAGGCGCGATCTTCGTCCGTCGCGCCTCCCGGGGAGAAGCAGCGCCCCATAGCCTCGTGCAGGCCTTCCTGCAACCGGTCGTTATCCAGCCGGGTATATACGTGTTTTCCGCCCTCGTGCAGAGCGATGATCTCGTACTCTCCCGGACGAACGTGCAGCAGCGGAACCCACATCCAGTTCTCTACGCATACGACGACATCTTTCCGTCCTCCGCCGGGTCGGATCGCTACGCGTGCCTCAGCACCCTTGAATCTCCCCGCGATAATACGGATGCGGTCGCCTTTGGCGAGCCTCTCCGTTTCGGGCATATAGACAGGTAGCTCGTCGCAGTAGGAGCGTGCAACCCATTGCAGGTTGCGCATCGCCTCGTCGGACAGGTAAGGATAGTATCCGCGTAGCCCTTCCCGCACTCGCGGCAGGAAGTTGTATTGAGGCAATTCCTGCTTCATCCGATATATCTCGCTTTCCGACGAGCGGACAAAAACATAGTTGTAAAGCAACGGACGGCGGGTACGGACGAAATGTCCCTCCTCGTCCTTCACTTCTACGTACGAGGGAGCGAAGAACTCGAATCCCGGCTCGCCGCAACGGATGCGGCGGTCCAGCTCCCTTTGCAGGCCGACGGCCGGTCCCCGGTGACAGGAAGGAAGCGTCAGCACGTACCACCTTACGGCTTGGCTGTTTCTTCTGCGTGCAAAGCGTTCGGCCAACTCGGGAATGTCCTTGGTCTCCCCTTCCAAAGTATCTATATTCGCTTCCAAAAAACAGTCGCTTTTTTCAGTTACAGACACTCCTCCTCCATATCGAACGGTTTACACAACCATCGATATATCAAAGACTTACCCGTCAAACAGAAAGGGATACTGAAAATTTCAGACTTGCCCTTCGTTTCATTTCGCACTATGCGTTTCCCCTCGTTCGCATCTTGCGATTATGGCATTCGAATGCGGCGACGAGATGATCCCGTTTCGCATGGTCTCTATGCAAGAAACCATAAGCGGAGATAAACAGTTGGTAATGAATAGGCATGTTGTATAAAATGCCGCATTGTTACATTTATTTGCAACGTAAACACAAACATTTTACACAGATGGCGAACGGCATAGCAAAACGATAGCTTGATATCGGCAGATAAGCACCATTATGAATGTATTTATTTTGTTTTTAATATGTTGCACTGATACGGATAAATATTTTTTCGATCCGACGACTTGTCCATTGTTGTTTTTTTATATATGTTTGTAATCGCATTATGTGGTTTCTTGCATAGAGACGTTTTTATTCAAAGCAGCCGTAATCTTCTGATTGGCAGCATCTATTGCCGAATTCTCCAGCGAAGCCAGATAGATCAGGGTCGTTCGTTCCGAAGTGTGCCCCATCCCCGCGCTGATAACGGAAAGGGGGATGTTGTGTTTTCGTGCAGCCGTGGCCCAGCTGTGCCGGGCTACATAGGAAGAGAGCGACTCCTCCAGGTTCAGGCGTTTTGCCAGTTCCTTCAATTGCTGGTTGTAGCGATTCAGTGCTGTCTGATACTGGGAAAAAGCCTTGTCGGGTTCCGTTGTCCGCAGAATCGGGAAAAGGTAAGACGGATAAGTCGCCGCCGCATGCCGGACGATAATTTCGCGCATGCACGGTTCGATGCGGATGCGTAGCGGTTGCCCGGTTTTACGACGCGTGTAGACGATTTCATTGTCCCGGATATTTTTCGTTTGCAGATAGGCCATGTCGACGAAAGCCATGCCGCGTGCGCAGTAACTGAAAATAAAGAGGTCGCGTGCCAGCGAGAGAGAGGGGGCATAGGTCAGATCCAGCCTCCATAGCTTGGCGATGAAACGTTCGTCGATAGCCCGCTGGCGGGTACGGTCGATTCCGGTATAGACATGCCGAAACGGATAGGTCTGCTCGATACCGTACTTGCGGACGGCTTTATTGTAAACGGCTCTGAGAATACGCATGTAAAACGATACGGTATTGCGCACGACGCCCCGCCGAATCAGAAAGCCGTTGTACTCGTCGATCAGGGATTCGGTTACGGCCGAAAAAGGAATGTCTTTTGCCCCGAGAAAACTCATAAAACTGTTCAACGCCCGCCGGTAGTTCCGGGCCGTTCCGAGGCGGTTGCTGTTCGTCAGTTCGTCGATCTCGCGCCGCATCGATTCGGCTACCGTTATGCGCTGTTCCATGATACGGAATCGCATGATGATATCGTCCGGTCCGTAACCGTTCCCTTGCGTGTCCAATTCCCGAACGATACGGCGTAACGATGCGATGTCGTGCTCGATACGGTGCCGTAGCAGACGTCCCTCCGGGGTCTGCGAGATTGCAGGGGCGATGCGTTGCGCCGCCGGCAGCCAGTGCTCGGGTGCGATCCGAAGGCATGTAGCGATTCGGCGTGTCTTTCGGCGATGGGTGATTTGATAGTAGATCGTGCCGGCCTTACCCTGTACGCCGGAATGACGCAATTTTACTTGGATGGTTGTCATGATGTGATTTTTTAATATTCCTCCGAAACTTCGGATCGACGCATAAATGAAGTCTCGGTTTGTCGGAAGATCAGGTTCGTCGATCCGGCGAGCAAGGTAGGGTACGGATCGGCGTGTCCGAAACCTTTTAAGCTATGCCGGCAGCAACCAAACTATCGGAAATCGTCGCGCTGAGAATAGAAGATAAGAAACAGTATTGCTTGGGTTACCTACCATGAAATTTCACACGGCGCGGTATAGTTTTGTTACACGCTGTATCGAAAGTAAGTGTGACTACAAAACCGTAAGTGTACTGCTCGGACATTCCAATATCAGCACTACAACGTTCACCCGAACACGGAACAGAAACGCCATTGCATCGACCAAATGTGCAGAATGCTCAGATAAACTCTAATAAAGACTCTATTTGTATAGTGTATTAGGAAACTAAAACCGCCTCACAATGTGTCATGAGACGGTTTTATTATATAAAGGAGGATGTTGAAATAGCATTAATAGGATACTCTCTTTGTTAATTAAGAATCCAATGTGCTCAACACGAATATTTAAAGGTATTCTTATAATTTTTTTTAGAAATAAATAGGTGAATAAAGTTCATATCTTTTAATGATAGCAAATATCCGAAACGGCAATGAATCATTAATTCATAACTCTAACAGGTTCACTCTTTGCCTCCCTTACTTCCATCTGATCTGTTTCTTGCAAAACTATCACTCTACTTTATCTCCTTTTTTAACTCAAATCTAAGGTAACTCTAAAAACTTTTTGCAATGATACATGACTTAGAGTTATCTGAGGTTATGAGATTAGATGCAAGAAACGGAAAATCAATACATTAAAAGCAAAATCCGGAAAGAGATTGCGGTAACGATTTGGTAACGCAACTCCTTCCGAACTATGTCTTTTCGTGCGGTTTTAACACTTGACTACTTTCTAATAAACAGCGATAAATCGCAGTAGTAGTGTTATTTACACCATATTACTCTCATCCCATTTTTTAAAGGAGGCCCTTTTCGGGCCTCCTGTCCTCTGTTTGGCGATTACGGGTCACTTACTTATTCGTCTTTCTGGTCGGCATCCCGCTCGATCTGCTCGCTGAGCCATTTCAAAAACGGGGTCCGTCCGTTTTTACGGTTCCGGATAGCCAACAGTCGGTTGTAGATATGCGGCAATCTGACACCGAACAATCGCTCGAAAACGGCTGCAATCTCCTGAATGCCGCATCGTCCTCCGTTGATACACCGGCCGACATAAAGACCGTAGACGATCTCGACCAAATCGATCTGTTTGCCCGACCAGTTCAGACGTAAGGCTCTGTTTTCGGTCGGCGAAAGATCCGAACCTTTCGCCTGGGATGCGAACATCAAAACAATCTCCTCTTCGTTTTTCAACAAGCGGATAATATACTCGCTCTCTTTACCGGCCACCTCGTAGACCTTTTTAGCCGACGCAAGTCTGATCCGTATTTGGCGCAAAGTGCGGAACCTCTGAACGGGATTCTTTTCCTTCGCATAATAGTCTTTTGTCAAGCGGTTGAACTCAGCCGTAATTCGTTCGTAATCCTGCATACCGGTCAGGTCGACCATTTTGTTGGAAAAAGTTTGGGTGTTTTTCATAAGATTGGGATTTATGGTTAGACTTACGGGTGAGCGTTATAAGGATTCGTATATCGAATCTACTGAATAATATACTACACATATAAAAAGAAAGCCAATCTTCCGATCGGCCATTTTACGGAACTTTCATATCGTAGCGCATTGCATATTTTAAGCCGACCGTTACGCCCAAACGTACCAAACGGCCCCAAGCCTTCTTTGGAGGAACAGATTGCCGGCAGTACACGGACGAAAGAAGCCGAACTGCTGGCTCTGTAAAAAAAACGGAAAAATCGACCGGGAAACCGCCTCGGAACTGATGCCGAAAGATGACGCGGCACAAAAGGGCGCAAGCCTCGAAGAGACGGAAAGCATACTTTCGAGCAGGCCCCTGATCCCGGGAGAAAAACTCAGGCAGGCCAGCGGCAGCGATATAGATCCCGCCTATCGTTCCAGACCCGCGCATGTCCCCGGCCGGGTCCGTAGGGTGCGGCCCGAAGGGCGCAAGCTATAATGACCTGTCGACAAGGAACTTCAGACTCCGACAAACCGGAAATTTTCAGTCTATTCCGAGTCGAAGCCAAAACCGAACGGCCGGTCCCCGCGCCCCCGGACAACGAAAGCCTTAACGTATGAAAGGGGAAAAGCACAGACTGCACGAGAACCGCTTTTATAAACGAAGTTTGCGTAACCCGGTTTCGATCCGTTTTTATCCGAGGTCGGCTCAATTCATAACGGACAAACGTGCGTATACGAACTTATACGTCTCCTCGCAGGCGTGTTTCCACGCTACCGGCTCATAAATGACCTCCGTCATATACGAGGGCATCAGCGAAACGACACAGTGCTCGCCATTTTCCCATGTCATCATCCCGCGCCGAGAATCGAAACGATAACAGCCGCGAATCGTCGTGAACTCAACCTCGTACTCTTCGGCCGTGCCGTCCGTATGGAAATGGATGCGGACCCGGTAGGAGGCGAGAAAGACCGGATCCTTCCACATTTCCCGGTCCGGGTCGTACCAGCAAGAACGGGCAGCCGCTACAAACCCTCGGTCTGCAAAAAATCAATCTCGTTGCTCCGGCAAAACAAAAATCGGGCTACCGGCGTATTACGATAAAAGAAAGTAGATCGGATTCGCTAAAGCCGAACGTTACTGGAGAAAATCATAAACCCGGACCGAAAGTAAAACGCGGATTCGGCCTGTAACATAAATCAGGGGATAGAGTTTGCAACTCTATCCCCTGATTTATATCTCCTCCCGAGAGAAAGGATTTATATTTTGTGTATCGTTACTTTTTAGACCGAAGATGTTTCAATCCCGATACACCCCCATACGCCATGACGAACGGTGCCGTCAGCGTGATGATACCGGTTAAAACGGCATATTTCCGGCCTTTTTAACGACGCGCCGTTCCCATTCGTCGGTCAGTTCCTTGCGAATCTCGATAGATTGCAGTCGTTGATTGATCCAACTGTCGGAATAGCCCTTACGATGATAATATTCCAACATACGTTCGATACCCTATTCCGGATCGTTCTATCTAATGGAAAGAAGACCGGTTTATTTGTCCATACAAAAAGGGAATTATAATGTTTACAAAATTACTGACCCCGTTTTTCGTCTCGACAGATTCTCTCAGCCATATTCGACTGCAAGTAAGACAATTCCGGACAAATCGTTACCTGATCGGGTGTAAGGTCTTCAGGTAACGATTTGGATACTCTGCTACCTGTTTCAGAGCCTTTTCCGCGCTGGTTTTGACGATACCCCAAAAAAGAAAAAATCCTGCAAGGATTTGATCCTGCAGGATTTGACCTATCGTTGTCGCCTCTTGGCTTTCAACGTGGCGGAGAGATAGGGATTCGAACCCTAGGAACCACATAAGCAGTTCAACAGATTTCGAGTCTGCCCCGTTCGACCACTCCGGCATCTCTCCATTTCCGGGTGCGAAGATATACAAATCCGCGATATTTTGAAAGTTCGCGCGAATTTTTCTTCAAATTTTGTGTGCATACGGCGAGAACGGACGCGACGGCACGAAAACATCCGCTATGGGAATCGGCCAGCAACACGAAACGAGTTAAGGAGCGACAACGGTACCCTATCGCCGCACAACAACGAAATAATGAAACGGCGCGCTACCGATTCACAAGTCCGACGGCTCGCCTCGGAGGGGTTACGGGCGCCCGCTCGTCCCGGCGGTCGCCGCAGCGACTGCGTCGCACGTGCTCGGGCTTACCTGCATTCCGGGCACTCCTTCGCGCAATGTTCGCCGCAAAGCTCGAACTCAAGCGTCGCATGACCGATTCCTTCGTGCTCCAGCCGGTGTTTGATCTCATGCTTGAGCTCTTCGGCATCGTCCAGCGACCGGACTACGACATGCGCCGTCAGAGCATTCTGCGTCGTACTGATCGCCCAGATGTGCACATGGTGCACATCCTCGATACGCGGGTCGGTCTCCGTAATGGAGCGCCGCACGCGTTCGCTGTCGATTCCGACGGGCACGCCGTCCAGCGACAGGCGCAGGCTGTCGTGCAACAACTTGGACGTGGAGAACAGGATGACCAAGGCGATCGCGATGCCGACAACCGGATCGATCGCATACCATCCCGTGAGCCGGATGACGATTCCCGACACGAGCACGCCCACCGACACGAGCGTGTCGGCGGCCATATGCAGATAAGCCCCCTTGACATTCAGGTCCTTCTCCTTATCGCGGATAAACAGCCAGGCCGTGAACGCATTGATCACGATGCCGATGCCGGCCACCCACGCGATACTGTCGCCGTCGACAGGCTGCGGATCATACAGTTTGCGGACGCTCTCGACCAGAATCACGCCGACGGCCACGAGCAGAATGCAGGCGTTGAGCAGCGAGACGAGCACGGTACTCTTCCGATAACCGTAGGTATAGCTTGCCGTAGGCTTCACGCGAGCCAGCCGGAAAGCGATCAGCGACAGCACCAGGCTGACTACGTCGCTCAGGTTGTGTCCGGCGTCCGAGATCAGCGCGACCGAGTCGAACCAAAGTCCGGCTCCGAACTCGACGCAGACGAAAACCAGATTCAGCACGATACCGAGCACGAAAGCCCTATTCAGGTGGTCGACCGGCAGATGATGGTGATGATCGTGTCCCATAGAGTTTTTCTCCTAATGATCCGTTCTTATTCGGAAGCAGCCCCGGAGCGCGAGCGGCACGGACGGAGCGAGAAAACGCTTCCGGCGGGCAAGTTACGAAAATTATCGGGAAAGAAGGGCCGGCCTCAAGGTTCTGTTCGGAAAGCGGCATGCCAACGCGGCCGGTCGGGACAATGACCTTTTCGGTTCCGGAACTCGATCCGGGTCCGTTCCGAACAACGGCCGGCACGCCGCATTCCCCGGCCGGGAGTACGGTCTCCGACCGCCGACAGCGGCAGGCACGCTCGGGCCCTACCTATCAAAGCCCAAAGAAGCGTCACTGCGCAGCCGAACCGGAAACACCAAAGCCCGAAACGCCGAACCGCTTGCAAACAAATATTTTAATTCTTATATTGGGGAACGAATACGAACATAAACCTTCAAAATCTCACCCGATGAACCGAACAACGCACATCCGCCGCTCCTTTTTTTGGAAATTCGCCCTCGTACTGGGCGCTTACCGGCTGCTCGTCCATCCCGGACCGAATGCGTCGCCGTCCTATCTGGCGCTGAACATGGCCGGCGTCATTCTTTTAAGCTGGATAATCAGCTATGTCTACGCGACCTGGATTCGGCAGAAAATAGCCCGCTACGACAGGATCCGGCCCGATATGGAGCCGGGAGAGGTCCTGCTGGCCGGTAGCGCGGCCACGTACGGTCTGCACGGAGGCCGGTTGGTACTGACGGACCGGCGGCTGATTTTCGTCGGATCGATTTTCGGGAAGAAGAAAACGGTCTTCGCGCTGCCTTCGGCATCGGTGGCCGCTCTCGATCCGTCGGGGCGATACGGCCTGCGTCTGACGACGACGGAAGGGCGGAAGCTGACTTTCCGGCTCGCGCAAGCCTCGTCAAGCCTCCGCCACGCTTTCGTCCGGACGGCGCACGAGAACTCGCTCTGAATCCGGAGAACAGTCCGTACCGTTTCCATGTTATGCCGGAACGCTCGCTGCCGCCGGAACATCCCAGCAGACGCGGCTGCAATCAGATTCCAATCAAGCAAGGGCAGCCGAAAGCCCCGCCGTCCGCCCGGACACGGGTCCGGGAATGCGTCCGGGAACGCGTCCGAACGGCCGCTCCGGCCGAAACGTTTCGCCGCACGCTCCTGTCGACGTCCCGGGCCGGAGGTTTCGGAAACCGTCCGCCGCCGGACGATCTACGTTCGGCCCCCAAGGGCCTCCTCCGGTTCCAGGTATCTCCGGCCGCTCGTTTCCCTATGTTTAGGTATTTCGCAACCGGTCGTGTCCCGTTATCTTTGCCAAAAACAAAAGAGACATATGGAACACAAGATCGGAATATTCTACGGGAGCTCGACCGGAACGACCCAATCCCTCGCGGAACAGATTGCCCTGAAAACGGGCGTTTCCAAAGCCGATACGCACGATGTAGCGGACGCGGCTCCCGATACTATCGACGGCTACGACTGTCTGCTGCTCGGATCGTCCACATGGGGCGACGGCGACCTGCAGGACGACTGGTACGGTTTTCTCGACAAGATCAAGACGCGGGACCTGTCCGGCAAGACGGTAGCGCTCTTCGGCTGCGGCGACAGCGAATCCTACCCCGACACGTTCTGCAACGCGCTCGGCACGATTTACGAAGAGCTTCAGCCTACCGGCTGCCGGTTCGTCGGCGCATACGAGCCGCAGGATTACGCGGTGACCTACTCGGGCGTATGCCGCGACGGAAAGTTCGTGGGACTGGCCGTCGACGAACTCAACGAGGACGACAAGACCGCCGCGCGGACCGACCGCTGGATCGAAGCGGTGAAAAGGGAACTGTCATGAGCGAGCAGGAATACGCCCGGTTCGGCGATATGAAGATGTTCATGCATCATATCTACGAATTCAAGAAAGGAGTCCGCAGCCTGGTCCTCTGCACGATGTGCCGTACGTGCGCCTCGATCGTGGCCGAAAGGCTGCGCGGGCAGCAAATCGGCTACATGATTCAGGAGGTCTCCGAAAAGAAGGTCAACCTGTACTTCGGCAAACAGGAATGCCTCGACGCCGTCAAGACATTCATACACAAGCCTCTGAACCGGCTGTCGCCCGAGGAGGACTTCATGCTGGGCGCGATGCTCGGCTACGACATATCGATGCAGTGCCGGAGGTACTGCGATCGGAAAAGCATGCGGCAAGCCACCGCATAGCTTCTCTCATCTTCATGCCATCTGTTTTAAGTTTCACGGAGTCCGGATCATCCCGCGAGGCGCGATCCGGACTCGCTCCATATGGTCGGACCCCGAGCCGGACTACCCAAAAATAGGTATTCGGACCGCCCGAAATACCGATTTGCACGGATTGCCCGTCGCGGCGGAAAGCGCGAACTTTGAAGTCGCGTTCGGGGTGCGGAGCGCTGTCCGACGGTACGCTTCCGACGAGCGGCACCGGGAAACTACGGACCCGACCGAGGCGAGTCGCGCGAAATAGTTATCTTTGTCATAGCGAACAAGCCTCGAAAAACAAAAATGAAGATGTACAAACTCGGCCGATACAAGCAGACCGACAGAATGAGCGATCTGATCTGCGAAAATTATCCGATGCTTCTGGTACTCAGCCGGTTCGGCATATCGCTCGGATTCGGGGACAAAACGATCGGCGAAGTCTGCGAGGACAGCGGCGTCGATACGAAAACTTTCCTGACGATCGTCAACCTGCTGCTCGACGACCATACGACCGCCGAACAGATCGATCCGTCGCTTTCGGTCGAGGCTCTGGTAAGCTATCTGCAAAACTCGCACAGCTATTTCCTCGATTTCCGCCTGCCCCTGATCCGCCGCAAGCTGATCGAAGCGATCGACTGCGGGCACAGCGACGTTTCGTTCGCCATCATGCGCTATTTCGACCAGTACGTCGCCGAGGTGCGCAAGCACATGAACTACGAGGAAACCACCGTTTTCCCCTACGTCCGTTCGCTCGTACAGGGAAAATCCGGCAACGGAAAATATCACATCGGCATCTTCAGCAAGCAGCACGATCAGGTCGAGTCGCGGCTGGCCGAGCTCAAGAATATCATCATCAAATACTATCCGGCTACCGGAAGCAACGAGCTCAACAGCGTGCTGTTCGACATATTCTCCTGCGCAACGGATCTGGCTTCCCACAACCGCATCGAGGACAACCTGTTCGTGCCGCTGATCGCGGAGCTCGAGCGCAAAAACGGTTGTTCGCGATGAGCACGTCCATGAAAATAGCCGTCGCCGAGCCGTCGGTCATCATCCGCAGCGGGTTGCTGTCGGTGCTCGGACGGCTGACAACGCTGAATATCCAGATACTTGAGATAGCCGAGATAGCGCAGCTCGGCTCGGCGCTCTGCCGCCAAAAGCCCGACATGCTGATCGTCAATCCGGCGCTGCTGGGCATGTTCTCGCTCCAAAAGATCAAAAGCGAAGCAGGATGTCTCCCGATGAAGTGCATAGCGCTGCAATACTCGGTCACGGACTCCTCGACGCTGAAAGCATACGACCAGACGATCTCGATCTACGACACGGCCGAGCAGATCAAGGAGAAGCTTCTCCAACTGCACGGTTCCGAGGCAGGCGGCAAGGAACACGACGCGCTGAGCGCGCGCGAACGCGAGATCGTCGTATGCGTCGTCAAAGGCATGACCAACAAGCAGATCGCAGAAAAGCTGTGCCTATCGCTGCATACGGTCATCACGCACCGCCGCAACATCGCGGGCAAGCTCCAGATCCACAGCCCGGCCGGACTTACGATCTATGCCATAGTCAACAAACTGGTCGAACTGAGCGAAATCAAGGAAACCATATCGGACTCCGATCAGTAGCGAACGCGTACGCTTTTATCCGGCCCGGCGAATCACCCGTCCTCAGACTAGAACATTTTACGTCTCAGCGCCGGAATCCGGACAATCCTGCCAGAAACGCGACCTTCCCAGTCTCCGGAAAGTCGTCCTACCTTTTCCCGCTCGCGTCGTACGACGCACCGGCCTCTCCCTCGCCCCGAAAAAAAGAACCGAAGGAAAGCACACTTAAGCCCGAAAATATTATTTTTGTTCTATATCCGTAACCCATACCGCGAGCGATCCACCCGACCAACCATGACGGAGTCACCGGCATACTCCACGGAAACAGAGCTTTCCGAACTGACGGCATTCAACCTGCTCTACCGGCTGCATGTCTCGGCCTTGGTCAATTATGCGGAACGTTTCGTCGACGACGGCACGGCACGCGACCTCGTACACGATGTCTTCATCCGTATCTGGACCGCACGGCGGTTCCGGATGCCCGAAACGGAAATACGCCGCTATCTGTTCCGCTGCGTATTGAACGCCTGCCGCGATCACGTCCGGCATCAGCAGGTCGAAAACAACTTCCTGTCGAAAACCATCGCGCAACTGAAGCTGCACGAACTGGAATACCACGAAGCGCACTGGGAACATGCTCCCGACGAGCGGCAGCTACGGGCCGTCTATCTCGAAATCGACAAGTTGCCCGACCGCTGCCGCGAGATTTTCCGGAGAACATACCTCGACGGCTGCAAAAGCCGCGACATAGCGGCGGAACTCGGCATTTCGCAGCGCACGGTCGAGGCTCAGCTGTACAAGGCGCTGAAACTGCTCCGCCGCTCGCTGACGGGAATCCTGACGCTGGGCGGCTGGCTGGTTCTCGGCAGGCAAATTTTCTGATTTTTCTCGTTTCCATGCAAAATATCGGACCAATCCGGTAAGTAAAAAACCGTTCAGAATCGTTTGTAATATAAAAGGGCGGCCCAAAGACGCCAAACAGACAGGAAAATGAACGGAAACGACACGATAGAATCCCTGACCGCGGCATACCTCGAAGGACGACTGTCGCCCGAGGAGGCAGAGCGCCTGCTCGAAACGATCGAGCGGGACGAGCAGGCCCGCCGAACGCTGTTCGAGATGAAGAACCTGTACGACATGGGACGGATGAATCCGCTCGACCAGCGGCAAATCGAAGCCGGCTGGGAAAGGCTCGTCCGGCAAACGAGTATCCGGAGCGGCGAAAACCGAACCGCCGGCCGGACGTCGGACCGTACGCCTCTGCGCCGCATGGCCCGGACCGCGCTGCGCTATGCCGCCGTCGCGCTGATCGCCCTGTCGGCCGGCTTCGCAATGAGCCGTTATGTCGTCCTGCACCGAGCCGCCGGATACAACGAAGTGGCCGCCGAAGCGAAAAACCATTCGGAAGTCGTTCTTTCGGACGGGACCAGGGTCACGCTGAACGCATCGTCCCGACTACGCTATCCGACCTCGTTCGACGGATCGGCCCGCGAGGTATGGCTCGACGGCGAAGCCTATTTCGATGTCGAACACGATGCGGAGCACCCCTTCATCGTCCGTTCGTCGTGCACACCGAGCGCCAGAGAATCCGCGTACTGGGAACCTCGTTCAACGTGATGGCCTACGACGGAGATACGTTCAATATCGTCACGCTGTTGAGCGGGGCGGTGCAGCTCGACGTGCTCGGAACGGAGGGCTCGCTGCTGGAGTCGGTGCGGATGAAACCTTTCGAGCAATGCCGCTTCGACACGCGCACCGGAGAGCTGACCGCAACCCTGCTCTCGGACGAAGACAGGAACCGCACGTGGACCGACGGCGTGTTCCGCTTCCGGGACGAGCCGCTGGCGATGATCGTCTCGCGGCTGGAAAAATACTACGGGATCGAAATCGCCGTCGACGATTCGCTGGGCTCCGTCCGCTACACGGGCGCCTTCCCTCTGGAACAGAAAATCACGGAAGTGCTCGAAACCCTCAACTTCGAGAAAAGATTCACGGTCGTACAGCACGGAAACGACTTCGCGCTGGAAAAAAAGTGAACCGTCATAATCCCGAAACCGAAAACCTAAAACCACTTCGAGCCATGAAAACCAGCTGATCCCCCCTAAAAAAAGCCGGAACAGGTAAGACCCGATCCGACTCCGTTTGTTTTTAATCCATTCAATCCGATCCCCGTCCATTACCCCCTAAGTAGACGGAACGGGTATCGGCGACCTTTTAAAAACGTACAAATTTATGAAAAATTTTTCACTACATGCCATATTACCCTGCTTTTTATTATTGGCATTTAGCATTTTACAGGCATCGGCCCAGCAGGCCGTGCTGAACCGACCGGTCACGGTAGCCGTGCAGGACGGAACTTTCTCGGAAGCCGCCGGACAAATCGAACGGCAAACCGGACTGATGTTTCTCTACAAGAGCGACGACATCGACCGGAACCGCAAAATCAGCCTGAACGTCCGCAATCGCCCGCTCTCGGAAGCGCTCGACCTGCTGCTCCGGGGAACCGGTCTGGGATACCAAATCTCCGACCGGCACATCACGATCGGCCATGTCCCCGCGCGGTCGTCCAAACCGGTCACCGTAACAGGAAAGATCACCGACGCGTCGGGCAACCCGATTATCGGCGCCAACGTATTCGTGCAGGGGACGACCAACGGCACCGCCACGGGAACGGACGGCAGCTTCCGGATCACGGCATCGCCGGAGGACATGCTGCAAGTCACCTATCTGGGCTATATTCCGCAACAGGTAGAAATCGGCAGCCGGACCCGGATCGACATCACGCTGGAAGAGGAATCCACCGAATTGCAAGAAATGGTCGTCATCGGCTACGGCACGGCCAAGCGGGAAAGCCTGACGGGAGCCGTCGCGACGGTCCGCTCGGAGGATCTGACCGTCGCACCGGTCGCCAGTACGACCAACGCGCTGGCCGGACGGCTGCCGGGCCTGATTACCAAACAGCAGAGCGGCCTGCCCGGAGCGGACGCCGCGACGCTCAGCATCCGGGGCTTCGATCCTCCGCTGGTGATCGTCGACGGCGTGGAAGGCGACTTCAACAACATCGACGCGAACGAAATCGAGTCGATCTCGGTGCTCAAGGACGCCTCGGCAGCGGTATACGGAGCCCGGGCCGGCAACGGCGTGATTCTGGTCACGACCAAGCGAGGCAAGGAAGGCAAGCCGACGATCACGCTGAACAGCACGGTCACGTTCCAGAACCCGACGAACCTGATGCGAATGACCTCAGCCGGACAGTATACCGAACTCGTGCGCGAAGCGCATATCCAGTCGGGTCAGCCGGCCGAAACGGCCCGGTTCTCCGAAGAGCAGATACAAAAGTACTACGCCGGCACCGATCCCGACTACCCGAGCACGGACTGGGTAGACTACCTGATGCGCAAAATGACGCCCCAGCACCAGCACAACCTGTCGCTGCAGGGCGGAACCGAGCAGATCAAATACTACGGATTCTTCGGCTATCTGGATCAGGAATCGATGATCCGGCGCGGAGGCGGCAACTACCAGCGCTACAATATCCGTTCGAACATCGACGCGAAAATACTCAAAAACCTGAGCATGTCGGTCGACTTCTCGACGATCATCGAGAACCGCCGCTTCCCTTGGCGCGACGACCAGGGCGAAAACTCGGTCTGGAACGATATCTGGAACACCGAGCCGATCTATCCGAGCTCGCTTCCGGACCCGACGAAGATTCCGTACGCCAGCACGAACGGCACCGGCGGCGCGCACATCACGAGCAACCGTAATCTGAGCGGCACACGCGACACCGACAACCAGTCGATCCGAGCGTCCGGCTCGCTCAAGTACGACGTGACGGCCGTACCGGGCCTGTCGGCCAAGGCATTCGTAGCGCTGGACAAATGGTCCCAGGATTACAAATTTTTCCAATACCTGCCCGATACCTACCTGTACAACTACGCATCGGACACCTACACGCTCCAGTCTCTCTCCCTCGAGAAAAAGCTGACTCAGCAAGCCAGCAAGGGACAGCGGCTGACGGCCCAGTTCTCGCTGAACTACGAACGTACTTTCGCCGAGGACCACGACCTGAAGGCTCTTCTGCTGTACGAGCTGATCGACTACGACGACAGCTGGATCACGGCGCAACGGACCGGTTTCGCGACGACCTCCATCCCGTATCTGTTCGCCGGAGGACTCCAGAATCAGTTCGCCGACGGCCGCGCGTCGGAAATGGGCCGTTCGAGCCTTATCGGCCGGCTCAACTACGCCTATCGTTCGAAATACCTGTTCGAAGCGACCGTCCGCTACGACGGTTCGGCCAAATTCGACAAACATTCGCGCTGGGGCGTATTCCCGAGCGTATCGGCCGGCTGGAGAATCTCCGAGGAGCCTTTCATCAAGGACAACACGAGCGTGATCGACAACCTGAAGCTGCGGGCCGGATTCAGCATGACCGGCTATGACGGCGTGGCCAATTTCGATTACCTGGCCGGCTATGTCTACGGAAGCTCGTATATCATCGGCTCGCAGGCCGTGCAGGGACTCACCGCGACGGGCCTCGCCAATCCGATGCTGTCGTGGGAGCAGATGAAGATATGGAACGTCGGTCTCGACTTCGGACTGTTCCACAACAGGCTCTACGGCGAGGCCGACGTGTTCTACCGCGTGAGGGACGGCATCCCGGGCAGCCGCGCCGTCTCGCTGCCCGACACGTTCGGCGCTACGCTTCCGACCGAAAACCTGAACAGCATCAACACACGCGGTTTTGAGTTCACGCTCGGCTACAAAGGCGCGGCGGGCGACTTCCGCTACAACGTGGCGGCCAACATATCGTGGGCCCGCTCGAAATGGGGCTACTACGACGAACCCGAATACACCGACCCGGACGAGATCCGGCTTTACAAGAAGACGGGCAACTGGATCGACCGGGACTTCGGCTATCGTTCCAACGGACTGTTTACCTCGCAGGAAGAGATCGACGCGCTGGACTACCGCTATCTGGACGGGTCGGACAACTCGTTCCTGAAACAGGGCGACGTCCACCTGCTGAATACCAACGGCGACGACGTGCTGAACTGGCGCGACCAGGTCGAGATCGGCAAAGGTACGATGCCGCACTGGATGGCCGGACTGAACCTCGATCTCGCATTCAAGGGATTCGACCTGTCGGCCCTGTTCCAAGGGGCTTTCGGCTTCAGCCAGAACGTCGTGTTGCGCCACGCGATGGTTTTCCCCGAAATCATGTACAAGGAGCGCTGGACCTACGAGAACAACGACCGTCATGCGATCGTTCCCCGTCTGGGAGGAGCCGCCTCGAACGACTGGGCATCGGACTACCGTCTGGTCAACGCTTCGTACCTGCGCCTCAAGTCGATGTCGATCGGCTATACCTTTCCCAAACGCTGGATGAGCCGCGCCAAGATCGGCAACCTGAGAATCTACGTTGCCGGGACCAACCTGTTCACGATCAGCAAACTGAACAAGTACAAGCTCGATCCCGAAGCGCCGAGCGGCGCGGGAACTCGTTATTATCCGCTGATGCGTACCTTTACGATCGGCCTGAACATTTCCCTTTAATACCCGAACAGCCATGAAAAAAATCCATATCATACTGATTTCGATACTCTGCGGTCTGAGCTCCTGCACGAGCGTTCTGGACAAAGAGCCGCTGGACATCATCTCGGACGACGTGCTGTGGAACGATCCGGTACTGATCGACAACTACCTGCTGCAATGCTATGCCGAAATGTGCTTTTTCAACGAGATGCCCTACGGCGCGACGCAGGACTGGTTCAACTGCATGTATGCGACCGGCTTCGCCGACGAATCGACCAGCGCATGGACCCAGACACCCAAAACCCATTGGCTGAACATCAGCGGCGGCGACTGGGACTGGTGGGGTTATCCGACCGTCCGTAAACTGAACGTATTTATCGAAAAGATGGAGACCGCACCGGTCGACGAAGCCGTCCGGACGGCCCGCACGGCCGAGGCCCGCTTCCTCCGGGCATTCGCCTATTTCAACATGGTCAAGCGTTACGGAGGCGTGCCTCTGATCCTGAAAGCGCAGCAACTTTCCGATTCGCCCGAAGAGCTCTACCCGAAACGCGCGACCGAGGAGGCCGTCTACCAGTTCATTCTCGACGAGATGAACGACATCATCGACAACCGGCTGCTCCCCGACGCATACGGAGCGGCCGATCTGGGACGACCGACACTCTATGCCGCCGCCGCATTGAAAAGCCGAGCCGCGATGTACGCGGGTAGCATAGCGAGCTGGGGAACGGTCCAGCTCGACGGTCTGGTGGGTATTCCGGCCGACAAGAAGGAACACTTCTGGCAGGAGTCGCTCAACGCGAGCAACCGCCTGCTGTACGGCAGTCCGTTCGCGCTTTACGAGAAATATCCCGACGACCGCTCGAAAAATTACCGGAACATCTTCCTCGACGAAAACAACTGCGAGGTGATTTTCTCCGAAATTTACGACGGCAAGTCGGGCAAGGGCCACTCGTGGGACATGTGGCAGAATCCGAGCGGATACAACGCATGGGCCGGCGGACAGCAGAACTGCGTCTATCTGGAGTTCGTCGAGTCGTACGAAAACATCGACGGCTCGGATCCCACGATCGACCGCGAGAAGGTCGCCCAGTACTACACATGGACGCTCGACGAGCTGTGGGGCAAGAAAGACCCTCGCTTCAAAGCCTCGATCTATACGCAAGGCACGCCATGGACGCACGAGGGAGCCTCCGTGACGCTCGACTACCACGTAGGCATCTTCGTCGACGGACAGTGGATCAACGACGGTTTCTACGAAGGCGTGCCGGCGCTGGGCGTCTGCGCGAACAACTGGCGCCCCACGCCGTTCGGCATCCTGAAATACCTCGACGAGTCGTCGGCCATGATCCCCGAGCGTTACTACTCGAAAACCGACTGGATCGTCTTCCGGCTCGGCGAAATCTACCTGAATTTCGCCGAAGCAGCCTTCGAACTGAATAAGCCCGACTCGGCGCTGTGGGCCGTGAACAAGATCCGCGCCCGGGCCGGCATGCCCGAACTGCAATCGATCACGCGCGAGCAGATCCGCCACGAACGCAAGATCGAGCTGGCGTTCGAGGGCAACCGTTACTGGGACGTACGCCGCTGGCGGACCGCCGTACAAGACCTCTCGCACGCTTGGCACGGCATGCGCTACAAGCTCGACTGGGCAACGCAGAAATACTATGTCGAGATCGTCGACAACATCTGCGGAACGCCCGAACCCTATTTCAACGAGATGCACTACTACTGGCCTATCGCACAAAGCCGAACCCAACAGAATCCGAACCTGCTGCCCAACAATCCGGGCTGGAGGTAATACACTCTCTCTTTTTTGCAGTCTGCTGCGGGCTGCCGATGTAGCCCGCAGCAGTTTTTTTGCTAACTTACATTCCCAAACGCCATGAAAAATATCATACTCCCGATCTGTTGCGCTGCGGCGCTCTGCATGGTTCCGGCTCTGATGTCGGGCTGCAACTCCGATCCGAAGGACGGATCCGCTCCCGGCGGGCCGCCGATCGACGTCCCGCCGGGCGACGTGACGGTCGCCGCATATTATTTTCCGAACTGGGGGCCCGTCGCCACGTCGGAATGGGGAAGCCTGCAACGGGCCAAACCGATGTTCGACGGACACAAGCAGCCGAAAGTCCCGGCATGGGGCTACCGGAACGAGAATCGCCCCGAGGTGATGCAACAGAAAATCGATGCGGCGGCCGACCACGGCCTCGACGTCTTCATCTTCGACTGGTATTTCTACGACGAAGCCCAGATGCCGGGCAACAAATACCTCAGCTCGGCGCTGGAAGAAGGATTCCTGAAAGCTCCGAACAACGACCGGATGAAATTCTCGCTATTGTGGTGCAACCACGATCTGGGCGACATCGCCCGGGGAGCCGTGACACCCGAGACGTTCGAACTGCTGACCGACTATGTGATCGAGCACTACTTCAAGCATCCGTCGTACTGGCTCGTCGACGGATGCCCCTACTTCTCGATCTACGAGGTGAATACGTTCCTCACTACGTTCGGAGGCGACTACGCCCGGGCCGGCGAGGCGATCGCCCGCTTCCGAGAAAAGGTCAAGGCAGCCGGCTTCCCCGACCTGCACCTCAACGGCGTGCTGTTCGGTCTGGGCGGCATTCTCAGTCAGGCCGTCGCCGCCCTCGGGCTCAACTCGACGACTTCGTACGTCTGGATTCATCACAACATTCTGCCCGACTTTCCGGCCACCCGCTACGAAAAGGCCGCGAGCCAATACATGAATTCCGTCCGCAACGGAGGCGGATCGAACGGGCTCGAAAACGGAGCGGCCGGCATTCCGGTGCCGTACCATCTCAACATCAGCATGGGATGGGACTCGTCTCCCCGATGCGGCAACGTAACGCCCGGCGAGTGGCTCCGTCGGCGCGACTACCCGTTCGGCGCCGTGATCGTCGACAATACGCCCTATCTGTTCAAGAAATATCTGGCCGAAGCGAAGGCGTGGACCCTCGCCAAACCCGAATCGGAACGCATCGTCGTCATCAACTCGTGGAACGAATGGGGCGAGGGAAGCTACTTGGAGCCCGACACGGAAAACGGCATGGGCTATCTGGAGGCCGTGCGCGACGTATTCGGCTCGCAGCAAGCGAACGGAACGGGCACGGCCGGAGAACGAACCGTCAAAAACTAACCAAACCGAACTGTTATGAATAGAACTTTGCTGACGCTGGCCGCCGCCGCGGCCGTCCTGACCGGCTGCCGCTCGGAGCGACCGGTAGCCGGAGACGACATCACGGTCGCCTGTTATTATTTTCCGAACTACCACACCGGAGACCCGCTCAACGAGCTCAACAAGGGCGAGGGCTGGAGCGAGTGGAAACTCGTGCGCGAGGCGCAGCCGCGCTTCGAGGGGCACGACCAGCCCAAGGTTCCGCTGTGGGGCTATACCGACGAGAAGGACCCGGCCGTGATGGCCCGTAAGATCGAGGCCGCCGCGTCGCACGGCATCGACGTGATGCTGTTCGACTGGTATCGCTACGACAGCGTGCCGTTTCTGAACCGTTGCCTCGACGAAGGGTTCCTGAAGGCCCCGAACGTGAACGACATCCGCTTCGGGCTGATGTGGGCCAATCACGACTGGGTCGAGATTCATCCGGCCACGCACGGCGAACCGCAAAAGCTGCTCTACCCGGGCAAGGTGTCGCCCGAGGCGTTCGAAACGATCGGCGACGAGCTGGTGCGCGACTACTTCACGCGACCGAACTACTGGCTGATCGACGGCAAGGCCTATTTCTCGGTCTACGACGTGCAGAAATTCGTCGAGAGTTTCGGCTCGCTCGAGGCCACGAAAGCGGCCATGGACCGGCTCCGCGAGAAAGCCGTCGCCGCCGGGCTGAAAGGAGTCCACTGGAATCTGGTCGTCTGGGGCAATCCGATCCTTCCGGTCGAAAAGGTGCCGGCCAATACGCTCGAACTGCTGCGCGCGCTGGGCTTCGACTCGGCCACATCCTACGTATGGATACACCACTGCTGGCCCGCCGACACTTGTACGGCCTACAACTCGGTGCGCGACGCCTATATGGCCTATTGGGACAAGGCGAAAGCCGAGTACGGCGTACCCTACTACCCGAACGTAACGATGGGCTGGGACCCTTCGCCGCGCACGAACCAGCAGAAAGACTGGAACCCGGCCTACGGCTACCCCTATTCGGGCATTCTGTGCGACAACACGCCGGAGAACTTTCGTGCCGCGCTGCAGATGACCAAGGATCGCCTGCTGGCCGACCCCGACGGTCCGCGTATTTTGAACATCAACTGCTGGAACGAATGGACCGAGGGAAGCTATCTGGAGCCCGACTCGGTACACGGCATGAAGTATCTGGAGGCTGTTCGGGACGTATTCGCCGACACGAAACCCTGATCTTCCCGGGCAAAACGCGCTGTCCGGCGGCCGAAAAGCCGTCGGACAGCGTTTTCTTATCCGGTCGGAGCAGGACTTCCCGCGCAAAGAAACCCCGCCTTGAAAACATATCCCGCCCGAAACGAAAAAATCCCTGCGAGTTGCACTTGCAGGGATTTTAGTTCTTCCTTGACATTCCGGCGGAAAGAGAGGGATTCGAACCCCCGGAGCCTCTCAGCTCAACGGTTTTCAAGACCGCCGCAATCGACCACTCTGCCATCTTTCCGGGCGTAAAAATATAACGGAATTTTCACTTTTCCAATTTTCTTCCCGATTCCCCTTCCCTGCAGCGGGACTATGAAGAGGCAACGCGCGAAACGAATCAAGTCGCTTTATCTCCGAAAGTTTATTTTCAGATAAAAACATTTTTGCTATATTTGTAAGAAGTAGTGGAAATTACTATCCTTTAAACCTTATACTACCATGAACAAAACTCAACTCGTTGACGCAATCGCGAAGAAAGCCTCGATCACCAAGGTGGATGCCAAGAAAGCGCTGGACGCTTTCATTAACGTAACCGGAGAAGCGTTGAAAGCAGGCGACAAGATCGCGCTGATCGGATTCGGATCGTTCGCCGTAGCCAAGAAGCCGGGCCGCACCGGGCGTAACCCGCGCACGGGCGCCTCGATCAAGATCGCCGCAAAGAACGTCGTGAAATTCAAGGCCGGCGCCGAACTGAACGCGCTGGTGAAATAGTTTTCGCCCCGCTGCGAAAACTACTGCGGAAAAATGCGGAACCGGTCAACGGTTCGATAAAGGCAGCCGCGAAAGGACATCCTTTCGCGGCTGCCTGTTCTTGACAAGCCGGAAAAGCGGAACCGACCGGACGGAAGCCGGAGAGATTCGATGCGCCGAAACCGGAACGCCGCGCCATGCCAAGGCGGATACCCGACCGCGGCCCGGCAGCCGCTCCCCGGATCGAAAGGCATCCGCGATCCCAAGCCGGTTCAATCCGCCCGAGCGGAAACGCGATCTCGGATACTGGCCGCACCCTAAATTTGTCCGTTTCAGAAAAATGGGACATCTTTGCAACCGGAAATCTCGCGAAGCCATGGCCAAGAAAAAAATCGCCCTGCTGATCGTCGCGCTGCTGGCCGTCGACCAGATCGTCAAAATATGGATCAAGACCCACTTCGCGCTCGACGAGAGCGTGACCGTCTTTCCGAACTGGTTCTTCATCCGGTTCATAGAGAATCCGGGAGCCGCATTCGGGTTCGAGCTCGGAGGCAGCTATGGCAAACTGATTCTCAGCATATTCCGGCTCGTAGCTATCGGCGCGCTCGGCTACTACATCCACCATTTGCTTCGTAAAAAGGCCCCGACAGGCGTGCTGGTCGGTTTCTCGCTGATTTTCGCCGGCGCGCTGGGCAACGTGATCGACAGCGCGTTCTACGGCCTGCTTTTCTCGGAATCGACATTCACCGCCCCGGCGACGTTCCTGCCCGAAGGAGGAGGCTATGCCGGATTTCTGCACGGGAGAGTGGTCGACATGCTGTTCTTCCCGCTATTCCGAGGCACCTATCCGTCATGGATACCGGGAATCGGCGGCGAGTCGTTTCTGTTCTTCAGTCCGATTTTCAACTTGGCCGACAGCTACATCACCATCGGCGTGCTCTACATGCTGCTCTTCCAGCGGAAATTTTTCAAATAGCGGCGAACGACCGCTCGCCGAGTCCATTCCCGTCACAGTGCGGACGATTCCTGCCTGTTCCGACGGTTCGGAGCTCACTTTTGTGGCCCGTCAGAAGAGGAAAGAACGTCAAATAATCCGATCCGATGCGCGGATCTATCGGCATGGCTTCCGACCGGGTCCGACACATGGCGTTTCCGAATGCAGCACGGCTTCGCTCGACCGCCGGCGGCGCCGTAAGACCGACACGGCAACATACATGCGCAACCGCAAGCCGATCGCCGAATGGCGTTACGAGCAAAGCCGTGCCGTTCGGCAGCAAGAAAGAACCGCGCAGAAAGCATCCCGACACACAACGGGCGCCATAACCGGAAACGCCGTTCGAAACCCATCCGCAGGCTTCATAAACGAACCGGTACGGAACTTATACGATCGCATCGACCAAACCTCGAAAACGGCCGGCAGCAACTCTGTCGACATACGGACAAAAGACG
>ERZ857965.1295-NODE-1295-length-26192-cov-2.797528_pt1 | contig 26192 bp, 29 predicted proteins | sample MGYA00519758_ERZ857965 | MGnify/ENA primary metagenome ERZ857965 (study PRJEB31778, sample SAMEA3449381) | human gut metagenome | biome: human gut; feature: human-associated habitat; material: faeces | place: United Kingdom | collected 2010/2012 ... | reverse complement strand
CGATTCGTAAATGCTCCGGGCTACGATTTCTTCGTTGAAGGCCCAGAGTTCTTCCATGGATCCACCGCCTCTGCCCGTAATGATCGTATCGACATCCGGATAGTTTTCACTCAGATCCCGGATCGCATCCGCGATCTGCTGCGGCGCTCCCGGACCCTGTACCAGGACCGGGTACACCAGCACATCCACGCAGTTGTTTTTCTTCTGTATGATTTTCAAAATATCCCGAACGGCCGCTCCTGTCTCCGAAGTGACTATGGCCACCTTGTGAGGAAAGGCCGGGATCAGTTTCTTATGTTCCTGATCGAACAATCCTTCTTTCGCAAGCTTCTGCTTCAGTTTCTCGAATGCTATGGCAAGCTCGCCCTGACCTGCTTTTTCCAGATCCGTCACGTTGAGAGAATAGCTTCCGCCGCGCTCATACAAATAGATGTATCCGCTGGCGATGATTTCCATTCCTTCCTGCAGTGCACGACCGATCTGCACTGCCCGGTCAGATGGTAAAAAGCAGTTGATCCGGCTTTTTTCGTCTTTCAGCGAAAAGTACACATGACCCGATCCGTGGAATTTCAAGTTAGAGACTTCTCCTCTCACGGAAACGTTTCCCAGTATGGGATCTGTCTGCAGGATCCGTTTGATGTAGCTGTTGAGCTGAGATACTGTAACAGGTTTTAACCCCATAAATATTTTCCTCCAAGCAAAGCGATTCCTACAGCGTTGTCCTGAGAGAGCATTTCGTCTCCAAAAACTGCTGTGATCCCTCTGCCGTTTAATTCCTTCCTCATATGGCTGCGGAGAAACTGACTCGATGCCACCCCTCCGGCAAGAAGCACGGATGCTCGTCCGCTGTGCTCCGAGCACTGTATGATCATATCCGAAGCCGCTTTGCTGGTCTTGGCGAACAAGTCTGCCGCCAGCGCATAGGTCTGCAGCTGTTTCTGCTCCAGCCCCAGCCGGTCGATCCTGCTCCGGGCCTGGGTATCCAGTCCCGAAAGATTGAGCCAGCCGTCCTTCACTTTGACAGGCGTCAATCTGCAGGCTTCCTTTGCAGCCTGGAGCATGTCCCTGCTTGCTCCTTTAAAAATCTCTCCCGGATCTTCCGCCTGCTCGGCTTCACAAAATTTCTGTGCCATCAGATCCAGCTGTCCGCCTGCCGGGAATTCCATGCCGAGTGCTACGCCGGTGCGATCCAGGACTTGTCCAAAAGAAATATCCTTCGTGCCTCCGGTGATGTGCATGGTGTAGGCGACCCGCTCAGCGGGATCTGCCGGACGCGGCTTTTTCGCTTTTTTTGCAGAAGCGCCGTTATTGTCCGCTCCCTGTTTCTTTGCAGAAGCGCCGTTATCGTCCGCTCCCGAACTTCCTTCAAAATACTGTTTCGGCATTCCGTCTTTCCGCAGATCCGTCTCGGATACGTCGAGTACCTCACACGTTCCTCCGGAAAAATGACATGCCAGAAACCGATCTTCCGTCTGAAAAGGACTGTAGGCCCGGATCGCCTCCATGTGTCCTTCCTGATGAGAAAAACCGACTACCGGAACGTTCATCGCAGCGGCGGCCGCCTTTGCAAATCCGCTTCCTGCCAGGAACACCGGCATATAGGATCCTGCTTCCGGGCGCGGCCGAAACGAGCACGCAACGGCATCGATCCTGCCGTCGAACATCCGGCGCATCTCTTCCATCAGTTCCGGCAGATTCTGTATATGCTGAAAAAGGGCGTCAGATTGCCGCAGCCCCCGCTCGCCCTGTTTTACGGTCAGAAACCTGCGCAGATCGCAGATGATATGCTTCTTGTGATCGATGACCGCGATCGACGTTTTATAATTGCTGGTATCTATCCCCAGGATATATCCCATAGCTACTGCTCCTGCGCTGCGGAGCCGGCATCTGCGTCTGCTGCGGATCCTGCAGCTTCCGGTGCGTTCACGATGGCTCCCAGCACGCCATGGATAAACCGTGACGATTGCTCGGTGCTGTATTTTTTCGCCAGTTTGATCGCCTCACTGATGGCGACCGCTTCCGGCACGTCGTCTCCGTATTTGATCTCACCCAGAGCAAGGCGCATGATTGCAAGATCCACCTTCGGCATCCTGCTGGTCTTCCAGGATCGACTGTGTGCATTGATGGTTCCATCGATCTCGTCCAGATGCTCGATGATCCCGCTCAGGATCTGAAGGCTTCTTTTAAGATTTTTTCCGGGCAGCTTTTCCCCTGCCAGCTTTCTGGCCGTTTCCAGATCCAGGGTTTTCGCAGCATCCATTTCATACATCATCTGCATCAGTACTTCTCGTATTTCATTTCTCGTCATTTGTTTCTGTTTCCTCCGCTGGTATTTCCACACCTTCTACATGTATGTTCACCGCCGTCACCTTGAGTTCCGTCATCTCCTGAACTTCGTTCTTGACGTTCTCCTGGATATCCCAGGCAACTGCCGGTATTTTCGCATGGTATTTAACGATGATATGAACATCCAGTTCCACTCCATCTTCGCTCTGACTGACTTTGATCCCCTTCCAGGTCAGCTCCTTGCCCAGAAAATTCTTGGAAAGGGCGTTGGAAATGCCTCCCGCAAGATCGGCAACTCCCTTCGTCTTAAGTGTCGCGTTCGCAGCGCACACCGCGATGACTTCATCTGAAATTTTTATGATACCGTTACTTTGTCGTCCGGCTGCGTTCATTACAATCACCTCACACGTTATTATACCAAATCCCGCATGTAAATACAAACTTATTTGGAAACGTCCTGCACAACGATCTCGCTGGCTTTGACGCCGGTCTGGCGCATAACGATCTCGCAGATTTTAGTGACGGTCTGCTGATCCAGATCCTCTGTATTCACAGTTACGTTGACGCCACTGTCACTGATCACTACGAAAGATTCCGGAAGGCCTTTGTTTTTGATGAGGGTCTCTACGGTCTTTTCCTTTTCCATATAATCCAAAAGCCGCATTTTCTGGGCGGCAGCCTCCTGTTTTTCCTTCTTTGTGGACGCAGAATCTTCCGCATCGGTCAGCATGGAAATGATCTTGTTGCGATCCATATCCAGATTCGCCCGCAGTTCCTGGAAATAGGAATCTTTGTTTTCTAGCTGTGCCACATCATCTGAGGCCACCAGTTTCGCTTCTTTGTTTTTGCTGCTTTTCTTATTCGATGCATCGTTCTCATCATCCACGTTCAGACTGTCTACAAGCACATCGCCGTCGTGAAGCGGAATGTCGCCGTTTACTGTCTTGTCCGGCAGCAGTCTGCCGCTGGCCAGAAACGCTCCACAGCACATCATGAGAGCCGCAAGCCCCGCTACGAATTTCTTGTTTCTCCCTAAAAGATCGCGATATTTCTTTTTACTGCCCATTGCTTTTTTCCTCCTTGTCCTTTTCCATGTCCGAAGCACTGGTTTTTTCGAAAACCTCCACATTGGCCGACGATATGTCGAAAAGCGCCATGACCGCCTTGATCAAGTCGTTTTTCACCACCGGATTTCCTGCACCTTCCGCCGTCACGATGACACCTGCCACCTGATCTTTTTCTCCGTACTGCAGCATCACATCCACAGCTCCCACACCATCGATATCGGATAAAATGCTGCAAAGCTCTGTTTCAGTGCCTCCGTCGGAGTCGATGATCTGCTTCCTGCCGTCGCGATTCTGCGTGAACACGTCAAAGGACAGGAATATCACCGCCAGAATGATGAGCACCGCGGCAGCTTTCATGAGTTTATCCCTTTTTTCGGGATCGTTCTTCCATTTTTCCAGCAAAAGTTTCGCCTCCTTGTTCAGTATATTGTGCAGGCAGCCGGTATATGCCCCGAGATTTCTGCAAAGAGTATGCTGCAGCTTCCCTGAAACCCGGCGAGCCTTATTTTCCCGGCATCTGTGCAGTCTCCGGCAGATGCTTTGCATCAAACGCCGCCTGTCAGCCGGATCACCGGATACAGGATCGTTGCCATGATCACCAGGGAAAATATAAAACGCAGGTACTTTCCCATAGAGGATTCCGGCAAAAGCATCTCGATAAATGTGATGGCCAGCAGGATCAGAAACAGACTGCGGACCCAGTCTTTCATCAGTTCCATCGTCCGCCACCTCCCATCCCCATGATGATGGCGATAAAAATGAGAAACATCAGGGCGCCGATAGCGAGGACCACCGTCATGGTAATAGCTGCCGTTCCCAGCTCGTTCAGAGAGTCAGAAATGTTTTTACTGGCCACAGGCTCTGCTGCGATCGCCGTTATTTTATAGATCACCGCCACTGCCAGGATCTTCAGGACAGGGATCACCAGCAATGCTAAAATCAGAAGGATCCCGGCGACGCCGATGGCGTTTTTGATCAGCCCTACACAGCTTATGACCATGTCAAGCGAATCTGCTGCAAAGCCTCCGACGATGGGCACGAAGTTGTCCAGAGAAAATTTTGTCGTGTTGATAAGGATCCCGTCGGCTGCTTTGGTCACCATGCCCTGGATCGCTGCGATCCCGGTAAATACCGTCACGGCAAGACCGGTCAGAAAAATCGTGCCCTTTCGCAGGAATCCCGCCAGCTTCTTTACGTAATCCTTTTCGGTGATACTGTTGATCATGGTGAATACTGCTGACAGGAACACGAGGGGCAGTACGATATGCTCCATCAAGGCGGAAAACCCTGTTACCGCCCCCGCAACAGCCGGATCCAGGATGCTTCCGGATGAGATCCCGCCCATGGCAACAAGAAGCGGTATCATAACAGGCAGCAGGATCTCCATGGAATGGGCCATGGTCCCCAGCGCGTCCTGACAGTATTCATAACTCTGATAGAAGTTTCCCATACAGAGGGCGATTATGACACAGCTGCAGATCACCGTTCCCAGAGACGATACCGTCCGTTTGCCGAAAGAATCCGAGAAACTGGTGAGCATACCGATCAGGATGCATACTGCCAGGATCTCACACCCAAGCATCAGAGAAGAACGGACTTCCAGCAGAAATAGATTTTTCAGGTTTTCCAGGATCTGATCAGAGTCCAGGATCTGCTGTCCATTGAGCAGGCGGTGCACCAGATCCTCCACGGAAAGTTCTTCCAGCACACCGCTTTGCTGCGCTGCATCCGCAAGGGAGTCTTCAAGCTCTGAAAGCTCCGTGGCTTCAAGTTGTTCTTCCAACACGGTTTCGTAGTCCATGCCACCCTCCTTTCGTGATTTTCAACCTGCTACTGCAAAAGAGTCCCGATCAGTTCCAGTATCGCCGACAAAATCGGCAGCGCCAGGTAGAATATGATCACTTTCCCTGCCAGTTCCACTTTGCCGCCTACGGCGCTTTCCCCGGCATCCCTGCAGAGCTGCGCTGTCAGATCCGCGATATACGCCACTGCCAGCACTTTGAAGATCACCGGAAAAAAGGTCTTGCCGTAAGGCACGCTGTCGTAGATGCTTTGCAGAAACACAAAAACTTCCGTCAGCTTGTCGAGGATCATCAGAAAAACAACGATTACAGTGGCTAGTATTATGTAAATCGAAAACTCCTTATGCACCGATTTCATCAGTGACGCCAGCAAGACGCCCGTAAGCGCCAGCCCTGCAATTTTCAGGATTTCCATAGCGTTCTCCTAAAACTCGAGGAAAGTTCTGACCGCATCGAAAAATTCTCCGATCATCTGGATCACCAGCATCAGCACAACGATCACCCCGGCCAGCGTGGTCAGCATTGCCTGTTCTTCCCGCCCCGCCTTGACAAGCACCTGGTTGAGCACCGCAATGGCTATACCGATGCCCGCTATCTTAAAAATAATGTCGATATCCATAAGTTTCCCCTTTTTTAAAGCACCAGGATCGCGGCCACTACACCGGCTGCCAGCCCCAGGCTTCGGTACATTTTTCCCATTTTATACTCCAGTTCCTGCGCTTTGCAGATCTGCTGCTCCAGGCGATAAAGTGCCGGCTCCAGGATCTGCTGCTGCCCCCGGGTATCGCTCCGGCCCAGCCCCAGGAAAAGATCGGTAAGTATCTCCACATCTTCCGAAAGCAATGGGCAGCCTTCTTTTTCTTTATACAAAGCATCCTGCCAGGTTTTTCCCAGCGTCTTTTGGGCTGTCAGTCCTTCGGCGCATTCTTGCAAAACATCTGCAAACCAGCAGGATTTCTGTAAGGCAGCTCGTTGAAAAGTCTTTGCCAGCGCATCCTTTCGATACGAGATATCCAGGTGCAAAAGCCGGATCAATTCCAGCGTGTCTTCCAGTTCCACTCGTCGGTTCTTATAGCCTGATGCTTTGGAAAATCCCAGTGCCGTACAGCAGAAAAACAGGAGGATCCCGGCGATGACTTTAACCATGGGATACCTCCGGCATTCTAAGGATCTTTTCTACTGTGCCTGTAACCGGCTGTGCCGATAGAAAAATCAGTGTTTCGAAGACGTGATCCGTGATAAGACTGCCGACTGCCGACTTTGCAGCATCTTCAAAGCTGCTGCCGTGGATCGTCGTGATGATCTTCACACCGGCGCTGAGAGCCGACCGGATCGCGGCCGCATCCTCCGGCTTGCCGATCTCGTCCGTCATGACCACGTCAGGTGACATGGCTCGGATCAGCATCAGGATACCGTCTGCTTTCGGGCATCCGTCCAGCACATCGGTCCGAGGCCCCAGATCATAGCTGGTTTTTCCGTCGTAACACCCTGCGATCTCCGAACGCTCGTCACAGATCCCGATGCGAAAACCCGCATTGCTGAGGTTTCGCGCCAGATCCCGCAGCATCGTCGTCTTCCCGCACTTTGGCGGGGATATTATCAGCGTGTTGCGGACAACCATCCTCCCATAACCGGCAGCAGACGAGCAAACACCGAAAAGATCCGAAGGGGCAGGACTCTTTTCGCCCCCGCAACCGGCAGCAGACGGACAAACACCGAAAAGATCCGAGGTCACAGGGCTCTTTTCGTCCCCGCAACCGGCAAAAATCCCTGCATTTGGAACGCTTTCAGCCGGAGCCTTTGCAGGAGAAAGCACCGCACCCAAAATCTTCTCCGATGCTCCCGTGATCTCCCGGCTGCGTCGAATGTTCAAGGAAGAAACGTCCTTGATGAGATGCACCTGGCCGTTTTCCAGAGTCACTCGTCCGCAGATCCCTACCCGGTGGCCGCCTTCGATGGTGATATAGCCGCGGGAAAGCTCCTCTTCATAAGCATAGTACGAATAATCCAGCAGCCGGTTCAAGATCTCTTCCAGCACCTCCGCCGTGATCTCGTCCCCGTCGCGAAGACTATACTCTCTGCCACCGCTGATCAGCAGCGTGTCCGTGTTCGTCCGGATCCGGATCTCCTCCAGCTGTTGCAATGTCTGCGCCGGGAGTTTTTCGATCCTGTCCCGCATCGACTCCGGCAGCTTGATCAATATGTTATCGATCCGTTTGCCTGCATTTTGTTTCATCATACCGCCCTCTTTCTCTTTCGTGCTTGTCTTAGTACAAGATATTCCTTGTCCCAGGATTTATGATAAGAATTTGTGAGAGAATGCACCGGGACTTTATGAGTCCGCCCTCATAAGGTCCCGGTCCGCCACCAAAACCCGGCACGATTTCAAAACCCGGCACGATTTTCTACGAAAATAAAAAAGAAAAGCTTCAAAAACAGAATTTTAAAAGCTCTTCTTCGACTGTTTGTACGTATGGCAAGATCAACTTGCTGTTTTATATCACATATCGCATATTATTTTGTTGTTTATAACTTCACAATCGATCGACAGAAAAAAATTAAACTTTGAGGCACCTTTTCTCCACCATAATATTCCATAAATGTTACTCTCTTGCTGAAAATTCACTTGACTGATCATTCGCTTTCTGTTTTTGCTCGCGAAAACAGCTGATTTGGTACATTTTTGCGAAGCCGTCCCTTCACGCATCATCATCCCCAAAGCCCAACGGATCATCCAGAAAATCACTGCGCGTATCCCAGTCAAATGGGTTTCCACCGTGGAACATGATCGCATCATCAATAGCTTCTTCCATATCAAGGGCAATGGCATCTTCATCTTCGTAGTCAACCGGTGGTTCATAGAATTCCGATTCTTCTACATCATCCAAATCCCAGTCATCGTCGTCGTCCGGAACATGATCCGCATAATCCTCGTTATCTCCGTAACCCAGATCAGCCAGATCAATAACGATTTCCAGCGGTCCTTCCATTTCCTGTTCCTGCTTTTCCCTTCGATCCACCACAGCCTGCAGTTCTTTTTCAGTTAAATGATCATGCATCCAGTTCAGGAAAAACACCATCAGCGCCGCATCCAGACCCTGCTCATCGCTTTTCTCCGTATGTTTCCGTTCAAACTGCCGCATCAGCCGCACATAATTATTGTCCTGCAGCAGCTTTTCATGAATAATGTCCCGCAGGAAATCCACAAGCTTATTCTCCAAAAACGCCATCTCAAACCCGTCGGAAGTTTCACTTTTCTCCAGGTGCAGGGTCTGTGTAAACTCCAGATCAAAGTCTTCATCCCACGGCACATATCTTAGCAAAACATCAGAATAGTCCTGTATTTCAAATCCCTTCGCCACATCTAAACTGTATCCCGGCAGAATTACGATTCCTGCGTTGCAAGATTCTGTATCAGTGGAACTTGGATAAAAATCCTTCGACATACCATGCTGAAAAAGCTGCATTTGAGAACAGTCCAAAAAACACTTTGGTTTCCCTGCAAGGTTTTTAAAATGAAAATACACCTGCACGATCAGCTTCCCTTCATCCGGGATCTGGATCACTTTATGTTTATAATACTCGATTTCGCTGAACTGCCCTTTGAAATGGATCACCGCCGGATCCTCATGTTTTACAGCTGGATCCTCAGGGTTCGCCGCCGGAGCCTCCGTTTTTACAACACTTTCCGGCACTATGATACGACCGTTTTCATCGCAGTCAAAAAATATATCCTGCGCCAGAAGCACCTTCATCAGATTCTTCTTCTCGGCCGTCAGATCCGCACCGCAGATCATGCACCGCCCCTCGGCAATATCGTACAGATTCTGTTCTATCCCGCAAACCGGGCAAAATACACTAAAATCAGAAACGGATTTTGTCTCCACGCTTACACCTCCGAATCCAGTCTTTGCAGCACTTCCAGCACATATTCAGATCTAAATACTTCGCTTATCTGATCTCGTGCCTGCTGCAAAAGCATAACCTTCCGCGGCCATTCTCCCGTCAGCAGATCGATCGCTTTATGCAAAGAAAACTTGATGAATTTTTCTTCCTCTGCTGTAGCAAGCCCCTGTAAAATGCTTTTTGCTTTCTCCGGATCACGATCCTGCAAAGCTTTTTCATAAGCTCCTCCCAGGCAGACCGCGCACAAGGCGCGCAAATGCTTGTCCCCTTCATGGAGCTCCTTGATTTCAACGATTTTACGGGCGTCCCTTCCGCCAGAGATCTCACCGGAATGCTCTAGCCAGTGCTGAAGCTGCGGCACCGGAAGATAGCCTGCCGGAACGATCACATTTTTCGATTCACTTTGATCGATCCGGTAATCCAGTGTCCGCAGGATCCGGATCATCCTGTCGCGATGCTTCTTCATACTGCTCTCGCACCACGGGCAAAAGCCATGATACATATCATATAAATTGATGCGTGCGCCGCATCCCGGGCATGTCACCAGATACCCGCCCACCTCCGCAGGGACAGTATAAGTATCTTGGATCAGACGGATCTGTTCTGTTTTCATGATAAGCTCCTCTCTTGCTATACTTCTAACAGAAATGCTTCTTTAATCAGTGTATTCATAGCTGCATAAGAATCCCAACTGTCAGAGGTAACTTTGATGCCAGAAATTGCAACCAGAGATTTTAGCTTTTTAACAATTTGATTTATGTTGCATCCACATTTAGATTTAATCCAATCATCTGTGATGGATACCAGATTATGCGCAGCGATATTACGTACTGCTTCTTCAATGCCACGAAATTCATCAAATGCTTTTTTGCAAGCAGGATCAGTGTCAAATTTACAAATCATTTTTGTCAACTGATCACTTACAACATATCCGCCCCGGTATTTTCCATAGCTCTCAATGAAAAAATCATATAACTTTTTATCAATATTCTGCAAATTATTTTTCCAGCGGAATGCTCCAGTAGTTTTACTTACATATGTCACTTTTTCAAGATCTATCCCACACCGTTTTCGTACTACCATTTTACACAATTCAAAAAACACCGGCGTGATTGCACGCAGCAAATCCGCATATTCCTCTTTTTCGGCTTTGATCTGTAAAATCAAAATATACTCCACAATATCCCGGGCGTCGCTGCCTTGTACCGGCATGAAGGAATATTTGTTTCCACCCGCCTTGGTATAGCTAGAATAATCAAGATTGATCCTGGCACAAGCGATTTCCAAAAGCTGAATCGCTTTCTGAGGAATCAGTTCATGAATACTTCTCGCCAGATCCAAAGCCGCCGGATAATCACAAGCGTCGATCAGCTTACGAATATTATTGATCGTAAACATGGCTGTTTGATTGCGACTTTTGATCAGTGTTGTTCTATCATAAAAAGTGTCCGGATCGTTGTCCTGGTTTAGATCCCAGTAAGATTCCACATCGTAGTTATCCTTATCCTCTTCGTGAGAGTTGATTTTTCCCTCCGGCGTAACTACTTGAATCGGATGCAGTCTGATTTCCATAAGATCTGCCATTATATTCAATGCATTTTTCATTGCTGGGGTTCCAGAGGATATATTCAAAAGAATTTCTCCTTCATATTCTTTGTGAATTTCACGCAGCAAGGTTTCAAATTCCTGATAAAAATAATCAAAATCTTGAACTTCTGTCAGTTCTGGACGTTCGATCAATTTCACCTCAAACTTATGGTCGATCAGTTCAGATAATTTATCAAGGCAGTACAAATACCGATTATCCTTCACATGATAGTCGTACATTTCTTTTGACATATATAAAATCACTATATCCGGTTTGTAGATCCGGCATATGTGCAACATAGACCCGTCACGAAAATTCGAAATAGGATCTGTCCCGCCTAGCGGTGAAAAAAGTATTTTCTGCTTGTCCATTTTATTCCTCATTGCTTTCTATAATTCTTCAAATGATGATGATTTCTTCATCTTCCAGCATCTGTGCATTTCCATATACTGTCACATCCCCAAAACCATTGATTTTATAAATCCGAATATTGTCATCATCCTTTGCAAAACGCGCTAGCTCCTGATTGAGCTGTTTCGTTTTCTGTTTCGTCAACATCGCTTCAAATACAGAACGCTGGACACGAAACAAATAACGCTCCAGTAGCTTTACCATCTGATTACGTCTTTTATTGTCAGATATATCATAACACACTACGATCATATTTTTGGATACAGATGTAATATTTTCCGTATCAAACATATAGTTTTCTTTCATGATATCTTTCATAAAGTCCACCTACCGTATGCGAACAGCCTTGTAGATCTCCGGGTCTTCTTCATCGATTGCTTTTGCAAACAATAATACCTGCTGATTCAATAATGCACGATAATTTTGCCGCCCTTCGCTCTGTAAATAACGGATTTCTGAGCGCAACTTTTTCTCGTATTTTCGTACAAAAATGCGAAAAGTGTCATTCATCAAAAGAATTCCACCAGTCTCATGATCATCCTGGAATCCATCGATAGGAATCTCATGTCCCTGAATCAGGCTCAAAACAACCGAATCTACAATGACTGCACGCCATTCTTCCATCAAATCGCTTGCCAGAGTTGGATGTTTCTCACGATCCTGATGCAAAAATCCCGCATAAGCATTCAGCCCATGTCCTTCGATCAATCCATAGATCTCATGCATCAACAGGGTGTATCCCAAACTAAGCATGGAATTAAAAGGATCTTTCGGAGGCATCCGATTCCGCCCGAAAAACTTAAAATCAGGCTCGATTATTTCGCTTAATGCTGCGAAATAATATCTTGCTGCAATCCCTTCGTAACCTTTCATTTCATCTAGCGATTCACATCTGCAAAGTTTTCTCTCTGCGTTTTCGATCTGTTTTACAGCTTCGAGGATTTCCGGCGTTTGCTTTGTAAGGTATCGTTTTAACACGACTTTCTGGTTATGTATTTTAGCGCCTAAGATTTCTCTTGCAAAAGCCTGAACAAAGTTATCTTCTCCCGTTATAGCGAATTGCTTCCGCTGTCTTGTGATCCGGCATCGAGCAGTCGGGGTCAAATGCCCATAATAACGCCCATTAGAAGAGAAGAAATTTAATGTTATTCCTAGTTTCAAACACCTCTGCATAGCCTGAGTGGTAATGGATACATTCCCAAACAGCGAGATATTTTCCAATGTTTCCGATGGAATCTTGCGAAGCAGATCATTCTTCATCTGTACTGTGATATATCCGCCATCCACACCGATCCGAGCACCCTGTTCATTCACATATAGATAACTCATAAATACACCCTTCCTTCATTTCTGCAAAGCAATTAACCGTCCCCTGTCGGGGGTCCGTAGGTTTCTATTTACTTGGGGTTTTTTTTGCCATTTTTTGTACTTTTCTTGGGTGTTATCTTAGGAAGACCATCCAATTCCCATCTTTTTGTAATACTCACCTGTTCATCATTTTTCTTACTTTTCATTTAAGTTGCCTCCTACTCAGAATCTTCTAACGTTGCTTCATAATAGAAACCTTGTTTTCTAACAGATTTAATTGTACATGACTCGTTAGTTTTGTGTAATACTTCTCCCTCTGGTTGTCCAGATTGAGACACATTAGTTATGCTTGCACCACGTTTATTTTCCATTTTAAAAATAAGCTTTACATTATTGTTTCTGTCCCCTGTCGGGGTTCTATAAGTTTCTATACTGATGTCTACTACGAAATGGACGCCGCACAACGTTTCCGTCCCCTGCCGGGGGGTCTATAAGTTTCTATAAAAATGAAAGATACAAACAGCGACTTTTTTACCGTTTCCGTCCCCTATCGGGGTTCTATAAGTTTCTATTTAGAACTTGATTAGAGTATTAACAATGGAGCATATTTCCGTCCCCTGTCGGGGTTCTATGAGTTTCTATATTGTTGCACCAAGCTCAAACAGATTGTAGTGTTTGTTTCCGTCCCCTATCGGGGTTCTATGAGTTTCTATGATCTCGATGTATAAAAACTATGCTGATCGAATGTTTCCGTCCCCTGTCGGGGTTCTATAAGTTTCTATACCACAAGAAATTGTATTACTTTATGGTGATGTGTTTCCGTCCCCTGTCGGGGTTCTATAAGTTTCTATCCTGTAGCCCGGATCGCTTTCATTGCAATGCTTTTCCACTGGATCTGCGGCGGAAAAGAAAACACCGTAAATCCATGAAAAAACTTCTTTTTAAATTGCTATAACAATTGAAATTTACACAACGGCTTAAATCATATGATTTCAATGCTGCACGCTCCCATTTGATACAGGCCGCCTTCATACTCCGTTAGTTTACAGGTATGTGGAGAAACGCCGACTTTATAATCTAAATCGTGTTTATGTTCCATCTGTGCTTTACGCGGTAATTTTAAATTTAGAATGCTACCGATCGTTTTAGATCTAGTTTTACTATTCTCCAACAAATCATGCAGCACCGTTTTCGTTGCAAACCCTGCTCCGCCGCCAAGATATATAACGTCTTTAACATAAGGAGTTTCTTCCTGGAACTTTTCTAAAAACAATTTATTATACCCCTGCAAAAATACGTTGATACTGCTACGGATCTGTTCGATCGTTAGAGGACACTCTGTATCATCAATCGTAACATCAAATTCCAGTCTTGCCCCTGGCTTGATACATTCCCTCAAAATAGGAAGATCCCTTTCACGTCCATCCACATGTACATCTATTTTCTGACACAACGTCAGATCATCCAGTGAAAGAGGCTTGCTGTCACCTATATGCAAACCATTCATGATATCATTCACGGTCTGATTCTTTTCATCTTTTTTCTTCGTACAAAATCGAATTTCTTCTGCACGTTTGATTTCACGATTGATTTCTCTCATATTGCTTCGATCAAAGGATGTTCGCTGTGAAAAATAGTCTGCTGCGCGAGAATACTTTTCATGATGACGTAAAATATCGGAACCAAGAAGCACTGTGCGAACCGCTCCTTTTAAGCTGCTCCCTGGGATATACGGCATTCCATAGGGATCTTTGATGAACGTTAGTATATTCTTCATCGTATTTAGTTCAGCCACATCGCCGCAGCTATATTCATAAGCGGCAAACGTTTTCATATCTTGAAAGGAAATCCTTTCTTCATACATCCAACTTTGCAGAGAATCGCTCTTTCGTAAAATATACTGTTCATAGCTTTCCAGTTTTTTCGTCCGTGTCAAATACTGAAAAAACTTGGACTGATCGATCACCGTTACTTTACGTTCTCTTTTGTTCAGAACATATTCTCGCTTCACCAGTTCCCTGCCATCCCCGATGAATACCGGTCCCAAAGCATTTAATACGATCTTATGTCTATGTAAAAACTGTCTCATATCAATCCACCTTCATCCACATCGTTTTAGCATATCGGTATACCGGATGACTTCCGCCACATGACACATCAAACACCGCTCCGTCAAATTTCTGCGAAAAGCAAGAACCTTCACGGAACACATACAGATTTTTCTTCTTCTGAAAGTTTTCAGCATAGCTACTGGATGCGACGAAACCACTCCGCTTTATCAGCAAATACTCCGCATTCGAAAGCGCATCTTCCAAAGTGCCTTGTTCATCCATGCAGATAGAAAGAGTCATGAACTGCTTTCCATCTTCTGCATCGATACGCTGCTGCATGATTTCCGGAATACGATCCACACTGCATTCAAATCTTCCCATTCCAGCAGACCTTTTACCACCTATTCCACTATAAGAAAGACTGTCCATCAAATCTCCGACGAAATAATTCACTTCATCGGATTCATATCCTAAAATAAAATACAACCCTGAGTCTTGTGGGAAACTCCATAAACCAATAGAATAAGGTTTTGTATCTTCAATTTCTGATATGGCTGCACTGATCTTCACAGAATATACGCCAGAATGGGCGGCGAAAACTGCGTTTTCTTGTACTACATCAAGAGTTCCATCTAAGTATTCCTCCAGCTTTTCTGCTGGGAGATACTTCAGCTTTTTAAAAGCTTTTCGATCTGTGCTGCTGTCCTGCTCATGCGATACAGCTTTCATCGGTTTTGGAATATAATAGTGATTTTTTTGCACAAACGGGAAACAATCCGATATTCTTAACTGGTCTTTTTCTACATAGGAAATCAATTCCTGAAGCATATCTTCTCCGCCTATTTGCAAAGCTTCCTGACATAGTGCAGAAAATAATGTATCGGCATGGAATGTCATTTCACCATCTGATAATTTCCCGCTTCCAATATGGACAGCTGTTTTAAAATTGAATTTATAAATACAATATTCCATATCTAAATTTCCTCAACAATCGCTTCGCACTGGCTCAGTAATTCTTCTTTCACATCACCAACAACCACATCCAGCTGCAGATTCGAGATGGAGATCCTGCCATATCCTCTGGAACCGTGTCCTCCGATATAATCATACTGTAATAATTTCAGACCATCTGCAATCGTATGAAAATCTTCCACCAATTCCTCCTCATTATCTACGTTATAAATGATGTTCAATGGGAAGGTTGCACCTTTGATAACACGTTCGATCACTCTAGGGTTCGCAATTCCAGTCACTCTTCTGATCGCATTTTCTTCTTTTGCTTCTGTAGGTGACTCTACTCCGCGAGACTTGATCTCTTCCATATTTTCCATAATAACATCTGAGAACAGGATACGGGAATTAACCGGATGACCGCTTTTCACACTTTTACTGGTTCCAAATACACGAATGATTTTTTCATCATCTTCTTCCCATTTTACAAAGGGTTTTTCATTATACGCTTTCGCTAAAAGCGTTCTCATTTTACCCTTTAAACTGCTTCCGGGAATGATGGGAAGACCGCTGATAGGATCTTTGATTACAGGAGTATCTATAGCTCCAATAGCAGCGAAACTATCCGATGCTCCGATGTGCATACCTGTTAAAAGTTCTATTTTACCTGAAATTTCAATTTTACCGTACATCTTTGTTCCTCCTCTAATCTCTTCCGCCATTAAACTTGTGATAAGCTACCAGTGCTTCCATGTATCTGCAGAATAAAAGCAGATCGCTTCTCGTCTCGATTCGCTGCAAATGTTTGATAATATCGGCCTTTTCTACAAAATCCTTCACGCTTTTTTCACGATCAGTATCTCTTCCAGCTTCATATACAAACCGTAATCTTAAATATTGTATTTTTCCTAAAATTTCTTCACTTAATATTTCATCGGTTAAATGGATCACATCATTATATAAGGTATTTGTTAATGAAAGAAGATTACGTATCTTAGACGTAGTAAGCACTATACTATTATGACGTTTTGGGTTTCTTACAATCTCTTTTACAATTACCTTTTCTGCCAGATCCACATAATTAGTTTGTGTCAGCTTTTCCATCTTCGCCCTCCTTGCTTCGATTCAAATACACATATAAATAAATTGCTGTTATCAGTTCTTTCTTATCATCCTCATCTTTGATCCAACGATACATATTCTGTGAGAATTCCTGATAGATCTTCTCTTTTCCCTCATCATCGCCCTGCATCGGTTTCAACCGTGCCAGAAGATATGCATAACGAGCCAGATTGATTTTGTTATCCTCCAAAGAACGAATATATTCCAGCAGCTTGTACAGCATACTGTTGCCTTTTTCCAGGTGATTGATAGCAAAATATCGGTTTATCAAATCCAGCTTTTCGTCTATCACTTTTTCTCTGAGCCGATCCCAATGATAGGAATGCTCTCCTTCAAAAAGAGTTACTGTATTTTTTCCTTCTGCACATTTTGACAGGTCTTCCAGGATTCCGGTTTCATATGCCATAGCTGAAACAGGATATTTCTCAGGATATAGTCCGATTCCTGCGGAAATCGTTAGTGTATCTTGCGTATATTTCTGTAGACTATTTTGCAGATCTATTGCAAAACCGATCACATCATCCCATGCACCTATAAGAAACACATCGTCACCGCCAGAATAAACGATAAGAGCATTCCTTCGCTGCGGAGCATCCTTTCCAAAAGAAAACTCCGGATTTTGCAGAATATAATTAATGTGGAACTTAAAAAACTCTGACAGCTTGCGGGAAAAAGTAGTCGTTCTGGAAAGGCTGGTGTTTTTTCCCTCAAATCCAGCCACAAAAGCCTGCCCCAGGTTGTCCACATCGGCTCGAAGTACAGCGAGACGTTTGATTCCCTGGGATGCAGATACAAGCTCTGTAAATTCCTTTGCACTGCTGTAGTCGCCGATCCATAGCTTTGCAGATAGATTTTCACCTGTGAAGCGCCTGTTCTTGCCGTAACAACGAACATAAGAGCCATCCGTCTGCATCCTTGTACGCACCTGTTCTCTGTTTTCCATGAGCATATAATAATTTCCAGGCAGGATCAGCGCCTTTTCTGCTGGTTTGTCTGATAAAATAACAATAAAATCCTTGTCTATAATATCGTTTGCCAGTGCTTCCAATGCATCACAAACTTCGCATTTATTCTCACTTACTAATCTATCACTTCGACCGCACACAATGCATTCTCGCTCGTGTTCCTCCTGCGTCTGTGCATTCAATACGGCAATTTCCTGAGCTGTATAGCGATGAGATTTCGCATAAGACAATTTTTCTGAAACACGATGAAAAATCTCCCGGTAGCTTCCATTGGGCTGATTCATCAGTTCATTTGCAGAACATTCCGCATATCCAATCGCCATATACAGATCGATCCCGAAATTTTTCAGAAACCACTGGTTCAGATCTTTACGAAAATCCTCGACCGCATCTTTGCAGAATGCTGTGTTCGGAAGCAGTAAATATGCATGCCCGCCACCAGTGTAAAGCAAGTTTGCTCTCGACAACTCTAACTGATCCAATAATTGATCCACAATATGTTCCATCATGAGTTCCAGATAAAACGATCTCGCCCTCAGGTTTTTCAACGCCTTAGTAGCCGCTATTGTATAGATGAAATTCTGGATCCCTGAAATATCCATGCTACAGAGCAGGAATGCCGGCTGATCATAAAATGCAGAACCTTTACTATAAAAAGCGGTTTTATAATCTGTGATCTGATTCTCTTCCGCATAATCCCAAAGGGCTGACGCCACTGCTGCTGTGATCTTCATGTGGTCAAAAAGAGAAATATCACACAACTGACTGCTGTCTGTTGACGAAGGTACAAAGGAAAGATTCGCCTCCAGGATTTCCAGAAGTGAATTGATGCTTTTTTCCGTGAACTCCATTTCTTTTAAGGCATCTTTTATATTGTCCAGGATCCTGCTATATGTCTCTGGTGTGATCGTCTTCTTTTCAGAAACAGGATAATTGATAGCACCATCATCTTCCATGATCCCTGAGGCATATATGTTTGCTTCTTTATTACCGTTGAGAATATTAAAAACACTCTCCAGAGATGCATCTCTCACATAAAGCTTCCCCGCCTGTTCCGTTTCGTTGTCTCTGCGATCTGCACCGGCCGCTACATTGTCCGCCCAGTATGTTATGTATGCCAAGGAGTCAGATGACAGTGCTGTGCCTGCACTGTGGATTTCTTTACTGTGATGATATTTAACCTGAGCGAGGATGCTCTTATCTGAAATCCCGATTTTTTTTAACCACTCACTCCCAGATTCCGAATGTGTTTTCCCTCCTTCATGGCACCGGAACAAAACTTTCCCGATGTCATGAAGTAATGCGCCTGTGATAAGCGCAAGTTTTTGTTCCTTCATGGATCACTTCTCCTTTCGTTCTGTGATTTCCACAGCACCCATTCCCATGGCTGTTTTGATGCCGATACCTGCATATTCTCCGATACGTATCAGAAGATGCATTAAGTTCACAAATTGTTGCGGTCCAGTTATCTTTAATGTGATTCGTCCCATAAACGATGGGATTTTAGTATGCTCCAAATAAAATTGTGTACTATGTAATGAATAGTTGACAATTTGCATATGCTGCAAAGCCTTTTCCATATCTTCAAAATAATCAAGCTCCGCATCAAATCCACAGGCATTGAATTTATTCACCAGGCTTTTCAAAATATGCTCTGTGGTCGGATAGAACTGGTATTGATTATTCGTTTTAAAGGAAGTGGGGGTTTTGAATTTAAGGGTTATATATCTGCTGCAGGAAGAAAAGAACGTATCCTGCATAAGCGCATCATAAGAGACTTCCTGATGCTCCTTTTTTATGATTTCAAGAGTAAGTTTTTTTTGACGTAAATAAATTTTTTGACAGCCTTCATCAAGAAGCGGTTGTACCAACTCCGACTCGGCTTCTTCATTCAAAGTATTGATTGTCCAGACGGGAATATCATCCTCATAACTGAAATATTGACTATACGGTTTTATGCCGTTCTGATGCATCTTTTCGCCAAAACCATAGGACACTTTATCCATCAAGACACCTTGCATGATAGATGAAATATTATAAGATAGCTTTGTGTCTGGTGTTTTGAAATACAGCTTCGTTTTTCTCAAGATATTTGCCATGACTGTAAGTCCTTTCTTCCTCATGGAATAGGAGTATACTTACATTATACAGCACAGGGAATATTAGGCAAGATATTTTAGTCAAAGGCTGTGGGATCTTACTGACTGAAACGGATTTTCGTCATATAAATGATCTGCCGCTTAGTCCACTAAAAAAGAGCTCGATACGAGCCCTTGCTTCGGTTTTAATATATTCTAAATATGTTCTCATACAAATTCGATACGATTCTTTCATCGTTGCCATAATTACTCCTGCTTTATTCCGGTCCCTGCTGTTTTTTCTCTCTCAGCAGAGCTATGATATTATCCGCATTTTCCTCGCACACTGTGTTGGGATAGACCTCTTGAAAATCCAGCAGTAACTCTCTGTTAGCGGCTTCTTCCTTTAAAACAGTTTCGTACACATCCTTATAGTTTTCTTCCTGTAAAATATGCGCTAAAAACTGCATGGCATCATTTGAAATCGCTTCGGTTGTCCCATACAAGTTAATAATAGCAGTGATGATCTGTTCTTGTTCAATGGGATTTCCCCTGGATGCATGCTCCACTAAAATCCCAGCAATATCTGAAAGATCCTTTTTATATTGACGCCCGGCTTTAAGTTTCATGGCAATGAGATATTCCGCAGAAATCACACGAACAGAAAGCACCCCATAAAAGGATTTATAATAAACAGAATACTGACTTAGTTTTGGTGAATACGAGGTAGTTTTTTTGAAATCGTCATTAATCCAGTTATTAGGTAAATGATAGCGATCGCTGACATGATTAGCAGCTTCTTTCATAGAAGACATGGCTTGAATTACAGCATCGATATCAGTCGTCATCTCTCTGAAATTGTAATGTGCTACGATTGCAGCTCCACCGATCAAAATGATTTCTGCGGGCATGTTCTTACCGCCCAGTTTTCTGTACTCTTTCGCAAGTTCCTTTAAGTACAGATCCAGCTTCTCTTTTGTAAAGATTTCATTATATTCAAATGACATTACGCACCTCGTTTTCAACGATATTAAAGCGCTTGAACTCAGGAATCGACGCTGCGAAAGCCTCTTCTTTTATATGCTCATCTCCATACGCTGCACTCATTGCAATAACAGCCTCGGGATAAACCACTTGATCCAGCTTGTACTTCCGCAATCCTTCATATTCGCTGCAAAGAGGAATGTCGTTGAGTCTACTAATATAGTCTACCATAGCCAGCAGATAAAGTCCTTCCGGGTACCACTGTCGTTCAAAAAGGCGAGGAATATCTCCACCAGTTATAATATCCGTTAGAAATGAAATGTCACCTTTATCCTTCAATGCATGACAAAGATTGCTCTTATAGAGTTCAAAACTGATTCTTTTTTCTTCCTGTATAAGCAATTCCTCCATCGAAAGATCCAGCTGTTTTGCTAGTTTCCACACAGTTTCTGCAGTACATTTTGCCAAATTTCTCTTTCCGTTGATGATATCGTTTACAGTCGAATACGGGATCTGACACAGATCCGACAATTGACGGCTCGTAAGATTTTTTTCTTTTAAAAGCTTCTTTAAATCCATACTGTCACATCCTTTCTCACACTTATTATACCGGTACACCGGTATGGACGCAAGTGTAAATTTTTTACATGACCTCTACACCACCAGCCTTATAATATGTAAAAAACAATCAGCGCTGTCAGAAACGCCCTGTGGCGTGACTGAATCAGCGCTGAATTTATCACAAATAGATTTTGCAGTCCAATAGGGGCGACGTAGGCAAGCCCCATCGTCAGCCCCTGAAAAAAACAACTCACGTTTTATTCTTTCTCCGCCATTTTCTCAGCTTTGCGCATATCCTTACGGTCTTTGTGATTCTCACGACGGCCATCTCTGCGGCTGTCATCATGCTCCTCGCTGTCATCTTCCTCATCCCGCGGCGGAAGGATCTGCATGGTGATCTGCTCGATCCTCCGGTCGCGCACCGAGTCGATGGTGAAGCGGTAATTCTCAAATTCTACGACTTTACCAACGTCTTCTTCGTCCGGGATCTCGCCCAGGATGTCCAGAATGAATCCGCCGATAGTCTCACTGTTTTCCGACTCCAGATCGATATCCAGTTCCTCGTCGATATCATCAAGATCCATGCTGCCGTCCATCACATACGTGTCGTCCGACACCTTCTGGATCTCCGGTTCGTCCTCGTCGAATTCATCATCGATATCGCCCATGACTTCCTCAATAATATCTTCCATGGTAACGATTCCGGCTGTCTGTCCATATTCATCTACCACCACTGGATAGCGATGTGCTGCTTCGTCGTTTTCAGCTCCGCAAACAAAGAGTCGATATTTTTCGTCTCCGGCACGAAATACGGCTTCCGCATAATATCGCGAAAATCCACGTTTTCGAACCCGGCCTCCTTGGCCTTGATCAGGTAATCCTTAATATACAGGATACCTATTATATTGTCACTGTCATCTTCGTATACCGGAATCCTGGAATAGCGAAGCTCCATCATCTCGTCGATGTATTCCTCCGTCGGCGCATTGATATCAATGCAAAACACATCCGTCCGCGGAGTCATCACCTCATAGGCCAGCATGTCGTCAAAGGCAAAAATACTGGTGATCATCTTCTTGCCCTCTGCCTTAAGTTCGCCGCTTTCCTGTCCCGCCTCCAGCATAGACACCACATCATCCTCGGAGTATTCCCCGTCGACTACATCTGTCCGCTGTCTGCAGATCTTCAAAAATAAAGTCACAAACAAGGACAAAAGCCATACAAACGGTTTAAAGAACGTGGCGATCGCTTTGATCGGTTTTGCCACGGACATGGCGATCGCATCCGCATGAAGCATAGCCAGCCGCTTCGGAAACAGTTCTCCAAGCACCAGCATCAGAAACGATAGAATCAGCGTGATGACGATCAGCGCCATCTCACCGCCATACGGAATGCCCCAGCTTTCCAGTTTCGCACCAACCGGCCCCGAAAAGCTGAACGCTGCCTGTGCACTGGAAAAGAACCCTGCCAGCGTGATCACTACCTGGATCGCCGATAAAAATTTGTTCGGATCCTCGATGAGTTTTGCAAGTGTTTCCGCCTTTTTGTTTCCCTCCTGTGCCAACGACCGTACCCGGTTCTTGTTCACCGATACGATGGCGATCTCGGCCGCTGCGAAATACGCATTGACCAGAATCAGTACGAGTAATAAAATCAGTTGACCCCACATGGGCCCAGCATCAGATGACATTTTTTTCTCCTTTCTCATCCAACAATAAAATAATTAAATTATGTAAACCACAGACCTGCCCGTCATTTCCCGCCTGCTTCCTGCAAAGCTTCCGGCACTCAGTCTGCTTCCTGCAAAGCATTCAGTATTCAGTCGGCTTCCTGCAAAGCCTCCGACTACAGTCTTCTCTTCGGTCAGCAATCCGCCTGACCTTTTCGCTTCCTTAAAATAAAGTTCTCTGCTACCGGCTCCTTCATCCGGATCTGTACGATCTGCTGCGGGTGCGGAGCTGATTCGATATCATTTCCTTCTTCATCCTGCATAAAATCCAGCGTCTGGCTGAAAAAGTCACGACCAGGTCCGAACACCTCGATCTCATCCCCGATCACCATCTTGTTGCGCTGCTCTACCACAGCGATACCAGTACCGGCATCATAGCTTTTCACCATACCGATAAAGCTGTAGTCACGCGTATAAGCGCTGGTCTGATAGTTCTGGTCTTCATTGGTCGGCTTGTTGAAATAAAAACCGGTTGTGAATTCCCGGTGACTTGCTTTCGTCATATCCTCGTACCACGCCGGATCCATTTCAAAATGCTCCGGATCAGCATAGTATGCATCGATTGCCTTGCGATATGCGCTTACCACAGTCGCCACGTAGAACACGCTCTTCATCCGTCCCTCGATCTTGGCAGAAGAAACCCCTGCTTCGATCAGCTCAGGCAGATGCTCCAGCATACACAGATCCTTAGAGTTCAAAATATAAGTCCCCCGGTCGTCTTCCTCCACAGGATAATATTCTCCCGGACGCTGCTCCTCTACCAGCTTATATTTCCAGCGGCACGGATGAGCGCACTGCCCCCGGTTAGCATCTCTGTCGATCATAAAATTGCTTAAGAGACACCGTCCCGAATAGGAAATGCACATGGCTCCGTGGATAAAGGATTCCAGTTCCATCTCCTCCGGGATGCATTCCCTGATCTTGCGGATTTCATCTATAGTAAGCTCCCGCGCCATCACCAGCCGTTTCACGCCCTGGGCATGCCAGAACTGAGCCGTCACGTAATTCGTCATATTGGCCTGGGTCGAAAGATGCAGTTCCGCCTCCGGCATAGCTTCTTTTATCAAAGTGATCACGCCCGGATCCGACACGATGAACGCATCAACAGGAATATGGCGGATCTTCGCAAGGTAAGCACGAAGCGGTTCGATGTCTTCGTTGTGCGCGAAGATGTTCATAGCCATATGGCAGCGGACACCTTTGCTGTGAGCGTACGCTACACCTTCCTCGATTTCCTCAATGGAAAGGTTTCCGGCTCCCGCCCGAAGGCTGAACATTTCTCCACCGAAGTAGACCGCATCTGCACCGTAGTCTACTGCGATTTTCAGTTTTTCCAGATCTCCCGCAGGAGCAAGTAATTCTATCTTTTTCATAGCTATGAGTTTTTTCCCTTGTCGATCACGCTGATCGATACACCGTCGCCTACCGGCAGGATACAAGTATCCGCATACGGCAGATCCGTGATATATTGTATGAATTCCCGCATTTTGCGGATGCTGGTTTTGTACTTTTTCCCCGGATCGTATTCATCCGAAGCCGTCATGCCCTTCATCAGCACGTTATCGCAGATGATCATGGCTTCATCATTGCAAAGTGGCATCGCCAGATCCCAGAACGCCTTGTAATGGCTCTTTGCAGCATCGATAAACACTACATCGAAGCCTCCCTCCGGATCGTCCTTTGCAGCCTCTTCCGCCTCTTCTGCCAGCTTTACGAGCACCTCCCTGGCATCCCCGGAAAGCACCGTGACACGGTCTGAAAATCCCATGTTTTCTATGTTGTTTCTGGCGATCTCAAAGGCCTGCGGGCTGGATTCGATGGTCACCACCCGGCAGTCGCAGCCTTCTGCAAAACAGCATGCGGAGTACCCTACAGCCGCCCCGATCTCCAGGATCTTTTTTGGTTTTTTGATCCGCAGAAGATTCAAAAGAAGCCCTTCTGTATCTCGCAGGATGATGGGTACATGCTGCGCCTCTGCAAAAGCCCTGAGCTCCTGCAGATCCTTGTTTTCATTCTTGTAAAAGGTATTGATAAACGCTGTGATTATGTCGTTTGTTATATTCATATTAGTACCATTTGTTCTCCGAAACAGCCTTCTCGTGCTCTGCCAGCGTCTTGGAATAGATCACGGTCCCATCCTTCTTGGCGAAGAAGTAATAATAATCGCTCTTCTCGTAGTTGAGAACGTCATCCATGGTGTCCGCAGACGGCGAGCAGACCGGTCCAACCGGCAGTCCCGTGTTTTTATATGTGTTGTATTTGGAATCCACCTGCAGGTCTTTATTTGTCACCGCTACGCGTTTTTCCTGCAAAGCGTACAGCACGGTGATGTCGCTCTGCAGCGGCATATTTTTATTCAAACGGTTGATAAAGACACCGGCGATTTTCGGGCGATCCTTCTTGAAGAGAGATTCATTCTCTACCACAGAAGAAAGCGTCAGAAACTGATGCACAGTCATGTCCATTTTTTTGATATCTGATTTTCTCTTGGTCAGGACCTTGTCCGTATGGTCCAGCATCATGGTTGTGACTTCCTCGATGCTCGGATCTTCGCTGGTGACAAAATACGTTTCCGGATACAGATACCCTTCCAGTGGATACATGATACCATCCGCCAGGATCTCATCTGTCAAAAACCAGTATTTGTTGATCAGCTTGTTCAGATAGGTCTTGTCTGCCCATGCCGCCAGGATCTCGTCTTTCGTAAACGGCAGCTCCTTGGCCATCGCCTCTGCTGCCTGCGGGACCGTAGCCCCTTCAACTACTGTGAACTGCTGCCTGGAAACGTAGTCAAAATCGCCCTCGTTGATGGCTTTCATCATTTCCGGCAGGGACATGGATTTGCTGAAAACATAGGTATTGGCCTGCAAAGAATCATACCCGCCGATTCTGGCGTGGATTTTGGCGCAAAGGGTGTTTCTCACCAGTCCCTTCTCATCCAGGATCTTGACTATAGCCGCCGCTCCGCTGCCTTGCGGGATCGTAACGGACACGTCTTTATCGCTTTTGCTGTCAACTGCACCGATCCCCGTCAGATAAAAGAACATCACGGCAGTCAGCAGGACTACGACGATCCCGATGATGATCAGAAGGGTTTTCAGTTTGCTGCTAAAAATCTTTGACATCTAGTACCTCTTTCTGTGGTGTTTTGCATCATTTTCAAAGAGGGGACGATGACGCCCCCTCTTTGCAGAATTCTTCCTTATTTGGATCTTCCGAGATATTCGCCTGTTCTCGTATCGATCTTGATGATCTCGCCTTCTTCGATGAAGATCGGAACCTGGATCACTGCACCGGTTTCTACCGTAGCAGCCTTTGTTACGTTAGTAGCTGTATCGCCTTTAACGCCCGGTTCTGTCTCGATCACCTTCAGGTCTACGAAG
>ERZ857965.1286-NODE-1286-length-26341-cov-4.403979_pt1 | contig 26341 bp, 17 predicted proteins | sample MGYA00519758_ERZ857965 | MGnify/ENA primary metagenome ERZ857965 (study PRJEB31778, sample SAMEA3449381) | human gut metagenome | biome: human gut; feature: human-associated habitat; material: faeces | place: United Kingdom | collected 2010/2012 ... | reverse complement strand
ATTTTTTTCGCTTACGCTGCGAGTTTTCTTCTCGCTTCTGTTAAATTAACAGGGTTCTATCATTGTTTAATTTTCAAGGTTCATCACTGACTTTGTTTTTCGGTTTTTCGCTGTCAACCTGATTATTATACCACGGCAATATCGGTTTGTCAACCCCTAAAACAAAAAAACAACTCAAAAAAAAGTGATTTGTCGTTTTTGACGGACAAAGAGCGAAATATGTCGGTGGCTGTTGGGCATTTCCACAACTGCAACAACTTTTTGATACCGTTCAACCCACATTTCGCGTCAAAGCGTCTGTCAGAAAGTAAAAAATAACTCCCGAAAAGCGGAAAACGGAAAAATTTCTTCCGAAATACTCTTGACGGGAGTTTTCTACATATATAATATTACCACTCGAATGATGTGACCGTATTGGACGGAATGCTTGTTGTTCTGTCCTCAACAAGTTCGGGCATCAACTTTATCTCATTCATAAGTTTATACAGTTCCGCAGCCTCTTTCATACCGTTCCGAACCTTTTCGACTATTGCACCGTCATATATTTCCTCAACAGGCGCATGGTCGCAGACATGTATATTCCGAACGGTGAAATACTCTTCAAGACCTTTTGCGGGTTGTTCGCGAAATTTCTTCTTATAATGTTCGACCTGCCAATGCAGCGTCTTGATTTTCGAAACACGTTTTTTGAACAGATCGGGATATTCGAGAATGTATCGGCGGTAAAGCGCCATATTTGCCGCGCTTGACGCCCAATACCCCATTCCCCACGCGGCGCCCGACTGAGTTATCTCAAAATAAAATGCAGGCGCGTCAGGATAGACTTTTGCGGGGCGTTTGAACGTTATCCACATATTGTCGCGATAAAGATGGCTCTTATCTTTTGTAAAACGGGTATCGCGATAAATATGGCAAAGACAGTACCGCGGCTGAGTGACTATCAGCGGGTCGATAAACGCCGCGGTCGGAGCGAGCGTTTCGACGAACGACGCAAACGGCGCATACACAAGCCTTTTATATTCCGGCTTGTGCGCCTCATACCATTCTTTGCTGTTCCGCTGTCTGTTTTCATACAAAAACGGCAGCATTTTTCTCGGAAAACCGTTAAATTCCATTTAAACAACCTCTATGTTTATTCTCACCGTTATTTTAACACGAACGGAAAGAAAAGTAAAGACAAAAAGGTTCATTTCCGAGAAAAGTTTGATTCCGTATCAGCCGCACAACCCAAGTTTATCCGTCTTTTTTGCAACGTAATAGAAAAGCGTCATTGCGTCGGATATATCAACGTCTGTATTAAGGTCAAAATTGCAAAGAACTTTGCGCTCCGCGGGGACGGGTTCTTTCTTTGCGACATCATAGAACAGCCGCATCGCGTCTGTTATATCTACGCTTCCATCGCCGTCAACGTCACCCATCACAGCATCAACCGGCAGACATTTTATGCCGTTCCACATCGGAGAGGTAAATCCTTTTGCGCCGAGGCTGTAATAAACAATACCGTTTTCGGGGCACGAAAGACCGAAAATTTCGGGAGCGTCGCCAAGGAATGTTACGCTTTCAAATTCCGGGTTCGAAAAATACTGATAACCGAAAGTTTCGACTCCCGCAGGTATAATAACGCGCTTCGGTCGGCTTCCGCCCAATATTCCGTCGGCGATGATCTTTGTACCTTTCTTTACGGTTACGGTTTCGGGCATATAGTATTCACCGGCAAGCGCAATATTTCCCTCATAATACAGCCCGTTTTTTTCATCCCAGCGCGAAGAGTTTTCATACGCGTTTGAGAAAAACGCTCTTGAGCCTATCCTTTTAATGCTCTTGGGAAGATTGAACTTCGGTATGGGACAGCCGATGAAGGCTTCCGGGTCTATGACCTCTATGCCCTCCGAAAACTTAACGGACGCCAAATTTGCGCAGGAATCGAATGCACCTTGATTTATGTGGCGCAGACTTGCGGGAAGTTCGACAGCTGTTATCATATTGCATTCGCGGAATGCATGTGCGGCGATGGCGGTTGTTCCATTTTTGACAATGACCTTACCCTTGACGATTTCCTCATCGGCATATAACAGATACTTTCCGATATAATAAACACCGTTCACAGGTTTGATATTGTTCAGGATAGATGTTCCGTGGAACAGAGCCGAATCCAGATATGTAAGGCTGTCCGGCAAGACCACCTGCGTAACATTTTGGCAATCGCGTCCGAATATTTCGCCAACCCTTTTAACACCGTCTTCGATAACAACTTTTTCAAGGGATGTACACCCCTCAAAAGTATGATAGGAAATGCTTTCAACGCTGCCGGGCACGGTTATGGTTTTTAATTGAGAACAGTCTCTGAAAGCACCCTGGTGAATATAGCGAACGCCGTAAGGAATATTTACGCCCGTAATCAAATGTCTGCTTTCAAAAGCACTTTCCGCAACAGACACGGTTCCGGGACGGATATTTACGACTCCTGATATATTCTCATCTGTTTCCGCAAGATGATTTCCGACATACAAAACTCCGTTTTCCCAGTTTTTGGGATTATTGTAATATCCTGATCCCGAAAATGCTCTTCTCCATATTTCGACAGGTTCATCGCCGAGGAAGATTATATCCTCTAAGGCTGTACAACCGTTAAACACATCCGTTCCGATAAAATCGACGGAAGCGGGAATTTCTATGCGTTTAAGAGACGAGAAACCGGCAAGGCTCGCGTAATCGAGCGATTCCAACTCTGACGGAAGAACAACTTCCGTAATTTCCGATGTATCGGCGTTATTGGCACCCAAAGACGTTACGGGAAGACCGTCAATATAAGACGGAAGAACCAATTTACCCGAGAACTTTTTCAGGTATTTTTCGATTCTGACCTCACCGTTGTTTACACGATACTCAAAATCCTCCGTATTCGAGGACGAACTTATCCCGAATGACGCAAGCAACGAGATTGCGACGGACAAAACGAGCAACGCGGAAATCAAACTTTTAATTTTCATAAATCCTCCTTTTTTGCTATGCGGATACCGCAAGAAAAAACAATATTTTTTGTCTCCATATAATTAGACGTTTTTCAAGCAAAAATGTGACATAAATTTAAGACAGTTTACAAAAAAGTAATATTTCAACAACCTCTATGATTATCGCGGTATTTTATTCCGAAAGGGATAAAAAGTAAAGCGACAGGCGATTTTTACCGATAAAAGTTCGACAAAAACAGTTTAAATAAAAAACATTGACAGCAAAAAATCGTTGTGTTATACTTATAATACACTTCTTATATAGATTTCGCTTCAAACCAAAAGGAGAAAACCAAATGAAAAAAGTCATTGCGGCAGTTATAGCGCTTTGCGTGACGGCGTGTCTTTTGGCGTCGTGTCAAATAATCAGAACCCCGATAAAAAACGTTTTTATAGTTGACAACGCAAAAACGTATACGCTTGTTGAAGACGTTCCTCAGAGCGGTCGCGAAAAGCTCGAGGTCAGTCTTGCGCGAAACGAAAAAGAGGGTTGTCAGTTCATTCTGCGTTTTGACGAAGACGTCAGCGGCGTTTCCGTCAAGGTTTCGGATATAACGAACGAGAACGGGGAAAAACTCGACGTTTACGGAGTATACAGGGAGCATTACGTCACAACGCTGAGAGATTCGACCGACAAGCAGAACTTCTACCCCGACGCGATGATTCCGCTTGTTTACGACGACCTGAACTCTTTTGAGATAAAAGCGAAAGAAAACCAAGGTATCTACATTACGCTTTCGGCGGGCGAAACGCAGCCTGCCGGAAAATACACGGGAACGGTTACCGTGCGCCGCGACAACGGCGAAGACATCTCCATTCCTCTTGAAGCGGAAGTCTGGGATTTTGCGATACCGAAAACGAACACGATGGAAACGTCTTTTCAGATGTGGTTCTTCTCAACATGGGAATATCTGCAAAGAAAAGGCGCGACAAACCTCGATTACGAGAAAACAAGAAAGCAGTACGCGGATTTCCAGCTTGAATACAGAATTGAAGATTGCGATCTTCCGGACAACTACGACTACGCGCCCGATTTCGCGAGAAAAATGGCACAGCGCATAAAGGACGGGACTGTAACATCTTACAGGATTCCCATCGGTCTGAATGAATTCACCGACTCAAACGGCGTAGTGCGTCATCTGCTTTGCCAAGAGGACGGAAGTATGCTGTCGTGGCCCAAAGCATTTATCGACGCGCTCGACGCGGAGGGCATACTCGAATACGGGTATGTTTACGTCTATGACGAGCCGAGCATGAGTTACTATAATGATATTCGCTTTTCGTTCGATTCTCTGAAAAAATACAATCCGAAAATCAGGTGTATGGTCACCTCCGGCGCGCGCAGCGCGTTTTACGGCAGCGTTGATATTTTTTGCGGCATAGAAAACATTGACCAGAACGACGAGGTATATGTAACGGAAAGGCAGAGAGCGGGAGATACCGTTTGGTGGTATAACTGCGACGGCGTTGATATAGACGACCATCCCTGCTATCTGATAGGCTATCCGCTTGTCGGATGCAGAACCCTGAACTGGATGCAAAAAGACCTCGGCATAACGGGCAATCTTTATTGGGCAACTTCAATTCAGCTGACAAAGGAAGGCGCGGACAGAGATATCTGGAATTATCCGTTTGCATCCAATTACAGAGCGGGCGACGGGTTTCTTATATACTCGGGGGTTGAAGGCGACGGAGTGATAAACAGAAACATCCCCGTACCCTCGCTTCGCCTCGAAGCCATAAGAGACGGCATGGAGGACTATGAATATCTGTGTTTGATGGAAAATAAGATCAACGCGTTTCTTGACAAGCACAACATAACGGATATTGACGCGGACACGGTTCTTAACACATACTACGATACGCTTTATACGAGCAGAAACGATTACGACCACGACCCCGCCGAACTGCTCAAAATCAGAAAAAGACTTGCGCACGATATAATGGCGGACGACAATACGCTTGTAACGATGCTGCCCGGCTTTACATACGAAAACACAAATCTGCGTGAGATCAGGGTCTATGCGCCGAAAGGGTCGGACGTCACCTGCGACGGGGTTGCAGTAACCGGCTCGGAACAGGGAGACTGTGCGGTTTACTCCGCTTACGTCGATATGAGCGGCGTTTACGGGATCAGAGAAACCACGGTGACTGTAAACGGAGAGGAATATACGATAGGTCTGAAAGCGCCCGATGAAGTTGAGTTTGAAACGCTCGGGTATAAACTTATGTTTGATAATATCGACACGCTCAAAGTCCCGTACACGGACGGAGAGGTCAGACAGAACTATCTGTTCAACTGCTTTGACAGACGGCTTCAACGCAACGACAACGGAACATTTTCAAGGCTCATAACAATAAACCGAAATGAACCGGAAACTATCAAAAAAGGAATCTCTTCCGAATATCAAAGCGATATTCCGCTTATTGTCATGACCGACTACGAAACGCAGGTTGGGAAAAATGTGCTTCCGGCAATCAATGCAAAGATATTCGTTCCCGCAGGCGCAGAAGTCAAAGCAAACGGCAACGCGCTTACGGAAAAGGAAAGAACGGAAACATATTCTCTGTTTGAGGCACGGTTTTCGTTTGATTCCGCGGGAAGGCATCTTGTTCCGATAGAAATAACGTACAACGGAAAAACAGAAACCGTGTATAAAATAATCAATCAAGGCGCAGGAAGCATATTTGTTCCGTTTGATTTGAATGACACGGCAACCGCCGCAGCGATAGACGCGCTTGACAACGTGGAAGTCGTAACCTCCGACAACGGCAAAAAAGCAATGCGGTTCACGTTTGAAAGGTCTGACGAAAAGCAGGAAGTCCAGTTCCCGCTTGAAATTCTTGCGGACGGATACAAAACTCTGCCGAAAGAAGTAACTCACATTTCTTTCAAACTGACAAATCTTTCGAACGAAGCAATCAATGTTCCTTCCGTGCTGTTCAAATCAACAACGATGTATCAGCCGTATGTGGCACCGATATACAACATGGTGGGACCCGGCGAGACAACGACCGTTATTGTTGCGATACAAAAGAAACTGTCCGGCAACAAAGCGCTTCGGGCAATAGGAATAACATACACAAGTCTGCTCAATTCCGACGGCGCGGAATTGCTGATAGAAGACCTGCAATTTGCCACGATCCCCTATTATCCATACAATGAAGCGAGCGATGTCGTATTGACTTTCAATTAAAGAAATTTGAGCGTTCCTGCTGTCCGCGGGAACGCTCTGTATTTTATGATTCTTTTTATTCTTCCGTCGGCAGTTCAAACCAAAAGTCGCTGCCCTGTCCGACAGCGCTCGAAACGCCGTAACGCGCGCCGTGCAGGTCAAGTATCTTCCGAACTATCGAAAGCCCGAGTCCCGTTCCGACAACCGCGCGCTTGTGAACATCCCTGCTTCTGTAATATCTGTCCCAAACGGTCGGAAGTTCTTCGGGGGCTATGCCCGCGCCGTTGTCGATAAAATCAAAGCGGACGACACCGTCGGAAACTGCCGAACAGTGATCTTCTTATCCTCGCCGCAATAGTTGACGGCATTGTTGATGAGATTATATACGACCTGCGTCAGCTTTATCTCGTCCGCATCGACGAAAACGTCGCGGTCATACTCAAACGCGACGGTGTACCCTTCCCTTTCGCGAAGTTCGGAATACCGCGTCAGGATATTGCGGACGGATTCCGTGACGTTGAATCGGGACAGAGTGAGCGGAGACGTTCCCGAACCGAGTTTGGACAGATCCAGAGTATCGTTGACAAGCGTTGTTAGCCGCTTTGCCTCGTCCACGATAATCTGCGCGTTCGCCGCGTTGTTTTCTTCGGGAATATCGCGCATCATCTCGGCATATCCGCCTATCATGGTCAGCGGTGTTCTTAAATCGTGGGACACGTTGGCTATCAGCTCTTTTTGCAGAACGTCGGTCTTGTTCAGTTCGGACGCGGCGTAATTCAACGTAGCCGCAAGTTCGGAGATCTCTTTATATCCGCTTTCGTCAAACGCGACCGAATAATCGGCGCGGGCAAGACGCTTCGCGGATTCGTTCACACTGGATATGGGCGACGAGACAACTTTCATTATAACAACGGCGAGAACAACGGCAAGGACAATAACAATACCCGTAATTATCAGCAACTGAACGCGAAGAGTGGAAACGGTAGCGTCAACGGGCGTTATCTGAGAATTCAGCATTATCGCGTAAGAAGTCCCGTTTGAAGAGACAATCTCGGCATAGAGAAGTCCCTTCGCGAGAGGTTCGCCTCCCGTCTCCGTCTGCGGACGAAAACCCGTTTCGGCGTTGATGAAATCCATATCGAATACAGTTGAATAAACCCCGCCGCCGGATTTTGCGCGGTCGATTATCTCCTTGCGCTCCGCGCACGTCATCTTGTGGATAACGCAGGAAAACGCGCCCTCCGCGGACGAAACGACGGTTCCGTCGTCGTTCATAACAAGCGCGCAGACGCTTTGACTTCTCGCAATCGCGGCGATCTGACGCGTTATGTCGCCCGCGTCGATATTTTCCGCTATCTCGGAAGCGACTTTTTTTATCTCACTTGTTTTTATCTGCTTGTAAAAATCTTCGAGAAAAACTGTCTGAAACAGCCAAAGCAGGCACATTACAACGGATGTAAAAGCCAAAAGTCCGCCGAAAACGAGCCATTTTATACTTATTTTTTTATGCTTCAAAACGGTAGCCTACCCCTCTCAAAGTCACGATATGCCCGGCGGCTTCGCCGAGACTGCGACGGAGCAGTTTTATGTGCGTGTCAAGCGTTCTGTCATCGCCGTAATAGTCATAACCCCACACCTCGGTTATGAGTTTTTCGCGGCTGAGCGCGACGTTGACGTTTTTTGCAAGATAAAAAAGCAGGTCGTATTCTTTCGGAGACATTTCGACGCGCCTGCCGAGAACATAAACAAAGCGACCTCTGAAATCTATCGCGAGATCGCCGTAATCGACGACATCGCTTTCGTCCTCTCCGTCTTTTCCGCTGCGGCGAAGTACGGCGGCGATGCGCATCATCAGTTCACGCGGCGAAAACGGCTTTACCACATAATCGTCAACTCCGACTTCAAACCCGTGAATGCGGTCGTATTCCTCTCCCCTTGCGGAAAGCATGATAACAGGGATATTCTTATTCTTTCTTATTTCACGAACGGCGGAAAAGCCGTCGAGCTCGGGCATCATCACGTCCATAACTATAAGGTCGAAATCTTCGGCGCGGCACTTTGCAACGGCGTCGATGCCGTTGACCGCCTCGATTATCTCATACCCTTCGTATTGAGCGTATTTTTTTATAAGAGTGCGAATGTTCGCCTCGTCGTCAACAACAAGAAGTTTTGCCACTTTCTTTCACCTCTGAAAAAGTTTAACACCCGAATGTGAAGATGCGGTGAACGCCCGCTGAAACTTCACTTCTTTTCTGTATTATATATCATTTGTCGCCGATTTGCAAGCGTATGCGGCAAAAACACAGAAAAACGGCAAGAAAATCAAAAAGTTCGGTTTTGCCGTCTTGACTTTTTTCCTCCGATGTGGTATCATCAGAAAAAGGCGTTGACGAAAAGGGCGCAAAATGGACTTTCCGAGAGAAGCGGCGGTCGGTGTGAGCCGTTGAAAGGGCTTTTGCGTTGTAGTTTCCGAGCCGGGAGGAAGAAAGCGCAAAGCAAGTAGAACCTCTCCGTTTTTCCGTTGCGTTAAAACGGCAGGAGCGGCGGCTTTTGAAAAAAGGTCGCAATTTGAGTGGTACCGCGGATATTTTTCCGTCTCAAAGTTTTCTTTGGGACGGATTTATTTTTTTAGTGAGTAAATAATAAATATTATCATATACGGAGGCTGAAATGAAAGAACTCGACAAAACATACGACCCGAGTAATTTCGAAGACAGAATTTACGATTTTTGGGTAAAAAACGACTATTTCAAAGCAAAAGTAGACAAGACGAAAAAGCCGTTCACCATAGTTATCCCGCCGCCGAACATAACGGGACAACTGCACATGGGACACGCGCTTGACAACACCATGCAGGATATTCTTATCCGCTACAAAAGAATGCAGGGATATTCCGCGCTTTGGCAGCCGGGAACAGACCACGCAAGCATTGCGACCGAGGTCAAAGTTGTTGAGAAGTTGAAGAGCGAGGGCATCGACAAAAACGAGATAGGCCGCGAAGAGTTCCTCAAACACGCATGGGCGTGGAAAGAACAATACGGCAATCGCATAATAAACCAACTTAAAAAACTCGGTTCTTCCTGCGACTGGTCGCGTGAACGCTTCACCATGGACGAGGGTTGTTCCCGCGCCGTTGAAGAAGTATTTGTCAATATGTATAACAAGGGGCTTATCTACAAAGGCTCCAAGATAATCAACTGGTGCCCCGTTTGCCACACGTCCATATCCGACGCGGAAGTCGAATACGAGGAGCAGCACGGTCATTTTTGGCACATCAAATACCCTGTTGTAGGCGAAGACGGCCGCTATCTTGAATTTGCGACGACACGTCCCGAAACGATGCTCGGAGATACCGCCGTTGCGGTTCACCCCGACGACGAGAGATACAAAGACCTTGTCGGCAAAACGGTCAAAGTTCCGTTTGTTGAAAGAGAAATACCCATTATTGCAGACGAATATGTTGAAAAAGACTTCGGAACGGGCGTTGTAAAGATTACCCCGGCGCACGACCCGAACGACTTTGAGGTCGGCAAACGCCACAACCTGCCCGAAATCAACATCATGAACGACGACGCCACGATAAACGAAAACGGCGGTAAGTTCGCGGGCATGGACAGATATGCGGCAAGAGCGGAGATTGTCAAAGAACTCGACGAGATGGGCTTGCTTGTTCGCATAGAGGACTATACGCACAACGTCGGCACACACGACCGCTGCAAGACCGTTATCGAGCCGATGATAAAGAAACAGTGGTTCGTCAAAATGGACGACCTGATAAAGCCCGCAGCGGCGGCGGTTCGCAACAAGGATATCAAACTTGTTCCCGAAAGACTTGAAAAAACATATTTCAACTGGACGGACAATATCCGCGACTGGTGCATATCGCGTCAACTTTGGTGGGGACACAGAATACCTGCATATTACTGTCCCGAATGCGGAGAGATCGTTGTATGCAAATCCAAAGATGCACCGACCGTATGCCCGAAATGCGGACATCACGGAATGATGCAGGACGAAGATACGCTCGACACATGGTTCAGTTCCGCGCTTTGGCCGTTCTCGACGCTCGGCTGGCCCGACAAAACGCCCGAACTCGATTATTTCTATCCGACAAGCGTTCTTGTTACGGGTTACGACATAATCTTCTTCTGGGTCATCAGAATGATATTCTCGGGCTACGAGAACATGGGCGAAAAGCCGTTTGACACGGTTCTGTTCCACGGACTTGTAAGAGACTCGCAGGGACGCAAAATGTCCAAGTCCCTCGGCAACGGTATCGACCCGCTCGAAGTTATCGACAAATACGGCGCGGACGCGCTCCGTTTCACATTGATAACAGGCAACGCGCCCGGCAACGATATGCGTTTCTATTGGGAAAAGGTCGAAGCAAGCAGAAACTTTGCCAACAAGATTTGGAACGCCGCAAGATTTGCGATGAACTATCTTTCGATAGACAAGATAGAATTGCCCGAAAAACTTGAAATTGAAGACAAGTGGATATTGAACGAACTGAACGCGACGGTGAAATCCGTTTGCGAAAACCTCGATAAATTCGAACTCGGCATCGCGGCGCAGAACCTTTACGATTTCATCTACGACAAACTCTGTGACTGGTATATAGAACTTATAAAGCCGAGACTTTTCGAAACGAACGAGGACAAGGAAACGAACCTTTCCGCGCAGAACGTTCTCTGCTTTGTGCTTGAAAAAACGCTGGCGCTGCTTCACCCGTTTATGCCGTTCATAACAGAGGAAATATGGCAGTCGCTGCCTCACGAGGGTGAAGCGCTGATGATAAGCCGTTATCCCGAATATTCCGACGCGCTCTGCTTTGAAACGGACGCGAAAGAAATGGAAAATGTTATGAGTCTTATCAAAGAAGTCCGCAAGACGAGAAAGGCAATGAACGTTCCCGGAGCAAAGAAAACGACGCTTCACATCGACACAAGGAACGAGAAAGCGTACAAGGACGGCGAAGCGTTCATTAAGCGCCTTGCATCCGCCGAAAAGGTTATTATAGGCACGGTTGACCCGCAGGGCATGGTTCAGGTGATAACGCCCGACGCAAACGCATATATGCCGCTCGGGGAGCTTATCGACAAGGAAAAGGAAACGGCACGTCTTGAAGCGGAGATAGCAAAGATACGCTCAGAGATAGAACGTGTTGACAAGATGCTTTCCAACCCCGGCTTTGTTGCAAAAGCACCCGAGGCAAAGATAAACGCAGAAAAGGAAAAGAGAGAAAAGAATATAAAACTCCTTTCCGAAACCGAAAAAGCGCTTGAAGACATTAAAAACATCTGATAAACAGCATAAACCAAGTCCCCGACCGAGGTCGGGGACTTTACTTATTTATCATATTGTCTAATCGTTTTCAGAAAGAGTGTTCACGACCTCGGGCATGGGCTTCTTTTCCGCAAGTTCCGCACCGTAGCGGCACAGAAGAGAGCCGATGATGAACATAACGCCGAAAGAAAACGAACCGAGAGAACCTGTGCTGACTTTTTCGACGTTTTCAAAGATGCGTACCGCAATCGTCTGCCAGACGGTGGCTATAACGGAATATCCCGCAGGAATCGCCAGCGCAAGAATACCGAGACGCAAAAGTTCTTTTGCGCCGCCGAGAGTGAACGGCGTTCCCGCCCGCAATTCACGTTTGAAATAAACTTCCGCGAATTTTGCGAGAACCGCCTCGCAGGCGCAGGCAATCGCACCGATAACTATTGCGCTGCACATTGAACCGAGACTCATTCCCGCCTCTTTTTCAATAAGACCGTGAAGCGTAAAATCGCCGAACTTCAAAATCTCCGCGCTTCCCGCAATGAACGGAACGGAGATAATGCAGCAGCCGAAGCCGACACAACAACAGATAAACACGATTTTGCTGAGAATCATTCCGATTTTGGAAAGGACCTGAATTGCTTTTAATGATTTCATTTTTTATGCTCCTTATTTAATTTTTTCAAATGTAACGTTTCCGCATTTCATCGCGATTTTCGCAACTTTCCAACCGAACCGTTCAAGATTTTTTTTATACGTCAAAAACGAATGGTCGATGGGCATTCCCGCGATTTTTTCGATTTCCGCAAAGGACAGCGAAACAAACTCGCCACTTTGGCTGCCCACATACGCCCAAAGCGCGGAAAACTTATCTTTTTTCATACGTTCGCAAGCTGTGGGCTTTCCGTTTTCGGCATGGTTTTCGCGGCAGGCGGCGCAGTCGGCGTGACGAGCGCAGTCTCTTTTGCAGGGGCAATCGGGATTTTTGTCGTTCATATATTCTCCCCTGCTTCGGTCAATACTTTTTTTTCCCACCGTTTCAGCACACGGAGTTGTTCTTCGGTGTGGAACCAATGTTCGCACCCGTCTGCGACCGTCAAACGGCAGTTTTCGTTTTCCGCGAAAGCCGCGACTTCCGAACGCGGAATAACCGCGTCGTTTTCTCCGTAAAGTATATACGTGTCTCTCCCGACGGAATGCACACGGTTTTCACGCGCATAGCAAAGATACCGCCACGAAAGTTTCGCGCCGAGCGGAGTGACAATATTCTTTTCCTTTTGCAGTCGCTCTTCCGACACGTTCTCCGCGTCCATCATTGAAAGAATCATTCGCTCCATATTCAGAAGCGGCGAAATAAGAAGAGTTTTATCAAACTGTTCATTCGCGAACGCAAGAAGCGAAAAACATACGCCGATACTTGTCGCACGAAGGTTTATATTTTTCCAGCGCGTTTTCATATATTGCAGCACGCCCGAAAGTTCGGGAACGACTTTCCACGGCAAGAGTTTTACGCTGTCTTCCCTGCCGTTGTGTTCGGGCAGATCGACAGCCAGAACCTGATACCCGAACGGCTCGGCAACCTCGGCAAAAGGTTCAGCCTCTTCTTTTCTGCCGAATTGCCCGTGCACGAACAAAAACACCTTGTCCGACGGTTCGCCGTAAACAACGGCGGGCGCGGTATTTATTTTCAATATTTCTTTTTTCATTTCATTCCCTATTAAAAACACACGTTTTACATTGAGCGTATCATATCACAATGAACGGCGTTTGTCAAGTCCCCTGTTACGCAAAAAGGCTCGGCGATTTTTTCGCCGAGCCGCTCTGAAAAACAGCATTATTTTTCTTTCTTTGCCAGAAAAACCACCGTAAACACAACGCCCGCGATAAAGATTATTCCGCCGATACCCATAATGACCGAGCCTAAGATAGCCACGGGGTTAAAAATCTGTGTGCCGCCGAAGCCCGAAGCAAACCAAGATCCGCCGAAACTTTTGAGCATTTTGTTTGAAATAAAACGGGCAAGCCAACCGATGAATGCGGTTGCAAGCCCCGAAACGGCAAAATAAACGCCGCCGAGCCAACCGTATTTCCTGAACAATGAGCCGAGAAAACCGGGAACGGACTTTATCCACCCCGCAGAAGAGGTCGAGCCGCCCTCATTGTATTCATAAGTTGTTTTTTCTTCGCGGGGATCGGCATCGGATAAAAGCCAGTCCAGACTGACGTCAAATTCGCTCGCAAGCGCCTTGATTTTTGAAAGTTCGGGCTCGGCTTCTCCTGTCTCCCATTTGCTGACGGCCTGTCGGGAAACACCGAGCCGAGAGGCAAGCACCTCCTGCGAAATTCCCGCTTTCTTTCGACAATAACATATCTTTTCGGAAAGAGTCATCTTTTTTCCTCCGTTGCTTTTTTCCGCATTATACACCGCGAATAAGAATAAATCAACCGTCTTTGGCTTGAATTTACGCAACCGCGGGTTGCAAACGCAAAAAAATCACTCATCAAGCCAATCGTTGAGTTTTTTGATATCCTCTTTGCCGCCCGAAACATAGAGCAGATCGCCCTTTTCGAAAACATAGTCGGGGCTGACTATTTCCGTGACCTTGCCGCCGTTTTCGACGGCGATGATGTTAAGCCCGAAGCGGGAACGAAGGTTTATGTCAACAACGGTTCTTCCGACCGCCTTATCGGGCACGAGTATTTTTGAAACGTTTATTTTCTCGCTCAGCTGAACATAATCGAGCGCTTTTGCGTTTTCGAGACGGTTGGCAAGCCTTATCGCCATATCGCGCTCGGGGTAAACGACCTCCGCGCCGAGTTTTTCGAGAATGAGCCCGTGTTCCGCGCTTGACGCCTTTGATATAACTTTCGGGATACCGAGAGACACGAGATTGAGCGTTGTTAAAATGGATATGTCCATTTTCTCACCGATGCAGACAACGGCAACGTCGCAGTTCTGTATGCCGGTTTCCGTAAGGGTTTTCTTTTCGAGATTTGCAACGATGTAAGCGTTGTCCGTCAATTCGCGCATTTCACGCACCTTGTCCTCGTCCGAGTCAATCACCACGATGTCCGCGCCCGCGGCGGCAAGTTCGCAGGCAAGCGCCGAGCCGAACCGTCCCACGCCGACTATACCGTAAGATATTTTTCCGCTTTTGGAATGATGAAACATATTGCATATCTCCCTTTATCCTATTGAAATGTTTCCCTCGGGATAACGCGCGCGTTCGCCGTGTGAGAAGTACCACAGCGTCGCAACGGTCATAGGTCCGAGCCTGCCGATGTACATAAGAACTATCGAAAGCAGTTTTGCGCCCGTGCCTATCGTCGGAGTTATCCCCGTTGAAAGCCCGACTGTGCCGAACGCGCTGACTACCTCAAAAAGCACATCGGACAGCCCCAACTGCGGTTCAAGCGCGCAAAATATAAAGGTTCCCGTGAACACTATGCCCATGCCGAGCAAGGTTATTATCGCCGCTTTTTTGAAAGCGTCTTTCGGAACGGAATAGCGAAACGCCTTTTCCGAACGGTTCGTCGCGGCTGATTTTATACCCTGTAACAGTACAAAAAGCGTCGTTGTTTTTATGCCGCCGCCCGTTGAGCCGGGAGACGCGCCGACGAACATCAGAAAAATCATCACAAGCAGTCCCGCATTGGAAAAATTCCCGAGCGGGTATGTCGAAAAGCCTGCTGTACGCGCGGAAACGCTGTTAAATAACGCGCCGAGCCATGGAATGTTCTCCGTCAGTTTGACGAGAAGGGCGCCTCCGACTATCAGAGCGCCGCTGACGGAAAGCACGACTTTTGAGTGCATCGAAAGCCGTTTCCACCGAAACCGCTTGTCGAGCAATTCGCGGATAACGAGAAAACCGATGCCGCCGAGGATTATCAGCGCGCAGGTTATCAGGTTGAGAGCGACGTCGCTTCTGTACGCGGTCAGACTCTGTCCGCCGCCGAAGATGTCAAAGCCCGAGTTGTTGAACGCCGCGACGGAGTGAAAAAGGCTGACGCCTATCGCCCTGCCGAGCGGAAGTTTGCGCGCAAAAACGCAAAAGGAAAGCGCCGCGCCCGCAAGTTCGATAACAACGGTCGCGCCGAAAATGTTGCGCACAAGCCGCGCAACGCCGCTGTCCGCGCCGAGATTGACCGCTTCACGGACTATATTCCGGCTTTTCAAATCCATTTTTCTGCCGACGGCGAGAATTATTCCTGCGCCCATTGTTGCAACGCCGAGCCCGCCCGCCTGAATGAGAACGGCAACTATTATCTGCCCCGCCGTTGTAAACGTATCATACACGTCAACGGTAAGAAGCCCCGTTACGCAAACGGCGCTTGCCGAGGTGTAAAGAGAGTCTATATAACTTATGTTCACGCCGTCGCGCAGGCTGAACGGCATTATCAGCAGCACCGAGCCTATCAGAATAAGGGACGCAAACCCGAACGCGATGACGCGCGCGGGCGAAAGATGTCTTAAAAAATTTCCCTTTATCGGGAACACCCCTTTTCTGTCGGTTTTAAACCGTTATTGCACATTGAATACATTATAGCACAATCATGTGAAAAATACTACCCCCTGAAACCGTTTTTTCAAAAAAATAAGAGGCTTTAAAAAAACTTCCGTTTTTTTACTGCCTCTTACTCTTAATTCTGTTCTTTGCCGCGCTTTGTTATAACGATAAACAAACAAAGCACGGTAACAAACCCGATTGACGCCGCAACAAGCGGGAAAATCCATTCCGCAAGGTCGTTCGGGTCTTCGGTGTTCGGTTTTTTGCCCGTTGTGGGAGTTGTCGGCTCCGGTTCGACGGGCGAAGAGCCTATTTTGGCTTCCGCGGTCACGTTAAAAATCCATTTGCCTGAATTTTCATCGAAATCCGGCAGCGAAACAAGGAACGGCGAACAGGAATATTCGGTCTCGTCCACCCGCAACGTTTCGCCTACGAACAGATACAATCCCCTGTCAAGAGATGTCAGGCGAAAAGTGCCGTTCGTATCCGTCATAACAGTTTCAAGAGGTGTGACGGACATGTTTTTCGCGAACTCCGCAAGTTCTTTCGCAACCCGGTTCCAATCGCTCGCCTTTTCGATGTTTTCTATATCAGCGCCGCTTTCTTCAAACGCGGGCAACAGCGAAAACTTGCCGAGAGACGGCATATCGGCAACACGATAAACGGAGAATCTCATATTTTCAAGCGGCATATTTTCATAAACGCACCGCAGTTCAAAATCTCCCGTATCGGGATAAACCGACTGCGCACACGCCGCTTTGGGCAGCGCAAACGTCAGCAAAACCGCAAGCGCGGCAAGCACCGCGAAAACTTTTGTTCCGAACGTTTTTTTCATATCGAGATCCTCCTTTCCGTTATTTGCCTTGTTCTTTAATATGCTATTCGATATGTTTTTCCTGATTTTTTTCTTTCTTCGGCTCTTCCGTGCCTTTCTTTTTACGCTTTTTGAGTATGATGAAGATGATAAACGCAATAAATCCTACACCCGCAAGCGCAATCAGAAGTTTTCCTTTCCAATCAAAACTCTGAACTATCTTTTGAAGTGTCGAAACTTCTTCAAGTTCCGTTTCGCCCTCAACGCGGCAGCCGCGGACAAGCAGACGGTGCGAATTTATGCCGTAAGGGGTGCAGGTCAGCAGCGTTATATAGTCGCCTGCGTCCTCCGGTTTCAAGTCGGACACCTTGTCCGGTTCGATAACGGTTATCTTGTCCACCTGATAAACAAGTTTTTCGCCGAGTACGGTGACGGAAAATCTGTCGCCGTAAGTCAGCCTGTCGATGTCCGTCAAAAGCAGCGCGGACGGCAGACCTCGGTGCCCCGAAATGATGCTGTGCGTGCCTTTTCCGCCGACGGGAAGCGACGTGCCCGCAAGATGCCCCAGACCGTGCTGCAAAACACGCTCGGATGTGCCGTGATATATGGGCAGACGCACGCTTATTTTCGGAATTTCCATATAGCCCATAATCCCGTTGCCGTCAATGTTGAGAAGCGACCAGTAAACATCGTCCTCTTTCGGGTCTTTGCCCGAAAACGCGTCGTGAAACGTCGGGTCGAGAGCTGAGTTGTACCCCTCAGCCTCTTTGATTTGCTCGGAAAGGTCTTCCGAACTCACGTCCTCTGTCGTTTTGATATATTCGTCGATGAGCGAATCCTGACGGAACTGATTCAAAAGGTCGCTGAACGTAGGATAAAGCAGTATTCCCAGTCCGAGAATGAAAACGATAACGACAAGCACCGTTGTCAGGCGTTTAACATTCATTGCCTCTGTCCTCCGCTTCGGTCGGTTTTTTTCCGGTCTGTTCCGTCTTCAACAGGTTTTCTTTTCTTTATAAAAAGTATCATCGAAACGACAAAAACAACGGTAAATGCCGCGCTGACGGTCAACCACAGCGTGTAGTTCGTGTAAATGGAGCCGACGGCGTTCTTTTTTGCCTCGGCAACGTCGGATTCCGTATATTCAACGCGGTGTCCGCGAACGAGCAGACGGTGAGAGTTGACGCCGTAAGGCGTGCAGGTCACAAGCGTTACAAAATCCCCGTCCTCGGAAACGTCAAGGCTTTCGGTCTCGTCCGGCTCGACTTCAAGGATCTGATCGACCTCATAAGCAAGGGCGCGGTCAAGCACATAAATGAAAAACCTGTCCCCCTCGGAAAGCAGATCGAGATCCGTGAAAAGCGCGGCGGACGGAAGCCCCCTGTGCGCGGAAAGCACGCAATGCGTGCCTCTGCCGCCGACGGGCAGAGCCGAACCCCGCAAATGCCCGACACCCTTTTCGAGAACGCTTTTTTCGGTGGTGTGATATATCGGCAGGCTGACGTTTATCTTGGGTATCTTTATAAAGCCCATAACGCCGTTTGAGGACTGTGAAAGAAGCGACATATACGTTTCGTCCTCTTCTTCGGAGATGAACGCGAACGCGTCGGGAATTCCCTTTCCTTCAAGCGTTTTGTTATATTCCTCCGCCGCTTTGAACTCTGCGGAATAATCCTCGCCTTTTGCCTCGGAGACGTTGGCGATATAATCGCTTATCAGTTTTTCGCTTCGCTTTTCGTTCCAGAAATTGCTGACTGTCGGATACAGCAGCAGACCGAGACCCATAACAAATATCAGGCACACAGCAACTGCGAGAACGACAAAACTTTTGTTTTTCCTCATATCATACAGTTTGTTTTTCCGCGGGGAGAGAGGAGTTTCCTCTCTCCCCATGCGAAAAAGTCATATATCAGTTTTCCTTCTTCTTGCGACGAACAAGAACAAGAGCGATTACAGCAAGAGCCATGAGCGCGATACCGCAAACGGTGAATATAACGGTACCCGTGCCGCCGGTGGTGGGAAGGATCGGGGTCGAGCTGTTTTTAAGAACAACGTCCAGCTGGTTATTCTTCGCGGCCGATACGCCTACGCTCTTGATTAGAAGACGGTCAGCGCTGTCATTTTCGAGGAATGCGCTGGTGGACAGCAATTTGCCCGTGAGAGCGTTGTTTGCACCTCTTTCACCTTTGAGGTCAACGGTGAAGGAGGAAGCAGGGCTGTAATAGCCGGCGGGGATCGTGGTTTCTTTTACGTAGTAGTAACCGACGTCAAGACCTTTAATAAGGAAGTCCGCGGGAACGGATTCAACCTTTTCAACAAGGTTGTCTGCAAGCTCGGCGGCGGTTGCGGGACGGTAATAATCGCCGACTTTTACGAATTTAACGATATCCGTGAAAGCTGTGTTGCGGGAGATGGTGAACTCCGCGCCGGGAAGAGCGTTTTCGCCGGTCTCATCAACTTTTTCAAGTTTGAAAGAGTAGGTGTAAACGTCGGTGGAGGAAGGCTCGGTCGTCTTTTTCTGGTCGGGGGTCGCGGAGTTTGCGTATTCAAGAACAACGCTGTTGTTTGCGGTGTCCGTGGCAACTACCGCGTCGGAAGTAACCTTTGCCTCGTAAACAACGTATACGGTGGTGGCAGTCGGATTGCCCGCTTTGATCTTTGCGTACGAAAGAGTTACGTCGAGAGTCTGCGTGCCTGCGGCATAAGCGGAAACGTTGTGAGTAACAACGGCGTCCGCGATAAGGTCTGCCGCGTCAAACTCGTTGCCGTTGCCGATTTTGCCGTAAACTTTAAGAGAACCGGCAACAAATTCAAGATTTGTAAGGGTATCTTTGAGCGTGAGGTCAAGGCTTGCGACGTTCTTGTAGTTGGGAATGTCAAGCTTGACATAGAATCTCACGGGCTGTCCGGTTTCGGCGCCGGTCGAGGAGAGCCATGTGCCCGGAGCTTCTTCAACTTTTTTATCAACGGTCGGAGCGTTTTCGGATTTGAGCGTTACCGAATAGGGAGCCGTAAGAGCCACGTTGTTGCCGCCGGCAAAAACTTTAACTTCGTTGTTTTTGGCCTGAACGAAAACGGTGGTGGGCTTGTAAAGGTTGCTGTTTGCTTCTGTGGTCTGCGCAAGAAGCAGGTAATAGCCCGGCTCAAGCAGCATCGAAACGGAGGTTTCGCCGGTCGCCACGGTCTGCGAGTTGTAGGCGGCGGGGAGTTGGCACTGCGCGTCGGGAGCGGAGCAGTAAGTAAGATACTCATCAAGATACTGCGCCGTGAGGTCGGAAGAAAGACCCGCGAAGAACGTGTCTACATTGGGCTGTCCCGCCATCTTTGTGCGAAGGAATGTTTCAAAGTCCGCGTCAAAAACATAACTGTTTTAGTCGGCGGCATAGGAAACCAGCTTGTACGCGTTGACGGTGTCGCCCGCCTCAACGTTTTTGAACTCAACGGTCTGGTTGGTGATTGCGCGGGAGGGGTTTGCGAAGGAGATGATCGCCATAGCGCAAAGCATTGCAACTACGAGAGCGACCGCTCCGATTCTGGAAATGATCTTTTTCATAACCAACTGTCCTTTCTTTTTTTCGCATAAAACGAAATTCTTTGTTTTTTTGTTTTTTGCATATATATGAAAACGTCGTGCGCGCCGAAGGACGCTTCCGCGTTTTTATATTCGGGTTACTTCTTTTTTCTCTTTGAAATCACGGCATAAATAACGACAGCCGCCGTGGCAAACAGCATAAGTCCCGCACCCGCGAGAACAAAGCCGTAAACGCCGCTGCCTCCGACGGTGGGCAGGTCGTAGATAACATCGTTGACAACGGTCAGCGTATAAGCGCCGTTTCCGTCATCGGAAAGAGACCAGCCCTGCGTATTCGCGGACGTGACAGTCACCTTGCCCGCAAGAATGTTCAAAACCGCGAAATCGGGGCGCTCTTTATATCCCTCGGGAGCTTTTGTTTCAACGATGCGATACTCGCCGTCCGGCATATTGGAAAGATGGTATGTGCCGTCCTCTCCCGTTGAAAAAGTGCCGTAAAGCTGTTCGTTTTTGAGTATCCTGAACTCGGCGCCGGCAAGAAGATCTCCGACGGAATTAACCTTTTTGACGGTAAGCGACATCAGCGCGCGGTTTTCGATCTTTCTGACGGGCGTTCCGTCGCCGCCGACACGTGTTATCGTGCATATACCTCCGCGAATGAGCGCGGAATAAACGGAAGTGTCCGCGATATAGCCGTCGGGAGCCCTCGTTTCTTTTATATAATACGTTCCGAAAGTGCGCGGGGAGAAAATAACAAATCCGCTGCCATCCGCCGAAACGACTTTTTCGAGAACGATGGTGCAGCCCTCGTCGGCGTACAGCGTAAACTCCGCGCCGGCGAGAGGCGTTCCGAAACTGTCCGTTTTTGTGAAAGCTATCTCGCCCGAAGACGGTTTGTTGTGTATTCTCAAAAGACAATGGTCCGCAAAATGGAGTTTGCCGCTCGAATCCGCCCAGACCGCCGCGGGACCGTATTCGGAATGAGTTCCCTCGCGGTAAAGTGCCGGGTCGGAGCTGACCAGATAGTCGATATATCCGTCCTCGTCAACGGACGGGTCGTAGGCGTTTTCGCCGATAAACGTTTCGCGCAAAGTGTACACGGCAACTTCGCCGTCGATATATAAGGGCAGATTTTTCCACTCGTAAGCCCAGCCGTTTGCGTTGCTCAAAGTCTGCGCGTATATATCGCCCGTCATTCTTGCGCCGTTGCGGTAAAGTTCGATTTTAACAGGGAGTCGCTGTTCCTCGGGGGTATTGCCCCAATCCTTTTCGGCGCGGACGAGAGTAAGCAGTTTGGAACAGTTTTTTACGGTCAGCACCGCTGTTCCTATACCGTCAATCCAGCCGCCCTCGGGCTCAACGTCTCCGCCGATAACGGTGGTCGCTATTCTCACAATGCCGTTATCCGTCACCTCGACGAGCAGTTTTTTTGCGCAGTCATAGCCGGTGGGAGCGGTTTCTTCGAGATAATAGCTTCCGACAGGAAGTTTTATGTAAAACGAGCCGGAATTGTCGGTTCTCACGGTGTCGTCCGCGATATATTCGGTATATCCGTCCGCAGGCGCGTTCGTGTCTGCGGAATACTGGCTCTTGTCCGTTTTTTTGTAAAGTTCCATCGGAGTGCCGTCAACGCGGCTTATTTTGAAAGCGACGTCTTTCATACCGTGATTCGTAACGGAGTCTATCTTCGTCACGCTCAGAAGCCCCGCCTGAACATATATGTTGCGGAAAGCGACCGTTTGAACGGCGACGTCCGGCACGTCGTTCGGATACGCCTGCGCCGAGCATTTTACGACGGATGTCGTGTTATACGTGACCCAGCCGTTGGTTCCGTACTCCGCGGAATTTGTTATCATATAGCTGTTGGAATTGTTCCACTTAATGCCGTCCGTGAGCAGATAGTTTTCTTCGCGGAACAGGTATTCCCTGCCCTGACGCGCGTCAAGAGACCACAGATATGTCTGCGTCGCTTCGTCGTAGGACTTATACCCCATCGTTCCCGCAACGGTCTCCTGCCCGAGAGGTTCGAGACAGAGGGTATAGTCTACCGCCGTTGTGTTCCCCTCTTTATGCGCGACGGTTATTTTATAGCCGCCGTTTTTAATAAGTGCTACCGCTTCGTCGTCGCCGCCGAACGTTTTTTTCACGGTCACGCGCGCGCTTTTGGCGACAAGCACGCCGTCAATATGCCAGCCGTCGGAGTATTCGTATTTGAGAACGTACCAGCGGACGGAAAAGTTTTCCGAGGTCAGTTCGTCACCCGTGTACGGCTTTCCGTCAACGGTTATCGTTTTGCCTCCCGCGCGAAGCGCCGCGAGAACGTTTTCGTCGGATGGGAACGACTCAAGAGTTATTCCCTGAATCGGCGTGTTTACGATTTTTCGGAGTTGTCCGTCAACCTCATAGGCGGTGTCGGACGCGGTGGGAGGTGCGATTATCTGAAGGTTTGTACCGCTGCTGCCCGCAATCTCGTCCGTTCCGTAAACGCGTGTTGTGTATACGGATTTTGAGAAGTTGTATGTGGGGTTGGACTGGAAGCCGTTGCTCATATTGTCCATAATCTCGCAGTTGATGTTTACGAAGAAACTGCAGGTGTTCACCCTGCCCTTTATGTCCGTTGCATTCCAGACCGCGTTGAGGCGGAGTTCGCCGTCCACGGCGTACGCGTCCATCTGCGCCTGCGTCAAAACGTCGCCGGGGGAAAGCAGTACGTCGGTTTTTCCCTCAACAGACCAGCCTACAAAAGTATAAAGAAATTTTCCGCTTATGGTGCCGAAAGATACGACGGCGAGATCCGAATCGGGAGAAACGACGGTGTGCGAATCAAGCCCTCCCGTATAAACGGAAAGGGTGTCCTTGCCGCGAATGCTGCCGTCCGTTACTATCGTTTGCTGGTTCGGGGAGAATTTGCCGAGCGTTGCGAGATTATTCGCAAGAGTGGCGGCGTTATACCGTATAAGGCGCGCGGTCGGGTCGTATTCGCCTGTCGATACGGTTATGGGGCAGGACATTTTTTGAACCGAAAGCGTTGCGGTTCCGTCGCCGTTATCCGCAAAAACGAAATCGACCTCGCTTCCGTCAGCGGACGAAAAGACTTTCCAGTTTACGCCCGGCGCGGTTTTGACAGTTACGCTCACCGCGTCTCCGTTGAAAACGGGCAGAACGGAAGGAACACCAGCCTCATCGGGATAAACGAGCCCCTCGGGGTCGAACACCTTGCAGGTATAAAAAGAGTTCGCCTGCAGCACCGCCGTATTGTTTTTAGGCGTATTCGTTGTGAAATATGTCGCGTTGCCCGGAACGTTGGCGGGCATATAGTAAACGTACATTGTGGTTCGGGAACTCAGCGGTATGCAGTATTCGCCGTTGATAACGGCAGGCGCGGCGTCAGCCCAAATACGGTTGGGGTCGTGGGAATCCGTATGCGGAAAAATTCTCTCGCCGTTGAAATCCGCGGCAAAGAAGCCGTAGGCGGCGTAGACCTCTTCGAGCTCCGAGACCGACGCGTAATAACGAGCCGCGCCCGTGCCGTTCCAGTTTGTGGTTTTTCCCGCAACCGTCGTTTTGGACTGCACCAATTTCCAGTCGTTATTCTCCGCAACGTAGTATCGAACGGATACTCCTGTTTCCTCTGCGGTAAGCGAAAAATCAAAATTGCCCGAGAGGACGAAGCCGACGGACAAAATTAAAACAAGTAAAAGCGAAAGAGCTTTTTTACATATATTATATTTGAATATATCGCGAAACAACTCTCCGACCTTTTTTTTCTTCTTCATTTCGGCTTCCTCCTTTCTTTTTTCTCCGTCCCGAAAAAACTCTCCGTTTGAGAGCATTACAAAACGCTTTCCGACAAAATCCGCCGTTACGGGACAAATCGGAAAGATGCGTTTTCATTTATTTTCTCAATGTATTATAATAATTTTAATTGAAAACTGTTTTACTGTCAATACAGTTTTCTTTTTTTACTATTTCAATTTCTAAACATTCCAAAAACATATTTTTACGTGAGACATTTCTTTATACCCCCCCCCGTTCACATTTACGCCATAAATAATGAAATTTACCTTGTATCATAAAGGAAGTTATCGGCAAAATATTTAGGCTTAATTGACTTATAACACGGTTTATGATATAATATTGCCAAAATACGGTAAAACACCGCTTTTGAATAAAATGTCTCAAAGCGGACATTTGCAAAAACAGGGAGGAGCGCCCATAATGAAGAATTTTACATTCGGAACGCTTGAATACGTCAGACCCGACGTTGACGCTTTCGAAGAAAAACTGAAAGGTTTTACGGAAAGAATCAAAAACGCAAAGAGCTATGCCGAGGTAAAAGCCGTCATACTTGAAAACGACAAGGTGATGTCGTCGCTTTATACGATGCTGACGGTTGCGAGCATCCGCAACACGCTTAACACCACGGACGAGTTTTACGAAAAGGAAGTTGCTTTTACGGACGAAAGGCTGCCCGCCGCCGCGCCTACGGAAATAGCGTTTACAAAGGCCATACTCGACTGTCCGTTCACAAAGGAACTTGAAGAAGACCTCGGCAAAGAATATCTTGTTGCGGCAAAAAGAAGCCTTGACAGATTCAACGACAAACTTGTTCCGTTTATGCAGGAAGAGAACAGGCTGACGACCGAATACCAAAAACTTATGGCTACGGCGCAGATTGAATTTGACGGCAAAACGCTGAATCTTTACGGTATTCAGAAGTATTTTGAAAACCCCGACAGGGAAGTTCGCCGCGCGGCGTTCAAAAAATACTCCGAGTTTTACGAAAGCAACGAGGAGCGGCTCGAAAACATCTTTTCAAAACTCGTTGATCTGAGAACGCGTATGGGCAAGGCTCTCGGTTACGACACCTTTACCCCGCTCGGCTATCTGCAACAGGGCAGAAGCGACTACGGGCAACGGGAAGTTGCGGCGTTCCGCGAGCAGGTCAGAAAAGAGATTGTGCCGCTCTGCGAAAAACTCTATGAAGCACAGGCAAAGCGTATCGGCGTTGACCGCGTTATGGCTTACGACGAAAAGTTCGTGTTTCCGGACGGAAACGCGGAACCTATCGGCGACGAGGCGTTCATGGTTGCGGAAGCGCAGAAGATGTATCACGATATAAGCCCCGAAACGGGTGAATTCATCGACTTTATGATAGAGCATGAGCTGATGGATCTTGAAAACAAGCCGAACAAGGCGAACACGGGATATATGACTTCCCTGCCCGATTACAAGGCGCCGTTTGTTTTTAGCTGCTTCAACCACACCATATTTGATATGGAAGTGCTTTCGCACGAGCTCGGTCACGCTTTCGCGGGCTACCGCGCAATGAGACATCAGCCCATCATCGACTATGCGGGCGTAAGCACGGATATTGCGGAGATACACTCGATGTCCATGGAGCAGTTCTGCTATCCTTACGCCGAAAGATTTTTCGGCGATAAAGCGGACAAGTACCGTTTCCAGCATTTGCAGGAGGCGATAACGTTCGTTCCGTTCGGCGTCGCCGTGGACGAATTTCAGCATATTATTTACGAAAACCCGAACCTGACGCCGAAAGAGCGTACATACGAATGGCACAAGCTCGAAGAAAAATATATGCCGTGGCGCAGATATACGGACGACCCGTTTATGGAGCGCGGCGGATACTGGTATCATAAGATACACATTTTCCTTTACCCGTTCTATTATATAAACTACACGCTGACGACGATGGGCGCGATGGAATTCAAAAAGCGTTACGCGGAAGATAAGAAAAAGGCGTTTGCCGATTACCTTGCGCTGTGCGACGCGGGCGGAAGCAAGAGTTATCTTGAACTGCTCAAAGTTGCGCATCTGCGCGTACCGTTTGAAGACGGAAGCGTTAAAGAAGCGATTTCTTACGCAAAGGACATTCTTCTTGATTCAATAGAAAAGATGAAATAAAGGCAAGGGGCTGTAAAAAAACGCAAGTTTTTTTACAGCCCCTTTGGGGATAGGAAAAAAGGTTCAGAATGGGTGAATCGAATCCGAAGGCGTAC
>ERZ857965.1279-NODE-1279-length-26553-cov-24.491697_pt1 | contig 26553 bp, 31 predicted proteins | sample MGYA00519758_ERZ857965 | MGnify/ENA primary metagenome ERZ857965 (study PRJEB31778, sample SAMEA3449381) | human gut metagenome | biome: human gut; feature: human-associated habitat; material: faeces | place: United Kingdom | collected 2010/2012 ... | reverse complement strand
TTTCAGTAGAAATGAGTTCCCAAGAATCTCGTGGCTTTAGCCATGAGAGGTTCAATTGAGTAAATAGAAGAAAGAAGGTGACACAATGGCTAAAGTGCTTGATCCGCTGTCTGATAATGAAGTTAACAAAATGACTGTGGTAAATTTAAGAACAGCTTATAAAAAATTAGCCGATTTTTGCAGAAAAATCCTCAATGGTAATATAGTATACTGCAGCCATTGTGGTCAGTGGAAAACTCGAATGGCATTTTATTCATCTGATATTAGTGCAGATCATTTAGAGCATTATGCCTGTAAAGAATGTATATTAGATGAATGCACGGATTACGACAAGAAAACTGAAATTCGAACAGATAATAAAGAAAAGACTATAGAGACATTTAAGCGTTTAAATTGGTATTTCGATGAAGGAATTTATAATGATCAATTGCAATCATTATCTGAACAAACAGGTGAAAAAGTAAGAAGCACTGCCGTACAGCAATGGATTGTAATATGTCGTAGCTTAAATGATTATAAAAACAAAACTTTTAAAGATTCTGTATTTAATATTGAAGATGAAGATACAGATCAGGAATATAATACAAAAATTGTTCAGAAAACATTAAAATCAGCCAAAAAAAGGTTTGGAAATTATAATACTGAAGATTTAATGTTTTTAGAAAATGAGTATAAAGATTGGACAACTAGATATCCATGCGAAAATAAGGCACAAGAATTATTATTTAAGAGAATTTGCTTTAAAGAGCTTGAAATAGACAAAGCACAAAGAAATGGAAAAGACACTAAGGAATTGGATGCAACGCTTCAAAACCTTATGGGAAGTTTGAATGTAAAGCCTTCACAAAAAACATCTAATGCGTTAACAGACAATCTTACCTTCGGACAGTTGATTGATAAATGGGAACAGGAAAAACCAATTCCAGAACCAGACGAAGAATTTAAAGATGTTGATAAAATCGGGTTATATATTGATGTTTTTTTCAAAGGTCATTTATCCAAAATGATGGGACTGAAAAACGCATTTTCTGCTCTATATGAAAGATTCATGTCTAAATATACCGTTACTAAGCCGCAATATGATGAAGATTTTGATTCTGAAGCACTTTTTGATCAAATTTTTGGATCAAAGATTGATGAGGAATAAATTATGGCTATAAGAAAAACTCAAGCTGAGTTAGAAAAAGACAAAGAGCAGAAAATAATGGATACTGTAGCCTGGAGAGCTGCTTACTATAGAAATAACCCGCAACGTTATGTGTCAGAAGTCCTTGGAATTACTTTAAAGATATTTCAAAAAATATTATTGTGGTGTATGATGCACTACAATTTTACAATGTATCTTGCCGCAAGAGGCCAGGGAAAAACGTATTTAACGGCACTATTTTGTTGTGTTCGTTGTATACTTTTCCCTGGAACAAAAATAGTTGTAAGTTCTGGTACATTAAAACAGGCAAACGAAGTATTGCTTAAGATACAAGATGATTTTATGAAACAATCATCTATTTTACGATCGGAAATAGAAAAATGTAGTATCGGACAAAATGATGCATCTATTTATTTTAGAAATGGATCGTGGATAAAGACACGTACAAGTTCCGAGAATAGCCGTTCAGCAAGGGCAAATTGCATAATTGTTGACGAATTCCGCATGGTTGATGAAACAGTCCTTAATACAGTTCTTAGGAAATTCTTAACAAGTCCAAGACAACCAAAATATTTAAATAAATCAGAATATAAACATCTCCAAGAAAGAAATAAGGAAATATATATGTCTAGTGCTTACTTTAAAAGTTCATGGGCATATAAAAAAGCTCAAAGCTATACACTGAATTTCTTTGATGATAAAAAGAAATACATGATAGTGGGGCTTCCTTATCAAGTATCAATTAAAGAAGGGCTTCTCTCCAGAGAACAAGTTGAAGATGAAATGTCAGAGCTTGATTATAATGAATTGGTTCAACAAATGGAAATGGAATGTTTGTGGTTCGGAGATACCGATGGTAGTTTATTTAAATTTGATGAGTTATCTGCAAGACGCAAGCTAAAAAAAGCTTATATGCCATTGAGTTTCTATAATGATAAAGTACAAGTTCCAAAAGTGTTAACAACAGAAAAAAGAATTCTATCGATTGACGTAGCCCTTATGCAATCAACTAAAAAGAAACGAAACGATGCTTCTGCAATTTTTATTAATGATCTAATTCAAGTAAATGACACTTCTTACCAGTCTAATTTTGTTTATGGTGAAACTTTTGAAGGTCTAACAACTGATGATCTTGGAATTATAGTGATGAGATATTTTTATAAATATAACTGTACAGACTTAGTGCTTGATACAAATGGTATTGGTTTGGGTGTATTTGACTTTATTATAAAAGATCAATACGACCAAGAAAATGGGGAAACATATAAAGCATTAACATGTATTAATGATTCAGATATGGCTTCTAGATGTCATGTAAGAGATGCCAATAAAGTTATTTGGTCTGTAAAAGCAACAGACAAATTTAATAATGAAATTTGCGTATTGCTTAGAAATGGAATTCAAAATGGTAAAATAAATTTTTTAACAACAGAGCAAGAAGCAGATTTAGCGTTAAAAGATACATATAAAGGATATTCGAAACTTTCTCCAACTGAACAAGCAAAACTAAAGATGCCGTATCTACAAACAACCCTTGGTATTTACGAATTAGTAAAATTAGACCACGAAGTAAAAAATGGAAACATTAAAGTAAAAGAAGTGTCTGGTATGAGAAAGGATAGATATTCTTCTATAGCATATAATTATTGGTGTGCATGTCAATTAGAATTAAAGTTAAGACCAAAAACAACATCAACCCAATCTCTTCTCTCTAAACTTTCAATCAATCAACCAAAACGCATATCTTCGTTTTCCAAAACAATCTAAATAAAAATCCAAAACACAACTAAATAGCAAAGGAGGTGTTTGCATCAAAGATGACACAATCAAAGAAAGAGATGACAGAAACATCTCCAATACATAAAAAACAGCCAACGGCTGCAGAACGAAAATTATATATGCAAAGTCTTGAACGCCAACAAAAGAGATTTGCAGAAACACAAAATGCATTTAAACAAGTTCGTGATGTAACGAAAACGACACGACAAATTTCCATCAGTTCATATAATAAAGAAAATGTAATTAAATATCTTCAAAATATAGATAGTTATGAAAACGAATTACGTGGATTATCACGTTATTTATTTTATCGTTGCCAACCATATTTTAGATTGATTATGTATAACGCAACTATGTTTGATCTAAATGCAAGATATGTAGTTCCGTCATATGATCCAACTGGTGATAATGATAAGGAAAGTATATTAAAAGATTATTATGACACTTTGGTATGGTTGGATAGAATGTCTTTACAAGGTAACTTTTTGCAGGTTCTAATCAACAATTTTATAGAAGATGTGTTTTATGGATGTTGTTGGTTGGACGAAACTGGAATGTTTATTTTAAAAATCCCACCAGAATATTGTAGAATTTCTGGAAAATATTTCACAGGAGATTATTCGTTTTCTGTAGATATGAGTAAATATAAGAAATTCGAAGACGTTTTAGAATATCTTGGTGATCCGCTGCTTTCTATGTATAAAGAATATGGTGGTAACAGTCAGAAAAAATGGCAACCAATGCCAGATGAGTATGCTATATGCACAAAGTCAAGGGTTGAAACTTGGGAAACAATCGTTCCTATATTTAGCGGTTTGTTTATTGATTTAATTGGTCTTTTAAATCTTGGTGATGTACAAGCTGTTGCAGATGATCAGCAAATCTATAAGTTGATTACTGCTACCATTCCAACAATTTCTAGTGCAGATGAACCTGACCAATGGGCTGTAAATATAGATTTTGCTGTAGATTATTATAACAAACTGGTAGATAGTCTTCCACCTTATATCGGCTCTATTATAACCCCACTTCCACTTAATACAATATCATTTTCTGATGACCAAGCTTCAGACACAACAAAAGTGCAAAAAGCCACGAAAGAATTGTTCAACACATCAGGTGGCGCGCAGACGTTAAATTCTGCTACTCTTACTAACTCAGAGGGTGTTCGTTCTGCAAATAAAGTTGATAGCGCTTTTGCAATTTCTGCTTTACTTGGGCAAATACAAGGGTGGGTAAATAGGATGCTTTCTTACCAAGTAAAAAATCATGCAAAAGTTAAGTTCTTTAATGTGTCTATTCATACAAGAGATGCATTCAAAGAATCTATGCAGAAAGATTTGCAATATGGATTTCCTAATATTGTAGCGATTAATAGTTTGAATGGTGTTGGAGAATTAGATACATTGGCTATGAATTTCTTAGAAAATGATATTTTAAATCTTGCAGATAGATTCAAACCATTAACTTCTGCAAATACGGTGTCTAATACAAGCGATGATGGTGGCAGACCAGAGGTTTCTGATTCAAAAATAAGTGACGAGGGAGCTAAAACAAGAGACAGAAAATAATTAGGTGGTCATATGAAAGAAAAGTTTTTAAAAACAACAGACACTACTACCTCTGAAAACTTAAAAAAACTTGGATTTCAAGTAGTAAGTGAATCAAATGGAATATACATATTTTTGAATACTGACAAACTTCAGTTTTCAAATATAGATAAATCAAAAATACAGTATAGCAATATACTTACTTTTTAGCCACTCTTCTACTCTGTCGAGTGGTATTTTTATACCAATTTTTCAAAGAAGGGAGGAATGACTAAATATCATGTCAAAAAAAAGACTTCTTTTTATAGAAGATTTATATGATTTTTATTTAAACAAATATAAAAGATCTACACATTTTAGTAGCGAAAAAAATGGAGAACCTTTGGTTGTTCAGGTACATGGCAAAGTTAATTTTGATCAGCCTGACAAAAACAAAGACGGACTACTTCCAGTTCACCTCCAATCTTGTCATACAGATTTAAATGTAAATGGATCAAATATTGACAAAACTGTTATGGAAGCAGCATTGCCATCATTCAGCAATCGTCCGATTCTTGGTTATATCCATAAGGTAGTTACAGATGAAAATCCGGATGGTCAGTGGGAGTTTTACAGTCACAATATGCATGAGGATGAAAATGGAGAGCTTGTTTATGACGAATATCCGATTGGAATCATTCCGGAGAGTTGTAATGCACAACTTGTTTACGATGAAGAAAAAGAAAAAACCTATTGTGAAGTTGATGGATATATCTTTGAAGAGTATTCAAAAGCCGCTGAGATTTTAGAGCGTGAAGGTGAATGCTTTGTATCGGTTGAACTTTCAATTCGAGAATTAAGCTATGATGCAAAATCAAAGTATTTAAACATCGAAGACTTTTTCTTTAGTGGAGTAACAATTTTGGGAAAAACTCCACAGGGAGAAACCGTAAAGCCTGGAATGTCAGGATCAAATATTAAACTTACTGATTTTAAAGCAGAAAATAACAGTTTATTTGAAAATTATGAATCAAAAATGGATGAGTTGCAAGAACGACTAAATAAATTAGAGTCTACTTGCTTCAGTATTAAGGAGCAAACTTCTGCTCTACTATTACAAAAGGAAGGAGGAAATGAAAGTAAAATGAATAAATTTGAAGAGTTATTAGAGAAATACAATAAAACTGTAGAAGACATTACATTTGAATATTCTAATTTATCAGATGAAGAATTAGAAGTTAAATTTAAAGAAATTTTCGAAGATGGTTCTATTGGCAAAGGGGAGGCATCTAGTGACGGTAAAAATAACAAAGGACAGGAATTTGAAAAACTTGTTCGTACATATGAAATTTCACATGAAGATGTTCGATACGCATTGTATAATTTATTAGCTTCATACGAGAAGCTAGACGATGATTATTATTACATCTCAAATGTTTATGATTCTTATTTTGTATATGAAGGATGGTGTACAGATAAGATTTATCGTCAGGGTTATGTAAAAGATGGTGACAATGTTTCATTTGATGGAGAACGTACAGAATTATTCCGTGAACTTTTAACAGCAAGTGAAAAAGCAGAATTAGAAGAAATGCGTTCGAACTATGCAGAATTAAAAGTGTTCAAAGAAGAAATTGAATTAAATGAACTTCGTGAGAAAAAGAAAGAAATTCTTGATTCTGAGAAATATGAAATTCTTGCACAGAAAGATGAAGAAGGAAAATTTGTAAATAAAGATTATGAGAAACTTGTTTCTGAAATGGATAACTACTCTCTCGCTGATCTTGAGACAGAAATTAAAGTTCTTCATTCTGATTATGTTTCTGAGCATGGTAACTTTGCACTTTCTAATAACAAAGAAGAAAAGCCAGTTACATCTAAGAAACAGTTTGTAAATGTAAACAAAAAGGCATCTAAGCCTAGCAGATATGGAAAATTATTTGCTGAAGAAGAAAAATAAAAACTAAATAGCTTTTAACTTAGAGGATCGTCATAATGGCGGTCTTTTTATTATGCAAAAAACAGGAGGATAAATACTATGGCAATTCGCATGTCTATTGAGCAGCATCACGTTGCGTTCCCAACTAAAGTCCTTTCAGACAAAGTTGGAAGAGTTTTAAACATGGTAATTAAGAAAGACACAGATAACGGTACAGTTTGCGGAAAAGGAGCTTACGTAAGCTTTGATCAGTATGAAGTTGCTGATGCCCCAGCAGGATTTGAGGGAGAAATTCTTGAACAGGCTGCAAACGGCAACTGGTATGTAGAGGTTAAAAAAGTTGATGTTAATGCGCCTGCAATTCTTATCTACGAAGTTCCAGAAATCGCTGAAACATATAATAGCGAGTTTACAAAAACATCTAACTTCTTCAACGAAGCAACAGCCGAGAGAACAAAAACAGTTAGAGGACTTGTACTTACAGTAACAGACGTTTATGAGCTTAGTAAAGATGCATTTGACGGAACACCTGTAGCTGGTAAGAAAGTAACTGTTGAAGCTGGAAGTCAAAAACACAAAGTTTCAGAACTATAAAGAAGGGAGGAATAAGCAATGAATAAGATGAATTTTAGCGCACATGTACTTAATGTATTCGATGAAATGAAAACTTCTTATGAGGAAGTAAAGAACTTAATGTTCGATTTATATAAAAATGAACTCGACGATGGAATTTCTAAGAGAGAGGCGGAAGACAAACTTCGTGAAGTATCTCTCAAAATTTTCGGTCTTACCAAAGATTCTTCTCGCAGAGAAAGAGAACGTGCTTACAGAGATTATGGTCGTCAGTATTTCGATGTAATTGAAGAAGTAACAGATTGGACAGTTTCTACAGGACTTAAAGAAAATGAGTGGTTCAACGCACTTGTTAATTACAGAAACCTTAAAGAGGGAGATACTAATCTTTTCGTTAATGAGCATGAGGAAGTAATTCTTTCTGTAGCAAGAATGGGCAAGAGACATCACGACACAATGCTTCAGAGATTACCAGAGAACACAACCTATTCTGTAGAGACTGATGTTTACGGTGCTGCTGTGGGTGCTGATATTGATAGATATCTTATTGGACAAGAGGATTGGACAAAACTTGTAGACGCTATCACTAAAGCATTTGTTGTAAAGATTCAAGAGCTTATCTTTGCTGAGATTCTTGAAGCACCAAAGAAACTTCCGGCACAGTCCGAGTTCGTACAAACAGGTGCGCTCAACACAACAAACAGAAAGAAATTCAATAAAATTCTTCAAAATGTATCTGTTGCAAATGATAATGCAGATGTAGTTATCATGGGAACAATGGTTGCACTTCAGGAGCTTGAAAACCTTATCGATGTTAAATGGGTTGCTGATTCTCAGAAAGAAGATATTGCAAAGATGGGTCGCCTTGGAAATTACGGACGTTACACGCTTGTTGAAATTCCACAGAGATTTGCAAGAAACGATGTAACTAAGTCCATGTACAAGGATGACACTCTTTTCGTATTTGCAACTGGTGACAACAAACTTGTTGATATGGTTGATGTTGGTGAGACTCTTATCGAGGAAATCACAGATCGTGGAACAGCTAATAGTAACATCGCTGATATCATGAAATATGAAGTTCAGAGAGAGCTTGGAGTATCTACAAGAATTGGTCGTTACTTTGGTTCATGGACCATTACTGACTAATCTAAGTAATAAAAAATATATTAGAGGAGTAGTTTAACCGCTACTCTTCTATTTTTTAATGGAGGGAAAGCCATGCCGACAGCACGAGCAAAAAAGGAAACCGCTACTGCAACTAGAAAAGTAGCTACTAAAGTTGAGACAAAAACAACCGTAGAAGAACCGGTTATTGCTGAAAAACCAATTGAAGAAAAAATCGAAAAAGAGAAAAAGGTATTTACCGATTCAGATTATATTCTGTGTCGATCAGTATGTTATGGTGGATTAAACATCACGTCTCAATCTGGGAATGTTTATGAATTCAAAGATTATGGATATGATTGCGAAATCAATTATCGTGACCTTGTTTCTTTGATTAGAAAAGGTTCAGACCATGTATTCTTACCAAGATTTGTTATCCTGGATGACGATTTACTGGAAGATTTTCCTACTGTAAAAAAAGTATATGAGAAAATGTATACAAGAAATGATTTGCTCAAAATTCTTGATATGTCTACAAGACAGATGGAAATGGAAATCAAAGAGCTGCCAGAAGCTACAAGAACCATCCTGGAGCAGATGATTGCTACAGAGATTGCCAATGGTCATCTTGACAGTATTGCAAAAGTAAGAAAACTCAGTGAAATCTTTGATTCGGATTTTAATCTTCTAAGTGAATTATTTGTTAAATAAAGGAGGTCGAGATGATACTTCCTTATGAAACTATCTTTTCAAGGGCATTGGGTAGGATCGACGATCCGAAAGAATTAGCATTAAATTCTAATGATTTTTATGAGATTTACACCGAAAGACTACACAATGTACTTGGAGATGCAAGAATTAGAAGACTCTTCTCTTCTATTGTATTGGACGATGAACTGCAAGAAGTTTCTTTTAATCTTGTAAATACAATAGATGAAAGTTCTGATATCGAATATGTGTGCAAATTATTTGTTCTAGGGATTACAATTGAATGGCTCAGTCCAAGAGTCGATTCTTTGAATTATACCATTATGATGGTTGGCGGAAAAGAAGAAAAAATGCTAAATAATCCATACAGATTGCTTCAGACAAGATTAGAAAATGTACAGAAGGAATTAAGTAAGACTATTAGAGATCATGGTTATCTTTATAACTCTTATATTAATAATGGTACATAATATGGATTATTTATATGGAACTTTTTCTGACGAGCAAATAAAAAACGCAGCATGTTTAATGCACAAAAATATTCATAGATTACTTTTATATAAAGATAAGCTAGTGACAGACAGAATTTTTAATTCAGATGATGATTTTAAAAAATACTTTGAAGATATTCTATTTAAATTCGGTGGACTTAATACATTATTAGGTTATCCAAATGATATGCTGCTTTTAATTTCGACATTACAGGCGGCATACGATTTAATAGATAGTCCAAAATATAGTTATAGAATATTTAGAAAAGCTATTCTAGATTCTCATGGATATATTAAAGCTATGTTAGAGGAGGTAAATAGTCATGCCAAACCTATCAACAGCTAGACGTATATCAAGCCTACGATCAAATGATGCAAAAACAATTGGTGAAATAACAAAAGAAAACTCAGATTTTCTTATGGAACAAACATTTGATCATGACATCCAGGCAAAAAAGTGTTATATATATGATTTTTACCATGATGATCAGCCAGATAAAAATCAGAATATGACTTATGACAATACAACCAAAACTCCAATTGATGCAAAGTTTATTATTAATTCTTATCAGTCTATAGATAAGGATCAGGTTCCTTATTATCTACAATTTCGTCCGTCTCAAAAATATTCTTTTTCCGAGAATGATGATTTGTATTATTATGAAACAGATTATCACGAACGGTATCTAGCCGATTTTCCGATTGGGTTATTCGTCGATATCCCAGATGATAATAAAATTTATCATAAATGGTTAATTGTTGGAAGAGAAATTGCAAACCAATTTCGAAAGTATTTAATTCTTCCATGTGATTATAATTTGACATGGATTGAAAAAACTGGTCAAAACAGAATTAAGCGGAAAATGTGGGGTGTGCTTCGAAACCAGAATTCGTACACAACCGGAAAATACAGAGACCACTATTTTGCACACCCAGACAATCAGGATAAAATTTGGCTCCCATTAAATCCAATTACTGAAAAATTTTGGTATAACGATGATGTTAGTAAAACAATGCGTCTTATTATTAGCGCACCAACAGAGCATCCTTTGGTATGGTCTGTAACAAAAATAGAAAATACAAAACCTGTCGGAATCCAAAAGCTTACAATTTATCAAGATTTTTGGGATGAACACAGAGATTATATTGAACGTGACGAAAACGGCAAGATTATTGGTATGTATGCTGATTACTATGATTCGTCTGTTATCCCAGTCGAACCATCAACGCCTGGAGAAATTGCCGGTATAAATAAAAAAATTATAGCATCTTCTACCAATGTAAAAGTTGGTGGCAGTTATAAATTATTTACTATAAAAATACTAGACGAAGATCACAATGACATATCTGATCAATATAAAGGCGGAGAATTTACTTGGAAATGCTCCGTAGAAAATAATGAATTATCTGATTATGTATCGTGGTCAAAATCTGGTTGTAAATATAATCAAATTAAAATGAAATTTATCAACGATCGAAATTATTTAGGGAAATTATTATTAATATCATGTGATGTTTCTTTAAATAATAACATTATTCGAGTAGCTGAAAATTTTGAAATTACTGTATAGGGGGTATCTGAATGAATAAAATAAATGAATACTCCTTTCATACAAAAGATGATATGCTTAATAAATTACGCGCATATACACATAATCCAGATGATGATAATATTCGTATCAAAAATCAAGTATATCAAATATTATTACACTGTCCAGAATTACTGTATGCAATTCATGATGCAGAGTTGGAATCCGAATTATTTGACGATGATGGAAATTTAAACGTTGATGCAGATGGCGAACCATTGGGTGAGTGGGATCGTTATTTTGGTGAAAATGCCCATATCCGTCCATACATATTTTTCCCAGAAACAGAAACAGATTCTAGGAATTATGTATGTTATCAAACAAGTTTTAACGACTTAGCAAGATATAATAATTCTGTAAAAACACTTCTTCTTACTTTTACAATATTTATCCATGAAAAAGATGTTATAGATGATCTTACTGGTTTACCAAGGCATGATCTAATTGCTGCAATATTGCGAGATAGATTTGCATGGATTGGAACTGAGGTTGAAAATCCGATTCCATCTTTGGATAAAGAATCAACGATGGATAATAATTATCTTGTGCGTACTTTACAATATCAAATTATTACACCAAACAATATTACAAAAACAGAGAATGGTAAATCCTTCTATAGTAATAAAAGGTGGTAAATTATGGGGTTTGCGAATAATGATCTTGTACAAAGTGCAATTGAAGCACAGATAGAAAATGAAGAAAATAAAGAAGAAGAACGCTTAGATTTTAATCCTCTTCAACTATATTTTGGAGATGATTATGTAGTAAATGATAAAATCACAATTCATCAGCCATCAATTCAAGACTATATAACATACGGAGAAGAAAACATACAATCCGTTATTTATCCATTTATTTCAAATACAACAAAATGTCGTTTGCAACTTTGGAACAATGGAATTGACTGGAATGATATCACAAATCAGCAATTGTTTTCCATTTTAATCAAAAGTATTGATTTGGAATATTCAAAACTGATGTTTGGTGATATTAATTTCCATGGTTTTTCTTTCTTTACCGAAGAAAAAGATGGAAAAGAAAGTGTTATTTTATATAATCCTGCTCAAGATATAAAGATTGACGAACCAACACGAATTAAAATGTGTAAATATATTCAATATATGTTTCATGCATTTCCGCCAGAAGAAGAATTCACTTCTAGCAAGACTCTTAAAAGAGATCTTATTAATAGAGACAAACAGAATTTACTGGCGATGAAAAGAGACAATTCTTTAAAACCACCAAGTCTATTATCTATGATTTCTTTCTATCTGAATCACCCTGGATCGAAATATAAAAAAAATGAACTACGCAATGTTGGAATTGTTGAATTCTATGATAGTGTACAAAGACTTCAAATTTATGAATCAACACATGCTGTCATTAATGGCAGTTATTCTGGATTTGTTGATACATCAAAAATTCCAAAAAATGAATTTAATTTCATGCGAGATCTTAAAGGATCTGCATGATTTTTTTATACAAAAATTTAAGGAGGAAAAACAAATGAGTTTTAAATTAGGTGACAAAATCTATAAAGAGATTCTATACTTTTATGCAGAAGATAAAGGTACTGGTATTCCACAATATGTACTAACTCAATTAAGTGATGCAAGCATTGAAGTCACTGCTGAATCTACAGATGTTACCGATAAAAATGGTAATCTTGTAAAGAAAATTTGGAAATCTAAATCAGGTGCTTTTTCTGCAACAAATGCTTTTGTTAACACCAATATTATTGCTGCATCTTCTGGATCTCAACCAATTTTTGCTTCTAAGAATGGGAAAGTAAAAATGCCAAGACTAATGCACGTTAAAAATGGTGTTAAAACTGTTACGATTACTGGATATGTAGAAGGTTCCGTAAAAGTAGCTCAGTATTTTGGTGATGGTTCCATTGGAAAAACATATACTATGGATACGACTGCTGCTGCAGACAAATTCTCTATTGCGAAAGAAGGCGCTGTACTGACTCTTCCACTAGATGATGAAGCAGAGATGTTCTTTGTTCGTTATGATCGTGAAGTAGAGACTGGTGCCGTAATTCACAATAACGCAAACAAATTCCCAACATCTGTATACGCAATTATGAAAGCTACATACTACAATCCATGTAAGAAAAATGAGCTAAAAGCAGATTACATTGTAATGCCATCATTCCAGGTATCTCCGGAAACCACTGTTCCAGTTAGTGCTGACACTGCAACTATGGATTTCAAAGGCGATCTAGAGATCGAATATTGTGGAGATGAAAAGATTCTGTATAGCGTTTACGATGCTGATGAGGTTGACGAAGACTGATTCTAATCAGAAGGGAGAAACAAATGGCAAATAACAGAGTATGCCTTACTTGTGGTAAGGCTTATGAGTATTGCGGATATTGTCCTACGAGCAAGAATCTCCCGATGTGGATGAATCTGTTTGATACAGAAAATTGCAAAAATGTTTTTGAAACTGTAAGCGATTACGCTCAAGGTGCAATAAGTAAAGAAACTGCAGTTACCGACCTATCATTGTGTGATTTATCAAAAGTTTCTACCTACAAGGAAAATATCCAAAAACTTGTATCAGAAATTATTAATAATAAGAATGATAAAAAAGTTACTGCGACTAAAAAAAGAGAACAAGCTGTAAAGATTGTTCCAAAATCTAAAGTGAATAAAAATAGTGTTGATTGATATATGAGAATTATAGGGGTACGTATATATCAATTATACGCACCCCTATTTTTTACGCTTATATATCAGGAAGGAATAAAAGGAAAAATGAAGTTTGATAAAGAATATGCCACTTCTTTTGTAGACGAATATAAATATCTAAAAGAATATGGTATTCGTTATGAATTCGTAAAGGTCGATGATGCCGGAAAAACTGTTTGGAAATATAAAAAGACACCGGAATTATTTGAAGCATTGAAAAATTTTTACATCAACAATGAATATTATGATTAGCAGGTGTGACTATGAAAATTTATTTAGATAATGCTGCCACTACTCCATTAAATCAAGAGACAAAAAATTATATTATATCTATTTTAGACGATTATTATAATCCATCCAGTGCTTATCAGGAAGGAAGAAATATTCGGAATAAAATTGATGAATCAAGAAAAAATATTGCTGATTTTATTCATGCAGATGAAAGTAATATTTTGTTTACTTCTGGAGGATCGGCTTCTAATACGTTAGCAGTCAAAGGATATAAAGACCAAAATGACTGTGTTATTCTGTACTCTCCTATTGCGCATAAATCAATTTTAAATTATGTAAAAACAGTTAGAAGTGCTATTCCATTAAAAGTCAATGGACAGGGCGAAATTGATTTTGATGATTTGAAATCTCTTCTTTCTATATATCATAAAAGAAGTTTTGTGGTTATGGATTATGCTAATAGTGAAATCGGTACAATACAAGATGTGGAAAAGTTCACTGATTTGATCCATTTTTATAACGGTAAAATTTATGTTGATTGCACTGGGTCGATCAGTCAAATTCCACTGAATGTCAAGAAATTGGATATTGATATTGCAGGATTTTCTGCGCATAAATTAGGATCTTTAAAAGGGTGTGGGGTTTTATATAAAAAGGATAATATTCAATTGTCTCCTATTATATATGGTTCACAAGAACATGGACTTTTTGGTGGAACAGAGAATACACTTGGCATCTTAACTCTAGGATACGTTGTAAAGCATTATAATTATGATCAATGTACATCAGAAAAACGAAATTATCTCGTGAAAACATTATCAGGATTAGTTCCAAATTTTTTTGTTGTTGGCTCCTATAATAATAGATTGCCATATAATTTATTCTTGTGTTTTGAAGGAGTATCTGGTGAAGCATTAATGACCTTACTTCATGAATATGGTGTAATTGTATCTACTGGGTCTGCTTGTAATTCCGGAAGTTTGAAATCATCTGACACTTTACTTGCCATCGGAATGAAAGAAAAATATATTCATAATGGAATTCGTTTGACTTTGAACGGATCAGAAACAAAAGAAGAACTTGATTATGTATGTAATCAAATTAAAAATTGTGTCATGACATTGAGGAACTTAACATAGGTTGCTCATGGCTATGGGCGTAAAAGTGTATTATCACTCTCCTATCATATCAAAATTATGGAGGGTAAAGCTATGAGAAATATTAATTGGCTCGTTAGAGTAAAAAATAAAATGTTCTGGATTTCATTAATTCCAGCGGTAATTGTACTTATTCAAACTATTGCTGCAGTATTTGGTTTCACAATTGACTTGAGCGAGCTTGGAGACAATTTAGTTAACGTTGTTAATGCAGTGTTCGTAGTATTGGCAATTTTAGGTATTGTAATTGATCCTACGACAGCAGGCGCTGGTGATTCAGAAAATGCTATGACTTATACAGAGCCAAAGGCTTAGAAAGTGTAGGTGTAACGTGGAACCTATACGTGATTTTTTTAGCATAGACTGGAAGGCATTCGGAATAACAATCTTTGTAGCGTTGCTAGGATTCCAGGCAATTATTCAAGTATTACATTGGTTTTTATTTGAATTCTTGGGCATTGAAACAAAAGCAATGCGCGAGAAAAAAGAAGAACATGAATTGCTTATAAATACAGCAAAAGAGGTAAAAGAGCTTTCAAAACAACGCGAAGAAGACGTCAGTCAATCAATAAAACATGATAAGAAAATACAAGAAAATCTAGATCAATATCTGGAAGAGATCCGTAAAGCTATCACGGATACGCAAAATATTGTGAATACATATTCTGAGAATAGAATCCATGATAGAAAACAAAGTTTGCAAATCCAGCAAGAATTAAAAGATAACATATCTCAAATTGTTAAGTCAGATGAAGAAGAACAAGAGCAAATAAAAAATTTAATTCAAGCCCAAAAAGAATCTTTAGCGAATCACATTAATCAAAAATATAAATCCTATCTTTCTAATAATGGAATACCAGAAGATGAGGTTGAAGAATTTATTAGCCTTCATGCGACATATAACGCCATAGGCGGAAACCATACGGGAGATGCAAAGTTTAATTATTGTATGGAACATCTTCCTGTTGTACCAGTTGAGGTAAAATTAAGATTTAACGAAAAGAAATAATTTGAAAGATGAATTTCATCGAAAGTAAAAAGTGACCGTGAACTATTAAAATGCTCACGGTCATTAAAAGAAAGAAGGTCTTATATGTTTCGAAAATTATACAATAAATTTATAAACATGATTGTTGAAAGAACAAAACAATCTATGTATGAAGATATGAAAAATGACTATGATAAGTTGTTGATTAAGGATTAACCACGCATATATTATAAAATAACATTGAAAAATCTGAGAGTTTTATATAGCTTTTTTCATAGTCGATGATCTCTCCATCAGCCAATGTTTTTACACTTTCTTGTTCTAATTCTTGGAATAATGGATTTTCCTTGATGTGATTATAAATTTCCTGTTGAATATAATACTTTCCAAATGGAATTTCTATTAAGCCTAATCGTAACAAATTATCTATAGAGGTAGCACATTGTTTAATAGAGAAGTCTTTTATCCACGTACAATGATTTTGGATAATGTTACTTCCGTCAGATGGAGTCTTCCTACGTAAATTGATAATAGGTCTAATTCCTGCTTCGACTATCATTTTAAAAACTAATGCATCAATCGGAGACATCTGTTTTATAATCTCTACAAATGAAGGATGAACTGATTCTTTTGTATCATCAATCATAGCTTTTGCAAGAAGATTTGCATATAAATTACGCAACTCTTCGTTACCCATAGAGTATGAAATTGCTTGAATTGCAGGAATAGCAACATATGATTCTGGTTCAACAATTTTTTCTTGATCTATATGTTCGAGTTTTAATTCAAGAAGTTTTTGAGCTTCTTTGACCGCATATTCTCTTTTTAAAGTCCATATGTCTATATTTGAAAGTAAGGCATTAATAACACGAGGAACTCTACCAGCAAGTTTTCCTACTTCTTGAGCAGATGGTTGAAATGCGTCTTGATATAATTCTGGAACAGTTTCAACGGCCTTGCCTATACCTTTTGATAACTCTTTAAGTTCTTCTTTCATTAACTACAGTATCCTTTCCGTTTGTTTATAATTATATTATACGCTAATTTAATGTAATATCAAGGAGAAAACAATATGTTTGGATTTATAATATGCTTAAAATTTGGAGAAAAAGCAAAAACATTAGGATTTGGAAAATCCTTAGATATACTAACGATCGCATCTGTAATATGTAAATTGACAGCGGAGAAGATTTCTAAGGAAAAGAATATGTCATATGAAAAAGCTGTAAATTTTGTAACAGATAGTATTAATGAAGTAAATCTTAAAATAAAAGAATAATTATAATATTTAAAAGGAAGTGATTACAATCGCTAGATCTAAATATAACGTAGATAAAGATGTAAGTAAACGTACTTATAATAATATAACTTTTGATTCAATTTTAGAAATGAAATATTATCGTGATGTGCTTTGCCCATTAGTGGAGCGTGGCGATGTGGTGGACTATGAATTACAGAAGCCATATGAGTTACAACCAAAGTTCAAACACGACGGAAAAACTGTTCAGCCAATAAAATATGTGGCTGATTTTTTTATTGTTTACAAAGACGGACATGAAGAAGTTATTGATACTAAAGGATGCCCTGACAGTGTTGCTCTAATTAAGCGAAAAATGTTTTGGTACTGCTATCCAGATGTTGATTATAAATGGATCTGTTATTCTAAGATCGACGGAGGATGGTGCGATTATACTTTTGTAAAGAAGCAACGTGCAGAAAGAAAACGTAAGAAAAAAGAAACGCAAGAGGTAAACAATGTATTCCAGTGAAATTGATGATATTTTACGAAAAAGAAATTATTGTTTACCATCACATTTATATTTTCAAATAGTAGAAAACTCTTCCCAAATTTGCCAGGTAAAATATGATGCTTATTCAGACAAATATAGTATTCATACTACGGATGGATATTATTGGGAAGTAAAAGTTTATCAGGAATAAAAAGGAGAAAATAAATGATTACAAAATATGTAAAAATTAAACCGGTTATTACACTTGCAGATGAGAAAAAAGCAATTGACTTCATTGTAGATTATATGTTTGAAGGCGGTGAGTATACACCGTGGAATAAGGAAGCTGCACTTATTACTGCTATTGCTGTTTATTTTATTGACGGTGTTGAATTTGAAAAAGACGATGTAATATATAATTGTGTTATACAAGATAAAAATCTTCACGCACATGTAAATAAATTTTTCTACAATGTAGATAAATCAGATAAGAAAAATGATATTAATTTTACGTATATCAATACCAAAAACCATGTGATGGAAAGTGTACAAAAGATTGTAGATTTTAAACTACAAAAGATGATTCATTGTACGGATGAAAAACATGAAATGTATACGGAAATTGCAGAAATGGCAAATGCTGTAGCAAATATTGGACGAAATGTTCAGGTTGCTGCAAAACCTGTTCTTGAAAATCCAGAAAGCATTGGAATGATCATGAATATTCTTAAAAAAATGAATGAAAGTAAAATGCTTAACGCAAAAGCAATTCGAGATGTGATGGTTGATACCGTAATGGATGTACAGAAAAGAATGACAGGAAAATAACAAATAAAGCAAGAATACATTAAATCTTCTGGCAGTCAAATGTCAGAAGATTTTTAATTTATCAATGTGGAGGTGGTGGTAAAAATGGGTAACATAACAAAGGAACTACAAAAGCTACTAAAATATTACAATAAAAAAGTATTACAATCTGTTCCTACAATGGCACGTCAAATTGCAACTGATGCAGAACCAGAATATAGAAAAATTATTAATGAATCAATTAATCAATATTATGCAACACACAAAGGAGACTTTAGCGAGGGTAGATTAGAAAACATGACTGGCAATATAAGTGCTGAAGGTTCATCTATAATTTTTGAAGATACAGAAGAAAACGTTCCAAATTATCACGGATTCTGGGGACAAGAACTAACAAACGAAGGCGTGTTTGATTTGATGTATTTAAAGGGTGAACATGGTAATGGTAAGTGGCATCTTGTAGATACTACTCCTCCACCATTTGATTATGTTGAGCAAGAACTTGTCAATGGTAGACTAGATAAAATCATTGATAATTCAGTACATAAAGTGCTTGATAATATAGAATTATAAAGGTGGTGAAAAAATGCCAAAACAACATACAATTAACCTCGAAGCTGTTATAAAAGCTGCACTGGATAAAAATAGCGAAAAAATAATCGATGATTTTGAGAAGAAAATCACTGAACCAAAAGAGATTAATATCAAAACAGATGAAGCATCTAAACAAGTTAAGAAGCTGTCTGATGAGATTGAAAAAGAACAAAAGAAACATACTCAAACGTCTAGGAAAAGAAATAAAACTAAAACAGCTACTGAACAAAGTACTCCAAAAAACGCAGATAAGTATGTACAATCAACAATATATGATAAAAAAGGACGTCCATCTACTTCTCATTCGTATACATATGCTAATGGAAGACAACAATCTTATAACAAGAATGGTAAGTTAACATCTGAGAAGCAGACCGTTGTTGATCTTCAAAAAGCATACTCTCAGTTAAATAAAGACGTAACGGAATATTATTCATTAAAGACAAAAGAAGCAAAAGGCAAAGTAGCCACAGAGGATAAACAGTATGTCAAAGGTCGGATTTCTGATTTAGTTGATGAAATGTCTGCAAATCGAAAATATATTGCAGATGCAAAAAAGCAAGGTTTTTATAATGATGAATTGGAGCAAAAAGCTCTTAATCATTTTCGTAGAAAAGCTAATGGTTACAACACGTATGTCGATGAGAAAAATGCTACAATCAAAGCTTATGGAAATGATGACAATACTGCTATTCGTCAGGGACAGCGTTCGAAACAACTAAGTAATTATGCTGGACAATCCACAGATGCAATTGAAAGAGCAAGAACACTTGATACAACTATAACAGATTTGGAAAAAGAATTATCAAACCTTGTTACTTCTGGCGCATCAATGGATCAAATTAAGTCAAAATTTGATGAATGCACTTCTGCTGGTAAAGAATTTAAAAATGTCATGACCTTAGTCAATAGCACTATGGAGAAAACATCTAAAAAAGATACCGTTGTTGGAGATTCAAATGCCGCAAAGCTTCAAAATGCCATTGATAAAAAAGTAGCTCAAGCAAAAAACCTTGTCTCAGATAGTTCTATAAAACAATTTGACGCAAAAGTTGAAAAGCTTAAATCTCAGTACGCTGGACAAGATGGTTCTGCAGACGTTTTATCATCTTTAGAAAAAACAGTGAATACCATACATGACAAACAGGCTAGTATAAAAGCAGAATTAGCAAAAGGATCTTCTGGAAATTTAACACAAATTGCTTCGGATGCTGATATTTTGAATGCAAAGCTTAATGAAGTTGAAACTACCGCGAAAACGCTTGGAACTTCACTTTCAAAAAATCTAGATGGTACCACACTTCAGAGAACTATTGATAAAATTGATAATCTTATAAATAATTCCGACGGTTTTGCAAGCAAATCGCAATTAGAAAAATTAAAAACTCTACGAGATTCTTATACTAATAGTGATTCTGGAATTACAAAAGCTGTCAACTATGATAATTCTAAAATCATTTCTAACATCGAACAGGAAATTAATGCTCGTAAAAAATTAGCAGAAGTTCAGAAAGAATTACAAACTGGAACATATTCCGCAACAGAAGCTGGATATAAAAATACTCTTTCTAAGTATGAGGGGCAAACTTCTGAGTCACTGACTCGTGCAAGAGAAAGTTTTAAGCAGTTTAAAGAGATTCGTGAAGATTTTCAAAAATCGTTAAAAGATACGAATGTTTCTGATCTTAGTGATGAAGAGGTTGAGCGTCTTAGTAAAAATCTTCAAAAGATGACTGAGGAAGAAGAAAAATATAAGACTGCGATGAAACAGGTAAAAGTTGAAGAAACTGCAACACTAGCACCTGGGGTCGCTTTACGTGCATCAAACGAGATGCAATCTTATATCAGCAACAATAGCAAGGCATGGAAGAAATATAAGGCGCAGCTTGAAGAAGTCCGTGATGCTTATAAAAATGTAACAACAGAAGGACAAAAGTTAGAAGTTGACGCTAAAGCTAGGGATTTGAAAGCAAAAATTTCTGCTGATGGATTAACAGGTGCAAGTTTTTGGCAAGATACAAAACGTGCTGTTAATCAAATTGCTCAATTCACTGGAATTTACGGCATGTTACAGAATGTCGTTATGGAAATTCCATCAAAGGTTGTTTCTAATGTAAAGGAAATTAATGATGCTCAAATTGAATTAGCAAAAGTTGCAAGTGATGCATCGGAGAGCCAATTAAGTCAGTACTGGGATAAGGCTGCTGAAAGTGCCAAGAAATATGGTGCCACAGTTAGTGATGTAATTAGTAGTACTGCGGATTGGTCGAAGTTGGGTTGGTCACTTGATGATGCCAAGAAACTTTCTGATGTTACAACCTTGTATCAGAGAGTTGGAGATAATATGACGCAGGAATCGGCTTCAGAAAGTTTGGTTTCTACGTTACAAGGTTTTAATATGCAAGCTGATGAGGCTGAATCAATTGTGGATAAATTTAATGAGGTAGCAAATAATTTCGCAATTGGGTCAGACGGTATTGGTGAGGCTTTACAGCGTAGTGCAGCTTCATTTAATGCGAGTCATACAAGCCTTTCAAAATCAATCGCCCTAATTACTGGAACCAGGTGGTACAAGTTGGTTCAATATGTGGAAACACATATTAAGAATATATTTAATTGCCATAGAACTCTTTATGATCATACACCACAATACAAAGGAAACTATTGTATGACGGTTTAAAAACGTATGGATTAGAACGCTGGCAGCGAAGTACCCTAACGTATCCCGAAGATCATTCGGTACTTGAGTCGAGGGTAAACGTTCGACGGTCATCCCCTTGTCGGGATTCAGAAATATCAATTTTGATTATCAAATAATGGTGGAAATCCAGAATATCTGAATCATCAGGAGTAAGACGCAATCATAAAGGCGTGGGAGAAGTCCCCTTAATTTGAAAAGGTATACCCCAAACAGATAATGCTGTGGGTGAAGACATGACCTGTTCACTATGATGACATAGTGTGTATATTATTATTTAGGAGTATAAACATGGATAAATATTATATTTGTGAATCTGTAAGGCTATGCAGATATTTATATAGTTTAGGTTTTAGTAAAAAATCAGTTTTTCAAAATGGAACAGAAAAATGGTTATTTGAGAAATCCGATCGCCTCCAAAAAGCGTTGGATTTCTTTTTTAGTATGCGGAAGTTAAATAGATAATAATTCATCTTCCGACATGGAGAATATTTTATTTTAAGGAGCTAATGACATGTCGAAAAAGTTTATATGCATAAATTGTGGAAAAGAATATACATCAAAGAAGAAAACCAGTAAATTTTGTTCTAGAGATTGTAGACGAGATTATACAAATGTTGCGTGTGAATGCGAATATTGCGGTAAATCAATTACAATTTATAGAAATAAATATCAAAAAATTCTTTCTGGTGAACAAAAACACATATTTTGTTCAAAGGAATGTGCAACAGAATTCAGTAAAAATAGTGTGATAAAAGTTTGCGAGTATTGCGGCAAAGAGTATAAAATATGCAATGCATTTAAGGATATTCAACGTTTTTGCAGTAGAGAATGTTTGTATAAATGGAAAAGAGAAAAATCAATATGCTATGTTCAAAGAATTTGTGAATATTGTGGAGAAGAATTTACGACTACATATCCAGAACAAATTTACTGTAGCAATAATTGTAAGGCGCTATCACAAAGAAATAGAACGGAATGCACATGTGATTTTTGTGGAAAGAAATTTCAGAGGATTGTATCAGAAGTTAATAAAACAAAACATCATTATTGCTCGAATCCATGCAGGACACAAGCAACCAAATGGAATGAAGAAGAAATAAATATATTAAGAGAAAATTATGGAAAAATCAGTAATCAAGAAATTCAAAAAATACTTCCGAGATATTGGAAAACTGAAGCCATTAAGGCAAAAAGCGAACTTCTGGGGTTAGGTAAAGACAGAAAATGGTCTGTTGAAGAAGAACTAATACTTCAAGAAAAATATCCCACAGTTTCCTTGAACGAACTGCTTGAATCTTTACCTAATAGAACATTATCCTCTATTAGAGGCAAGGCAAAAACAATGGGATTGCTTAGTAAATTTTATCTTGATAATATTTACAGTGATGAAGAGATAGAATTTTTGAAAAATAATTATTTGTCAATGTCAAATGATGAGCTGGCAGAAAAGTTAAATAGAACAAAATTAGCAGTTGCACAAAAATTATATCTTTTAGATTTACATAGACCATTTGAAATTCATAAAGAAGCATATAGGAATTTAACACATTTTGTACGCGAAAGATTAACAATGTGGAAAAATGATGTACGAAAATATTATAATTATACTTGTCAAATAACAGGCGTAAAAACAAATCTTATTATACATCACATTAGAGGTTTCAATCTATTATTTGAAGAAACGGTTGATGTATTGGATTTTCCTATCTATGATTCTTTTGATCAATATTCAGACGATCAATTAAATATATTTATTGATAAATTCTTTGAAATTCAAGAATCTTATAATCAGTATACATGTATTACTGAATCAATTCACAAATTATTCCATTCTTTATATGGTTACGGTAATAATACTAAAGAACAGTGGGATGATTTTCTTATTAAATATCAAACAAAACAAATAGCCTAAATAAATATAAATATAAATAATAATATACAACTAGGCATTATGAACCTAGCAAACAAATAAAGAATACAACACTTCAAGACCCAGATCAGGTAGGTAGCATGTGGAAGGTCGTGGCGGCCAGAATTCGAGGTAGTGAAAGTGACCTCGAATCCATGGGGGAAAGCACAGACGGTTTAGTAACATCCACATCAAAACTACAAGCAAAAGTCAAAGCACTGACAGGTGGTTTCGACATTATGAAAGATAAAGATACCTATAAAGATATTTACGATATTGTTGTAGGTATTGGTGAACGCTGGTCAGAGCTTTCGGACATTCAGCGTGCCGATTTGCTCGAAACACTTGCCGGAAAGCAAAGATCGAATGCCCTGGCAGCCGCCCTGAACAACGTAGATGTTATTAAGGCAGCATATCAAACAGCGGAAAATTCCGAAGGTTCCGCCGAAAAGGAATTGACTAATTACCAAAAAGGTATCGATTACAGTCTTGAAAGATTCAAGGCTACATTCCAAGAATTTTCAACTTCTGTTCTATCATCAGACACTTTCAAGGCTGTCATAGATAGCGGAACACAATTCTTAGAAATTCTTACTAAAATTACTGAAACACTTGGGCCACTTGGCACAGCTTTAACAGCATTTGGTGGTTTCAAATTTATATCAAGCATAGGTTAGCCAAAATCCTGGCTATAGTTTATCGTAAACTGGCTTATCAATGCGGAGAATATCATAGCAATGGAATGATATTTCAACGTAGGGAGATTAGTGCTTGTAAAAAATAAATAGAGGATTAATTCGTCGAATTCGCTATTCTGCAGTAATGCAGTGAAACGGATGAAAATTCCGCGAGAACGCACGAGCCAACCTGACTACGTATAGTAATATGTGAAACGTTAGCAGCAATTATGGAATTAAAGATAATATCATAATGACGAGCGAAGCATATGAAAGTTAGGAGGAGTAGAGAGAACACCCTTCCTCCAGCGTATATAATGCCATAGTTTATATGCGTTGAATGCATGTTCCACGGTATGCGAAAGTTGTGATGCTTTCTCATCACACGCCAGCTTCTATCCTATTTCTGGCGTTGTTGGAAAATAATGGGATTATAACTTGAAATAAAAAATATGTCGGATTATAATGAAAGGAGAATATGAGGAGGATGACACATATGATTCAATTATCAAAATGTATCCAAATGAATGAAGTTAATTCTGAATATGAAGCACTCTTTTCAGTTATACATCCTATTTTATATGGGCTTGTTATGTCTTTAAAACAAGATATTGTATCTCAAATTGGTGGTTATAAAAATATGTCTCTTGGAATGTTCACTCGTATGTATGTTCCAGGAGATGGTGATTGTGGTATTTGTTTTGAATATGCGGTACATAATGCTATTATCTCTAAAAACAGTGATGTATTAAATAGAATCGATGATGCTTTAACAAAATATTGTAAGATTAAAGGAACAGATCCATCTTCTATTCTATTTGGAGCAGAGAAAAGTGGGCAAGTCCAATTTATAGATAGTGTTATGGAGCATCTTACAGATGATTCACTGTTGCTTACAGGAAAGAAAGGACAACCAATCAAGCTCAAGAAACATATAAATGGTGTTGCTGCAGCATTCCGTAAACCAAAAGAACGCGAAAAATTACCGAGTAGTATAAATGGATTGTGGAAAGCAGATTTATTTGTAGGCAATACATTACAAGACAAATGGGTTGGAACTACGGTAAAGATTAATCCATCACAGCTTGAATCTGCAAGGGGGTTGCGTTTAGGTATTGTACCGTCCAGACAAGGAAAGTCTGATAAAATTATACAACACGAGACAAAGAATCTTATCATATGCCCTGTTCCATACGATTATTCCTTTATGGAAATCTTTTATGAGGGATGGGATATTGTAAAGCAGTTTATTAATGCAAAAAGTGAGATGCCAAAGGAAATTAATCTTCCAGGTTCTTTAGATCGAACGGTATGTAAACATTTAGTAGACAGAAAAAATTATAATGTGTTAGATGTTATCGAGTATCTTAAATCAATGGCGCAACCACACTTATTAGATGTCGCGAATGAAAGTGCCAATATTGATAGTACTGTAACTGATAAAAAAATATCTGTTAATCGAATTGTTGCGCCGATATCAAGTTTGATGTATTAATTTACAATGACAATGGAGGATGTGAAAGCATGGAATCTAAATCTGAATTAATTTTTAAAACATTAAAATCTGATTCTGATGGTATTATTGATGCATGTGTAACTATAATTGGAAATAAAGACGTAAAAGATGAGTCTTCTGATCAAGCATTTATCTTAGATCCTAAAAAAGCAAATGATTTTTTCTCTCGTAATGTAAAATCTAGCATAGATGCTATTAACCGTTTTGAGAACAGAAAAAACTAAAAACGGTAAAATAGATGATTGACAAATGGAAGTCATATAAAATATCCATATCGAAATATAGTACGTCTATAGGATGTGCGTGGGCTGAAATGTGCCAGTAAACATTAAATTGAGGAGAATATGGAAATATAACTTTCCAATACTCTCCTCTTCCACTTCTAAAACATTTTCAACAAAAATGCAACAAAGAATAACAACGCTATAGCCCACCAGGGCCATGGCTGCATACTTCTTCTGATTCTACCTTTCCATGACATATCTTTTATCCTCCTTTTTTAAAATAGTTCAAACGTAAGCAGGTGATTATTATTAATATTCAACAAACAGCAAACAAGATAGAAACAAAAATTGTATCTCCAGATAAATTAAATTCACAAAATATGTCATATGTATATATTGATTCGTAAATGGTGAATAACCCGTCAACTTCCTGACATCTCCAAAATCTGGGATAATGG
>ERZ857965.1277-NODE-1277-length-26575-cov-16.644457_pt1 | contig 26575 bp, 24 predicted proteins | sample MGYA00519758_ERZ857965 | MGnify/ENA primary metagenome ERZ857965 (study PRJEB31778, sample SAMEA3449381) | human gut metagenome | biome: human gut; feature: human-associated habitat; material: faeces | place: United Kingdom | collected 2010/2012 ... | reverse complement strand
TCATGCTCCTTCCGCGTGCAGCTTTTGGGGGCTTCGCCTAAGCCCTTGTTTGCTTCCCCAACTTTCCGTGAAGAACCCAAAAAACGCGGTCAGACAGCTTTTTTCGCCATCTGACCGCAGGATGCCCTATTTTGCGGAAAATCCGCTTACCATGTGATATCCTCGCCCGTCAGCGCCTTCCACGCCTTGCGGATATCCTTCTGATGGCGCACGCCGTTCTTCGGGTCGAGCTTCGCGGTTTCCTCCATCGTGCGCGGGAAATGAACGCACAAATGCCCGTCGAAGTCGTTATCCTTGATGCTGCCGGACAGGTGGGGCATACAGTGCATGGAGGCCAGCACCCAAGTGCCGCTGGGCAGCAGGACATACACCGGCTTCTCGTCCCACGAGAACTTGCCGCCCCACGCCGCCTTCATAATCGCGGTATCCTGCGCCGTCAGCGGCTCGGAGTCCGCGTGACGACCCAAGGAATAGAAGCGCAGACGGAAGGAGGAACCGCTGCTCGGCTCATAGACCAGCACCGTCTGCCCGCTCTTGATGGTCGGCTTGATTTCCGTGTACCACATCTGCAGCTTAATCTGGCTCTTTGCCGGGCCATTGCCGAAGGACGCGCCGTTGTTGCCCGTGCCGCCGTTTTTATTTTCGTCCGGCAGCGCGGTATCGCCGGTCACGCAGTCGCCCGTGTACAGCTTCGTCTGCGTGTTCACGCCCGCGATGCCGTCCGGGGCAAGCCCGTTGCGCTTCTGGAACGCCAGCACCGCCGCGCGGGTCGTCTCGTCATAAGTGCCGTTGATGGTCACGGTATAGCGCAGGTTGCTCAGCGCCTGCTGGAGGCGCAGCACCGCGTCGCCCGTCGCGCCGACTTTCAGGTTGGTGTACACCGTCGGCGTGGTGGAATCGACCTGCTTGCCCTCCGCCGTAATCGCGTTGACGGAGTAGAGGATGGTGTACGTCGCCGTATCGCCGTTGCCGGAGCCGGTCAAGCCGTTGCGTAGCTGGAACGCGCGCATGGCGGCGACGGTGTTCGCGCCGTACTTGCCGTCCACCTTGTCCGTCAGGTAGCCCAAATCCTTCAAGCGCTGCTGAACGCTCTTCACGTCGTCGCCCGTGCAGCCGGAATAGAGCAGGCGGGTCGGACGCGTCACGCCCGTGGTCGGGGTGGACGTCGGCGTGCTGATGGCAGCAAGCGCATCCGAAGAATACAGCTTCTTGTAGGTGCGCTTGCCCGCCACACCGTCCGCGCTCAAATTGTTGCGCAGCTGGAACGACGCAACCGCCGCCATCGTGCCCGTGCCGTAGTTGCCATCCACCGTGCCCGTGTAGTAGCCCAGCGCCTTCAATCGGCTCTGCACGCTCTTCACGTCATCGCCGGACGAACCTTCGCGGAGGGTGCGCGTGGGCACGATGCCGAAGGACTGCGTGGGGGTCGGCGTGGGCGTGGCTGCGGACGGATCAGCCGCAACCGCATTGCTCGAATAGAGGATTTTAACCGTGTTCGCGCCGACTTTGCCGTCCGCCGTCAAGCCGTTGCGCGCTTGGAACGCCTGAACCGCCGCCACCGTCGCCGCGCCGTAGATGCCATCCAGCGCGCCGGAGTAGTAGCCGAACTTGTCCAGTCGGCTCTGCACGCTCTTCACGTCGTCGCCGGACATGCCGGGGCGCAGGATGCGCGTGGGTGCGCTTTCATCCACCGGCTTGGGAGAGGGCGTGACGGAGCTGCCCGCGTCAATCGCGGTGCTGCTATACAGCGCCTTGACCGTGTCCTCGCCGCAGATGCCGTCGGACGTAAGCCCGTTGCGCGTCTGGAAGCGGCGAATCGCGCTTTCCGTCGCCGTGCCGTACACGCCGTCCGCCTTGCCCGTCAAGTAGCCCAGCGCAATCAGCTTCGTCTGCACGCTCTTCACGTCGTCGCCCTTCATGCCCAGCGTCAGCTTGCGCTCGCCCACGCCGTCGGGCTGCGACGTTTCCTTCGCGCCGATCGCGCCTTCGGAGAAGAGGCGCTTGCGGGTGTTTGTGCCCAGCACGCCGTCAGCGGACAAGCCGTTCTTCTTCTGGAAGGCAAGAACCGCCGCCTTCGTCGCCGCGCCGTACTGCCCGTCGGAGATGCCGGTCAGGTAGCCCAGCGCCGCCAGACGATCCTGCGTGTACAGCACATCCTGCCCACCCATGCCCTCGCGGAGCGTGCGGGTCGGGATGCCATAGGCGATGTTGTCCAAATCCGCGGTGGGCTTGGGCGTAATCATCGGTTGCGTGACGTTGCCATTGCTGTCGAAGTAGCTTTCCAGCTTGACGAGCGTGTTCTTGCCCGCCTTGCCATCCACCGTCAGCCCGGTCGCCTTCTGGAACGCCATGACCGCCTCGAACGTGGACTGCCCGAACACGCCGTCCACCTTGGAGATGGTGAAGCCCAGATCCTTCAGTGCCTGCTGAAGCACCCGCACGCGTGAGCCGCTGGACGTGTACTGCAATTTGCTGTAATCGCCCTTGAACAGCCCCGTCGCGGTCGAAGAGGAGGACGACGAATTGCCGTCAATGTCAATGCCCGTCTGCTTTTCCAGCAGAGCAATCGTCGCGGAACCGGCGATACCGTCCACCGTCAGGCTGTTCGCCTGCTGGAACGCGGTCACCGCCGCCTTCGTGCCGCTGCCGAAGCTGCCGTCCACCGTGCCGGAGTAGTAGCCCAATTGCGTCAAGGCCTGCTGCAAGCGGCGCACATTGTCGCTCTTGTCGTTCTTCTGCAGCTTCAAGGCTGCCGCGCTGCTTGTGATGACCAGCGTCAGCATCAGCACCAGCGCCAGCACACGCACGATGCTCTTTTTCATAGCATTCCCCTCCAAATGTTCCAAAGTACCTGCGGCTATTGTATCAGAAAATCACGCAATTGTAAAGAACTATTACGCATTTGTTACAAGTTGAATTTCTCCAACAGCTCCATCGGGTGGGCGATCAGCACCTTCGCCCCGTTGTCCAGCAGCTCCTGCGCCGTGCGGAAGCCCCACAGCACGCCCACTGGATTCATGCCCGCGCTGCACGCACAGGTCATGTCCACCTTCGTGTCGCCCAGATAGAGGAAATCCGCCGGGGCAATGCCGAGCTGCTCCGCCACCAGCAGCGCGCCCGCCTTGTCCGGCTTCACTGGCACGCCCTCCACCTGCCCGCGCACGACGCTGAACGGTACATCCGGGAAGAAGTGGCTGATGACGTTCTTCGTATCCGCGTCGGGCTTATTGGAGAGCACCGCCAGCTTCAAACCGCGCTCCGCCAAGGCGTGCAGCAGCTCCGGAATGCCGTCGTAGGGCTGCGTTTTCACCTGCGTATGCTTCTCATAGTACGCCTGATACTCCGCCTGCACCGCGTCCGCCAAGTCCTGCCGGTCGCGAACCGCCCGCTGCGCCAGAATCTTCGCGCCGTTGCCGACGAGGTAGCAGTATTCCTTCGTCTCCCAGCCGGGCAGCCCGTGCAGGCGCAAGGCACGGTTCATCGCCGTGGCAATGTCGTCAATCGTGTTCGTCAGCGTACCGTCCAAATCAAACAAAACCGCCTGAATCATCAAAAAAATCTCCTTTATGTGATGAATGGATTTCGCGCCGCGCTGCCATGCTAAGGCAGAAAGGAGCGATGAACATGGACAAAAAACGCAAGGATTCCGTCATTCGCGCAACCGTCGACCGTGCCGCCCTGCTGCGCGGGGTGCTGATGCTGACGGCGCTCGCCCTGCTGCTCTGCTTCGGCTTGAGGCCCAGCCGCGCCGCCGCGCCCGACGCCGAGGACGGCGCACTGACCGCCTCCGACGCCTCCGCCCGCCTGAGCGCCGAGTGTGAGCTGCTCCAGCGCGTCACCTTTTCCCCCTGCGGGCACGAAATGACGCGCCGCCAGCGCCTGCCAGCCGAACTGGCCGGCATGACGAAGGACGAACTCGCCGCGAAGTATGACCAGTGGGTCATCACGTCGTTTTCGCCCGCGCAGGTGAGCATGGAACGCGCGCTTGCCCTCTACTGCCCGGAGCATGTTGTGCTGATGCCGGACGAAAGCGGGCAGCTGTGCATCTTCCGCAACCGCTACGGCGACGCGCTGGCGCTGGTGCGCGAACTCGGCGTGCCGCTGAGCGACTTGCCGGACGATGTGCAGGAGGACGTGCGCGCGGGCATGGGCTTTGACGACGAGGTCACGCTGGAGAAGTGGCTGGAAAGCGTGCAGTCGTAAATCCCCACCCCATTGTACGCCGATTCGCGCCGCTTGTCCAGCGGATTTCACGGTTTTGTTTGCTTCCAGCGAAGAAGTATGCTATAATGATAGCGAACTTTCTCGATAGAGGTGAGCGCATGGCACGAATCGGCATCATGACCTTCCTGCACAATGACAACTACGGGTCGATTCTTCAAGCGTGGGCGCTGCAAAACGCCGTCCGTTCCTTGGGGTACGACGCGGAGCATATCGACTATGTTCCCTCGCAGACGGAAAAGATGAAGAATCTGCTGTGCAGCGGCAATTCGCCCCGCCTGATTTTGGACGGCATGAAAAAGCGCAGCGCGGCGCGCGGGCTGAACGAGGGCTTTGATGCGTTCCGGCAGACGCAGATGATTTTGTCGCCCATCTGCCGCGACCAGAGCGCGCTGGCGCATCAGGCGCTGTCATACGACGCGCTGATTTGCGGGTCAGACCAGATTTGGTCGCCGACGTGGCTCAATCCGGCGTATTTCCTGAATTTCACGAAGAAGCCGAAAGTCGCCTACGCGCCGTCGCTGGGCGTATCGACGATGACGGACAGCGCGAAAGGGCGCAAAATCGCCGCATTGATACGGGGGTTCGCCGCCATCTCCGTCCGGGAGGAAGAGGGTGCGGCGCTTCTGCAATCCCTCATCGGCAAAAAGCCCGCCGTCATGCCCGACCCCGTGATGCTCCTGCCGCGCGAAAAGTGGCTGGAACTCATCGGCGGCGACATCCCGATGGGCAATGATATTCTGTGCTTCTTCCTGGCGGACAATCCCGCGTACTGGACGCAGGTGGAGCAGATTCGGCAGAAAACAGGTCTGGGCGTGCGCGTCATTCCGCGGACGGAATCAGCACTCCAGTCCGCGTATCCGCTGGCAAAGGGCGTGACCCCCGCGCAGTGGCTTTCTCTGATTGCGGGCGCGAGCATGGTGCTGACGGACAGCTTCCACGCCGCCGCGTTTTCCCTCCTGCTGCACACGCCCTGCACAATTCTCCGCCGCTACCGCGAGGACGACCCCGAAAGCCGCAACAGCCGCGTTGACCAGCTGCTGCGCACGCTGCAAGTCGCCGACCCCACACATCCGGATTTTTCCGTGGTGGACGAGCAGCTTTCCATCCAGCGGCAGCGGGGTTTGGACTTCCTGCAATCCGCCATCAGTCAAGCAGTGTCGCAAGCGATTCCGGCAAAGGCGAGGTAAGCGACAGCCAATCCCCCGTCATCGGGTGATGGAGCGTCAAGGCGCTGGCGTGCAGCGCAAACCGCCCCGGCAATTGCGGAATTTCCGTGCCGTAGAGGAAATCCCCGACGACCGGGCAGCCGATAGACGCCATATGCACGCGAATTTGGTGCGTGCGCCCGGTTTCAAGCACCAATTCCACCAGCGTGCGCGTTTTTCCGCGTTTCAGCACGCGATAGTGCGTCACGGACGGCTTGCCGGATGCGGTCACGATACGGCGGATGCTGGCGGCGTCCTCCTTGCCGATGGGCGCGTCAATCACGCCGCAGTCGTCATCCGGGCAGCCCTCCACCACCGCCTGATACGTCCGGATGAACGCCGGCGTATGCAGAAGCGCCTGCAAACGGTGCTGAATATGCGCGTCCTTGGCGACAATCATCAGCCCGCTTGTGCCCTTATCCAGCCGATTCACCGGACGGTAGACGAAATCCGCCGGACAGCGCAAATGAGCGTACAGCGCGTTTTCCAGCGTGTCGTCCGGGTGCAGGGCGCTGGACTGGCTCGCCAGCGGGGCGGGCTTGTCAATCACGAACAGCCAGTCATCCTCATGCGCAATGGTCAGCGGCAGGTCATACGGCTTGACCGCGTACACCGGGGCGTTCTCCCGGAAGCGGATTGCCACCACCTGCCCGGCGCACACAAACGCATCCACCGGGGTCACGACGCCGTCCACCGTGATGCCGCCGTTCCACTTGGCGGACTTCATCGCCGTGTAGCTCACGCCCATCACGCGGCGCAGTACATCGCGCAGGCGCATTCCGTCCTGCTCCGGCAAAACCATATATTCCAACAAAAGCACCTCTTTTCAGGAGATGAAACCAATGAATGACATTCTTGCAATCCTCTCCGGCGGCGATTATGTCTCCGGCGAAAAAATCAGTCAGGAACTGGGCATCAGCCGCGCCGCCGTGTGGAAGCGCATTGCCCAGCTGCGCGAAGAGGGCTGGCAGATTGAAGCCGCCGGCCGCCGCGGCTACCGTCTCATCCCCGGCGACAGCCTCGACCCCATTTTCTGGGTGAATCAGCTGACGACCAAGACGCTTGGACGTGCCATCAACCACTACGAGCACACCATCACATCCTCCAACACGCTGGTGAAGCAGATGGCGGTGCAGGGCGCGCCGAGCGGGAGCCTGTGCCTGTGCGAATGCCAGACAGCGGGCAAAGGGCGGCTGGGGCGCACATGGTCAGCCCCCGCGGGACAGGCGATCCTGATGAGCGTCCTCCTGCGGCCGAAGCTCCCGCCGAAAAACGCGCCGCTGATTACCCTCGCGACCGCGATGGCAATGGCGCACGCTGTCCGCGAAGTGACGGGCATTGACGCGCAGATTAAATGGCCCAACGACCTTGTGTTCTCCGGCAAGAAGCTGTGCGGCATTTTGCTGGAAATCAGCGCCGACCTCGACCAGATTGAGTACGTTGTCGTCGGCACGGGGCTGAACGTACTGCGCGGGGCATATCCGCCGGAGTTGTCTGACCGCGCCGCCGCCTTGGAGGAATTCGCCAATCCGCCCGTGCGCCGGGAGATTGTCGTCCACTACCTGAAGGCGCTGGAGGACAACATGACGCTGCTGGAGGAGCACGGCTTCCCCGGCATACAGGAAGCGTACCGCCGCCACTGCTGCACGCTGGACAGCCGGGTGCACGTCATCGGCACGGAGATTGACTTCATCGGCACGGCGGAGGACATTGACGAGACGGGTGCGCTGCTGGTGCGCGACGAAAGCGGCGTATTGCAGCGCGTGCTGTCCGGCGACGTATCCGTGCGCGGGGTCATGGGCTATGTCTGAGCTGCGCGGCATCGGGCTGGATATCTGCGGCATCGACCGCATGGCACAGCAGCTTGACAACACGCATTTCCTCCAGCGCATCCTGACGAAAGAGGAAATCGCGTACCTGCGCAGCCGCGGCGCGTCGGCGGCGGACACGCTGGCGGGGCTGTACGCGGCGAAGGAAGCCATCGTCAAGGCGCTCGGCTGCGGCATTGCCTTTCCGCTGACGGAGATTGCCATCTCGCACACGGCGCAGGGGCAGCCGACGGCGGCGCTATCCGGCGGCGCGGCATTGCGCTATCCGGGGCATCTGCTGCTGACGATTACGCACGATGCGGGCGTCGCGGCGGCATCCGCACTCTATTTAGAATGAAGGAAAGCCTGCTCATGCGGTGATTGGCGTGGGCAGGCGGTTTTTTACTTCGGAATGCGGAATGCGGAATTATTGGGGGGCTTCACGAAATCTTGGCGGAAAAAGCAGCTTGGGGGCGCGTCTGCGGACGCGCAAAGTTACTGCGCAGGGACGCTTCGCTGCCTGCGACCAAGTTGCCATACTACACTTTTCTCTTGGAGTAGATTTAACGGTGTAACAGTTGGGGCGTTGCCCCAAGCCCCACCAGAGGCTCTGCCTCTGGACTCCGCAAGGGGGATCCCCCCTTGACCCCTTCGCGCGATTGAGTTGGTCGCGCCTTCATGCTCCTTCCGCGTGCAGCTTTTTGGGGCTTCGCCTAAGCGATTATTTGTCCGCCTTCAGCCAGCTTTCCCAAATGTCGGGCTGGTAGCCGATGGTGCATTTTTGTCCGCTACGGACGATGGGGGATTTCAGCAGCCACGGGTTTTCCTGAATCGCGGTCATAATCACGCTGTCAATGTTGCAGTAGCACGCGGGATGCTCCTTCGCGCGCTTGTCCTCGCGGTCAAGAAGCCCCTGCATCCCCACGTCCTTCGCCATCGTCTGCAATTCGCGCTCGCCCAGCTTGTGCTTCTTCAAATCCATCACCTGCACCTGCACGCGGCGCTCCTTGAAGAAGCGTTCCGCCTTCTGCGCATCGAAATTCTTCTTGCTGATATAAAGCTGAATCACGCCTTGTTCCTCCTTACGTCGTCGCCCAAGAATTGCAGCAGCATACACTGTTTTCCATCCAGCAAGCGGGATGTGATGCGCTCGGTGTAGCGGCGGCGCAGCTCCTCCACGTTCAAATTGGTGCTGATGACCGTGCCTTTGCCGCGCAGCTGCCGCTCGTTGATGAGGTTGAACCACTGCACAATGGTGATGTTCTCCATCAGCGGTTCAACGCCCATGTCGTCAATCATCAGCACGTCGGTATCCATCAGCGTGTCCATTTCCTCCTGTTTGCCGGAGAAGTACGCGCGGCGGGCGACATCCAGGAAGCGGTAGGCGCTGATCATCATCACGTTGAAGCCGCGCTCCAGCAATCGCTTCGCGATGGCGTGCATCAGGTACGTTTTGCCCAGACCGCTCTGCCCCATCAGCAGCAGATCCATCGTCGCGGCGCTGGGGTACTTTTCGGCGTACTGTTCGCACTGGTGGCGCAGCATGTCCATCAATTGCCGCTGGCTGTACTTTTTGCCCGGCAGCGGCTGGTCGGAGAACACATTCGGGTCAAACGCGGCGAACGACTGCTCCGCCTTTTCGCCCAAGCCGACCTCGCGGTACAGCCGCGCATAGAACGCACTGCGCAGGCACGGGCACATTTCGCGAATCGGCTCGCCGACGTAGCCCGTGTCGCGGCACTGCTTGCAGCGGTAGACGGGGTCAAGATAATCCGCCGGGAAGCCGCTTTGGCGGAGCAAATCGGCGATGCGCTTGTTCATCACGTCCATGCGGGCGGGCAGATCATCCGCCGCCGCTTTGCCGTTCAGGATGCCGCGCACGCCGCCGAAAATCAGGTTCTGGCGCTCGGCGAGGTACTGCCCAATCTCCGGGCAGCGGGTGATAACCTCCTGCCGCCGCCGAAGCTCCTCCTGCGAATTTTTGAGGCGCTGCTGCTCGTACTCCTGCTGCAGCGCCTGCATGATTTCCTTACGCATGGCTTTCCTCCCACTCCTGCATCATGGCGTCCATGGCATCCTGCGTCGGCGTGTAGGTGCGCTGGGTGTACTGCTGCTCCCCGACGACCTTCGGTGCGCGCGCGGCGGGTGCGGTGGATTGGCTCGGCTGCTGCTCGAAGCGTTCGCGCTCCGCCTTTGCCGCCTCCATCGTCGTGATGCCTTTTTCCCGGAAAACTTTCAACATCTTGTTGAGGTATGCCATTGGTGATTTCTTCCCTGCCGCCCACGGCGCGCAGCCCAGCACAAACATCTGCGCGAACCGCCACTCTTCCGTCCACTGCTTCACAAGGGCACGGTCGGCGGCGTTCGGCTTCGTCTTTTCGTCCAGCTGCATCGCCTGATACAGCACAATCAGGAACTCGTTCTGCTCGTCAATCTGCCGCATGTACGCGTCAATTTCCGGCAGCGTGCGCAGGCTGCGGTTCTGCCACGCCATCAGCGTCTGCATCACGTCCTGCAGCGTCGTCATGCCCCATTTGGCGCACTGCTGCGCCGCCAGCAGAATCACCGGGTCAGGGTACATGGTCTGGAAGCTCTTGTACGTCGCTTTCGTCGTGTCGTTGATGGTAATGCTGTAATTGCCCAGCGCACGCAGGAATTGCTTGATAGGCTCGTTTTCCTTCCGGCTGCCTTCGATATCGCCCGACACATCCTGCTCCGTGCGCACATTCCCCTGCTCGTGCAGCCGCTTCAAAATCCCGTCCAGATACGCAAACGACGGGTTGCTGCTCTTGATGGTCTCATCCACCGCGCGCAGGATTGCATCCGGCGTGAACTGCCAGTCCACCAGCCACTTGCTGTACATCGTCTGTTCCGGCTCGGTCGGGTAGCGGCGCAGGCCCAGCTTCTCCAGCACCTTCTTGCTGCCGCTCCAAACAGTCTGGTCGCGCCGGAAAATCTCCTGCGCCTCCTCCACCGTCTGCACCTTTTCGTCCGCCAGCCGCATTGCCATCTGCTCGGCTTTCTTCATGCTCACGTTCTTGCCGTGCTTCTGCACCATGTGGCGCATCATGGCAATCACCACGTCCGGCGGCAGGTGCATCTGCTCCACCCACTCGTAGCATTGGCTGACGTCCTTGCCATGCAGCCGGCGGTCGTTGTCGAACACGCCGTAGATGGCTTCCGCGAATTGCTCGTATGCGGGGTCAATCTGCGCCTGTGCGCCCGTCATCATCACCTGATAGATGTTCTGATAGCGGTACTGCGGCGGATTATCCGCCACGCGCTGCACCAGCCCCTTGCGCTCCCAGTAGCGGTACGCCGCGCGAATATCATCCTCCGTCATGTTCAGCTCCCGCGCCATTTGCTGCAAATCGCTGATGGCCTCGTGATGATAGCACGCCACCAAGCCGAAGAGGTACACGCGCACCGCGTCCCCCGACGCTTCGGGCAGATAATTAAGGATGAACTGGTTGGGCAGCGGCGTTACGTCAAACAGCGCCGCCTGCTCGTCAAAGGAAAACATCGCCATGCAAGCCGACCTCCGTACCATCTTCCGACAGGTTTCCCTCCTATTATACCATGCTTGCTTCAAGCCGTCAAATATGGTATAATGGAATTTGTTCATGCGGATTTCTGCATAAAAAAGGCACGGATATACATCATCAGGAGGATTCTCACCTATGGGGCGTACAGTAGTCATTGCGGAAAAGCCGAGCGTGGGGCGCGATATTGCCCGCGTGCTTGGCTGCCAGAGCAGCGGGCGCGGCTGTCTGACGGGCGGCGACTGGGTCGTGACGTGGGCGGTCGGGCATCTGGTGACGCTGGTTGAGCCGGACGAGCTCGATGAAAAGTACAAGCGCTGGTCGTTTGATACGCTGCCGATTCTGCCCGCCGAAATCCCCCTGAAAGTGATTGCCAGCAGCCGCGATCAGTTTGCCGTCGTCCGCAATCTCATCAACGCGCCGGAAACCGACCGGCTCATCTGCGCAACCGACGCGGGGCGCGAGGGTGAGCTGATTTTCCGCTACATCTACGAAAAAGCGGGCTGCAAGAAGCCTTTCGACCGCCTGTGGATTTCCTCCATGACGGACGAGGCGATTCAGGAAGGCTTCCGCGCCATCCGCAGCGGCAGTGACTACGACGGCTTGTACCGCAGCGCGCAGTGCCGTTCGCAGGCGGATTGGCTTGTGGGCATGAACGCCAGCCGCGCTTTTACCCTGCGCTATGACGCGCTGCTGTCCGTCGGGCGCGTGCAGACCCCGACGCTTGCGATTCTGGTCAAGCGGCGGAAGGAAATTGAGGACTTCAAGCCGGAAGAATACGCGACCGTCACGGCGGATTTCGGCGACTACCGCGGCATGTACTTCCGTGAGGGCTTGGAGCCGGACACGCACATCCCCAAAATCGACGACGCGAAAGCCCTCGCCGCGCAAATCAAGAATCAATCCGCCACAGTGATAAGCGCCGAAACCACCCGCCGCCGCGACCTGCCGCCCCAGCTCTACGACCTGACCAGCCTCCAGCGCGACGCGAACCGCCTGCTCGGCTTCACCGCCGACAAGACGCTCAAGCTCGCCCAGTCCCTCTACGAAACGCACAAAGCCCTCACCTACCCGCGCACGGACAGCCGCTATCTGCCGCCGGACATGATTCCGCGCGTTGTGCAGACGATGAAGGTGCTGCCGGAAAGCTATCAGGCGCTTGTGCCGGGCGCGCTGCCGGATGGGAAGCTGCCCGTCAGCAAGCGCACGATTGACGAAACGAAGGTCACCGACCACCACGCGATTTTGCCCACGCCGAAGCGAATCAATCTGGACAGTCTGCCCGAAGATGAGCGGCAGCTGTACGATATGGTCGTCCGGCGGATGCTGACGGCGTTCTATCCCGCGTGCGAGTACGACGCGACGAAGGTCATCACCGGGGTCGGCGAGCACCAATTCCGCACGAACGGGCGCGTCGTGCTGCAAAACGGCTGGCGGGATGTGCCGCCGCTGGCGAATCCGCCGAAAACCGGGGGCGCGAAGAAAAAATCCGCCGACGCCGAGGAGGAAACCGCCCTGCCCCCGCTATCCCCCGGCGACACGCGCACCGTCCGCTCCGCCGAGGTCAAGAGCGACCAGACCAAGCCCCCGGCGCAGCACAACGACGCGTCCCTGCTCTCCGCGATGGAAACCGCCGGGCGCGAATCCACCGACGAGGAAATCGCGCGGCAGATGAAGGGCAGCGGCATCGGCACGCCCGCGACCCGCGCCGCCATCATCGAGCGGCTGATTCAGGTCGGATACGCCATCCGCAAGGGCAAGACGATTCTGGCGACGGACAAGGGCGTGCAGCTGATTCAAATTGTGCCGCAGGAGCTGTCCTCCCCTGAAATGACCGGGCGCTGGGAACTGGCGCTCGACCAAATCACCGACGGCAAGCAGGACGCGGACAGGTTCATGGACAGCATCCGCAAATTCTCCACGTTTCTGGTGAATTTCGCCCGGAATAACCGCGCCGACGTGGTGTTCCCGGATGATGGGCATCGAAAGAAGCGCGCGCAGTCATTCGTCACGCGCGGCACGAAAATTGACGGCTGCGTCTGCCCGGTCTGCCGGAAGGGCGGCGTGCTGGAAAGCCCGCAGGCGTTTTTCTGCTCCCGCGCGGCGGACGGCTGCCACTTCACCCTCTGGAAGGACTGCCTGACGCGCGGCGGCGGGCCGATGCTGACGGAAAAGCTGCTGCGCCTGCTGCTGGAAAAGCAGGTCGTGCGCGGCTCAACGGGCGCAATCACGATGCTGGACGGCGCGATTTCGTTCTTCCCCAACGGGTCGGATCGCGCCAGCGCCTGTCGCCCGCTGACGTACGAGAAAAAGCACCGCTGATACGCCTTGCTTTTTTCCGCTAATACGTGTACAATAGGAAATGAAATGGAAACGCCGGTTTTTTCCCGGCAGAAAGAGGTCTTACAATGGCTGCAAAGCTCCGCAAGCGTGAGGAAATCCCCGCGCAGTACAAATGGGACTTGTCGCACATTTACCCTGATGATGCCGCGTGGGAGGCCGCTTTGGCGGATGTGCTTGCGTCCGGCAAGAAGTTCGCCGCGTGGGAGGGCAAAGTCGCCGAGAATCCCCGTCAGGCCATTCGCGAGTATTTCGACTTGAATCAGCAGGCTGAGCCCGTTTTCTCCTACGCGTTCCTGCGCGGCGAAACGGACAACGGCGACCCGGTTGCGCAGGGACTTCGCGCGCGTGCGTCTCAGATGGGCGTACAGCTGTCCACCGCAATGTCCTTCTTTGAGCCGGAGCTGCTCTCGCTGGATGATGCGCTGCTGGCGGAAATCGCCGCTGATCCGGCAATGGCGGATTATGACGCGTTCCTGCGCAACCTGATTCGTCAGAAGCCGCACACGCTGCCCGCCGAGCAGGAGAAGCTGCTCGCCATGATGGGGCAGGTCGCCCAAGCCCCGAACCACATCTTCGGGATGCTGACCGACGTGGATATTTCCTTCCCGCCCGTGCAGATGCCCGACGGCACGACTGCTGAGCTGACTGAAGGCACATATTCCCAGTTTATCCGTTCGGAAGACCGCGAAGTCCGCAAATCGGCGTTCGACGGCATCATGAACACCTACGGCAATTTCGGCAGCACCATCGCCGCAACGTACAACGGCAGCGTGCAGAACGACGTGTTCCAGGCGCGCGCCCGCCATTACGCCACCGCCCGCGATGCCCGCATGGAACCGCTGGAAATCCCCACGAGCGTCTACGACAACCTCATCAGCGAAGTGCACGCGGCGATTCCGGTGCTGAATGAGTATCTGGCGCTGCGCAAAGCGCTGATGGGGCTGGATGAATTGCACATGTACGACCTCTACACGCCGATGGTCAAGGATTTCCACATGGAGCTGAGCTACGACAAGGCGTTTGACCTTGTGCTGGAAGGCCTGAAGCCCATGGGCGAGGACTATCTGGCCAAGCTGCGCGAAGCCCGCGTCGGCGGCTGGATTGACGTGTACCCCTCCAAGGGCAAGTCCTCCGGCGCGTTCTCCTCCGGCAACCTGCGCGACGTGCACCCCTATGTGCTGCTGAACCACAACGACAATTTGTCGGACACGTTCACCATCGCGCACGAGTTGGGGCACTCCATGCACTCCTTCTACTCCAACACCAACCAGCCCGCGCCCAAGAGCGATTACAGTCTGTTCGTGGCGGAAGTCGCGTCCACCTGCAACGAGGCGACGATGATGCGCCACCTGCTCAAGACGTTCGCGGACGACAAGAAGGCGCTGGCGTACCTGCTGAACCACTTCCTGGAGCAGTTCCGCACGACCGTGTTCCGTCAGACGATGTTCGCGGAGTTTGAGCTGATTGCCCACACGATGGCGGAGCAGGGGCAGCCGCTGACCCGCGAGAGCCTGTCCAAGGCGTACTACGAATTAAACCAGAAGTATTACGGCGCTGTCTGCACGGTGGATGAGAACATCGCCAACGAGTGGATGCGCATCCCGCACTTCTACCGCTCCTACTACGTCTATGTGTACGCGACGGGCTTGTGCGCGGCGGTTTCTCTCAGCGACAAGATTCTGTCCGAAGGCGAAAGCGCCGTCCGCGACTACCGCAAGTTCCTGTCCGCAGGCTGTTCCGTGCCGCCGATTGACGCCTTGAAGCTGGCGGGCATCGACATGAGCAGCCCCGAACCCATCCGCCGTGCGCTGGGCGTTTTCAAGGACACGCTGGTGCAGTTCAAGGCGGTTATGGTGTAAACAGGAGGTTCATTTTCCATGATGCACGGTTACGACAAGGATGCGGCGGTCGCGTTCATCACCCGCTGCATCCGCAAGGCGGATCACCCGGAGCTGGCGGAGGACATTCCCGCGCTCGTGCCGCAGATGATTGACGCGGACATGGCGTACATGCACGAAGCGGGCGTTTTGGACGACGACGGCTACGCGGGCGACGCGTACTACGAGGACGACGAAGCGATTGAGTACATTGTCGAATCACTGGCGGCGAAGAACGCGCTCGACCCCGAACAGGCGGTCAAGCTCGCTGCGCTGGTGGACGACTACCTCGATGCCCAGCAGATGTTTTTGGAATCGCAGGGTATGGTGGAGTACGGGGAATAAACATTACAGACACTAAAAAAGGTTCTGCACCTCGCATTTGTGGGTGCAGAACCTTTTCTTATCTCTTTACTTCTCGACGGTAATCGGAAAATTTTTCTCTAAAATCTGAATTGTTGCTGTATCGTAACCAAAGTTAGTGCTATATGACAAGATGTTGTACTCACATATAGTTTTTATCACTGTAATAAAGTCAGCAAGATCCTCCATGGTCGGCTCCAATGTAATGCTTCCAAGTTTCATTTTAACTTTAAAGGAAATTTCTTTTGCATTTGCAATAGCTTGCAGTGCATCTGCATTCGATGTCAAGACAAGTGTTACTTGTTCTCCGTCTATTGGCATCAATTTACAAGTAATCAATGTGTCATCCGCCAGTATTGACACCTCTTCGACCATACTATATGTCTCATTCTTGTTGTCCACGGCTTTTGCATAGAATTGTACCGCCAGTACCGAATCCTTATCACCATCGACTTGTATTCCAATCACAAGCCGCGCATCAGAGTATTTCTTTGCATAAGCGCCATAGTATGACCAAGTTTTTTCAAACTTGTCATAGCTGTACCCGTCCAGCTTTTCCAGCACGGTATAGTCGAATTTCTGCTCCTCCGCTAATCCGACACACCCGCACATCATGACTACCAGCATCAGCACCGCCAGAAACCGTTTCATTCGTTTCTCCTCCTTTTTCGGGTTCGCCCCGTTGCAACTATTATAACCTGTTTCAGGTTATTTGTCAATACTCTGTTTCAGGTTATAATAGAATATTACGCGAGGTGATGTTGATGCGGTATCGTCGATTGCGTGATTTGCGCGAAGACCACGATTTGAAGCAAATCAACGTCGCCTCTATGCTCAACATGTCACAAACTGGTTACAGCAAATACGAAACCGGCGAAAACGATATTCCGACGCACATTCTCATCCAGCTTGCAGATTTCTATCACGTCAGCATCGACTATCTGCTCAATCAAACCGATAATCCGGAACGAAACAAATGACGGATCTCTTCCATCAACGGAATGAGCCGTCATTTTTCATTCCACGCAAAAAGAGCGGCCTGCTCTTTTCAGAACAAGCCGCTCGATATTTACGCAACCGTCAAATTACGCGTGGGGGCCAGCTTCAACCAGCGCCTTGCCAGCGTCGTTGCCGGTGTACTTGACGAAGTTCTTCTCGAAGCGGGACGCCAGATCCTTCGCCTTGTTCTCCCATTCGGAAGCGTCGGCGTAGGTGTCGCGGGGGTCGAGAATCTTGGAGTCCACGCCCGGCAGTTCGGTCGGAACTTCAAAGTCGAAGTACGGAATCTTCTTGGTGGGCGCCTTCAGGATGTCGCCGGACAGAATCGCGTCGATGATGCCGCGGGTATCCTTGATGGTGATGCGCTTGCCAGTGCCGTTCCAGCCGGTGTTGACAAGGTACGCCTTCGCGCCGTTCGCCTGCATCTTCTTGACCAGCTCTTCGCCGTACTTGGTCGGGTGCAGTTCGAGGAACGCCTGACCGAAGCAAGCAGAGAAGGTGGGGGTCGGCTCGGTGATGCCGCGTTCCGTGCCAGCGAGCTTCGCGGTGAAACCGGACAGGAAGTAGTACTGGGTCTGTTCGGGCGTCAGGATGGACACGGGCGGCAGCACGCCGAACGCATCAGCAGACAGGAAGATGACGTTCTTCGCGGCAGGCGCGGCGGACACCGGGCGCACGATGTTCTTGATGTGGTTGATCGGGTAGGACACGCGGGTGTTCTCGGTCACGGACTTGTCGGCGAAGTCAATCTTGCCGTCCTTGTCGAGGGTGACGTTCTCCAGCAGCGCATCACGGGTGATGGCGTTGTAGATGTCCGGCTCGGAGTCCTTGTCGAGGTTGATGACCTTGGCGTAGCAGCCGCCTTCAAAGTTGAACACGCCGTTGTCGTCCCAGCCGTGCTCGTCGTCGCCGATCAGCAGACGCTTGGGGTCGGTGGACAGGGTGGTCTTGCCGGTGCCGGACAGACCGAAGAAGATGGCAGTGTTCTTGCCTTCCTTATCGGTGTTGGCAGAGCAGTGCATGGACGCGATGCCCTTCAGCGGCAGGTAGTAGTTCATCATGGAGAACATACCCTTCTTCATCTCGCCGCCGTACCACGTGTTCAGGATGACCTGCTCACGGCTGGTGATGTTGAACGCCACGCAGGTTTCAGAATTCAGACCGAGTTCCTTGTAGTTCTCGACCTTCGCCTTGGACGCGTTGTAAACCACGAAGTCCGGGGTGAAGTTCTTCAGCTCTTCTTCAGAGGGCTGGATGAACATGTTCTTGACGAAATGCGCCTGCCACGCCACTTCCACGATGAAGCGGACAGCCATGCGGGTGTCCTTGTTCGCGCCGCAGAAGGCATCAACGACGTAGAGCTTCTTATTAGACAGCTCCTTAATCGCCAGATCCTTCACGGACGCCCAAGTGGACTCGGTCATCGGATGGTTGTCGTTCTTGTAGCCCTCGCTCGTCCACCATACGGTGTTCTTGGAGTTCTCGTCCATGACGATATACTTGTCCTTGGGGCTGCGGCCGGTATAAATGCCGGTCATGACGTTCACAGCGCCCAGTTCGGACACCTGACCCTTTTCATAGCCCTCGTTGGTGGACTTGGTTTCTTCTTCGAACAGCAGATCGTAAGAAGGATTGTGCACAACCTCGGTCGTGCCGGTAATGCCATACTTGCTCAGATTCAGCTCTGCCATGTAGAACCTACCTCTTTCTTTAAATTGGTGGGACAATACACTGCGGATTCAGGAAAAATCCCGATTCTCCACATCTATATCATACACCACTTGCGCGGTAAAATCAAGATGTACTTTGGCAAATTTTCTGCGAACAGCCTGACACTTGATGCTTTTTGTCTAAAAACACGAAACAAAGTCGCCCGAAGGGGTCAAGGGGGCGACCGCGGACTTCGTCCGTTTTCATTGCCCCCTTGTCGCGTCCGCAGACGCGAAATCTCTGAAAACACAACAAGGTCAGGGGCAATTCCGCGTTGGATTCGCCCCTGACCCTCTGCCTCTTAGACAGGCATCGTCTTGTCAGCCTTGTTCAGCATGGTGGAATCCACCTTCAGCTGCTGCGCCGCGCGATACTCGAAGAACTTCGGCGCAACCTTCGGGAACATGGCGTAGGACAGCACGTCTTCCTCGCACTGATACCATTCGCGCATTTCCTCACGCAGCTTGTCGAGTTCCGGCGGAATGTCGTCGGCGTAGCGATGGGTGATGACCTTCGTGTCGCCGATGCACTTCTTGCGCACGTCCTCGTTCACCTTGCCCGGCAGACGGCCGTAGTGGCCCGCCAGCAAGTCCTTGGATTCCTTCGGCACCATCTTGTAGCGCTCGCCGCCCAGCACGTTCATCACGGCCTGCGTGCCCACGATCTGGGAGGTCGGCGTGACCAGCGGCGGATAGCCGAAGTCCTTGCGCACGCGCGGTACTTCCGCCAGCACGTCGTAGTACTTGTCCATCTGGTTCGCCTGCTTCAGCTGGCCAATCAGGTTGGACAGCATGCCGCCCGGCACCTGATACTGCAGGGTCTTGACGTCCACGCCCAGCACGCGCGCCGGGTCACGCCAGCCGTCCTTGGTCAGGCGATCCGCCACCGTGCGGAAGTGCGCCGCCAGCTGCGCCAGCAGGTCGAGGTCGAAGCCCGTGTCGTATTCCGTGCCCTTCAGGGTCGCAACGAGAGATTCGGTCGCCGGCTGAGACGTGCCGGAGCCCAGCGGGGACAGGCAGGTATCCACCACGTCCACGCCCGCTTCGATGGCCTTGAGCAGCACCATGTCGCCCGTGCCGGTGGTGTTGTGCGTGTGCAGGACGATGGGCAGGTCAGTTTCCTTCTTCAGGCGCTTGACGAGGCTGTACGCCTTGTAGGGCAGCAGCAGGTTCGCCATGTCCTTGATGCAGATGACGTCCGCGCCCATCTTCTGGATGTCCACAGCGAGCTTGACGAAGTAATCCTCGTTGTGCACGGGGGATTCGGTGTACGACATGGCGATTTCCGCCGTGCCGCCGTACTTCTTCGTCGCCTTGACGGCGGTCTGCATGTTGCGCAGGTCGTTCAGCGCGTCGAAGCAGCGGATGATGTCAATGCCGTTCTCGACGGCCTTCTTGACAAAGAAATCCACCACGTCGTCCGCGTAGGGACGGTAGCCCAGCAGGTTCTGGCCGCGCAGCAGCATCTGCAGCTTGGTGTTGGGCAGCGCCTTGCGCAGCTTGCGCAGCCGCTCCCACGGGTCTTCGTTCAGGAAGCGCAGGCACGCGTCGTAGGTCGCGCCGCCCCAGCACTCCAGAGAGTAGTAGCCAACCTTGTCCAGCATTTCGCAGGCAGGCAGCATCTCATCGGTACGCATCCGGGTCGCGGCCTGAGACTGGTGGCCGTCGCGCAGGATGGTATCCGTAATTTGAACCTTTGCCATAGGACGAATTTCCTCCTTCAGTTCGGTCAGAAGCGGAGGACACTCCCCTGCCCCTGACCGGATACGTTTCCATCAACTGTCGATTAACCGAACATGCTCAGCAGCACACCAGCCGCGATGGCAGAGCCGATAACGCCAGCAACGTTCGGGCCCATGGCGTGCATCAGCAGGAAGTTCGCGGGATTCGCCTTCTGACCTTCCTTCTGGGACACACGCGCCGCCATCGGCACAGCGGACACGCCGGCAGAGCCGATCAGCGGGTTGATCTTGCCGCCGGAGAGCTTGTTCATCAGCTTCGCCAGCAGCACGCCGCCCGCCGTGCCCATGCCGAACGCGACAATGCCCATCGCGATGATTTCAAGCGTGCGCACCGTCAGGAAGGTAGAGGCAGTCGCCGTTGCGCCGACCGTGATGCCGAGGAAAATCGTGACGATATTCATCAGCTCGTTCTGCATCGTCTTGTTCAGACGTTCGGTCACGCCGCATTCCTTCGCGAGGTTGCCCAGCATCAGGCAGCCGACCAGCGGAGCAGCGGACGGCAGCAGCAGCGCAACCAGAATGGTGACGACGATGGGGAAGATAATCTTCTGCGTCTTGGTGGCAGGCTTGAGCTGCTCCATGACGATTTTGCGTTCCTTCTCGGTGGTCAGGGCACGCATAATCGGCGGCTGAATGACAGGCACCAGCGCCATGTAGGAGTATGCAGCGACCGCGATCGGGCCAAGGAGGTGCGGGGCGAGCTTGCCCGTCAGCCAAATCGCCGTCGGGCCGTCCGCGCCGGCGATGATGCCGATGGCGCTCGCTTCCGCAGCGGAGAAGCCGAACACGGCATACGCGAAGATAAACGTCATGAAAATGCCCAGCTGCGCCGCCGCGCCCAGCAGCAGCGTCTTGGGGTTGGAGATCAGCGGCCCGAAGTCCGTGCCCGCGCCAACGCCCATGAAGATAAGGCACGGATAGATGCCCAGCTTCACGCCGAGGTACAGGTAGTCCAGAAGACCCGCGGAAATCGTCTTGCCCGCCGTCGCCAGCATCGCGCCGGTGGCGGTGTAGACCGCGCCGTTCTTCAGGAAGGCGTCTTCCAGAATGATGGAAGCCGCGTTGCCGTTGGCGGCGAACTGCGCCAGGATGTCAGCAAAAGGCACAAGGCTCGTCGGGTCGTCGATGGTGACGGCGTTGACGAAGTGACCCAGCACGGCATTGTTGCTGGTCAGAATCTGACCGGCGGCATTGACCATGTAGCCCACGGAATCAACAAAATCCTTGCCGTCTATCAAGACCGCGCCGCCGAACAGCGCCCAGTTGGCATGGCCGCCGGCGAAGAGTTCTTCGTGGAAGATGTCGCTGCCCAGCAGGTTGGTCAGCAGCATACCGAAGGCAATCGGCAGCAGCAGCAGCGGCTCAAATTGCTTGACAATGGCGAGATACAGCAGTACGCAAGCGATGGCGACCATGATCAGCGCCAGCGGGTTCGTCAGATACTGGTAGATACCCGAGGTCGTGACGAGCCCCATGAGGGTTTCGCCCACATTGATTCCCATTATATCAGCTCACTTTCCTTCGGGATCGGTAAATACGTCGGATTACGCCAGCACGACCAGCGTGTCGCCCGCGCCGACCGTCGCGCCCTTGGTCACAACGACCTGCGCCACTTTGCCGTCCTTGGGGGCGGGAATTTCGTTTTCCATCTTCATGGCTTCCAGCACGCACAGCACCGTGCCCGCCTTGACCGTGAGGGACACATCGTCCAGCGCCTTAACGCCAGGAAAGCTCTTGCTGATATGCTCCATCTGCAAAAGCTCGCGTGTAGAAGCGCCGTCAGTGGTGCGAGTGGCCTGTTGTTCCATCTCCGCCCTCTCCTTCCTTGCTGAGTTTCCCCGCACGCACCGCTGACGGCACGCACACGCGCCGCCCCGGAGCGCGCGGGGATTGGTGATACCGAAGCGGAGGGGCTTTCGCCCCTCCGTCAATGGTTCGGCCTATGGTGTTCTCAGTTGCCGGTGTACACAGCATAGGGGATAACGACCTTCCAGTCGTTCTCAACGGTGAAGTTCTCGTTGAGGCCCTCGTACATGTCCTTTCCGGCGATCATGTTGGCGGCGATGGTGGCGATGGCTTCGGCCATGCCCTCGGCATCCTGCTTGATGGTGCCGGCCATGGTGCCCGCATCGATGGCGGCCACGGCGTCAGCGGTGGCATCCACGCCGAAAACGGGGATGGTGGTGGTGCCTTCGCCGTTGTTGTAGCCGGCCTGCTGCAGCGCCTGCATGGCGCCCAGGGCCATCTCGTCGTTGTTGGCGATAACCAGCTCAACCATGTTGCCCGCGTCCATGTTGTACTGGGCCAGGATGGTGGTCATGTAGTCCTGCGCAACCTGACGGCTCCAGGTGCCGGCCTGGTCCACGAGGTACTTCTGGGCATTGCTCTCGTCGTAGAACTTGAGGGCGGGCTTGCCGGCGGCAACCAGCTTGGCATCGGCGTTCTCCTGGCCATACTTGGTGCGCGCGATGGCTTCCTGGTTGTCCTCCTGACCCTTGAACATCACGTAGCTGATCACGCCGTCGCCGTTGAGGTCGTAGGCGTCGTAGTTGGCCAGCAGGTAGTCGCCGATCATGTCGCCCTGCATGATGCCGGCCTGCTCGTAGTTGGTGCCCACGAAGCAGCACTTGTCATAGCTCTTCACCACGTCCTCGGAAACGGAACGGTTGAAGAACAGCAGCGGGATGCCCGCAGCCTTGGCCTGGTCTACCACGTTCTGGGCGATGCCGTCCGCGCCGGTCTCAACGATGTTCACGGCCAGCAGGTCGGTGCCGGTGGCGATAGCGGTGGTGATCTGGTCGGTCTGAGTGGTCTGGGTGGCGTTGCCGTCCTGGTCCACATAGGTGATGCCGGCCTCGTCCAGCTTGGCGTTCAGCGCGGTGCGCACGCTGGCGAGGTAGGTGTCGCTCATCGTGTACCAGAAGACCTGCGCATTACCTTCGGCCAGCGCGACGCTGCCCATGCCCAGGACCATGGTCAGAGCCAGAACCAGAGCAAGAACCTTTTTCATGGGAATCAGACTCCTTTGCTGTATTGAATTTATTTTCTCGCGGCACGCCGCGATCAAATCGCTTATGTCCTACATTTATTATATCGGATGAGGCTCATAAAAGCAAGATGATATGGAAAATCTTCAAAAAAAGAACGGAATATACCGCCTTCCCGCATCTGTCCGGATCAAGCCGGGGAAGGCATACGGGAGAAGCATTTGGAGCATTTCCTGTATAAACAGGAAAAGGACGCCTGAAACAGCTCTGCAAAAAAAATCCGGGCGGCCAGAGAACATGACATTCTCGGACCATCCGGAAAAACTGTACCACGTGGACTACAGGCGCATGGCCGGGGGCGTCACGCGCCGCAACAGCGGAATGAGCACCGCGCCCAGCACTACGCCGCTGAAGCCCTGCACCAGATTGGGAATCACGGCTCCCGTGGCGGCGGCCAGGCCGTAGCCCAGCAGCAGCCATTCCGTCACGAAGTACCCGGCTACCATGACCAGTTCAGCCAGGACCAGCAGCGCCACGGTCAGCCAGTAGGGACGCCTTGCGCGCAGGGCGCATACGGCCACGGCGGCGACCAGCCCCTTGATTACAAAGGTGGGCAGGATATAGAGCGTATAGCCGCCCAGCAGATCCGCCAGGGCGCTGCCGATGGCTGCGGCGGGCACGCTGGCCCATCCCAGCAGCGACGCGCCCAGCAGGATAAAACCGTCACCCAGGTGGATGTACCCCTGAGTGATGGAAACGGGTAGCTTAAAAAAATAGGTAGCCACAAAGACCAATGCGGCCATCATGCCGCTCAAGGCCAGCGTCAGCGTTTGATTGCCGGATTTTTTGCGCATGCAATCAGCCCCTTTCCTTGCAAGAAACCATTAAACCGCCTGAAAATCAGATTTCACCCGGAACGGCAGGTCAATCGACGCCAGAGATACGCCGTTTCCCACTCGCGCCCATGGGGCCCGCGGGCAGGAAACGGCGTAAGGAAACTTGCCGGGCGGGATTTGCGAATCCGTCGTGCCCGGCGCCGGAATCGGATGTCATCCGGAGGGCAGGACCCGATCCGGGGCGGCCGCCGGCGAAAGATCAGCCCTGGATCCGAAGCTCGCTCAGATGGCGTTCCTCCTCGGAGGCGATGCGCTCCAGCGCCTCCCGCGCGCCGGGCGAGGCGGCAAGGGAGGCAAACTCGCGGTATTTGCTGGCGGATGTTTCCTCCGCCAGCATCGCAAAGCGGAGCATGCTCTCCACATCGCGCAGCAGGCCGGCCCGCGCCGCGCCCATCAGCCCGCCTTCAAAGAGAATGTTGTCCGCCGCGGCGGACAGCGCGACGCGCCGCTCCTGCGCAAGGTCGTCCCTGCCGCCCAGCGCGCGGAACTGTGCCAGATGCTCCTGCTCATCGGCGAGCATCAGCGTCAGATGGTCATAGAGCGGTTCATCCTGACGGCCCAGCTGCTCCATGAGGGAGAGGGCGCGGGTATACAGCTGTATGGCGGAGGATTCCATTTCACATGCCATGAAAAGGGCCTCCTGCGCGGTGGCCACCTGCATTCTTTCGTTCACTCCTTCCGGGCGGCGTGGCGGGACGGAATTCAGGCCTTCTGAAGATACTCGTTGAGCTTTTGCACCAGCGCGTCGGGGTCGGACCCGTGGGCGGCGCACGCGTCGGCGATGGATTCTGCGGTGGCGTGCGGGCAGCCCAGGCAGTGCATGCCAAACTCCATGAAGATATGCGCCGTGCTGCGGTCGATGCTGAGCACTTCGCCGATGGACATCTGCTTGGTAACGGTCATATGGAAATTCCTCCTTGTTTACATTGCTTGAGGGGTCTTTGTCGGAGACGTGGATATCTTACCATCGGCAGCGGGGCTTGTCAATGCGGGCGGCTGGAGGACGGCGCTGGAAATCTGTGCTGGGAAAAGCCGCCCGACTGTGGTATACTTCGCATTGAGCTCTGTTTTTGACGGAAAGAAGGTAGTTGCATGCCAAACGAACCCTATGTATATGAAACGGTTTTGGACATGTGCTCGGTGGATTTTACCGGGCACTGGCAGCCGGGAGCGATCTTCCGCGCCATGCAGGAGGCGGGGGACGGCCATTGCCATGTGCTGGATTTGACCTTTGAGCGTCTGCGCGGGCTGGGGGTGGCGTGGGTACTCAGCCGTGCCCGCCTGCATATGGAGGAGTATCCCATGCTGGGCCAGCACGTTGCGGTGCGCACCTGGCCCGGAAAGACCAAGCACATGTTTTTTCCGCGCTATTATACCTTTGAGACCGAAGGAAGGACGCTCGGATGCGCCTCCACGCTGTTTGTGCTCATGGACCTGGACGAGCGGAAAATCGCTCCGGTCTCGCGGCTGGGCGAGGCCATGCCCGAATATGACATCCCGGCGCCCCTGCCCTTCCCCGGCAATCTGCGCGCGCTGGACGGCCCGGTCTCGCGCCATGAATACCTGCCCGTCTACACCGATCTGGATATGAACCAGCACGTGAACAACACCCGCTATGTGGACTGGTTCATGAATCAGTTTCCCGTGGAAAAGCACCGCCGGCAAATGCTGGGCGATCTGCTGGTGCACTACAACGCGGAGGTCACCCCGGAGGAAAAGCTCGTTATGGAGGTTTGCCAGGCGGGGGCGGCGAGCACGCTGCGCGGGCTTAATGGGGACACCGTATGCTTTGCCGTGGAGGGCTTGTGGCACGACCGTGCCTGACTTCCTATTGCGAAGCGTTGGAAACCGTCGTATAATGAGATCATCACCAGGCGCGGAAAGGAGATGCGCGCATGAAACAATCCCATCGCCCGACGGCGGAAGCCTTCGAGCGCCTTTGCGCACCCTATTCCGGCATGGTGTACCGGCACTGCCTGCATATGCTGGGCAATCCGCACGAGGCCGAGGATGCGGCGCAGGAAAGCATGCTGCGAGCCTTCCGCGCCTTTGACGCCTTCCGGGGCGACGCGGTGGCCTCCTGGCTGTTCCGCATCGCGCACAACACCTGTCTGGACATCTTGAAAAGCGCGCGCGTGCGCCGCGAAAGCCTGACGCTGGACGACCCGGAGCGCGCGGACCCCGCCGATCCGTCTCCCACGCCGGATGAAGCATATCTTCGTGACGCGGACGCCGAACGGATGCGCGGGGCCGTAGCTTCGCTGCCCGAGGAGCAGCAGCTGCTCATCGGCCTGTTCTACGGACAGCAGATGGGATATGCCGAAATCGCGCGGGTTACGGGCCTGCGCGAGGGCACGGTCAAAAGCCGGCTGAGCCGCGCCAGGGCGGCGCTTGAAAAGAAGCTGGCAGCGTCCGAATAATCAGGGAACCTTTTCACATCACGCTCGTTTATTCCCAAGGAAAGGAGGCATGCGCATGCTTCGGGAGAAGGAACCCAACGGCGCCTTGGAGCAGGCGCTCAGCCGCCTGTACCAGTCGGAGGACGTGCCCGCCGGATTTGAAACCGGCTGGCGCGCCGCCGTAAAACGGGAGGAGAGCAGGATGAAACTCGTGGAAAACAGCACAAGACGACCCCTCTGGCGCGCCATCGTACCGGCGTTTGCAGCGCTGGTGCTGGTGGTGGGCAGCCTCTGGGCGGGAACGCTGGACCTGGATTTAAGCGCCGCGCCCTCGGAAAAGAACGCGATGACCGAAACGGAATCTGCCGGCAGCGCCTCCACCACCTTGGCCGGCGCGCCCAACGCGATGATGGCGCGGTCTGCCGATACGGCTACATATGACCTGTATGCAGTCCAGGAGAGCAGCGCTTCCACAAACGTA
>ERZ857965.1269-NODE-1269-length-26737-cov-4.303613_pt1 | contig 26737 bp, 22 predicted proteins | sample MGYA00519758_ERZ857965 | MGnify/ENA primary metagenome ERZ857965 (study PRJEB31778, sample SAMEA3449381) | human gut metagenome | biome: human gut; feature: human-associated habitat; material: faeces | place: United Kingdom | collected 2010/2012 ... | reverse complement strand
ATGCAATTGCATGACGCGCACCTCGCAGCAAGAATGCCGAGGCATTCTTGAATTATTCGGAAAGAAAAATAAATGGTTGATAGACAGGGGCTGTTTGGAACTATCTATTTCCCGACAGCCCCTTTTGACTTATCTGTTGAACGGAAAATGTCCACATTTTCATGGATTTTAGATGTGATTTTTCAATTCCTGTAGAAGTTGTTTTTGATATACAGAATCTAGCGTCGCCCTTGTTAAATCCTCAAGCCGTCCCTGTTCAATTAAATATTGATTTAATTCATTAATCCGCTTTTCACCTTTTTCAAGACCAAGCTTTTCACCTTCTTCACGACCAACTCTTGTTGCATAATGTAGTGCAGCATGTTTATCTCTTCTATATTTCAAACGAGTCTCATACTCCAGCCGTTTCTCTTTGTCCGCACTGATTTTCTCTAATTCTTTATAGGCTTCCCCGATGTATTCGTCTTGCTCTGCCATCTTCTGAAACTCCTTTCGATTTTTCGCCTTCAAAAAACGCATCCAGCGAATGATTCCTTCTTCATTTTGATCTTCTGGTGGCAATTTCCTAAGTTCTAATAAATGAATTTCCATAAGATCTGTGTAGACTTTTCCATCTGTTGTATCACAAAATGTAACTTTTCGATACCATTTATTATCATCTTCGATGTAATTAAAATCCAGGATACTTACGTGAATACATTTCTGAATCTTATCATATCCATCACCTTCATGAATTTGATCTGTAATCATTTTGCTGAGATAAAATATTACTCGTTTTCCCCAGAAATCGAAAGCTTCCACTTGCATCTCAAAGTCTATCTGCCGGCCATCTTTTAATTGAACCAATACATCTAAAACGCCGTATTTGTCTTCTTCATATTCTTTCCTGAGAATCGTTGGCAATAATATAGTCTGTTCAATATCTTTTGGGTCAACACTTAATATTGCAGATATAATACCTTTGCGAACCTTTTCATTTTGCATTAATTCTTTAAAACAGAAATCTACAGTCGGAAACATAATAAAATCATCAGAATTCCGTGATTCTGCTACTTGCGTCTTAAGTTTCTGTTTTCCCGCAGTCTGGGCTTTCAATGTTTGCGTTTTTTTTGCTGTCTTTCTTTTAGTCATATACTTTCCTCTCATAGTTCAGATGAACACTGTCTGACAGAAAAGTTTTATTTTACAGATATATTAACATATACTTAATATTTATGCTAGTATATTAAGTAAAATTCATCACAATCCTTTAACAGTTTTCATCAGTTTGTTGTTCATCACTTTGGAATCTTGCCTGATGTTATAATAGGCTCCGAAAATGAATGAAGTTAATATAGATACTTTTACAGATAACAAGAATTGTTATCTGCGTGTAATTAGAATAGCATGCCTGTTATTGAAGTTCAAGGAAAGTTTTCTTATATTTTTCTAAATACAGCACTGACAAAAATCAGGGAAGCGCTGCATCCGGTTATTTATGCCTTTAGCGTAATCCCGTCAATCTTATTGTCGCCGTTTGTACTGTTGTTGTCACCAACATTATTATCAGCTTCCATATTTTTTGTTGTATATAATATTGTCTGGGCAACGTTATTTGCTACAATCACAGGAATCATGACCATTGATAAGCGCTATTTGGACAAGGCAGCTACATTGGAACTGACAGGTGTAAAGCGGTTCATGAAAGTAATCCTGCCGGCAGCAAGTCCATCTATTCTGACCGGTTTTGTAAATTCACTGAGAAGTTCTTTTGTAATGCTTGTATTTGCCGAAATGTATGGTGGCGGTTCAGGCATGGGTTATTTTGTAAAAAAGAATTCTGAACTTGGTGTATTTGCCAATACCTGGGTTGGATTTATCTTTATGGTAATTGTGTTAGTAGTTGTAATGCAGATATTTGAAAAGGTGAAAGAACAGCTGCTTAAATGGACAATTGATTAAAATTAAATGAAGATGAAAATATAGGGAAGTTGTGGTATATGGATGTGTATCACAGCTTCCCTTTTTTAACAAAAGCTAAATGCGTTTCATAAGTTTTAGTGCAACATACGGAAATGTATTTAAAACTCAATTATTGTTCCGGTGCTTAGTTCATGGATTTTTTCGTCAAGTTCTTTTTTGAGAAGTCCGTATGCGATTGTTCCAGTGCAATGCCCAGTGTAGATTTCTTCTACTCCAAGATTCTGTAATTGGGAAGCTACGTCGATGACTTCTGATTCAGGAATCGCAAGAGTATCAAGACCGGAGAGCTTCATCATATGGAAGCCGCCGATGACAGCGTAAACTTTCTGATTCCCCAGTGCCATTTGCACTTCTTTTACAATATTGACGATTCCGCCATGGGAGCAGCTATTGAGTAAAATCAGTCCTTTTGGAGTTTCGAAAACAAGGCTTTGTTCATGTGCGAAATCATCCGGGACATATTCATCACCAATTTTTCGATACATACAGGCGCGTCTTCCCATTTCGTCCAAATTCTTTGTAAAATGTGGAATTAACCAGACTCCTTTTTCCACCTCGCAGACATGATCTATATATTGAAAACGCTTTTTATAAGTCTCCAATAAATGCGTAGGAATTCCGATATATCTATCAGTATTGTCTGGACGATAATAACAGTTTTCAGCAGAAGTATCCTGCAGATAAACAGGTGCTTTTTCATTTTCCTTAAAGAAAGTTTCGAATCCGCCGGCGTGGTCATAATGTGCGTGTGACAGAAATGCGATGTCAATATCTGCCAGATTGATTCCAAGCTGATGCGCATTGGCGGAAAATGTGTCAGATGCGCCGGTGTCCAGAAGATATTTCATGCCGTTATATTCGATATAGACGGACAGACCGTGCTCAGCACATAAGGAGCATTTGGATGTGTTTTCGATTAAAACAATAACTTTCATAATGTAACCTCCTACATCATTTTCTCTGTGATTATCTGAGCTGTTTTTTGCTTATTATCTAATGCTTTTTTACCAAGTGTCTTGTACACTTCAGCATATAGAAGGTCTATTAAGAAAAGCTGGGCTGTTTTAGTAGCAATAGATCCTCCTTCCATTGGTCCTTCATTAGCACCACATAATAGAACAACGGTAGAATATTGTGCGGCAGGAGTTTTTGCAAATTTAGTAATAAAAACAACTGTTGCTCCGGAAGAGTAACAGATTTTGGCAATTTCAATACAATCTTTTGTGATGCCGGAATTGCAGAAAATAATTGCTAAATCATCATTTCCTAATAAAGCTGCTTGTGTTAACTGAATATGAGCATCAGCATTATAGATTACATTAGGCATAATTTTCATAAATTTATTCTTAAATTCATTTGCACTTGTACCAGAACCGCCAAAGCCAAAGAGATTAATAGTTTTTGAATTAAGAATATAATCAACAACTTCAGGAATTGCATTAAAATTCAGTGTTCTGCAGGTAGTTTCTAATGCTGTTATATAAGCTTGCATAACATTATAAGCAGTGTCCTGACAATTGGTAGTATTGGAAATATTAATTGTATCTTTTGGCATAGAGACTCCATTAGAAGAAGTGCTTACTGCCAGTGAAAGTTTGAAATCTTGATAGCCTTTTAATTCTAAAGTGCGACAGAAACGGAATACACTCGTTTCACCGACACCACAATGCTTAGATAAGTCTGTAATCGTAGATGCTAGTGCTTCTTGTGGGGAGGATAAAACGAAGTCGGCAACTTTTTTTTCTGCTTTTGTCATTTGAGAATAATATAAAGTGATTTTGTTCATTAGATTATCGGTTGCCATATAACACCTCCTGTTATCATTTAATGTTTATAGCATAAATTTTAACAAAAAAACAAAACTTGTCAATTGGATTGAGAAAAAACATATTTTCCATAAAAAATAAAATAAAAATAATTTTTGCCATATTGCACAAAAATAGTTTTGGTGTAATAAAGCAATTGACAAAAATATATGTAAGTGTTATTTTATGAAAAAGAAAACATTTTTTATTTAGAAAAAATAAAAAAAATTTCCAAAAAAAGAGAAAGGAGAAAATTAATGAAAAAGAAAATTGTAAGTGCATTGTTATGTGTAGCAATGTTGTCCACAATGTTAGCTGGTTGTGGAGGATCAGGAGGAAAGAGCAGTAAGGCAGATGGGGATAAGCCATATTCTGGTGAAAAGCTGACAGTATTATACATGTCAGGTGTATACGCAGAAGCTGCAGAAAGTATGGTAGACGAATTTGAGGAGAAGACTGGTGCAACAGTAGAGGTCGTTGATTTTCCTTATACAACATTACATGAGAAGACACTGTTGGATTTAACAAGTGGTACAGGTTCTTATGATGTTGTCGATGTTGCAAGTCAGTGGGACGGAGAATTTGCACCATATCTGACAGATCTTTCCGATTTTATGGATAAGGATAATTATAAGACGGATGAGTTTATTGAGAAGGTTCTGGAAAATAGTGGAGAATGGCAGGGAGTTCAAACTGGTATCCCGAATGCAAGTACACCACAGTTATTTGCTTATAGAACAGATTTACTTCCAGATGGACTTCCGGATACATGGGAAGAATACAGAGAAGTTGCAAAAGAGCTAACAGATAAAGATAAAGGTATGTACGGAATTTCTGTATCAGCTACAACAGGACAGCTTGGTGGAGTATTTGATTACATTTTATGGTCCATGGGTGGTGCCTGGGCTGATGAGGACTGGAATGTAACAATTGATTCTCAGGAAACAAGAGATGCACTAAATCATCTGAAAGAGATTCAGGATTATGCAGATCCATCTATTCTGTCATGGGGAACAGAAGAGTCAATCAAAGCATTCCTTGATGGAAATGCAGCAATCTGTGAAACATGGCCAACACTTGGACTGGTTCAGGCGGCAGATGATGAGTCACAGTCTAAGGTTGCTGGAAAATGGGCATTAAGTACAATCCCATATGATAAGACTGGAACTACACTGTTAAGTGCATGGGATGTATCTATACCAGCAGCATCTAAGAATCAGGAACTTGCATGGGAATGGGTTAAAATGTATACAAGTGCAGAGAAGCAGGATCAGTTCTACGATGATTTTGGAATTCTTTCACCAAGAAAAGCATTCTGGGAGAGAGATGGAATCAAAGGAACATATATGGATACCGTTCGTGAGGCTCTTGATACAGCAAATATCTGGTGGAGAATTCCAGCTTCTACAGAAGTTGATTCTATGCTGAATACAGTAGTTAGCCAGTATATGACAGGTGAAATTGATCTTGAGACAGCCGTTAGTAAGATGAAAAAAGGAATAGAAGAAGCATTGAAAAATGCACCGCCTGAAGAAGGAACTAAAAACTATAACATGTAAGACATCATATGGCACCGGCCGCTTTCGTGCCGGCGCCATATTCTTTTGAACAAATTATTATTTTCGTGTGGAGGTGGAATGCGAAATGAGCAAGAAAAATAATACGCAAGGGGTGCTGAAGAAGAGTAAGAGCGATAAAGTGGCTTCATGGTGCTTTATGTTGCCAACGATGATTTTTTTAGGAATCACGGCATTGCTGCCTCTTTTGTATTCTTTATACTTAAGTTTCTTCAAATTGAAATTGAATTTACCAAATGCTGTTCCGGAATTTGTGGGACTTCAAAATTATATTAAAATGCTTACAGATGAGACTGTGAGAACTAGTACAATGAATACATTATTTTTTGCAGTAGTTTCTGTAGCACTGGAAGTTATTGTAGGTCTTTTTGTTGCAATGGCACTGTGTTCAGACAAAATGTGGGCTAAAATTGCAACATCTATTTTTTTGATTCCAACCATTATGGCACCGGTAGCAATTGGTACTTTATGGAGAATGATGCTGGATTCCACAACAGGTATTATTAATTATTTCCTGAGTTTCTTTGGAGTCCCGAGTATTACATGGCTTAGTAGTCCTAAGACGGCTATGTTGGCAGTTATTTTAGTAAATGTATGGCAACTTGCACCATGGGTTACGATCATTTGTGCAGCAGGTCTGAAAGCTTTGCCACAAGACTGTCTGGAGGCAGCATGTGTTGACGGTGCATCGAATGGAGTAATTTTCAGAAAAATCATTTTACCTATGGTTGCACCATTACTTACAATTGTCGTTATGCTTCGATTTGTCGATGCATTTAAGGTATTTGATACAGTTTACGTTATGACTAATGGAGGTCCGGGTACATCAACAGAAATGTTACCGAACTACATATATAAACAAGGTCTGAGATTCTTTGATGCCGGATATTCAGCAGCACTGGCAATTGGCTTTGTTGTCGTTATGACGGTTGTAACTGTAGGATTTTTGAAATTAAGAACAAAATTGGAGGCGTAGAATATGAAGAGAAAAAAACATAATGTGCCTACCGTTGATAATATTATTGGTAATTTTGCGGGAAGACCCGTTAGGGTAATTATTGTAGTTGTTTCATTAATTGCTATTATATTTCCGTTATACTGGCTTTTGACTAGTTCAGTGAAGATTGAAGCAGAATATTTGTCTAATCCACCGGTAATATTTCCATCTAAATTCACGGCAGCAAGTTATCAGGAAATTTTTGGAAAAGATCAGTTGTGGTTGAATTTCTTTAATACAGTCGTAGTTGCAGGAGCCTCTACAATTATTTCTGTTATATTTGGAAGTATGGCTGCATATGCAGTTGCAAGAGGAAGCCTTGGAAAGCGAGCACGCAAATATTTTGGACTGTGGTTTATGGTTCAGAAGATGTATCCGGCAATTGCCACTGCAATTCCAGTATACCTTGTAATGAGAACAATGCATCTGATTGATACAAAGACAGCGCTGATAATTATGAATACAAGCTTTAACCTTCCGCTTGTAATTTGGTTGATGATGGGATTCTTTGAGCAGCTCCCGAAGGAACTAGAGGAATCAGCAATGTTGGATGGTTGTGGATTTACGAAAAGATTTTTTAAGATTATCTTTCCATTGACAAAACCTGGAATGATTGCGTCTGCAATACTTGCGTTTGTTGGGGCATGGAATGAGTTCTTATTTGCATGTATACTAAGTGTCAATAAGTCCAAGACATTACCGGTTGTAATTGCCGGATTCATTACAGACCGTGGCCTGGAATGGGGACCAATGGCGGCGACAGCAGTCATTACACTGGTACCGGTACTGATTCTTGTATGGGCACTGCAGAAACACTTTGTTCAGGGACTGGCAATGGGAGCAGTTAAAGGTTAAGCTGAAACGGAGGAAAATAAGGACATGAAAAAAAGAATTGTGTGTTATGGAGATTCTAATACATGGGGATATGACGCGATTACAGACGGAAGATTCCCGGATGAAGTACGTTGGACGGGAAAGCTGCAGGAAAAATTAGGAGCAGAATATACGGTCATTGAAGAAGGACTGTGTGGAAGAACGGCAGTTTTTGAAGATCCGCTAAATGAGGGATTAAATGGTCTTCCATATTTGTATCCGTGTCTGATGTCTCATGGACCGATTGATTATCTTGTAATTATGTTGGGAACGAATGACTGTAAGGAGAGATTTAGTGCAACACCAAAGAATATTGCAGATGGAATCAAACGCCTTGTAATTAAAGCAAAACATACAGAGGATGCCTGGAGAGATACACCAAAGATATTAGTTGTAGCGCCAGCTCCGATTGAGAAAGAATGCGAGCAGTCCCATGTTGCAGGCGAGATGGGAATCTGTGCTGACAAATCAAAAGAACTGGCTGCAGAATATGAAATCTGTGCCAAGCAGTACGGCTGTGATTTTTTAGATGCAGGACCATTTGTGAAAATGAACCAAATTGATTTTATGCATTTAGATGCAGAGAGCCATGAGAGACTTGCAGAACAAATTGTACAAGTGATTCGAAAGAAGGTATGAAAGTGAATAATAAAATAGAGACTGTACATAAAAAACTGATCGTATCATGCCAGGCATTACCGGCAGAACCATTACATTCCTCCTTTATTATGGGACGTATGGCATTGGCTGCAAAAGAAGGTGGAGCAGCCGGAATCCGTGCGAATACAAAAGAAGATATTGCAGAGATCAGAAAAAATGTTGACATACCGATTATCGGAATTGTTAAGAGAGATTATCCGGATTGCAAAGTGTACATTACACCAACGATGAAAGAAATCGATGAGTTGATGGAAGTAAAGCCGGAGATTATAGCAATTGATGCAACAAAAAATCTTAGACCTAATGGGGTAACACTGGATGAGTTTTATGCCCAGATTCGTGAAAAATATCCGGATCAGCCATTAATGGCTGATTGCTCTACCTATGAAGAGGCAATACATGCCGATGAACTTGGATTTGATTTTATTGGTACGACGCTTGTAGGATATACAGATCAAAGTAAGGATATGAAAATCGAGCAAAATGATTTTGAACTGATTAAAGAAATTGTAAAAAATGTAAAACATAATGTGATTGCAGAAGGAAATATTAATACACCGGAAAAAGTAAAAAGAGTTATGCAATTAGGTGTTTTCAGTATTGTAGTTGGTTCTGCAATCACAAGACCGCAGTTAATTACAAAAACATTTGTAGATGCGTTAAAGTAAGGCAGGAGACACTATGAGTCAATACATATGCGTAGATATAGGCGGAACCTCCATTAAGCATGGTGTTTTGGATGAAAATGCTATCATAAAAGAGTGTAATCAGACAAAAACGGAGGCATGGCTTGGTGGAGCAGCAGTTCTGGATAAAGTAAAAACAATTGGAAAACAGTATAAGGAGCAGTATGAGAATATAGAAGGTATCTGTATCTCTACTGCCGGAATGGTAGATCCAGAAGAAGGAAAGATTGTTTTTGCAGGAGAGTTAATGCCTGGTTATACAGGAATCTGTATAAAAAAGGAACTGGAAAAAGCATTAGAAATGCCATGCGAAGTAGAGAATGATGTAAATTGTGCCGGTCTGGCGGAATATGTCTCAGGGTCAGCAAAAGAGAGCCATATTATGTTCTGTGCCACTGTTGGAACCGGAATTGGCGGCTGTGCAATTGTGAATGGAAGAGTTTTCCACGGAGCAAGCAACAGTGCCTGTGAGGTCGGCTATATTCCAATGGGAGATAGTGATTTTCAAACATTAGGAGCCAGCAGCATTCTAGTCAGAAAAGTTGCAGAAAAAAAGATTGAGCCTTTAGATATGTGGGATGGAAAGAAAATATTTGCACTGGCAGAAAAAGGCGATAAAGTTTGTATTTCAGCCATCAAAGAAATGTGTGATGTACTTGGCAAAGGGTTGGCAACAATCTGTTATGTACTTAATCCTGATACGATTGTACTTGGTGGGGGCATTATGGTCCAGAAAAAAATTCTTGAAAATGAAATCAGGGATTCGTTGAATAGGTATTTAAGACCAATTCTGGCAGAACATTTACAGGTATGCTTTGCAGAATATGGAAATGAAGCGGGTATGGTAGGAGCGTTGTATAATTTCCAGAATAAGTATGGGAGGAAATAGCGCATGAAAATTTTAAAAACAAAAAATTATCAGGATATGAGCAGAAAAGCTGCCAATATTATTTCTGCGCAGATTATATTGAATCCGGAATCTGTTCTTGGCCTGGCAACAGGATCTTCGCCAATCGGGGTTTATGAACAGCTCATCGACTGGAATCGCAAAGAAGACGTAGATTTTAGCCATATTAAAACAGTGAATCTGGATGAGTATCAGGGATTGCAAAAATCTGATGAACAAAGTTATTATTATTTTATGCACAAGAGGTTATTTGAACATGTGAATATTCAGTTGGAAAATACACATATACCGAATGGTATGGAAAAAGATGCCAAGAAAGAGTGTGCCCATTATGAAGAGGTGATAAAATCTCTTGGAGGTGTTGATTTGCAGCTTTTGGGGCTCGGACATAATGGACATATTGGATTCAATGAACCGGCAGATGTATTTGAGGAATATACACATTGTGTAGAATTGACACAGAACACGATTGATGCCAATAAACGTTTCTTTGAGTCAGAAGAAGAAGTTCCTAAAAAGGCTTATACGATGGGAATCGGAACAATTATGAGAGCAAAACAGATTGTTTTAATTGTCAGTGGTGAGGATAAGGCGGATATTTTAAAGAAAGTGATTGAAGGACCAGTAACGCCAAAGGTTCCGGCTTCTATTTTAAAATTCCATCCATATGTAACGATAGTTGCAGACAAGGCAGCACTTTCGTTATGCAATAAGCAATATTGAAAACAGATGTTGTAAATGTTATAGTATAGAAAATACGAAAGTACATACAGTTAAATCAAGACATAGGGATATTTTAATCTAAGGGAGTTATTTACTATGATCATAGATAATGTGAAAGTTTACACGGAAGAGAAGACATTTGTAAAAGGTGGAATTATGCTTGACGGGGACAAAATCCAGAGAGTATATGCAGAAGAGGAAAAGCCACAGTTTGGTGAGAAAGAGGTATTGGACGGTGAAGGTGCATATGCAATTCCGGGCTTGATCGACCTTCATTTTCATGGCTGCAAAGGAGATGACTTTTGTGATGGAAAAGAAGAGGCGATTGAGAGGATCGCACAGTATGAGGCCTCCATTGGTGTGACCGCTATTGCTCCGGCGACCATGACACTTCCGGTGGAAGAACTGAAACAGATCTTAAGTGTTGCAGCAAAATATAAGAAAAACGGGACAAGCCCCAAAGTAGCAGATCTTGTGGGAATTAACATGGAAGGTCCGTTTATCAGCAAAGTAAAAAAAGGGGCACAAGATGAGAGAAATATTATTCCGTGTAAAGTAGAGATTGCAGAGCAGTTTCTGGAAGCTTCCGATGGACTGGTGAAATTTATTGGGATTGCTCCGGAAGATAATGAAGATTATCTGGAATTTATCGAGGAAATGAAAGGGAAAGTTAACATTTCTCTGGCTCATACGAATGCAGATTATGATACAGCGAAGAAAGCATTTGACGCGGGAGCAAATCATGCAGTACATCTCTATAACGCGATGCCGGCATTCACTCACCGCGCACCGGGAGTGGTTGGTGCTGTTTATGACGGTAAGCATGTGATGGCAGAGATCATCTGTGATGGGATTCATATTCATCCGGCTATGGTCAGAGCAACTTTTGAGATGATGGGGGCTGACCGTATGATTCTGATCAGTGACAGCATGCGTGCGACCGGGATGCCGGACGGACAGTATACACTTGGCGGATTGGATGTCAAGGTCGTAGGAAAACGTGCGACATTAGTATCTGATGGTGCAATAGCAGGTTCAGCAACGAACCTCGCGGATTGTATGAGAACAGTTGTAAAAGAAATGCAGATTCCGCTTGAGACAGCTATTGCCTGTGCAACAATTAATCCAGCGAAGAGTCTTGGAATTGATGATCAATATGGTTCGATTAAGGCAGGTAAGAAGGCAGATATTGTACTTCTGAAGGATAATCTGGATCTGCAGGCAGTCGTAAAAGATGGTGTAAAACTGTAAATATGATGCTAGGGTTGTGGGAGCGCAAAGCACGGAACAATCCGTAGGCATCATAGTTGGGGCTTTTGCCCCAACTCATAAATGTAAGTGTAGGAAAGTTCGCCAGTTTGTAAGAGTACAAAAATGGCGGACTTTTTTAAGTAGACTTTTTCAGTTCGTGAAAGTTTGTTAACATGTTGCAAAGTCCATGGTATAAACTTATTATAACAAATAATAGCCCCTTCCACTTTGTATATACTCCATGAGAAGGTTCGGAAAATTATGTTGGAAATCTGTGACGAGAAGGAAAAAGTCAGCCTCTACTTTTCAGTGCAGGATGATGGAATTGGCATCGAGGAAGAAAAGCAAAAACTTATTTTCCAGAATTTTGAGCAGGCAGATGAATCTGAGATAGCAAGAAGGCAGGGAACAGGATTAGGTCTGGCAATCAGCCGCAGACTGATCCATATGATGGATTCCGAGATTAATCTGGAAAGCGAATTACATAAAGGAAGCAATTTCAGCTTTACACTGAAGATAAAATATCTGGAGAACGTAGAGGAAGTAAAAGATTCGTCAGAAAAGTCATTGGATCTGAAAGGAAAGCATATTCTGATCGTGGAAGATAATGAACTGAATATGGAGATTATCCATACCATTCTGGATAAGTACGAAGCCAAGATCGAGGAAGCATATGACGGGCAGCAGGCTCTGGAAAGAATACGTCAGAGCAAGGAAGGTGAATATGATCTTATTCTTATGGATATTATGATGCCAGTCATGGCTGGACTGGAGGCAGCCAGAGAGATTCGAAAACTTCCACGTGATGACTGCAAAACACTTCCAATCGTTGCGATGAGTGCAAATGCGTTTGATGAAGATGTTAAAAAGTCTTTGGCTACTGGTCTTGTTCAGAGTGTCACAAAATGTTTAGTGATGCGGCATGTACAGCAGAACTTAATACAACGGAAGTTCCAGCACTTAAACATGCACACAAAACCTTTACCGAGGCAAAGAAAGCCACATGTACAGAAAAAGGGAATAGAGCATATTGGCATTGTGAAGATTGTGGATTATATTTTGCAGATAAAGATGGCGTAATTGATACAGAAAAATCCTATGATGATAATTCTTCATTTATCAGAAATTCTTTAGGACATGATTTTACAAAACAGATTGAAGATAAAAGAAGGAAGAAAGCTTGTAGCAGCACCAGTTACATACAAAATCATTGAAGGTGCTGCCGGTACATACACAATCAATGCAGAAGCAGCATCTGTTTGTATCGTAGGTTCTCTCAGAGTAATCAGAAGACAGAGAAGAAGATAGTAACCTCATAATTCAATAAAACAGGAATGCATAATATACGCCCCGCAAAATATTCACATTTTGCGAGGCGTTTTTGTATGAGATAATAATCAGAACAGCTACAATTTCAAGGAATGGTATGTCAAATATCAAATATCCACGTCTTCAGTATCGGATTCAGCTAATGTTCCATGTACAGTTGGTTCTATGGTATCGACCATTAAATGTTCCAGGAACTGCATTCCGCTTCCTTCGAGAAAGCGTCCGTAAAGTGGAAGCTTCGTCATCTCCCCTGTGATGGAAGACAGACCTTCTAAAATAAGCTCTTTCCCGGGAGACTCGGACCAATGTGCCATTAATTCGTTGCTTTTGAAATGTAAATAAAGCTTTCGGCTCATGGCTTCTTCCAGATAGACCATATCAAGAACAAGAACCGGAGCGTGGTCTGCATCAGTAGTATACTCACATTTTACAGCTACAAGGTAAGTTTCTCCATGAAGTGTAATTAGGTTATCGATATAACGATCAAAACTTACAGTCAGCGTACAATTTTCTTCTCCTTCCAGAAAGTGAATATAAAATTTGTCTGGACAGTTGATTTTGTCATATTGAAAAGAAATCTGTCTGATTCCGTTTGTCAGATTATTATGGAATACTTGAATAATCAGCGGAAACAGGCCAACACTTGCGGGATTTATATTGTAGCATTTTCCGTCTAAATCCTTTAGCAACCGGACATATTTGGGATATATTGCATGGCTTCTGGAATATCCGCTTTTCTTTGCCCAGCCGCCGCGTCGGATCTGCGGCATGCAGGAAGGTCCATGGGAAAGTGAGTGAACCAGGTGTATCAGTTTGTGATACTCGGCAGGATTTTCAGGGAGAGCATATTCAGATGCCTGATATTCCTGTGGAAATGCATCACGTATCAGATCTAGCATGACGTTATTCTGGAAGAGTTCATTGTTTCCAGCGCAGGTGACAATGACCATGTCAAGGTCAGGATACACGATTACATTCTGTCCGAGCATACCATTGAATTCAAAACTGCCTAGACGTTGTTCCATCCAGACCTGATATCCGTAACCATAAGTACCTTCTATACTGTCAATCTGTTTGGTGGTAGATGCTGTAATCCATTCTTCGGGAATAATCTGTCTGCCGTTCCATACTCCGTGGTTTAGATAGAGCTGCCCTAATTTTGCCATGTCTTCCGGACAAATAAAAAGTCCCCAGCCGCCTTTTGTGATGCCTTTTGGGCAGGTCTCCCAAAGATAGCGGGTGATGCCAAGAGGCTCAAATAGACGTGGCCGCAAGTATTCCTCCAGCGTCATCTCAGTTTTTGCGCTGACAATTGCAGAAAGGACATAAGTATTCAGACTGTTATACTGAAATTCCGTGCCGGGTTTTCCGTTGACGGAGGAATTCAGATAGCTTCCGAGCCAGTCGTTACCAGAGACAATTCCAGACTCGTTAAATGTTACACCACTTGTCATTGTCAGAAGATGCCGTACTGTGATTTCCGGTCGGAAGATTTTGATCAGTGGATTGACTTTTCCGGGAAAGATATTGTATATGTTTTCATCTAAAGAAAGTTTCCCCTCATCGATCAGCAATCCGATTGCCATACCGGTAATACTCTTACACATGGAATGGGAAATGTGCCATATGCCGCTCCGGTAAGGCGCAAAGCTACAGTCACAGATTACATTTCCATGTCGCAGTACAAGAAAGTGATGCATATCCGTGTATGGAGATGTGGATAAGTTACTTAGTAAATGTATCAGTTTCTCGGAAGAGACACCCTGGCTCTCTGGTGTGGCGCGCAGGAAAGCCTGTTCATACGGAAGGTTTTCCGGAAACGGGATTTTCTGTGGTGTGAAATCAACTTTACTAACCCCGTTGGTCTTGCCGAGAATCATATTTGTGATCATTTCAATCACAGCAAGCTGCTCTTTTGCCATGGCAGGTCACCTCCATATAAAAAAATAACATGCAGCAGAGCACATCCATCTCTGCTGCACAGTTTGCAAGTAAAGCTCTTGCTTATAGTATAACATTATTCTTCCCCGACTACCCAATCTTTTTTCAGATACCAGACGGCGCCTTGCCAGTAAGTCTCTTCCGGAAGTGGATCCGTAAAAAGATGCTGCCAGCTTTTCTTGATTTTCTGAGCCAGAAGCGGATAAAATGAGGACTTCATAATGTCCAGTGGGTCGCGGACGCCCTGACGCTTATATTCCTGCTCAAAGGCGGCGATTTCTTCATCAGTTCCAACATATTCCATGTTCAGAATTTTATTCCATGTTCTCCGGTCAAAAAGAATCAACTCGTCTTTGGGAATTTCCAGGTGCATACGCCGGCAGCCAGCATTCGGAACTGCCCATTTTTTATCACGGTACATCCAGATTGGTGATTCAGCCTCTTGTGGCTTTGGAATGATCTTTACAGCTTCCAGGCGGAAAAACTTGTAAGCAGTGTCAAAAATCCAGGCAGTGTCTTGATATTTCTTTGTGATATAAGCCTGTTTTATATAGTTTACGCCATCTTTATCTACAATATCCCAGACAAGGTCAGGCTGCGTGCAATACATCGTGATAGTGTCTGAGGCTGATGATATATTATTCTCCGTCATAAAAACGTACCTCCTTGATCCACTCTTTCTTTAACTTCCAGCAGGTTCCGACCATGAGGGACGGATCATCCGGCTGAATCGTAAAAATTCGATCCCAGCTTTTGATAATTTTCTGCCTGAGCAGCGGGTAGAAGTTTCCTTTACTGGTTGTAACTAATGAATCTTCGGAGGCGATTCCATATTTTTTTAACTCTTCCATGTGGGCCTTTTCATCGGCCTCATCCAGCGGCACATAGAAATAATTGACGCGATAGCCCCATTTGTCAAAATTGCAGATCAGGTATTCTCCCTCTGGAATCTCGACTTCGAATATGATTGCGTGTTCGGTCGGCTGTAACATCATATCCTCACTAACACTGAGCCAGACTGGATATTTCAGATCTTCTGGGATGTCAATATATTTTCTTGCAGCTTTTGTGTACCATTCATACAATTTTAGATAGAATTCGGAAATGGTATCATTTTTTTCCTCGATATATTCTTTCTTTACAATATATTGACCTGTTTTTTGAAGCTCATCCCAGACAGCTTCATGTTGTCTTGTCCAAAACCGCATAGAAAAAACCTCCTTTATGATAAGTATAAAAACAGTTTCCTCTCGGGATGCTTTCGTGCTATTGAGAAATGTTTTGAAAATACTTAATTGTTAATTCTATGGTAAAACATCTGAAAAAGGTTTGCAAGACAATAATAAGCATGCTTATTAAATTTGTGGGTTTCGATTATATAAAAAAGATATATGGAAATGTATATGAGAATATGTTTTTTGTGGCAGAATAAAAACAGCGTGGTATAATGAAAAATATATCAGGGAACGTTAGGAAGAAAAGATATGAGAGTACTATTAGTTGGGAATACCGGATACATAACAAAAGAATTTGTGCAGGAAGCTTTCCCCGAGAGCGAAGTATTTATAATGGGGAATTCCTTGTTGAAGACAGAGCGGAAAAAGCATTTGATCGTGCGCCCATTTCCAGAGCGAGATGAAGAGCTGGAAGACATTTTCCGCACTTATGATTTTGAACTTATGGTTTATTTTTCTAATTATATTACATTTCATGGAACGATGGAAGGTGAAGCAGAGAAGCTTCGAAAAGTGTTAAGTTATTGTAAACGCAGTAAAGAGATCCATGTAATCTATCTAACTGGTCCGGAGGCGGGGTATGCAGCTACGACCGGAAAGACACTTCTTGTCCGTGGAGCCGAGAATCTGTGTTGTCAGTATGGGAAAATGTACCAGATTCCGGTCAAAATCGTAAGAATTCCGTATCTGTATTCCGGAGTTTATAAGGAAGATTATTTTTATAAAATGTTTGCAGCTATCCGTAGTGGGGAGCCGGTGGAGATTCAGGAATCACCTGATCAGCCACTCCAGTTTTTGAACTCCATGGATCTGGCAGAACTTTTGGAGAAAATGAGTGATAACTGGGACGAGGAATATCACTATCTGAATGTACCAAATGTATTTTCAAATACTTTTCGGGAGCTGGAACAGAAAATAAAAGAGATAGATGCAAGTGTACGGATCGAGAATAAAGGACTTATCCCGGTTGAAAAAATTCCACCGGATGATAAAGTTGTACGTTTTAAGTATGGCTGGTTTCCAAAGATTTCACTTCTGGAGGATTTTTCCGACATCTATGATCAGTATCTGGACTCTATCGGAGAAAAGGAGCGGCGGATCGATCGCTGGAAAATCTGGCTTGATAAACACAGACCAATAGTAAAAATAGTAGAACTGGTCATTGGATTTTTTCTGTTTGAATTTTTGAATCATCTTGCCGGAAATCAGGCGCAGTTTAAGATGATTGATCTGCGGCTTGTATTTATTGTGCTTTTTGGAAGCTTGTACGGAATTAACTACGGGATTGCGGCTGCAGCTCTTGAGACGATTTCGCTTTTGGCAGCCTATGAAAGAGAAGGGGTAGGGTGGACAACATTGTTCTATGAACCGTCCAACTGGATCCCGTTTATTTTTTATTTTGCAGTTGGAGCAATCTGTGGATATGTACGGATGAAAAATAAAGAAAATATAGAATTTGTTACGGATGAAAATAAACTGATCCAGGAAAAGTTTTTGTTCATGCGAGATATGTATCAGGATTCTCTCTATGACAAGAGAACGTACAAGAAGCAGATTATGGGGAGCCGGGACAGCTTTGGAAAGATTTTTGATATTACAAGAAAGCTTGATACGGTGCTTCCACAGGAGCTTTTTATAGAAACGATACATGTGATGGAGGATATGCTGGAGAACCATGCAGTTGCTGTGTACTCCCTTGGAAAAAACAGTGAGTTTGGACGATTGGAGATTGCATCGAAAGAAATTAGAAGTGAGTTTCCCAATTCTATGCGGATCAGTAAGTATCAGGCAGCTATTTCGGAGCTGGAAGATGGAAATGTGTGGGTAAATCGTGAGCTTCTCCCGGATTATCCGGCTTACATGGCAGGAATCAGGAAAAACAAAGAACTTGTGATGATTGTCTGTATTAAGGAAGTCCGCAGCGATCAGATGACGCTTTATTATATGAATCTTTTCAAAATTCTCTGTGGATTGGTGGAAGTGGCACTGCTTCGTGCACTGGAGTATCAGGAGGCTGCGAAGAATATGCAGTATGTGGAAGGGACACATATTTTGAAGACATCCTATTTTATGGAACGATTGGAAACATTTCATGCGATGCAAGATGAGATGGTGGCGTCCTATATTCTGTTGCGGCTGGAACATCCGGGCAAGTCAAAAGAGGAGGCAGATCAGATTCTGCAGCACCTGCTCCGTGCGAATGACGTATGGGGGATTTCTGAAGAAGGAGAATTATACCTGATTCTGTCTCAGACGGACAAGGAATCACTTCCAATTGTAAGCGGGCGGCTTAAAAAAGCCGGAATCATCACCTATGAGACCGGTATCGCCCAGATTGCACGAGGTGGAGGAGAAGTATGATTCAGATTGTAGTTGGAATAGTACTGATTCTTTTGCACATCATCTGTTGTATTCTTGTATGGGTAGGAATCTGTACTCATATTATAAATGTAAAGAAATATCTCATGTTCCCGGTCGTTTTTGTTCCGGTGTGGGGAGTTTTGTGTGTGTTGATCCTGCATTTTCAAATCTGGATACAATCAGATCAGAGAAAAGAAGTAGGCGTAGAGAAGATGAAGGTAAATGAAGAAATTTACAAAAATATCTTTCAGTCCGGGACGGAACAGGAGGGAAATATTGTTCCGCTTGAGGAAGCGCTGATCGTAAATGAGCCGGAACTTCGAAGAGAGTTGATCATGAATGTTCTAAATGACAATCCAGAGGATTATGTGGAGCTTTTGAAACAGGCGCGTATGAATGAAGACGTGGAGGTTGTACATTATGCCATCACTGCCATGGTAGAGTTGTCGAAAGAGTATGATTCAAAGCTTCAGGAGTTGGAGAGACTTCATCAGATTTCGCCGGAAGATCCGGAAGTTATGGAGCAGTATTGCGAATTTATGGAGGAATATTTAAGCCAGGGACTTCTGGAAGAACAGATAGAACGAGTACAGAGGCAGCGATATGAACAGCTTCTGGAAAAGAAGTTAAAACATCAGGAAGATCTGCACACTTGCGTATGCATGGTCAAGAATCTGATGAAGCTTGGAGATTTTGGAAAAGCACATGAGATTTTACAAATTATAGAGAAAAAATGGCACCGACACGAAGCGTATTGGATTTTGAAGGTTCAATATTGCGTAGAACAGAAGCAGGGAGAAGAACTGAAAAGAACACTAGATAAGATGAAGAAAGAGCACATTTATCTTTCTTCAAAAGGAAGGGAGGATCTGGCTCTTTGGATCGATTCATAAAGAGTATGAAAGCATTTCCATTTAAAGGAATGTTGGTAATATGGGGAATATTCATGTTGATGGGAGCTGTGCTTTTTGCGGAACGCTCTGGCATCCATTATGAAGGAAGCAAAAGCCAGAGTGCATATCTAAGTGAGAACCAGATTGTGACGGAAAAAGAAGCAGTAAAAGAATTAAAAAAGACTTGCCTGGTCATTATGGACAGCCAGCAGGAGAGCAGCCAGCTTGCGTGGGAACAATTTGAGCGGATTTTTCAGGATATGAAAGTAGGAACAGATGTGGCAGATCTTAAGACCGATACGCTTCTAAATCTGGATTCCTATGAGACAGTGGTCGTACTGATGAGTGATCTGGAGTCATTAAAGGAAGGTATTATTGAAATCAGCAATTGGGTGAAAAGCGGCGGAAGTGCCATGTTTGCCATGGCACCGCAAAAGGACACGTATGCGTCACTGATTGAGCAGAAATTGGGAATTATCTCTTCTGGCTATGAAAATAGTTTTGTGGACAGCATTTATTTTGATTCGGATTTTTTGATTGGCGGAGGAAAAAGCTATGCAATCACGGATGGATTTGATTCTGCGAGACAGGTTGAGTTAAGCGAGAAGGCACAGGTCTATGCGTGGGCAAAAGAGCCGGGAGGAATTCCTTTAATATGGGAAAATGCATACGGCGACGGAAAGTTTGTAGTAGATAATTTTGGGTTATATGAAAAAGCGGTAAGAGGCTTTTATGCAGCGTCTTACAGTCTCCTGACAGATATAGGAGTCTATCCGGTGATCAATGGATCGACCTTTTATCTGGATGATTTTCCATCACCGGTACCAAGTGGTGACGGGACATATGTCAAACGAGATTATGGGACAAGTATTCAGGAATTTTATTCGAATATCTGGTGGCCGGATATGCTGAATCTTGCATCCAAATATGGACTTAGGTATACCGGAGTGATGATTGAGAACTATGAAGATAAAACTGACGGAGAGATCACGAAGCAGACGGACCATGAGCGTTTTCAATATTTTGGAAATATGGTACTTCATCAGGGTGGTGAATTAGGTTATCACGGGTACAACCATCAGCCATTGTGTCTGGGTGATACAGATTATGGAGATGTTCTTCCGTATAAAACATGGAAGAATGAAAAAGCAATGGAGTCTGCTATGTCAGAACTTATGCGGTTTGGTAAAAAAATGTTCCCGGGAACGCAGATGTCGGTCTATGTTCCGCCGTCAAATGTGTTGTCAGAGCAGGGGCGGAAGATGCTGGCGCAAAAGTTTCCGCAGATTAAGACGATAGCTAGTAATTATTTTGCCGGAGAATGTGCTTATACACAGGAATTTGAAGTGGCAGATGACGGTATCGTAGAACAGCCAAGAATCATTTCCGGAGCCATCCTTGATGATTATATGCAGATGGCAGCAGTGTCTGAATTAAATATGCATTTTGTGAACAGTCATTTTATGCATCCGGATGACTTGCTGGATGAAGACCGTGGGGCAAAACTTGGCTGGGAAAAATTAAAGAACCGGTTGGAGGAGTATATGGACTGGCTCTATGATTCAGCACCAGAACTTCGCAATCTGACCGGATCAGAATTGTCCGGGGCGATTGAACGATATGGTGCACTGACGTATGAGAAAAATGTGACAGATAAAAGTGTGGAACTGAAGCTGGATCATTTTTATGATGAAGCATATCTGATGCTCCGGTTCAACGAGGGGATACCGGGCAAAGTTACAGGTGGAGAACTGGAGCATGTAACCGGAAATCTTTATCTGCTGCATGCAGTGAATGATGAAGTTACGATTGAGAAGAAATAAGAGGACATTACGTTGAGAATTTGTTTGATTTTGGAAGGGTGTTATCCATATGTGCACGGAGGTGTATCCACATGGATGCATCAGTATATCAAAGAGATGAAAGAGCATGAATTTGTCTTGTGGGTCATTGGAGCACATGCCGAAGATAAAGGAAAGTTTGTGTATGAACTCCCGGAAAATGTGGTGGAAGTAAAGGAAGTATTCTTAGATGATGCTTTGCATGTGAAAGATACCGGGAAACTTCTACATATATTTACCAGGGAAGAACAAGACAGCCTTCGTGAGCTGATGGATTGTGGGAGACCGGACTGGGAAGTACTGTTTCGCTTGTATCACGATAAGAAGATCAATCCAATGTCATTTTTAAAAAGTGAAGAATTCCTGGAGATTCTGGAAAAAAGCTGTTTGGAGAAATATCCGTATACTGCGTTTGCAGATGCATTTCACACGATGCGGTCTATGCTGCTTCCGGTACTGTATCTTCTTGGAAGTGAAGTGCCACAGGCAGATGTCTACCATGCGATCTGTACTGGTTATGGCGGCATGCTGGCATGTCTTGGCGGCTATGTTTATCAGAAAAAAGTGCTTCTTACAGAGCATGGGATTTACACAAGAGAGCGTGAAGAAGAGATTATTCGGGCAAAATGGGTCATGGCTACATACAAGAAGCAGTGGATTTCATTTTTCTATATGCTGTCGGACATTATATACAGCCGGGCATTTCAGGTTACGGCGCTGTTTACGAATGCCATGCGGACACAGATACAGATGGGCTGCGATGAGAAGAAATGCAGAGTGATTGAAAATGGAATTAATTATGAGCGCCTGTCCCAGATTCCGCTGAAAGAAGAGGATGGTCAGGTAGATATTGGGGCAGTGGTCAGAATGGCACCGATTAAAGATATCAAGACAATGATCTATGCTTTTTTTGAACTATGTGCAAGGCGGAAAAATGTAAGATTACATATCATGGGTGGTGTGGATGATGAAGAATATGCCCAGGAATGTTACACGCTTGTGAAACAATTAAAGCTTGAAAATGTTATTTTTACAGGACGAGTTGATATTGTAAAATATATGGAAAAACTGGATTTTACGATTCTGACCAGTATCTCGGAAGGACAGCCGTTGTCGGTTCTTGAATCACTGGCGGCAAGAAGACCATGTGTAACAACGGATGTAGGATGCTGCAGAGAGCTTTTGGAAGGAAAAGAAGGAGATTTTTTTGGACCGGCAGGGTACTGTGTGCCGCCGATGTACCGGCAGGGACTCGCAGCTGCTATGGATAAGATGTGTGAATCCAGAAGCTTAAGACTTCGTATGGGAGCAAACGGACAGAACCGTGTAAATAAATATTACCGCCACGAACGGATGATGAAGGAATATAAAAAATTGTACGGGGAGGTGGAGACTGCTTATGGCTGGAATCGGATTTGAACTGAAAAAGCTGTTTAAAAAGAGTGGTCTTGCTGCAACCGCAAGAGCTTACGGATATGCCGGTATTATCTGCGCCGGACCGATGATCCTTGGAATCGTACTGCTTCTTGGAATCATGTTCCTGTGCAATCAGACGGGTGGAACGAGATTTGAGAGGGAACTGTTGATCTGTATGATTACATACTCGTTACTGGCTTCCCTGACTGTGACAAGTTTTCTTTCTATGGTCGTGACCAGATTTCTGGCAGATATGTTATATGAAGAGAAGCTTGAGGCAATTCTTCCTTCTTTTTGGGGTTCTACTGGAATTATGTTAATAGCCGGAGGAATTCTGTACGGAATATTTTTAATCTTTTCCGGTGTGGGACTTGTGGATAAACTGTTGTGTTTTGGGTTGTTTGGTGAATTGATCGTAACCTGGAATGCTATGAGTTACCTGACCGCAATCAAAGATTACAAAGGGATTCTAATGTCATTTAGTGCAGCACTTGTTGTTTCTTTTGTCGTTGGATTTTTATTGCTTATCATCGGTATGCCACATATAGAAGCATTGATGATTGCAGTCTGTGTCGGTTATGGGATCATGCTTCTATGGGACGTGGTGCTTTTGTACCGGTATTTTCCATCTAGTGATACCAGTGCATTTTTATTTCTGCGGTGGGTAGATGAATTTCAGCCACTGGCATTTACTGGATTATTTGTGAATCTGGGATTGTTTACCCACCTTGTGATTATGTGGGCAGGACCACTTGGGGTGCAGGTGAAAGGATTATTTTACGGAGCACCGTACCATGATGTGTCGGCATTGATCGCATTTCTTACGATTCTGATCACGACAGTAAACTTTGTCGTTTCGGTAGAAGTGAATTTCTATCCAAAGTATCGTAATTATTACAGCCTGTTCAACGATAAAGGTGCGATTAAGGATATTATGCAGGCAGGAAATGAAATGCGGGAAGTGCTGAATATGGAGTTGAAATACACGGCGGTAAAACAACTGCTGACAACGGCGCTTGCTATTTCCATCGGAGGGATTTTATTGAAATATCTGCCTCTCGGATTTAATGATCTGATGGAAGGGTATTTCCGGACTTTGTGTGTCGGCTATGGAATCTATGCAATTGCCAATACCATGCTTCTTTTATTGTTATATTTTACGGATTATAAAGGGGCATTTGCAGCGTCCGCAGCATTTGCCGGGTGTACAACCGTATTTACCCTATTGTCACTACTATTTCCACAGGTGTATTATGGATTTGGATTTTTGCTGGGAAGCGCAGTGTTTTTCCTGATTACTGCTTTGCGGCTCGGATATTTTACCCAACGGCTTCCTTACTACATATTAAGTGTTCAGCCAATTGTAGAGGAAGATAAGTCAGGACGATTTACACGATTGGGGACTTTTTTGGAAGAAAAACTAGAAGGAGGAGAAGACCCAGGTGAAAAGAAATAGACTCATATCGGCAGTATGTGTACTGTCGCTTGCTTTATCACTTTGTGCGGGCGGTTGTTCAGAGAAAAAAGAAGAAGCAACCTCTGGCATTAAGACAGAAACGCAGACAGTGAAAAAGGCGGAGAAAGAAGATATTAACAGTGTGCATCTAAGGGATAAGGACACGCTGTATGCAGACGATGATGAGACCAGTGTAGTGACGATGTATCTTACTGTCTCCAGGGGAAATGCTTCAGAGAATACAGATCACTCCTGGAGTGAGATCAATAGCTATTCAGTAGAAGATTATGAAAATATGGGAGTGGACCGTTATCAGGTGGCAGGACTTTTACAAGTCGGGGATGAGAATGGACCGACCAGTGGAAATGTGGGATATGCAGAAGAAGTTCCCAATGCAACGGTTCAGATCCGCGGACAGACCTCCAGCAGTAATGCGCAGAAAAATTATAAGATTGAGTTAAAAAAGAATAAAGGAACGTGGCGTGGACAGCGGGTCATCAACCTGAATAAGCATCAAGGAGAAGGAATGCGTTTCCGCAATAAGATGGCTTACGATTTGATCAAGGGCATTCCTCAGATGATGGGACTTCGCACGCAGTTCGTACATTTGTATGTCAAAGATAACACAGATGGAAGTTCCGATGCCTTTCAGGATTATGGCCTTTACACGCAGGTGGAACAGTTGAATAAGACAGCGCTTAAGACGCATGGTCTGGATTCAAAAGGTCAGCTTTATAAAGTCAATTTCTTTGAGTTTTACCGGGAAGAAGATGTGATCAAAACGACAGACGATCCGGGATATAACCAGGAAGCATTTGAAGAGCGGCTGGAGATTAAAGGTGATTCCGACCACACAAAGCTGATTCATATGCTGGATGCAGTAAATGATTATTCGATCCCTATTAATCAGGTGCTGGAACAGTATTTTGACGAGGAAAATATCGTATATTGGATGGCGTTCCAGATTCTGACTGGAAATGTGGATACTCAGAACCGGAATATGTATCTGTACAGTCCTCAGAATTCAGATACATGGTATTTTATCGACTGGGACAATGATGGATTTTTCATGCGTTCGGAATATGGAATACGTGGCTGGTCCGACCAGGGAAGCTGGGAGTGTGGAGTCAGTAATTACTGGGGAAATGTACTGTTCCAGAGATGTCTGAAATCAGATTCATTTCGGAAAGAATTAGATAAGGCAATAATTGAGATGAAGGATTATCTCAGCGAAGAACGGTTGAGCACGATGATCAGCCGGTATGAAAATGTGGTGAGACCATATCTTTATTCCATGCCGGATCAAATGCATGCGCCTCTGACACAGTCCCAGTATGATACGGTGGCAGCAGGAATTCCGGAAGAAGTGGAGAAGAACTATGAATTGTATCTGGAAAGTCTGGAAAAACCACAGCCATTCTACATTGGAACCCCGGCTATTCAGGATAATGCGCTGAATCTGAACTGGGATGTGTCTTATGATTTTGATGCTGAAGATATTACTTATACCGTAGAACTTGCGACAGACTACCAGTTCCAGAATGTGATCTTCCGGCAGGAAGGAGTGGCAGTTCCGGAAGTACAGACAAGTGTTCCGGCAGCAGGCCAGTACTTTGTACGGGTACGTGCAACTGATTCATCTGGAAAGACACAGGACGCATTTGATTATTATGTAACCGACAATGGCAAGAATTATGGTATGAAATGCTTCTATGTGACAGCAGACCAACGTATTGAGGAAGATATTTATGAAGAAAATTAAGAATATCAGTCATGCCAGGATTGCAGAACATATGAAGCAGTTAAAAAATGCTGAGCTACCGGAGCATGCCGGAACGGCAGAACATTTTCGGAATGAGTGGAAATACTTGATCAGTACGAGTGAGAAGGAATTATTGGAACTTCGTATGAAACATTTACTGAAAAAAGATCCACATGCTTCAGATGGGGGCTATATGATCCGGAGCCTGTACTTTGATGATTATTGGAACAGCGCTTACGAGGAGAAAGAATCCGGCGTACTGATGCGTAAAAAGTACCGGATCCGAATCTATGATTACAGCGACCGTTCCATTAAGCTGGAGCGAAAAAAGAAATTCGGCAGTTACATTTACAAGGAAAGCGCACCACTTACGAGAGAAGAGTTGGAAAAAATCCTGGCGGGGGAATATGAATTTTTGCTGCACAGTTCATATTCTCTGTGCAGGGAGTTTTATATTGAATGTGTCAGTAACATGATGAGGCCTCGGACTATTGTAGATTATGACCGGGTGCCGTGGATCATGGATACAGGAACGGTGAGGATTACGTTTGACTGCGACGTGCGGGCAGCTGTGGGAGGGTATGATATATTCGATCCGACACTTGCTACACTGCCGGTTCTGGAGCCTGGAAAGCTTGTAATGGAAGTGAAATTTACAGAGCTGCTTCCGCAAATTATACGAGATCTTCTGCCACCGCAGTCAGCAGAGTTTACAGCAGTATCAAAATACGTATTGTGTTATGAAAAGACCCGGTATCTGAATGGATTTGAATATTGGGCAGAAAATTAAAATACAGGAGAAAAACGAATGAGTGTACAGGATGTAATAAAAAAATCAGTACTGGAATCCGGTGTATTCGATAAATTCGATGTTCCGGGAATGCTTACGGCACTTGCCATAGCGCTGCTCCTTGGCGGAGTAATCTACCTAGTCTATCGAAAATTTTACGTAGGAGTGATTTTTTCCAGAAGCTTTGCAATCACACTTGTAGGAATGACGGTTCTTACATGTATGGTCACACTGGCAATCAGTACGAATATTGTGATTGCAAAGCTTCTGGA
>ERZ857965.1253-NODE-1253-length-27108-cov-7.239419_pt1 | contig 27108 bp, 21 predicted proteins | sample MGYA00519758_ERZ857965 | MGnify/ENA primary metagenome ERZ857965 (study PRJEB31778, sample SAMEA3449381) | human gut metagenome | biome: human gut; feature: human-associated habitat; material: faeces | place: United Kingdom | collected 2010/2012 ... | reverse complement strand
GTCGGAAAACGAAAGTAGGAAGAAAACTACTTCGTTTTCCTCCTACTCGATTATACATGATTGTTGGAGTGACTTTCGGGCAGAGTGGGCGGAGCCGGCATTGGCTCCCGAAAAGGGAGGGGACCCACGGTAGTGGGGAGGACCGGCGCAGTCCAGCTCTGCCCGAGAGGCATCCGCCTAAGAATGTCATTTAACCGGCTCCGCCCACTCTGCCCGCCGGGCTTGTACCTGGCGATTTACTTTATCGGCTCGAAGAAACTGAAGTGGACGCGGCCGTAAACCTTCTCCTTTACGAAAGCGGGGGGCTCCTTGAACGAGTGCTCGTCCCCGTGCTCCAGAATCAGATACCTCTCAGGATATACCAATCCGGCATCCAGCACCTTGTCGGGAATCGTCTCCAGCCCTTCCAGCGCATAAGGCGGGTCGGCGAACACGATATCGAACTTCTCCCTGCAGATGGGAATGAAATCGAACACATTGTGATGGACGGCAGTCAGATTCTTCAGGCCCAGCTTTCTGGCCTGCTCCTTGACAAAAGAGGAATACTGCATATTCATCTCCACTGACCACACATGGCCAGCACCACGTGACGCGAACTCATAGGAAATCGAGCCCGTGCCGCTGAACAGGTCCAGCACACTCAGCCCCTCGAACTCGAACTCATTGTCGAGAATATTGAAAAGCGCCTCCTTGGCGAAATCAGTCGTCGGCCTTGCCTTGAAATCAGGAGGAGTGACGATGTTTCTGCCCTTCAGCGCACCACCTATAATTCTCATATCTGTTCCACTGATTTGAAATATCGGTACAATGACATTTCCTCCTCGTCAGAAACCGGAGTCCTGAAGCAGATGGTCGATATCTCAGGATTCAACTGAAGTTTTTTCAATGTGTTGAAAATGAAGTACTCGGCCGTCGTGAAATCCACTGCCCTGAAGGTATTTGCGATTTGCAGGGACTTTCCCTGTGCCACAGCCAGGTGCAGATATCCGTCAGCGTAAGATGCCACGATCTTGTTGTAGTCACTGCACTTGTCCAGCGCCTCCAGAATGTAGTACATCTCAGGCAGAATCCTTGCCTGATACCCGTCTGTAGTAAATACCGTCTGGGAAATCATCCTTGACAATGTTTCTCCCACATTGTTCGAGAATACCAGTACCGAAGCCCTCTCCGGCATCCTGACAAACTCGACGGCATCATTTTCCCCCAGTCTGACCACGTCGCCAAGCATCTGCCTGAGCTCCATCGGATTGAAGAACTGCTCCGGAATCAATGCCACTTTCGGTGTCAGAAGCGAAATCTTCACCGCGTCATATCTCTTCTGGAACTCGGGAGTCGTGAAGATCCTGTCAGGCGTAAGCCAGCCCGACGAGCGTTCACCCTCATTGTCCTGTATCTTAAAAGAATATCCACTCAAGGCTACTTGAATGGATATTCTGCTTTCTATATTATTCGTCTGGCTCATATTCTTATATGAAGTGAGTGAGTCCCGACGGACTACTCCCAGTTGCCGGCGTTGTTGTTAGGTGCTGAAACGCTACCTACCTGAAGTCCCTCGTAACGGTTCATAGCCTTGCGGTCTGCATCGAGATTGATTCTGAGCTGGTTGTCAAGACCTTTGAGAAGAGACTTGTAAGGCATTCTCGCCTCGAAGAGAGGAACCTTCACACCTGATACTTCCTTGATGACGGACTCCATCTGGATGGTGTCGCCCTGTGAGAAAGGAATGTATTTGAGAGAATCAATGTTGAAATCGTTTCTTGTGTTGAAAAGTGTATCCTTCACATCCACTTTGCTTGAGATGGAGAATACGAGGTGCTCACCTTTCTTGTAGAGCTCATACATCTGTTCAGGGGTGATGCCTCTACGTGACTTCTTGAGTTTCTCAGTAGTTGCAACTGCAAGAGAGTCGTCATTTGAACCGATCTGCATGATCACTTCCATCTTACCGTTCTTGTAAAAATCCACGAGGGAGTCAGCAGATGCGGTAAAGTGGCCTGAAACAGACTTGAATGCCTCCTGAAGAGTGCGGACATCCTTCATTCTCTGGATACCGACAGTCTCACGGTAAGCCTTCTGCTTGTTGAAATTGATAGGCTCCATAATACTCTTGATGCATGCATACACGAGTCCGGCAATAACAAAGAGCAGCAGTACGCTGACGATCTTTTTAACTATTCCTTTCATTTTATGTTTTGAGTTTTATAATATCAATTATAAACGTGGCTGGAACTTCAGCGGCGATTTTCACTGCCGCCCGCAAATTCTCATACTCGACAAAGTTATGAAATTGATTTATGAAATGCAATATAATTTGTAAATTTGCATCCGGAACAATCAGGTATAAGAAAGCGGCAGATGAACGGAAATACAGTAAATATCGACACGAAGGCAGTGGAAAGACTCGAAACATTGGTCCGGGACGCCGGGAAAGTGTCCATCGTGGCTCATATCCGTCCTGACGGAGATGCGGTCGGCAGCACATTGGCGATGCTGCACTATCTCCTGTCCAGAGGCAAGGACGCCGTGGTCATCTACTCCGACCCGCTTCCTGAGACATTGACCTTCATGCTCAGCGACACACCGGAGGAAAACGTGCTTCAGTGGCCCTCGGACAGTGATTCCGCACGTGAACGCATAGCTGAAACCGACCTGATTTTCTGTCTGGACTGCAACTCGTTCACACGCACGGGCGACCTGGAACCGATGCTTCGTGCAGCCAGGTGCAGGAAGGTCCTCATTGACCATCATCTCGCCCCGGAAGCCGAATCCTTCGATGTCGTATTCTCCGAAACGGCGGTCTCTTCAGCCTGCGAACTTCTGTTCAATGTCCTCATGTCAATGCCTGACATCCACGCGGACGCGTCTCTTGTTCCGGCAGTTTCGGCCACATCACTCATGACCGGAATGACCACAGACACTAACAACTTCGCGAACTCCGTGTATCCCTCTACATTGACCATGGCATCAGCCCTCCTGGGCGTAGGTGTGGACAGGGACGCGATACTCTCGAACCTGTACCAGAGCGGAACCGAAAAACGCGTGCGGCTGTGGGGCTATATGTTGTATCAGAATATGAAACTTACCGATGACGACGTGGCGTATATGATTCTGACAGAAGAGATTGCATCGGAATTCAATATCTCGGAAGGCGAAACGGAAGGCTTGGTGAACGAACCGCTCCGCATCGCATCCGTGAAGATGAGCATTTTCCTCAAACAGGATGAGGCTGGCTTCTTCCGCGTCTCCATCAGGTCCAAGAAAGGCGTTTCGGCAGTCGGATGCTCGAAGGCCTATTTCCACGGCGGTGGCCACGAGAACGCTTCCGGCGGACGGCTTTTCTTTAAGGCCAATGACGGGAATCCCGCTGACATATCATCACCGTCGCAGGCTGAGAAATACCTGCTGAAGGTGACGTCAGAGTACTTTAAATCAGGAGATTATGAAAGCAGATAAATTATTGGTCGCGCTCATTGCACTCGTCATGGTCTTCGCTTGCTCCAAGGAGGAAGTGAAACTGAGGTATTCCAGACAGGAGCAGAACATAGAGTCTTTTGTGAACTCCACATTGAAGTCAGTGGACACTGCGTATGTAGTATATAATAAAGGTGTAACCAGGCTTGTGGTAGTTCCCGGCGACGGCGACAGCCTTTCTGTCAATGGGACAGTCTCATTCCATTATGCGGGATATGTGCTTTCCGGCACTTCCGTCAATGCTTCCGACATGTTCGCCACCAACAGTGAAGAAGTGGCCAAAGGCTCCGGCTGGACACTCTCCGACGACTCTGTCTTCGAGGTCAAGACAGTGAAACTCAGCGAGTCAGGCTTCGTGAAAGGACTGAAATATGGCTTGGAGGGCGTAAAGGCCGGCCAGGAGTGTTATATACTTTTTTCAGGAAAATATGGTTTCGGCAAACGCGAGTTAGGCACGATTCCTGCAAACTCCGCCTTGGTCTATCGCATCTGGGTAGAGTCAGTATCGAACAACTAAATTGATAATATATTGAAAATGAATAATATAAGAATTGTAGAACTCATTGCGGCAAGCGCATTCGCCGCGGCTTTCGTTTTCACTGGTTGTGCAAAATCGGAGAAGACTCTGCCTTTCGAAGATGAAGAACGCTATGTGGAGGCCTGGGTCAGCCAGAAACATCCCGAAGCGACCAAGACGGAACTTGGAATATATATATTGGACGACAAAGCTGGTGACGGCGAAGTCTTCAACTCGCAGAAATACGTGATGGTACATTGCACCGTAAGGGACATGGACGGCAACATCACTACCACCAACAGCAAGAAACTCGCCCAGCAGCTCGGCAAATACGAGAAGTCCCATTATTACGGCACATCGTCCTGGCCTACATACAGCAACAGCCTTCCGGTCGGCGTGGAGGACATGCTGAAAGGAATGAGGGTAGGAGGCACAAGACGCGCGCTCATCCCGTCCTGGCTCATGACCACGACAAGATACAAGACTCCGGCCGACTATCTCAAGCATTCGAACGACAATTCCACTGCTGTATATGAACTCACTCTTGCAGGCATCACTGAGGACATATTGAAATCCCAGATCGACAGCATGCAGATCTATGGCGCGAAGTATCTGGGCGGAGTCGATTCATTGTCCTGGGGATTCTACTACAAGCAGACGAAAGCACCGGATGATACTGTTTCATTCCCTTCTGACACAAGTATTTACATAAACTATACAGGAAGACTGTTGAACAGGCAGGTGTTCGACACGACCATCAAGGACACCGCCAAGTTCTATAATATCTACAGCTCATCGAGTACATATGCTCCGGTGAAAATCTCCTGGGGAGAGAACTTCACGGATATAAAGTTGTATTCAAGCAGCTCATCGGACGGCTCCTCCGTCATCAACGGATTCTCCAAGACCCTGTGGCAGATGCGCAAGCACGAAAAAGGCGTGGGCATGTTCTTCTCCGCATACGGCTATGACTACAGCGGAAGCGGAAACACCATCCCGGCATATGCGCCGCTCGTATTTGAAATCGAAATCGTCGATAAACCGAAAGAATAGCAGGAGGAATTGAATGGCTGTTTCAGGAACTGTTCCTACAGAACTTGGAGATAAGAGAATACGCGATTTGCTTATGCAGTATGCAGTCCCGGCTATTATAGCCATGACTGCATCTTCTCTGTATAATATGGTGGACAGCATATACATCGGCCACATAAAGGATGTCGGCTCGTATGCCATCTCAGGCCTTGCAGTCACATTCCCGTTCATGAACCTTTCCACGGCACTCGGAACGCTCGTGGGCGTCGGCGCATCGACGATATTGTCAATGTTGCTCGGCCAGCGCAACTACGAGGCTTCCCGCAAGGTTCTGGTCAATGAAATTGTTCTCAATGTGCTGATCGGTCTGTCATTCACATTGGTATCCCTGGCATTTCTGGACCCTATTCTCGGATTCTTCGGCGCCAGCGAGAACACATTGCCTTTCGCACGGGACTATATGGTGATCATCCTCATAGGCAATGTGGTCACACATCTGTATTTCGGATTGAACAATATGATACGCGCTTCGGGCAATCCGAAGTTGGCGATGGGGCTTACCATTTTCACGGTCGTATCCAACACGATCCTGGACCCGATATTCATATTCGTCCTGGATATGGGCATAAAGGGCGCCGCCTTGGCTACCGTGCTCTGCCAGCTCTTGGCAATGTTGTACACATTCAAGTACTTCCTAGACGAGAACAACTATCTCCACATCCCTAAGCGGCTGAGAGACTACAAGCTGGACCTGAGAATCGCCAAAGATTCATTGACCATAGGCATGGGACCGTTCCTGATGAACTCGGCGGCCTGCATCGTCACCCTCTTCATCAATCAGCAGCTGCTCAAATACGGAGGCGACCTTGCCATCGGTGCGTACGGAATCGTGAACCGTATCTCGTTCCTGTTCATTATGGTCAATATGGGTTTCAACCAAGGAATGCAGCCTATCGCAGGCTATAATTTCGGCGCGAGAAAGTACAGCAGAGTGAGACGGGTGTTCAAACTTACCGTGATCTGTACCACGTCAGTGACATGCTTCGGCTTTTTAGTTTCGGAACTGTGCCCGGATATCGCGATATCACTGTTCACCAGTGATCCGGAACTCAAATCATTGGCCAACAAGGGATTGAGGATGATAAACCTCGCCTTTCCTCTCGTAGGATTCCAGATGGCGACCACCAATTTCTTCCAGAGTCTGGGCATGGTGCACAAGTCCATTTTCCTGTCATTGTGCCGGCAGCTCCTTTTCCTCGTGCCGCTGATTTATTTCCTGCCGGTGTTCTTCGGGCATAAAGGAGTCTGGATGAGTTTTCCGATTGCAGACACGTTGTCCATCATAATGGCTGCCATATTGCTGGCAGCGCTTTTCCGCAAATTCCGTAAACTCAATGACGGTGACGACCCGGATATTTTAGGAAGTAAAATGAAATTTAAGGAGGCTTGATTATGGAAGACAAGAAATTGATAATCAATGTCGGACGCCAGTTCGGAAGTGGCGGAAAACTGGTAGCCTTGGCTTTGGGCAAGAAACTCGGTATCCCTGTCTATGACCAGGAACTCATTTCCAAGGCAGCGGAGCAGAGCGGCTTCAGCAAAGAACTGTTTGCCAAGAGTGACGAGAAGAGAAATCTCCTCGCATTGTCCAGTTTCATCGTGGATGTCGGACGCTTCGGTTCGGCAGACAACTACGTGAGTGACAACCAGTTGTTCGTCATCCAGAGCAATGTCATACGCTCCATCGCGGACAAGGGCTCTGCCATTTTCATCGGCCGTTGCGCGGATTACATCCTCCGTGACCGTCCATGTCTTGACGTCTTCATATCCGCTTCTGACGAAGTCCGCATCAAGCGAGTTGCAGAGCGTATGGGCATTACCCCTGAGCAGGCGGAGTCACTGATGCAGAAGAAGGACAGGACCCGGGAGACCTATTACAATTACTTCACTTTCGGCAACTGGGGCGTCGCTTCCAATTATGACCTCTGCGTAGATTCGTCGGTTCTCGGGATTGACGGCACTGCCGATATGATTATTGACTTTTGCCATAGGGCGAAACTTATAGATGATTTGCCGGGAGGCGTACAGGGAGAAACTGAATAATGACGGGAAGGAAACTCAGAATAGCGGCAGGATTGGCGTTGGTGACATTGACCGTAGGACTTTGTGTATCATTGTCTTCCACGGGGAAGGCGAGTGATTTGCCGGAGCCTGAGCCAGTCTGTCTGAATGAGACCCTGTCAAATGAATTGTCGGACACATCCTCCCTCTCCGGTCTGGATGCGCGTATCGCTTCCTATATGCGTCAATGGTGTCTGCGTGGCACCTCACTCGCGATTATGCGTGGCGATTCGCTCCTGTATGCGAAAGGCTACGGCTGGGCAGATGAAGAGGCAGGTGTAAAGATGACCCCGACCAATATCATGCGAGTGGCTTCCGTGTCCAAACTGCTGACTGCCACCGGGATAATGATGCTGCAGGAAAGAGGCAAACTCACATTGGCCGATACCGTCTTCGGCCCGCGCGGCATTCTGAACGACTCTTTATATACCTCTATCATAAAGGACAAGAACTACTACAAGATCACCGTTGAGGACCTGCTGCGTCATAAGGGTGGTTTCACGTCTTACGGAGGTGACCCGATGTTCTCCACGAGGACTATTATGATGCAGAACCATCTGGATACCCCGCCTGACCATGAGACATTGATGAAAACGCAGCTGAAGCGTCGTCTCCGTTTCGCGCCGGGCACTTCCCAGTATTATTCCAACTTCGGCTATCTTCTTTTAAGTATGATCGTCGAGAAAGTCTCAGGCATTGACTATGAGACCTTTATGAAGGACAGTGTGCTTAGTAAGGCAGGCTGCTACGATATGCATATCGGCGGCAACTATTACGAGGACAGGCTCCCGAATGAAGTCCGTTACTACAATGGCGCGGACACCTGTCTGGTGGAGGAATACAACAACAGCGGCAATATGGTGGAGCGTTGCTATGGCGGCAGTGATGTCAGAGCACTTTCCGGAGCAGGCGGCTGGGTGACTTCCGTACCTGAACTCGCACGTTTCGTGGCGTCCATTGACGGAAGACCTGAAATTCCGGACATCATCTCCGCGCAGAGTGTGGCCGATATGACCCAGTGGTTCGATGAACAGACTTATTCGCTCGGCTGGAATGATACCAAGCCGACAGGGGAGTGGACCAGGACTGGAACACTGTCCGGAACAAGCGCATTGATAAAGTATTATCCGGACGGCGAATGCTGGATAATGGTCACCAACACAAGCACTTGGAAAGGTCCGGGCTTCACCCGTCAGACCGCCGCCCTCTTCCGCGACCTGCGCTCCCGTTATTCTTCCGCCCTTCCGGCGCGGAATCTTTTCCTCGCCAGATAGACGGTCAATGTCTGGGCTCAATTTACTCTTAATTTGGTTCATTTGGGTTCATTTCTGATCGATTTTAGTCGATTTTAATGTCAAAAGGTCGAATTTTTGGTGTTTTTGGATAAATTTTCGATTAAATCGTTCCAATGTATTTTATTTTTTGATAAATTTGCGCCGATAATAAAAAATGAGTTTCCGAGTCTGACCATTATGACCTCATATTCGGGGAACACTATTACCATTATTATGAAACGACTAATAACCATTGTTTTGGCTTTGCTCTGTGTCAACGTTAGCGCACAGCAGATGTCAGACACTCTGAGAATTTATTTCCGCCAGGGTTATTCTTCGTTCGACCCTTCCTACAAGCATAATCAAGAAAGAGCCAAGGCATTCATTGACCGTGTAAACGACTTCAAGTCACAGTCTTCCGCCTTCGACATCCTCACTGTAAACTACCACGCGGGAGCTTCTCCTGAAGGAACATTGGCCATAAACGAAAAGTTGGCTGCCAAAAGAAGTTCTACGCTCACCGCGTATCTCAAACGCTACATTGACTTTCCGGAGTCCATCATTCATGTACAGACCGTCAGCGAAGACTGGGCGGGACTTGCTCGGCTCGTGGCAGAGTCAGACATGAAAGAAAAGAATGAGGTGTTGGACCTTATCGCCAATGTGGACAATGACAAGGTGCTGAAGACTGAACTGCAGCGACTTGCAAGCGGAAGGCCATGGAGGTATATGAACGAGCATCTGTTCCCGGAGCTCAGGGCGTTCACGGTAATCGTGGAGGTCGGCGTCGATAATCCCAAGCTGGATCAGCCTGAAATCGCGGACTCGGACGTGCAGTCGGCAAATGAATTCCCGCCTTTGGACGACACCTGGCCGTGCCGATGCTGCGGCTGCCCGAGACGATACCTCTGCAGGAGAAGACACGAAAACTATACATTAAGACCAATGCCATCGGATGGGCGATGTTCATATCCAATGTCGCAGTCGAAATCGACATTACGCCTCATCTTTCTTTTCAGCTCCCTATCTACTACTCTGCTGTGGACTACTTCAGCCGCGAACTGAAATTCAGGACATTTGCCGTACAGCCTGAACTGCGCTGGTGGTTCAGCAAGCCTGACGGCCTCTTCGTGGGAGCGCACTTCGGAACAGCATACTTCAACTACGCCACCAAAGGTGACTGGCGTATCCAGACATATGACGGAGACAGACCTCTGTGGGGCGGCGGCCTTGCAGCAGGATACAGGATGCCTCTGTCCAAGCGCCATCCGAGATGGAATGTGGAATTCTCCATCGGCGCCGGAGTCTATGATGTCTATTACGACAAATTCTACAACGAGAAAAATGGTCCTAAAGCCACTAACGGTCACACTACATTCGTAGGAATCGACCACGCGGCAGTATCATTTTCATACAGTTTCGATCTTAAGAAAAGGAGGGCGGAACGATGAAAGACAGGACTGTTAAAATATTGGCCGCAATTCTGGCGGTGATGCTTTCAGCTGCATCCTGCGCGGTCCACGAATGGCCGGAAGAGCTTCCTGCCAATGCCACGCTCAAACTTGATTTCAATACTGCATTGCCTCAGTTCCTTGTCATGGACCTGAATCAGGGAACCAGAGTCTCCAAGGACGGCAAGGACTATGAAATCCGCTATGTCATAGAGGCTTACAGAAAACTGAGCAACGGCGGTTATGACGATGTCCCGTACAAGCGCTTCACTTTCACCAAGGAGGATGTCTCCGACCTGAACCATGAAGTCACCATCAACATTGACGAAGGTACTTATATGTTCTACGTCTGGACCGATTTCGTCGAGAAGGGGACTGCAGCTGATTATTTCTACGACACGAGGAGTTTCCGCGAGATTACCATGAGGGGCGAGCACGAGTGAAACAATGACTTCCGCGATGCTTTCGTCGGGCACAATGAATTGACTGTCACGCGTTACGGCTCGATGCTTCCTCCGGTCAGCGGCACAATAAATATGGAACGTCCGCTCGCCAAGTTCGAATTCATAACGACTGACCTCCAGGAGTTCATAACCAAGGTCATCACCGAGATGAACAAGAAGAAGGAAAACGAGGACAAGGTGTCCGGCGACCTCACAAAGAGTGCGGAGGATGCCGATGATGATACCAAGGCTCCTGACGACACCAAGGGCGACGGGGACAGCAAGTCGCCGATCGTCGATCTGAAGAAGTACAATGTTGTCTTCTACTACACCGGCTACATGCCGTCCAAGTTCAATATGTGGGACGACAAGCCGAACGACTCGAGTCTCGGCGTCCAGTTCCGTTCGGACATAACATTGATAGATGATCACAATGCCCGGCTCGGCTTCGATTACGTCCTCGTGAACGGCAAGGAGTCCAGCGTCATGGTAGCGGTAGGCCTGTTCGACGAAGAAGGCACCCGCCTGTCAATGACCAATCCGATCGAGGTCCCTATCAAGCGAAGCATGCTGACCACCGTCAAGGGCAGCTTCCTCATGCAGGATACCGGCGGCGGCGTCGCCATCGACCCTGACTTCGAAGGTGAGTTCAATATTATAATCAAGTGATAGATAATATCTTAAACGAAACATATAAATTAAATAATCAATAAAACTATGAACAAGAATTTATTCAAAACTTTCGCTATCGCAGCAGTGGCTGTGCTGGCAGGTGCCTGCGCGAAAGAGCAGGTTGGTTCCGCAGACGGAGAAACTGTCGAAATGACATTCAATGTGGATGTGCCGGAGACGACAATTACTACAAAAGGTCTTTCTGATGCCGCTCAGGTAAATGAGCTTGTTTTTCAGGTGTTTTTAACTGGAACCAAAGATGAGAAAAAACATTTTATAAATACTCCAGTCCCAGAACTGACTCAGGTCGTTCCTGTTGTTGATAAAAAGGCTACAGTTAAAGTTAACTTAGTTAAAGGTCAGAGATACTCTTATGCGTTCTGGGCACAGTCAAAGGGTACAGGATACTATGATACGTCTGATTTGAGGGCCGTGAAAATGAATACGGACAAAGTTAAAGCGAATGATCCTGAAATGGATGCGTTTTATTGGTTTAGGGAAGGTGAGACTGCAAGCAAATCTTATTCAGGTCATATAAAGTTGTATCGTGCTTTGGCACAAATTAATTTTGGTGCGAAAGCATTGGACCGTTCAGATGCTCTTCAGGCTACAGCGTCCTCTGTAACATTATCAAAAGTACCAGATATTTTCCATCCTTTTTGGAAAACTTCTGAAACTTCCAAAGGAAAAGGAGAAATTACATATGCTAGCAATGCAGTGGTTTCGGATGAGAAGTTGGTTATTGGTGATGAACCCGACAAAACCGAGTATGACTATTTGGCAACAGCGTATGTTTTTGCGAACAAGGAAAATGATAATATTCTTATAGATGCCACTGCGACAATTACTTTGAGCAATGGAAGAACAACCAAAATTGCTGTGCCAAATGCTCCAATACAAGTGAATTATCGAACAAATATTTTAGGTGATTTACTTAATGTCGAAGGCGTGTGGAATATAACTATTGATGAAAAGTTTGAAAAAAACGGTGATAGGATTTATGATTCAGTTAGTTCGGCTCTACAGGAAGGTGCTGCTGTAACTCTTACGGAAGACTATTTTGCTTCTAAGTCGTCAGGAGTTGCCATAAAAATGAAGGCGGTTAGCAGTCTTGATTTGAATGGTTACACATTCAAGAATGAAAAAGGTACCGCTTTAGACGTCAGAGGAAGTCTTACAATCAATGGCAGCGGCAAGGTATTATGCGAAGGTCCTGTTGGAGAAGCACATGCTGCAGTATTCGTTCAGGATGGTGGCAAGGTTGTAATTAATGATGGTTACTATTATAGTAAGAATGGAAACTCATGTATTTATGTGCAGGCTGGAGATAAGACCGGTCATACGATTACAATTGGTGGAGAAGTAAAACCTCTCTATTATGGTGGAGGTATTGTTGAAATTAATGGAGGTGTATTTGAAGCTGATGCGAATAAGTTTGTCTTGAACCAGAATGATTATATTGAAAACGAGAGCTGCTTTAGCGTGAAAGGTGGAATTTTTGTCGGATTCAATCCTGCAGAGGTAAATGAATGTCATGGTAAAGTTACGTCATTTGTAGCAGACGGCTATAAAGCAGTAGAGACGACTTACAATGGCAAAAAGGCTTGGAAAGTCGTTGACGCATCGGTATCAGTCTCTGGTCAATCTGAACTTGAAACAACGTTGAATACTGTAGCCAAAGGCGAATCCGTTTATATGAAGCTTGCCGATGGTGAGTATTCGCTATATGGTAAAACTGTAGCTGCCGATAAGAACTTGTCTATTGCGTTTATAGGTAATGGTGCCGATAAGACTTCATTTAAAGTTGGTAAAGAGACTGTAGCAAATGATTATGGTACAGACTATTCTTTGAAAGGAGCGTCTGTTACTTTTAAAAAAATGAAGATAGTATCTACAAATGGTGATTACAAAGGCTTTGCTCATGCAAAGGAGCTTTATTTTGAGGACTGTACTCTTGTCGGACAATTTGCGTATATGGGGCTGAAGGCATCGTTCAAAAACTGCCAGTTCATACAGGAGTCTGCCAATGCTTATAATCTTCAGACATATACTGCAGATGAGTATGTTTTTGATAATTGTACATTCAAGGCTTCAGGCAAGTTCTTATATACATATAGAGAAAAAACCACGTCTTCATATAAAGTGACTTTCAATAATTGCCATTTTATAGCTCTTGCAGGAGAGACAACTAAGTCTGCTGTTAGTTTAAAAACTGATGCTTATCCCTCTGCCGGTGGTGCAAAATACTACGTTTATTTCAATAAGACAGATGCAACGGATAATGTGCTCGTAGGTGAATTGACTGGGTCTAGGTTATATAGCAGTGACTTGGGATATAATGCGGAGACGAAAACGAATACGAGAGAAACCCAAGCTGTAGTTTTCGTTGACACTAAGAAAGTCTGGGAAAATGGTGCTAAAGTAGAATAACATAACTAAAATTAACCATTATGAAATCATTTAAATACTTGGCAGCGGCTGCATTGACATTGCTCGCAGTCGGCTGTAATAAGGAACAGGTGACAGAAGTTTCTGACGGACAGATGGTTGACGTTACGTTTACGGCTGCATTGCCGGGTGAAATGGCAACCAAGGCGATTGGCGACGGTCAGACCGCCAAGACTCTCTATGTGTCAGTTTACGAGAACGATGCTGAGAAAACCAAGCTCGGCCTCGACAAGACTGCCGCATTCACTGACCTGAAAACTCAGGTGAAGTTCAGCCTCGTAAAGGGCAAGACCTACAATTTCGTGTTCTGGGCACAGGCAGAAGGCGCACCTTATGATGTCACCGACCTGAAGAACATCAAGGTGAAGGACTACACTACTGATGCCAATGACGAGAAGCGTGACGCATTCTATACTACACGTAAAGAATTGAAAGTCAATGGTGCATTGACAGAAACCATCAAACTTTATCGTCCTTTCGCGCAGGTGAACTTCGCGACCGCAGACTATGCTGACGCAATGAAGGCAGGCTTCAACCCGGCAGTCAGCTCATTCACGGCATCTGAGGCGGCAACGACATTTGACACCTTCGCTGAAGAAGGAAAAGATAAAGTCGAAGTTGCATTGACAGAAACCGAGATTCCGGCTGACGTCCTCAAGACACTCGACGGCGAGACCTACACAAGACTCGCGATGAACTACCTCATCCCGGTCGGCAAACAGGGCGAGTCCCACAACATTGACGTTGCTGCGACTTTCAAGGCGAACAACGGCGAAACTGTGACTGTGTCCGCGCCGAACGCTCCGGTCCAGAACAACTACCGCACCAACATCCTCGGCAATCTCCTCACCTCACAGGTGATCTTCAATGTCGAGATTGTCCCTATTTTCAATGAGCCGGACAATGACATCGATATTGTCAATGTCAAGGACGAGGCTTCTCTCCGTGCGCTCTTCGCGACAGGCGGTGAGGCGAAACTGGCCGCTGACCTTGTTCTCGACGAATCCATGGTAGTAAAGGCTGGAAAGGAAGTTGTTCTTGACCTTAACGGAAAGACCGTCAGCAATACTGCTGATCTGTGGAATGAATCTATAGCTAGTTGGTCTCTTCTTTCTGTGAGAGGTGGTAGTCTTACGATTAAAGGCGCAGGAACACTTCAGGCTAAGGAAAACGACTGCTTTGCTGTCGATGTTCAGGATGGTGGAACAGTTGTCATTGAAGACGGAACATATGTCGGCAATGTTCATGCTGTATATGTTTATGAAGGTACGGCGGAGATTAAGAGTGGTAAATACAGCATTCAGCAGTTGTCTTCAAATCCTGATCCTTATGGTTATGTCTTGAATTGCTACGATAAGAATCGTAAGAACGGTATTGCTAAGATTATCGTCACAGGCGGCGAATTCGTGAAATTCAATCCTGGAGATTGCGCAGCTGAAGGTGCTCATACTAGTTTCCTTGCTGACGGTTACAAGTCCACTCAGATTGGTGATTCTTACTTCGTGACCAAAGCTGGCGTTACCCCTGTTGCGAATCAGGAAGGTTTTGAAGATGTAATTAGCAATGGCTCTGTAGGTACTCCTATTGAGATACAAGTTGCTCCTAATTCAACTATAGTATTGAAAACTGGATTGGCTCATGAGGGAGTTAAGGCTAGAAATATTACAATAGTGGGCAACGGCTCTCAGACTGTGGATGTTATTTCTGGTTCAAAGAATGCCGAAGGCGGAATGCTCAGCTATCAGCGCGGTTCATCTTTTACTTTCAAAAACCTTAAGATTAAGGCAGGCGAAGGAAATTTTGATGGTGTCGTGTGTGATGAACTGGTTTTCGAGAATTGTACTATAACCGGTAAACTTACACTATTTGGTAAAGCTTCTTTTAAAGACTGCGTCTTTGAGAACACGATGGCGAATCAGTATTCTATTTGGACATGGGGCGGCACAGATGTTACGTTTGACAAATGTGCATTCAATACTAATGGCAAGGCTATACTTCTTTATGGCGGGGCAGATGGTAAGAATCCGACAAATCTTGTTGTGAAGAATTGCACATTGAATGATAGAAAGAATGGTGCCGCTGGCAAAGCGGCCATTGAAATCGGCAATGATTATAATGCAACCTATTCTCTTACAATTGCTAACTGCACGGTCAATGGTTTTGCTGAAGGTAAGAACACCGGTTCCAAACTTTGGGCAAACAAGAACAATATGGATGCAAAGCACCTTTCTGTAACTATTGATGGTACTAAAGTTCAGTAATTTATACTGAAATCTGTTGAGAACAATATATAATGATAACTGATATGAAAACATTTAAGTATTTGGCAGCTGCTGCATTGACATTTCTTGCAGTTGGCTGTAATAAGGAACAGGTAACGGAAGTTCCTGACGGACAGATGGTTGACGTGACGTTCACGGCTGCATTGCCGGGCGAAATGGCGACCAAGGCTCTTGGTGATGGTCAGACGGCCAAGAACCTCTATGTGTCAGTTTACGAGAACGACGCAGAGAAAACCAAGCTCGACCTCGACAAGACTGCCACATTCACTGACCTGAAAACTCAGGTGAAATTCAGCCTCGTAAAGGGCAAGACGTACAATTTCGTGTTCTGGGCACAGGCAGCCGAAGGTGCGCCTTACGACGTCACCGACTTGAAGAACATCAAGATTTCTTACGAAGGAGCTGAAGCCAACGACGAGAACCGCGACGCATTCTACGCTACCCGTAAAGAGCTGAAAGTCAATGGTGCATTGACAGAAACCATCAAGCTTTACCGTCCTTTCGCACAGGTGAACTTCGGTACTGCTGATCTCCGTGAGGCTGCTTACGCCGGCTTTGTTCCTGTAAAGAGCGCCTTTACAGCTACCGACGTTGCCAATGTATTTGATACTTTCAATGCTGAAGGTAAAGTCGAAGGCCTGGCTACTGATAAAGTCACATTTGCCAAAGCTGAGATTCCTGTTGAGCCGCTTGTTATCAAAGATGGAACCAAATATGCTTGGATGACAATGAATTACATCATCCCTGTAGGTAAGCAAGGCGAAAAACACATTTCCAATGTTACCGCTGAGTTTATTCCTGCAACGGGTGACGCTATCACAGCTTCATCACCTCAGACTCCGGTCCAGAACAACTACCGCACCAACATTCTCGGTAATCTCCTCACTTCACAGGTAATCTTCAATGTTGAGATCGTCCCTATCTTCAATGAGCCGGACAATGACATTGACCTTGTCAATATCAAGAATGTGGAGTCGTTGAAAGCATTGGTTGCAACCGGTGGTTCTGCGAAACTCGTTGATGACATTGAAATAGATTATCCTCTGGTTCTTAGCGGCGATACGGATGTTGTCATTGACCTTAACGGACATAGCATTGTCAATAAGACACAGGTTAATGGAAATTTTACCGTCGTTTTCAATGTGACCGGAAATTCTCATCTTACAATCAATGGTGAGGGTGAGGTCAAGGCTCTTGAGGAGACTTCGGATGTTGATGGTTTTCGCATGGCAATATGGGCTTATGACGATGCAGTAGTTGATATCAATGGCGGTTACTTCTACAACAAGCAGCTTAACCCGGAAACTTCGAACCTTATCTATGTAATGGATAGAGCTGTTGTCAATGTTGCCGGTGGAAAGTTTGAAACTGCGATGCTTAATGCTCAGGGTACCAGCTTCTTGCTTAATATGCAGGATGCAAGTCGTGCAACAGCTAAGATTAACATAACAGGTGGTCAGTTTGTAGCTTTCGATCCTGCCGATTGTATATCCGAAGGTCCTCACACGAACTTCGTAGCTGACGGGTATATGTCAGTCAAGACTGAAGACAATGTCTGGACAGTTGTCCGCGGCACAAAGCCTGTCGTTATGACGACAGCAGAACTCCGCGCAACCCTTACCGCATTTACAAGTGCAGGCTCTGGTGACAATGTCATTGAAATTGGAAAAGACATTGTCCTGAAAGAGGGTGAAACCTGGACGCCTGCTAAAGTAGATGGTTATCATGGTGCCGGTGTCGTGACTGTTCTCGGCAATGGTCATACCATTTCTGGCTTGAATGCTCCTTTGTTTGCTGGCGGATTCGCAGGTGATTCAGGAATCATTGTCAAGGACCTTACATTGGATGGTGTTAAGATTAACGATGCTACCAGCGATCAGGGTATTGGCGCATTTGTCTGCAATGTAGATAGCATGCCTAAGATTGAACTTGATAATTGTCATCTTACGAATTCTGAAATAATTTCTACTGGCGGCGCACGTGTCGGTGGTCTAATCGGTTGGACCTCAGGTTATAATAAACCTAATGATGGACCGGTTGACACATATATCAATATTACCAAATGTTCAGTAGAGGGCTGTACAATTTCAGCTAAAGGTTCTGTAGGTGGTATTATCGGCCATGCCGGCTGTAACCCTGCAACCTACCACACCATCTCTGACTGTTCAGTAAAGAATTGCGTTCTCACATCCACTGACGATGGTGGTTGGCGAGTAGGTGTAGTAGTCGGTACTGCAAATGTTGGCAAGTTGTCTATCAATAACATCACCGAATCAGGAAACACCATAACCCAGACCGGCAAGACCGCTCCTGAACACAGCAATCTCTACGGCAGATTCGTTCCTGATACTACCGGTGAACTCGTCATTGACGGCGTTGCCCAGTCCAAGTAGACTCCCTGAATTGCCTTTCAGACAGTCCGCAATTAATATAACGGACATAGAACAATAACTCCCAAGCGAGGACCCTGCACTTCCGCAGCGCCCTCGCTTCGTCTATTTCCATGCACACTTCATCTCTGATTGTGGATGTCACGTGCTGTTGTCCTGGCCTTTACGTAATTTTGTTTGTCAATGTTGTCAAGGCTGGCGTACTCAGAGACTTTCCTTAAGCTTAGTAACCTCCTCCAGGGACAATCCGGTCGCCTTCGCCACGATTTCGCATGGCGTCCCCAACTGAAGCAGGTTAATCGCTACCTCCAGATTACGTTCCTCGCGTCCTTTCGAGAGTCCTTCTTCAAGTCCCTCCGCACGACCTATTACACGCCCTTTCGCGAGTCCTTCTTCAAGGCCGGTCTCCTTGGCATATTCAATCTGATTGTGGGTGTCACGTGCTGTTGTCATGGCCTTTACGTAATTTTGTTTGTCAATGTTGTCAAGGCTGGCGTACTCAGAGGCTTTTTTGTGTTGATTGAAATGAAATTTAGGTACTCGAGAATGATTTTTCGCTCCTACGTGCAAACAAAAAGCATTTCAGGTAATCTGCTTGCAATTGTTTTATCGAACCAATGAGCATATCGCCAATGCTGTGAAAATGCTTGTAACTTATTGAATTATAAGTCATTATATGGATTTAAACATGTTTGTCAATATGCTCACTCCCATAAAAAAACAGGGTGATGAGCATATTTGCATTCTGCTTTAAATTGACATAATTGATTGGATGCCAGTTTGTTATGCGGATATCCGCAGGTTCGTCAGGATGCTCATTAGTTCAGAAATTACCGGAAATTACCTGTGGCGAAGCTCTCTCAATCCCGCGACTTCTTCTTCGACTTGGTGTTGGTTTCAGATTGCAGTCGCTATCAAGCAGAAAACCAGCGATGATTTCTTCGACTTGGCGACCGTCTCAGGAGTGTTTGGAAAATATGCGAAAAAGTCGAAATTGGTGGTGTGGTTGGTTTAGGGGATTCTTCTTTTAGATATAGTTACAGTGATACCATCGCCTCAATATTTCCTCCATTCTCTTATCTTGAAAGTTGTTTTCATAATGTGCTCCGCCATCTTTGTTTGCCAGGATGGTAAACAATTTGACTGATGCTGCTTTGCTCGTAATCCGAATATAAGGAAGATTTACGGAGGGGGAGACTGTCTGAAAAGTCAAATATTCCTCAGTGAGAATCGAAAATCCGCTTCTGGCCTTGTATATGGGTACGGAGTATTTCAGTCTCGCGAGGACTTTTCGGACAGTCTGGGAGCGGGGGAGAATGTGTATCTGACGCCACTGTTCGGCTTCACTAACTTCGGCGAGTCTGCTTGGATGTTTTGTTTTTTTGCGCTGTGAGGCTGTCTGGCTCGCCACCATAAACCTTATTACTGTAAAAAGTTGACTCAAAATGTTCAGTTTGTCCGTAAATAGGTGGGGTTTCACGGATAAGTTATTCAAAATGAACAACTTGTCCGTGAAAAGGCGGGGGCTTCCGGACAAAGTCCATTCCGTGAGTCTGCTTGGATGTTTAGTCTTTTGTGGTGCGAGGTGGCTGGATGACAGGTCTTCCTTTCTTGTGTGAGTTCGCATTGATAGATAAAGTCACTGGCCATCGTCTTGATTTTTATCACGCTGTAGCCATACCTCCTTGACAGGCTTTCTATAGACACTCCCGAGAAGTACTCGCACAGCATTTTTCCCTGGGCGCGCCGCATCGCCCGATAGCATTTAGCTTCTATAAAGTTTGCTTTTTTTTGGGTAAGCGTCTCCGCGGTTACGTATTGACCTGACTATTGTTATTTGGTAAACTTTTTTCAGGACGATACATGGGGTGCGTCGCGTAACTCTTTAAATATCAATACTTAAGCCATTTTCAGAGTTGCCAAAACCACAACTCTGAAAATGGCTATTTCATTGAGTTCTAACGTTTTACGCGCTGCGCTCTCAGGTTATCAGAGATCTCTGGAGGCAGAAGGATATCTATACCTGCGGCTATCAAGAAAGATGGGAAACCGGGGTCGCACCTCACGGATGTGTTTTCGTGAGATTGACCCCGGTTAACAAGAATTTCATTCCTGACGGATTCGACAAGAACGTCCGATAGGATGACTACAGGCCGAAGGACTCTTTGACTTTCGGTACGGAGTCGAGGAGTTCCCAGCCGAAGAACTGCAGAACTTTCTCTACCTGTTTGCCGTCACGTACCACTTTTACGGACTTGGTATATGGCTTTCGTCCTACGTGGCCATAACTTGCGGTCGGCTCGTAGATAGGATTCTTGAGCTGGAATTTCTCAATGATTTTTGCAGGCCTCAAGTCGAAAATTTCATTGACCTTCTCCGCGATGGCTGCGTCAGTGAGCCCGTTGGCTGCTGTGCCATAGGTGTTTACGAATACACTGACTGGTTTTGCGACACCGATAGCGTAGGCTAGCTGGACCAGAACTTCTTCAGCGACACCGGCAGCGACAAGGTTCTTCGCGATGTATCTTGCTGCGTATGCGGCTGACCTGTCCACCTTTGAAGGGTCCTTTCCTGAGAAAGCTCCGCCACCGTGCGCACCGCGTCCGCCATAAGTATCGACAATGATTTTGCGGCCGGTCAGGCCTGTGTCTCCGTGAGGACCTCCGATAACGAATTTGCCCGTAGGATTGACATGAAGAATGAAATCATTCTTGAACAGTGACGCGGTCTTTTCAGGGAGAGAGCCAATGACCTTAGGCAGAAGGATTTCCCTTACGTCCTTTTCGATCTTGTCGTGCATCGCCTTGTCCACTCTCTCCTGGCCGAACTGACGCACAGCCTCGTCATACTTCATATTTCCGAGTTCCGGTGCCACGAATTCATCGTGCTGTGTGGAAACCACGATAGTGTGGACGCGTACAGGGTGATTGTGCTCGTCATATTCGATGGTGAACTGGGATTTTGCGTCAGGCCTGAGATATGGCATCAGGTCGTGGCTGTTCTTTCTGATATCTGACAGAATCTGGAGTGTCAGATGTGATAGAGCCAGCGGCAGCGGCATGTACTCTTCCGTGTCACGGCAGGCATAACCGAACATCATGCCCTGGTCTCCGGCACCCTGATCTTCAGGATTTTCCCTCACTACACCTCTGTTTATATCTGCACTCTGCTCGTGAATAGCTGAAAGAACACCGCAGGAGTTTCCGTCGAACATGTAGTCAGCCTTGTCATAGCCGATATTGTTGATGACCTTCCTTACTGTGGACTGGATATCCACATAAGCGTGTTCCGCCCTCACTTCACCGCCTACCACTACGAGGCCGGTGCTGCAGAAAGTCTCGCAGGCAACTTTGGAATCTTCGTCCTGTCTCAGGAATTCGTCCAGGATAGCGTCTGAAATCTGGTCGGCAACCTTGTCAGGATGTCCCTCGGAAACAGACTCTGATGTAAATAAGTAGTTCATATCCAATATTTTTAAAATCTTCCAGCGCAGGTGGTTCAGGTATCTGCGTCAATGCTTTTTCACGGCTCCTGACAGTCGTCCGGACACAAAAAAACGTCCCACTGATGTGGAGACGTAACAAAAACACAAAACATTGATATGAAAAGTGGTTTCCGCGCTACGCGGTCACCGTTTGTCAACATTTTAGCATTTTTTAACGTGGTTGCAAGCAGGCAAATCTCTCCACATCAGTTCTGCAAAGGTAAGCTGATATTTCCGAATAGCAAAATATTTTTTAGGAAAGAAAAAAACTTCTGCTGACAATATGTCGGAACCGCATCGGTCAAACGGTGATTTGAACGCTTTAAATTGCATTTAAAAAGAGACGGAAATATGTAATTAACACGACTTTAATTGTTTTAGTGTTTTATATTTGTAAGTAATAACCTAAATTTGCATAACAAAGTATAATAACAATTATTACCTCTATGAATTATTCATTAAAGCATTTGTTACTTGCCGGCATCGCTATGTTGGCAGGTACGCTAGCCTATGCTCAGGTGACAACGTCTTCAATGAACGGACGAGTTACTGATGAAAAAGGAGAACCGGTAGTCGGAGCAGCTGTGGTAGCTACTCATGAGCCTTCCGGTACTGTTTACGGAGCTATTGTTAACCAGAATGGTCAGTACACCATCAATGGTATGCGTGCCGGAGGACCTTACAAGGTAGAGGTTTCCTCAGTCGGTTACAATTCTCTTCTCTTCAAGGATGTAACTCTCCAGCTTGCTGAGACTTACAACCTTAGCGCAACACTTAAGGAGTCAACAGAATTCCTTGAGCAGGTTGTTGTCATTGGTACCGCGAAATCCAAGTTCAGCAATGAGCGTACAGGTGCAGCCACCAACATTGACAACTCTCAGATTGCTGCGCTTCCTACGGTTTCAAGAAGCATTACCGATGTGACAAGACTTTCTCCGTATGGCGGAAACGGAATGTCATTCGCTGGAGCCGACGGACGTACCGCAAACTTCACTGTGGACGGTGCCAACTTCAACAACAACTTCGGTCTCAGCGAAAAGCTTCCTGGAGGCGGCAGCCCTATCTCAATCGATGCTATCGAGGAAATGCAGGTGGTTATTTCACCATTTGACGTTCGTCAGACAAACTTCATCGGTGGAGGAGTCAATGCCATCACCAAATCAGGTACCAACACCTTCAAGGGAACCGCTTATGTATATCATAAGAATGAGAACCTTCGTGGCGATGCAATAGGTGGAGAGCAGATTACAGGCGCACGCGCCAAAGACCGCACCACCACTTATGGATTCACACTCGGTGGCCCGATCGTCAAGAACAAACTCTTCTTCTTCGTGAACTACGAGTATGTGAAAACCCCTACTATCGCAAACAGGTGGAGAGGTTCCGAGGACGGCAAGGAGGATGCCAATAACTATATTTCCCGCACAAAACTCTCTGATTTGCAGAAAGTTTCAGATTTCGTAAAAGATAAATATGGTTATGATACCGGCTCTTATACAAATTTCCCTGCTGATGAGAGCAACCAGAAGATTCTTGCCCGCATCGACTGGAACATCAATGACAAGAACCATCTCGCAGTTCGTTACAACTACACATTGAACAGAGGTTGGAATGCACCTAACAAGACATCTATGGACGGTGGTACCCGTGCTTCAGGCGCCCGTACATCACAGTACTCCATGTCATTTGCAAACTCAATGTATGCAATCGACAACTCAGTACATTCTGTTTCCCTCGACTTGAACAGCCGCATAACTGACAACCTTTCAAACCAGTTTCTCGCTACATTCTCCAAATTGGACGATACACGTAGCACAGGCTCAAGCGAGTTCCCGTTCATCGACATCTTGGACGGTTCAGGACAGAACTACATGGCTCTCGGATACGAGCTCTTCTCTTGGAACAATGCGGTGCACAATACCATTGCCAACGTAAGAGATGACCTCACCTGGTATCTTGGAAACCACAAGGTTACAGGAGGCCTCCGTTATGAATATCAGATGGCTGACAACGCTTATATGAGAAACGGTACCGGTTATTACCGTTACAGCAGCCTTGATGATTTCCTCAATGGCGCCGCTCCTGAAATCGTGAACCTTACCTATGGTTACAATGGTGAGAAAAACCCTGCTGCACGTGTACGTTTCAGCCAGGCAAGTATCTATGCTCAGGACGAATGGTCTGTACGCGAAAACTTCAAACTTACATACGGTGTTCGTTTCGACGGTTTGTTCTTCAACAACAAGGATGTCGTTACCAACAATGCCATCCTGAAACTCAACTACTATCCGAAAGCTAAAGATTTCAAGGAGACCCACATTGACACGGGCAAATGGCCTGGCGCTCAGCTGGCAATTTCTCCAAGAGTCGGCTTCAACTGGGATGTGTTTAACAACAAGAGCCTGAAGGTTCGTGGTGGTACCGGTCTCTTCTCAGGCCGTCTGCCTCTCGTGTTCTTCACCAATATGCCTACCAATAGCGGTTCAGTGCAGTATCAGGCTCAGATCAATGCCAAGAATGCTGCAAAGAAAGGCTTCTCTATGGCAGAGTTTGCAGGCGGATTGGTTACAGATGCCAACGGCAAGGTGACAACCAATGCACTTTACCAGAAACTTCTCGGACTCGGATATCCAGCCAACTACAAGCCGGAGGACGGAACAGTTCCTTCTTCAATCAGTGCGGTGGACAATAAGTTCAAGATGCCTCAGGTATGGAAGACTTCATTGGCCGTAGATTATGCTATTCCTACATCATTCCCATTCTCAGTTTCAGTTGAGGGAATCTTCAACAAGACTATCAATGGCGTTATGATTTCCGACTGGAGTATGAAAGACGCTGGTTCATATGCTAAATTCAATGGCGTGGACAATCGTCCTATCTATCCTGATTCATTCCGTAACGGAACGAGCGCATTCGTCCTTGAAAATACTAACAAGGGATATGGATATTCTGCAAGCGCAACCGTCAATATAACCCCTATTCCTGAGGTCAATATCATGGCTGCCTACACTCATACCGCTTCCAAGGAAATCACCAGTATGCCTGGTTCCAATGCGGAGTCTGCATTTACTTATGTGCCTACAGTAGCTGGTCCTAACTACATTGATCTGCACAATGCAATCAACGTCATTCCAGACAGATTCATCGCTTCTGTAACTCACAATGACCATTGCGGTAACCACTTCAGCCTCATATATGAGACTTGGCGCGGCTCAAGCAACTACTCATATATGCTGTCAAACGATATGAATGGTGACGGTTATGCTTACGACGCAGTGTACATCCCTACTGACGCTCAGGTAAAGAACGGTGACTTCCGTTTCGTTTCCGATGACGACAGAGACAGGTTCATGGCCTTCGTCCACAAGGACAAATACCTCAGCAAACATCAGGGCAAGTACGCTGAAGCATATAGCGTATATTCTCCATGGGTGCACAGAGTAGATTTCAGCTACAAGCACGACTTCAAGGTTAAAGCAGGAAAGACCACCAATATTCTTCAGCTTGGTTTCGATATCAAGAACCTCTTGAATCTCTTCAATTCAAACTGGGGTGTGATGAAGATCCTCAATCCTGCTATCGGTACAGAGGCCAAGATTCTCAAGTATGAAGGTGCTGACGCTGACGGATATGCTACATTCTCTACTCCTAAGGGCGTTACCGGTAACACCAAGACCTTCACTCCGAACCATGCTATCGGTCAGTGCTGGTATGCTTCTATCGGTATCAAATATATGTTCAACTAATTCATTCGGGAACTTATATGAAACTTAAATATATAATACCGGCAGCAATCGCTGCTATGACAATGCTGGCAAGCTGTTCTGAAAATGACACGCTTGAGCTTGACAACATTAAAGTCTCCCAGTCATATATCACGCTTCCTGAAAAGGGTGGAGATGTAACTGTAGAGATAACTGCATCGGAAGATTGGACATTCGACATTGATTTCGATGTTGAAGAGAAAAAACTCGATGATGAGAAGGGTGTAGTGAAATACTATGTCCCTACCAAACAGCTGGACTTGAAGGACAATTCATGGTTCACGGTATCTGCAAGAAGCGGTTCCAAAGGAAAAACCAAGGTGACTTTCCACGCAGATGCGACAACAGACAGCAGATCTTCTGCTCTTCAGATCAAAGCCGGTGACAAGATTCAGAACGTCATCGTAGCCCAGACAGCTGGTGCGCAGGAGGTGAAGGCCGTTTCCGTAAAAGATGTAATCGACGGCACTGACGGCAAGACATATCGTGTAAAGGGTTTTTGTACAGCTATTTCCAACACTAATTATGGAAACTGGGACATGTCCGACAGCGAAGGCAATAGCATTATGATCTACGGTACGGTAGATGCTACTGGCTCATATAACTGGAACTCATTCAACATCGCTGTAGGTGATGAAGTTGTGGTCGAGGGCCCGAGAGTTACTTACGGTTCTACCATCGAACTCAAAGATGCTTCATTTATTTCCGTAAAGAAAGCTCTTCTTGCTTGCGACGATGTGAACAAATTCCTTGCAAAAGAGGCTACATCTTTCGAACTTAAAGTGGTTCAGAAAGGCGACGGCCTTTCATTCGAGACAGATTCAGATTGGCTGACCATCGAAGGCAACGGTTACACTTCTGACGGCAAGGGTAATCTTACTTTCAAAGTCAATGTTGAAGAAAACGCCACTGGCGCAGACAGAACAGCATCTATAGTTTTAAAGAGTACCAAAAAGAAGGATGAGACTATACTTCCTGTCAGCATTACCCAGTTAGGATCTTCAACTGTTGCTGAAGGCGGAATTGCGGCTATCAACACTATTCTCAAGACATCGACCAACAAGAAGAACCCAGCAAAATTTGACCACGTTCTCAAAGGTGCAAAGGTAACATATAAGAAGGGCAGCAACACCTTCATCGAGGATGAAACTGGCGGACTCCTTGTGTACGACAATAGTGTTACTCTCAAGGTCGGTCAGGTAGTCGACGGTCGTGTATGGGGTGAAGGCTATACTTATAATAATCTTCCTGAGGCTACTGCTTTTCATCTTCAGATGGCGACTGTCACGACTCCTGAAGATAGCAAGGTAGAACCGAAGGCTGTTACTCTTGCTGAGTTGAACGCTAATTTTGATTATTATATCAACCGTTACGTGAAAATCTCAGATGCTAAGGTGGAAACCGAAATCGACGCCAAATATTCTGAGGTAAAGAGTAACGGAAAGATTACCGATGGCACCAATACATTCGCGCTGAGGATTCAGAATACTGGAACGTTCGGTAAGGATGAGAATGGTAAAGACAAAAAAATCTACATGTATATTCAGGCGGCTAAAGATGCCAAAGTAGATGTAGTATGTATTCCTTCAGTATTCAAGTCTGATAAGCAGCTTCTTATCTACGAGCAGAAATGGGTTGAGATTAAAAAATAATCTCCCATTCCATATACCATTCGGGCGACCCCTTACCGGGCCGCCCGTTTTCTAGTTCGTCCAGCACGAACATACTCTAAAGGGTGCAAGTCCCTAAACCGCCCTGA
>ERZ857965.1237-NODE-1237-length-27380-cov-11.783898_pt1 | contig 27380 bp, 31 predicted proteins | sample MGYA00519758_ERZ857965 | MGnify/ENA primary metagenome ERZ857965 (study PRJEB31778, sample SAMEA3449381) | human gut metagenome | biome: human gut; feature: human-associated habitat; material: faeces | place: United Kingdom | collected 2010/2012 ... | reverse complement strand
CTTGCATGTCTTAGGCATGCCGCCAGCGTTCATCCTGAGCCAGGATCAAACTCTCCAATAAAAAATTTATTTTCAGTTTGAATTCATTTTAAAATTATTTCCTAGCTATCTCAAATTGACGTTTTGCTCAGTTTTCAAAGATCAAATCTTTTTGATTTTTTTGCTGTCTTTTTGTTGACTGCTTATTCATTGTATCAAAAGATATTTTTGATGTCAAGCACTTTTTTAAATTTTTTTTATTTTTTCATCTTGTTAAAATTGCTTGGTTTTCTTTGCTTGAAAACGTTTTCTATAATAATATTAATTTCAACAATTGTCAATACATTTTTTGTCTTTTTTTGTATTTTTTTTAATATTGCAATAGAAAGACGTTTTTCTCTTATATTTTATGCTTGTTTTTTGGATTATTGTTATAATTTTAATTTTTTATTTTTTCTTTTTTTATTTCTTTATATTCATTATAGTAATAATCTATTGTTTGTTTGTTGAATGGATATTCTTTATTTCTTACTTTATTGATTAGAACTGTTAATTCATTTTTTAGGATTTTATCTATATCATCTGAATAGTTCATTATTTTTTTGTGATATTTATATTCACCTCTATCTAATACTTTAAATGATCCATCTGGAAATACTCTTAAATCTAAATCATAATCTATATACTTGATTGTATTTTCTTCTATTATGAATGGTGAGGCTATATTACAGTAGTAGTAAATTCCGTTTTTTTTGATTTGTCCTATTATATTGAACCAATTTTCTTTTGAGAAAAACATTATTGCTGGTTCTTTGGTGTGCCAAGTTCTTCCATCAGATTCTACTACTAGTGTTTTATAATTGCCAAATATCATGTATTCTTCATCTTCATTTAAATAAGTTGCTTCGTCCCAACTACGATGAATTTTACTATCATGTTTGTAACTATGAATGTTTAAGTGATCTCCTAATTTAAATTTTTTCATTAAAATCACTCCCACTTGTTCTTATTATATATTTTTTTTATTAAAATTACAAATCTTTTATGTTTTTTGTTTTTGAATAAAAAAGAAACAATCTTTTATTTTATGATTGTTTCTATTGCTTTTTGTAATTGTTTGTCATCGATATTTTTGTAAGTTTTGTAATATTTTTCGTTTTGTTCTATTTCTATTGTTGGTTTTATTCCTCTTCCGTCTATATCTTTGCCTTTTGATGTTTTCCAGGTTTCTATTGTATATTTTATTACTCCTCCACTAGGCATTGTTTTTGTCTTTTGTACGGTGCCTTTTCCATATGTCGTGGTTCCTATTAATTCTGCTCCTAGTTGTTCATTTAGGGCGGCTGCCAAGACTTCTGATGCGGATGCACTTCCTTCGTTTATTAGTACTTCTATTTTATATTTGTTTTTGCTATCTTTGACTGAATATTTTGTATTTGTTTTGTTTTTTGTTACTATTTGAATAATTGGATTTTTCTTTGTTAGAAATTCGCTTGCTACGTTTATTACAGTATCTAAATGGCCTCCTTGATTATATCTTAGATCTATTATTAGTTTTGTTATGTTTTCTTTTTCTAATTCTTTTAGGGCTTTTTTGAATTGTTCATCGGTGTTGCTTGCGAATACTGATATTTGTATATAACCTATTTTTTGATTTTGTTTTGTTATTATTTCTTTGTTTACTGAAGGCATTTCTACTTTACCTGTTGTTATTTTGATATTTTTTTCTTGATTTTTTCTTTTTATAGTTAGTGTTAGTTCTTTTCCTTGTTTACCTTTTATTTTGTTTGATATTTGTTCTGCGGTTAGTTTAGTTATGTCTTCACCGTTTATTTTTATGTATTGGTCTCCTGCTTTAAGGCCGGCTTTTTCAGCTGGGGAATTTTTATATATTTCTTTTATTGTTACTAGTTTTCCTTTTTCTTGATAGACTCCTGCTCCAATTCCGTAGAAGTATCCATTTAATTCATCTTTGAAGTTTTCTGAGTCTTTTTCATTATAGTATACTGAGTGTTGGTCTCCTAGGGTTGACATCATTCCTTCTATAGCTGCGTCTTTTAGTTTTTCTTCGTTTACTTCGTTTATGTATTCTTCTGATATAGTGTTGTAGACATTTTCTATTTCTGTCATATTTTTATTAGTCTTTTTTGTTATGGATATGGTTTCTTTTCCTGAACTAAATACCATTTCTCCGATTAGTAGTCCAAACACTAAAGCCATTATAAATATTAGGATTAATTCTATTGTGTTAAATTTGTTTTTTGTTAAATTTATTTTGGATGTGAATTTTTTTAGATTTTTGATTATTTTATTGTTTTTTGGTTTTTTATTTATTTTTTTCATTTTGCCACCTCTATACTATTAATATGATAGCATATTTTTGTGGTTTTTTTAATATTTTTGTATTATTTTTTTGATAAGAAAACCCTAAGTAAGTTTTTGTTCTTATTAGGGTTTTATTTTTTATTTTTGATTTATTGTTGATACTACATTTATTGATTTTGCTACTTCTAACAATTCTTTTTTGTCCATTTGGTCTGATACTATGTAATATTCTACTCCGTTACTTGTCCATGTGTATGATGTATCTGTCAGTGATCCTACTGTATCTATTAACATAAATGGTTCTCCATAGGTTGGAATTATTTCTAGGTTTTTAGATGGTTTTACTGTTTCTTGAACTAGAATGAAGGGATTGTCTCCGGAGAAGGTCATTATTACTCGTTCTCCAGTTGTTGTTTCTATTACTTCTTTATCTGATAGGGTTGTTCCTGCTGGTAAGTAAAGCGGAAATACATTTTCATCTACTTTTGATGTTTCGTTGATATTTGTGTTTTCTGTATTTTGATTTTCTCTTTGGCTGTCCGATTCTTCACTTGTATTTGTGGTATTTTCTCTATTTTGATTAGTTGTGGTGTTTTGACTTTCATTTTCTGACGTTTTCTGATCAGTTGTTGTTTCTTGGTTGGTTGTTCCTTCGTTTTGGTTTTCTTCGGTTGTAGTTTCGCTATTATTTTGGTTGTCTTGTTCTTTATAGTTTTTAGTTATTTCATCTAGACTAAACTCTGATTCGTTAAATTTTGCTTTTTTATCAATATTTTCTACTTTAAATTCTATATAACTTATATTTTGATCATCTTGAACTTCTATTTTTTTTAGGTTGTAGTTTTTGTCTAATATTATATTTTGTTTGGTATATTTTGGGTTATTTGGATAATTTGTTTTTGTTTGAAAAATATAGTCATTATCTTTTTGCGTAAAGTTGTAGTTGTTATCATTTTTTAGATCTGTTGCTACGGAATGTAATAGATAGCTTTGTGAATTGTTTTCTGGCCAATCACTTTGGAATTTAAAACTTTTATTAAGTGATGGTGTTATTACATAAACTCCTTCTTTATTTTTTAATATTATTTGTTCATAATCACTAGCTTTGTTTATTAGTGAGACTTTGTAGTTATTGTCTTTTTGATAACTTACTTCTACATCGTATTCGTAGTTATCATCGTTGTTTGTTAGTTTTAATGTTCCTTCCATATGATATGATTTTAATCCTTCAATATCTTTAATGAAGTTGTCTCTTATTTCTTTGTCTCCGAGTGAACCACATCCTGTTAAACATAGTGTTGCTACTATGGCAACTAGTAAAAATATTTTTTTCATTTTTCACCTCTTCTTGCTTTCATTTAATTATATTTTTATTGTGAAGAGATATTCTTTTTTTGGATTTTTTTGTGAATATTTTTTTTATTTTTATACATAATATGTATTAAAGGAGGAATTTTATGGAATCACTTCAAAAGGTAGCACTTGTATTTACTATCATTGGCGCCGTTGTATGGGGTCTTATTGGATTGTTTGATTTCAATCTTGTGGAATTTATTTTTGGTGATGGTAGTATTCTTGCTAGGATTATATATACTATAGTGGGTATATGTGGACTGATTAATATTGGTTTGTTAGTACAAAAGATTGAAATAAAATAACACTTCTGTTTTATGAGAAGTGTTATTTTTATTGTTTTTTGATTTTTATCGGAATACTACTTTTTCCATAATAGGTTTTTGAACCTATTTTTTTATAGGCTTTTACTTTGTAGTAATAATTTTTTCCTTTTTTTACTTTTTTATCTGTGTATATTCTTGAGGTTGTTTTTGCTATTTGTTTGTATTTTCCTCCGGTACTTTTATATATTTTATAACCTGATATGTTTTTTATTCTTTTGTATGTGATAGTTATGGATTTTTTAGATTGGGATGTTTTTGTTATTGTCATGGTATCTAATCCACATGGTACTCTTAATACTGGACCTGTGGCATAATTTTTGGCTGTTGCTTTGTGCCAATGGTTATATTTTCCATGTTGTCCATATTTTTGATTATTACAATATATTATTGTAGCCTTTTTTAGTTTTCCTGGGGTTGCTGTTACTGTTAATGGTGTTAGTGTTATTAATAAGGCAATTAGCATTATTATTGTTTTTTTCATTTTTACCTCCTTTTGTTCTTTATTATATAAAATTTATGAGGTTTTGTCTTTGAAATTTTGAAATTTGCGTTTCAGTATAAGAAAAGAATGACTTTTTTGTCATCCTTTATTTTATTATTATTGTAACTGTTGTTGTTTTTGGAGTATATGATAGTTTTGAATCTTCTCCAGTTACTTCAACTTTTACTTTGTGTGTTCCTTTTCCTAATCCTTGTAGATTTACGAAGGCTGAGATATTTTCTATTGAAGCGTCTTTTATGTTGTTTGCTGAACCTTTAACTATGACTGATGCTACTGAGTCTGCTTTTGAGGCTGCTTGTGCTGTTAGACCATTTTCTAGGTTCTTTGTTGCTATATTAACATTTTTAATGGTTTTTTCTTTTACGTCTGCTAGGGTTACTTTGGCGATTACAGATTTTGTTGAGATATCTCTTACTCCACTTGGTAATGATAAATTAACTGTGTATTCTGTTTCTTTGCTTAGACCTTCGACATTTATATTTACTGGGATGTATGATATTTTTTCTAGTGTTGCTTCATCACTATAGATTGTTGCTTTTGTTTTACTTAATTTTATTTCATCTATGGCTTTTCCAAATACTACATTTCCTTCTGGAATTACTTTTAATGGAACTTCTTTGCTTGGTGATGCTATTTCTACTGTGGCATCTATTGTTCCTGGAACTATTTCTACGTCAAGTTTTTGTCCTTTTTCATCGTAGGCTACTAGTGGTATTTCTTTTAATGTAGTGGTTCCTACGGTTGGATTAGTTATTTTTCTAACGTCTACTAGGGCTTTTACTGTTGCTATTTGTTCTAGTTTATACTCTGCTCCTTTAACGTATACTTCATCTCTACTAAAGTTTATATCTTGAATTGTATATTTTGAATCTAGTTGATCTTCGTATAATATTTCTTTTGTTATTTTTTTAGATTCTGACATTTTTTCGTAGACTACTACTGTTGCTGTTGAAGGATCTAGTTTGTAATCTACTGAAGATACTGAACCTGTGTATTTTAGATTTACTTTGTGTGTTCCTGGTTTTAAGTCTCTTAGATCTATTACAACTTCATCGTTGGAATATTGTTTTGCTAGATATAAGTCTGCTCTTCTTCCTATTAGAGTTATATCTGCTGTTTTTGGTAATCCTTCGATTACATAAGCTTCTTCATTATATAAAGCTGTTACTTTTTTGTTATAAAGTATATCCGCTGAGTTGTTCATCATTAATTCTGTTGTATTGTCTACTACTAGAAAGGCACATAGGGCTAGTACTAATGATAGAGTTATTAACACCAATTTGTTATTAAGTAGTCTATCTAGTGGTTTGCTACTGCCTTTAAATGGTTTCATTATTAATAGCATTAGTTTTGCTATTGGTGTTATTATTATTTTATCAATAATATTGTATATTTTACTTATTACATAATATATTCCTCTGGCTATTTTTTTTAATAGCGAGTATTTTTTCTTATTTTTTTTCTTTGAGGATTTTTTCTTTGCCATTATAAATCTTCCTCCTCATTAAATTCATCTTCAAATTCATCTTGTTTTGGTCTTAGTTCATCTATAAGTAGGATTCTTGCATCATCTATTGTTAGGTTGTAGAATAGTTCTCCTTTTATTGCAATTGAAACTCTTCCTGTTTCTTCGGATACTACTATTGCTAGAGCGTCTGTTTCTTCGGTTATTCCTAGTGCTGCTCTGTGTCTAGTTCCTAGTCTTTTGTTTATTTTTAGACTATTACTTGTTGGGAAGACTGCTCCGGCACAACTTATTTTATCTCCTTGGATTATTACTCCTCCATCATGTAATGGGTTATTTGGGAAGAAGATAGAAACTAATAGTTCACTTGATATTTCTGCATATAGGTTTGTTGCTTTGTTTATGTAATCTATTAAACTTACGTCTCTTTCTATTACTATTAGTGCTCCTATTTTTGATTTTCTCATACTATCTACTGCAGAGATTATTTCGTATACTAGTTTTTCTCTTTCGTCTACTGTTAGGACTTTATGTCTTCCTAAGAGCTGAGTTTTCCCTATTTGTTCTAGGATGGATCTTATTTCTGGTTGAAATATTATTATTAGAGCAAGCGGTCCCCATTCTATTACGTATTCTAGGAGTAGTCCTACCGTTACTAATCCTAGCCAATCTGCTATTACTTTTATTATTATTATAAATAATATTCCTTTAAATAACAGTGATAGTTTTACATTATTTTTTATGTTTTTTAATAATGTATAGATAAGTAGCCATACTATGGCTATATCTAATATTTTTTTTATTGTTTCAAGTATTGTATCAAAACTCATAATTACCTCCAAACGTTTATTTATTATATCATTTATTCTATTTTATGTAAATTTTTATTATTTTTATGTCTATGTTTCTACTTTATCAAGTATACTATAAAATAAAAAAAATTGTAAGGTGTATTATACAATTTTTATATTTTTTTATTTATAGATTGGAAATTTACTTGTTAGATTTAGAACTTTTTCTTTGTTCTTGTTTAGTTTTTCTTTGTTGTCATGATTTTGTAAAGTATCTATTATTATGTCTGCGATTTCTATGAATTCTTTTTCTTTTAGTCCTCTTGTTGTCATTGCAGGGGTTCCTATTCTTATTCCACTTGTTGTTGTGAATGATTCTGTTTCATTTGGAATGGAGTTTTTGTTACATGTAATATTTATTTCGTCAAGAATTTTTTCTGCATATTTTCCTGTTATGTTAAATGATGATTTGACATCTATTAACATTAGATGATTCTCTGTGCCTTTTGATATTACTTTTATATTTTTTTCTTTGAAGTGATTGGCCATTGCTTTGGCATTTTTTATTACTTGTTTTTGATATTCTTTAAATTCTGGCTGTAGTGCTTCGTAAAAACATTGAGCTTTGGCTGCTATTACGTGCATTAGTGGTCCTCCTTGTATTCCAGGGAAGATTGTTTTATTTATTTTTTTTGCTATTTGTTCATCATTTGTTAGGATTATGCCTCCTCTTGGTCCTCTTAGGGTTTTGTGTGTTGTTGAGGTTACTACGTCAGCATATTTACATGGATTTTCATGAAGGTCTGCTGCAACTAATCCTGCTATGTGGGCCATATCTACCATTAGGTAGGCTCCTACTTTGTCTGCTATTTCTTTGAATTTTTTGAAATCTATTTTTAGAGCATAAGCAGAGGCTCCAGCAATTATCATTTTTGGTTTTTCTTTTAATGCTAATTTTTCTATTTCATCATAATCTAAACTTTCTGTTTCTTTATCTAGGGTATATGATACTATTTCATAGTCTCTACCACTAAAGTTTATTGGATGGCCATGTGTTAAGTGTCCCCCATTTGAAAGATCTAGTCCCATTACTTTGTCTCCATGGTTTAGTAGTGCTCTGTATACTGCTAGATTGGCACTACTTCCTGAGTGAGGTTGTACGTTTGCATATTTGCATCCAAATAGTTCTTGTAGATATTTTATTGCTTGATTTTCAAAAATATCTATGTATTCACAGCCACCATAATATCTTTTTCCTGGGTAGCCTTCGGCATATTTATTTGTTAGGATACTTCCTTGTAAGGTCAATATGTCTTTTGATACATAATTTTCTGATGCTATTAATTCTATGTTTTGTTCTTGTCTTATACTTTCTTTTTCTAAGGCTTCTTTTAGTATTTTATCCATTTTCATCACCTTTTTTATTATACTATGTTTTTGTTTGTTTTGCATTAAAAAAAGAATAAATTTTTTTATTCATCTATTCTTAGTAATAAGGCATCTAATTCTTCGTATAGGTTTTCTTTTTTCTTAGTGGTTACTGTTTCTTTTTTTATTAGTTCATGTTTTAGGAGATATTTATGTAGTGTTCTATTTAGTTCGTCTATGTTGTCAAATATACTTAATATGTTGTCATGAACTATTTCATTTGATGATTCTAGGAGTTTGGTTGTTAGAGTTTTTAACAAGTTTTGTTCATAAAGATAAAGGGTCATTAGATTTTCTTTTTCTTTCATTAGATTATCCTTTCTTTTTCATCTAGTAGTTTCATTATTGTTAGTAGGTTTTGTTCGTGGGTGTCTCTTATTTGTTTGAGGATGGTTTTTATGTCTTTATCATAGGTTTTTCTTTCGTATTCTTTGGTTTGTTTTATTATTAGGTAGTTTTCATTGAATAGTTCTTTTAGATTTATTAAATCGTTTGGAGATAGGGTTAATTTTTTCATATTTTTTTGCCTCCATTAGTATAGTGAGACTTTTTATTTGGTTTTATTCATTTTTTTATTCTTTGATAACCTTGGTTTAGTATATTTGTAAATTCTTGGGGAATTTTTGTTTGTGCTTTTTCTATTAATTCTTTATTTATTCCATATAGGCTTTCTGATATGGATCCTGTTATACAAGCGTTGGTATCTGTATCTCCGCCTAGGGATATTATTTTTTTTATACTATCTTCAAAACTATTTGAATTTATTGCCATGTATAGGCAGTTGTTTAATGTTTCGTTGCATGTGGTGTTAAATTTTTGAAATTTTGTTATGCTTGGCTTTAGGTTTAATTTTTCTATTATTTGATTTTTGGTATAACCTTTTTTTGCTAGATATATGAATTTGGTTATTATTAAAGCACTTGATATTGCTTCTTCGGTGTTATGAGTTGCTTTAGTGGCCTTTATTGTGTTTGTTATTAATTGTTCTTCAGATGTAGATAGGTATGCTACTGGAGATATTTTCATTAATGCTCCATTTCCTTTACTAAATCTTGGTTTTGGGTTTTCTATCCATTTGGTGAATCCTGGAGAGAAAGTTGTTTTAAAATAAGGTGTAAAGTTTGGTTTGTAATCTTTATATTTTTGTCCGTATTTTTTATATGTTTCTGTATAGTCTTTGTTTAATAGTAATGCTTCTAGGGTTGCTATTGTTAGAATTGTATCATCGCTATAGAAGGCATTTTCTGGTATTACTTCTTTTAGATTTTTTATTTCTTTTACTTTTTTTATTTGATTATATTCATATATAGATCCTGCTAGATCTCCGATTATTGCTCCCCACATGATTGTTCCTCCTTATTATTTTCTTGTTATTAATTTTGGAGATTCGTATTTTTGTCTTAAAAGTTCTTCTAGTATGTCTTCGTAATAATATTCTGGTTTTGGAATTATTCTTTTTTGTTGGTATGCTAATATTTCTTGTTTTATGTCTTTTGGCAGGTTTAGATTATATAAATCTATGTAGTCATTCATTTGATCTTGGAATGTTCCTTTTTTCAGATAATATAATAGTAAATTTAAGATGCTCTGTTTATCTTCTTCTTGGCTCTTGTTTTGTTGTTCTTGGAATGTGAGATTATCTTCTATGAAAACGTTTTCTGGTGATATATAATTTTCTATTAACATGGCATCTAGATCTATTAGTTTTATATCTTGTTTGTTTATCATTATGTTTTCTGAATGAATGTCTGTGTGATATATATTTGCTTTGTGCATTTGTTTTATTTTTTGGGTTATTTTTTGTATCAGGAGTAATAATTGTTTTGTTGTTAGGTTATTTAGTTCTTTGTTATGTCCTAGTGTTTCATAATTTTGAAGATATGGTAATTCTATTTTGCTTTTTGTGTATTTAAAATGTATTTTTTCTTCTGGAGTTAGTTCCTTTATTTTTGTTGGTGTGTTAATGAATTTTATATTTTTTGACTGTAGTATTAACCAACCTTGTTTTTCTACTGGTGAATATTTTATTAGAGTAGTATTATTTTTTTTGATTATTCTTGTGTAGTTTATGTCATGTACTGTGAAATTTTTCATATTATCCCCTCTTTGTGTTTTTATATTTTAACATATTTTTTTATTTTTTCAAGTTTTTTGTAAAAGAAAAGAGTTAATCTATTGTTTTATGATTAACTCATCTTTCTTGATATCTATTTCTATGTCTTTATTTGGTTTTACTTTATTTTCTATTAGAAGTTTTGCTAGTTGTGTTTCCAGTTTTCTATTTATCAATCTTTTAAGTGGTCTTGCTCCAAAGTATTCGTTGTAACCATTTTCTATGAAGTAATCTTTGGCTTTTTGTGTTAGGTTTATTTTTATGTTTAAATCTATTAGTCTTTGGTCTACTTCGTTTATTATTTTGTCTAGGACTTCGTATAGTACTTCTTTTGATAGTTTTTTAAATACTACTATTTCGTCTATTCTGTTTATGAATTCTGGTTTAAAGTATTTGTTTAGTTCTTCTAATACTTTTTCGTCATGGCCTTCTAGGATATGTTCGCTTCCTACATTCGATGTCATAATGATTATTGTATTTTTAAAGTCTACTGTTCTACCGTTTGAATCTGTTAATCTACCATCATCTAGGATTTGTAGTAATAAATTTAATACGTCTGGATGGGCTTTTTCTATTTCATCGAATAGTACTATACTGTATGGATTTCTACGTACTGCTTCGGTTAGTTGTCCTCCTTCTTCGTAACCTATGTATCCTGGGGCTGCTCCGATTAGTCTTGATACTGAATATTTTTCCATGTATTCTGACATATCTATTCTTATTAAGTGATGTTCGTCATCGAATAGTTCGTATGCTAAGCTTTTGGCTACTTCTGTTTTACCTACTCCAGTCGGTCCTAAGAATATAAATGATCCTATTGGTTTTTCTGGATCTTTTATTCCACTTCTTGATCTTATTATGGCATCACTTATTAATTCTAGTGCTTCTTTTTGTCCTTTTACTCTTTTGTTTAGGTTGTTTTCTAGGTGTAATACTTTGTCTTTTTCACTACTCATTAGTTTTGTTATAGGAATGTTTGTCCATTTACTTATTACGTCTGCTATGTTATCACTTGTTACTGTATCACTTAATAGATTGTTTGTGTTTTGTGTTTTTAGATTTTCTAATTCTTGTTCTAGTTTTGGTATTATTCCGTGTCTTAGTCTTGCTGCAGTTTCTAGGTCATAGGTGTTTTCTGCTTGTTCTAGTTTGAATCTTGTTTTATCTAGTTCTTCTTTTTTATCTTTTATTTGTTTGTTTAGTTCTTTTTCTTTATTCCAACTGTCTGTTAGGACTTTTTCTTCTTGTTTTAAATCTTTTAGTTCATTTGTTATTTGTTCTTTTCTTTTTTTAGATAGTTCGTCTTTTTCTTTTTTTATTGCTTCTTTTTCTATTTCTAGTTTCATTATTTTTCTTGTTAGTTTGTCTAGATTTGTTGGAACGCTATCCATTTGTACTCTTATTGTAGCACAAGCTTCATCTACTAAATCTATGGCTTTATCTGGTAAGTATCTATCTGTTATGTATCTGTTTGATAAAGTGCTTGCTGCTACTAAGGCTTTGTCTTGGATTGTTACTCCGTGATGGATTTCGAACCTTTCTTTTAGTCCTCTTAGGATTGCTATTGTGTCTTCGACAGTTGGTTCACTTACGATTATTTTTTGGAATCTTCTTTCTAGTGCACCGTCTTTTTCTATATATTGTCTATATTCGTTTAGAGTAGTTGCACCAATTACGTGAATTTCTCCTCTGGCTAACATTGGCTTTAGGATATTTCCTGTATCCATGGCTCCTTCTTGTGCTCCGGTTCCTACGATTGTGTGGATTTCATCGATAAACATTATTATGTTTCCTTCGGATTTTTTTATTTCTTCTAGAACTTTTTTTAGTCTTTCTTCAAATTCTCCACGGTATTTGGCTCCTGCTATTAAGGCAGCCATGTCTAGTTCCCAAATTGTTTTGTTTTTTAATGATTCTGGGACATCGCCTTTTACTATTCTTTGGGCTAGTCCTTCAACTATAGCGGTTTTACCTACTCCTGGTTCTCCGATTAGGACTGGATTGTTTTTTGTTTTTCTTGATAATATTCTGGTGATGCTTCTTATTTCCTCATCACGTCCTATTACTGGATCTACCTTTCTTGCATTTATATCGTTTGTGATATTTCTACCGTATTTTTCTAAAACGTTTTCTTCTTCATAATTTTGATTAAACATATTATCACCCCTCATGATAAGTATATTATATATTTTAGCACTTGTCAAGGGTGAGTGCTAATTTTGTTTTAAAAAAACAACTATATGTTAGTATATAGTATTTTTATACTCTTTTAGGATGTTTTTGCAATCTTCATTTTCTATTTTTATTACTTTTAGTGCATTATTTGGGTGTTTTATGTATTCATAGATGAAATCATCTCTAAAGCCGATATTTGCTACTTCTTTTCTATCTGTTCCAAAATATATTTCTTTGATGTTTGACCAGATTATTGCGGATAAACACATTGGACATGGTTCACTTGTTGTATAGATTATGCATCCTGTTAAGTCGTGTGTTTTTAGATTTTTTGAAGCATCTCTTATGGCATTTATTTCAGCGTGTGCTGTTGGATCGTGATCTTTTAGGACTTTGTTGTGGCCCCTTCCTACTATTTTGTTATCTTTTAGGATTATTGCTCCGAATGGTCCTCCTTCTTCGTTTTTCATTCCTTGTTTTGCTTCTTGAGTAGCTTCTTCTAAATAGTTCATGTTATCTCTCCTTAATTAATAAATTACTTTACCATCTAAGTTGCATATATAACAATTTGGCATTAATTTTTTTATTTGTTCTAATATTTTTTTATCATTTTCGTAAATTCTCCCTACTAGGATTCCTTCAATTAAGCATTTTGGAATTCCTAGTATTATTGCACTTTCTCTATCTGTAAAGAAATCATCTTTATTTTTTCTTTTTGCTATAAAATTTTCATAATAATTTTTATCTACGAAATCTTGGCATTCTTCATCTGTCATTTTTTCATTCAATATATCTTTTTCTTTTAGTTTTTTAATATATTCGTTATCTGCATTTATAATAATTCCTACTTGAACTTTATCTTGAACTAAACTGGGCATAAATCTTGCTTCTTTTGTTTGTTCCATGTACCATCTTTGATAATGCTTTTCTGCTATTATTTTCATTATATCTTTCATTTTACTATAGGGTATTACTTGGGTTTCTGTTTTAGCATCTCCCATATTGTTGTATCTGATTGTTCCTCCACTATAAAAATCTATATAATCTTTTAAATAGTAATCTTGTTTTAAATTCCATACTCCTACACAACCTGGATATTTTGATAGTCTTCCATCTATAAAATAACTGGCTAAAAGATCATTTTTTATTATTTCTTTTAATCCTTCATAATTAAGATATGTTCCATGCAGTAAAGTTTCTTTTTTTAGATATACTTGTTCTCCTATTTTATATTCATTGTTTTTTGGTACGTAGTTTTCTTTGGCTTGGTAAAAGTTTTTTAATTGTTCTTGGATTAGTGCTTTTGAAATATTGGTAAATTTTTTTTCTATTATTTCATTTATTTGTTTTTTCATTGCTTTCTCCTTTTAGTTTGTTTATTATAGTATATCATAGTTTTTTGTATTTTTATTTGATATCTTTGATTTTTTTAATTATAATGTTGGTGGTGATAAGTATGAGTACTATGATTAATGGTTTAGATTTAGAAATGATTAAGAAAGCTGGAAAGGCTATTAGAGAAGGAAAGCTTGTTATTTTTCCTACTGAGACCGTATATGGAATTGGTGCTAATGGACTTGATGAGGAGGCTGTTAAAAATATTTTTCGTGTAAAAGGTAGAGCTAGTGATAATCCTTTGATATTACATGTTGGCAATTTTGATATGATTGATATGGTTTGTAAGAATATTAATAGTACTGAAAAGAGACTGATTGATACTTTTTTTCCTGGCCCTCTTACTGTTGTTCTTGAAAAGTCTGATTTAGTACCTGATGCTGTATCGGGTGGTCTTTCTACTGTTGGTATTAGGATGCCTAATAATGAGATTGCTAGAAGTTTAATTAATTTTTCTGGAGTTCCTATTGCTGCGCCTTCTGCTAATATATCTGGTAAGCCTTCTGGGACATGTGTTTTTGATATTGATGATTCTTTGAAAGATAATGTTTCTTTTGTGATTGATGGTGGCAGTACTTTAGTTGGTCTTGAATCTACTGTTGTTAGAGTAGTTTCAGGAGTTGTTAGTATTTTAAGACCTGGTAAGATTTCTTTGGAAGATTTTATTGATGCGGGATTTGATGCTGTGTATGATGAAAATATTTTTAATGATGTTAATTTTAATGATAAGGTTATGTCTCCAGGAATGAAATATAAACATTATGCTCCAGAGGTTAAGTGTTTACTTATATATTCTGAAGATAATGATAAGTTTGTATCTAAGGTTCATGAGTTTGAGCCTAGTTATAATATTCTTGTTGTTTGTATGGAAAATAATTTTGATAAGTTTAAAAATGCTATTTCTATGGGGTCTTCTTTAGAGGAAGTATCGCATAATATATTTCATATTTTAAGAGAACTTGATAAGACTAATTATGATTTAGTTATAGTTGAAGGTGTTAAGAAAAAAGGACTTGGGGTTGCTATTATGAATAGGCTTATTAGGGCTTGTTCTTATAACTATATTTATATAAAAAAATAGAGACTTTTAATTGGTCTCTATTTCGTAATTCCATATATTTAGTTTTCCTTTGGCTTTAATTGGTTTTATTTTTTTGATATCTTTTAGTATCCAGGCATATCTTCCTTCTTTATAGTCTCCACATAGATATTCTGTTTTATTTTGTTTTATTTCGTTTATAAATTCTTTGTCCATATATTTACAATCTACTAGCGTTGCTTTTGCTATTATGTTGCCATTTCTTGCTTTTAGGTTTTTTGTTAGTTCTAGGAGTTTTTTATCTGTTATTTTACTACTTGTTTTGCTGGCATGGATATATATTTCTCCACGATAATTTGTTTTCCAACTTCTTGTTTCTATGTTTTTGATATTTTCTTTTATTAGAGTGGCATATGGTTCTTTTATACTTATTACTTTCATATTTTCTCCTTTTTTTGTAATCTTTGAAATGATAACTGTCAGCTACCTATTCTTCACCAGTATATAAAATTTTATGGTTGAATTTATATTTTTTCTTTACAAAATTATAATGACAAAAAATGATATTGTTTCAGTATATAGAAAACCTATTTTTATTTTCTTGATTCATTTTTGTGAGCATGTATTCCAACTTTTTTTCAGCACTAGTTAATTTATTTAAAGTTTCTTCAATAATAATAAAATTATTTGTTTTGTTTTTTTTATAAATATATTTATCACTTGGTTCAACCATATACTTTTTAGTATTGGCACTTGTCCACTTATGGACACACTTTCCATCCCAAAATACATTTTCTTTTATAAGATGTAATTTATTACCAGCATATATACTGTTAGAATTTAATTTTTTATTTGAAACTATGCTGCCCGCTCCAACAATTGTACCCGAGCCAATATTGGTTCCCTTTAATAAATTTGTATCTTGTCCTATCCAAACATGATCTCCAATATATATACTTTTTGATAAATTAATTCTATTATGGGTTTTTATATCATATATTAAATGTGGATCAGCAGTACGCATAAAAATATTTAATGAAAACAAACAATCACTACCAATTATAATATTTTTTTCTTCTGACAAAATTATACTTATTACATTGTTAAAATAGCAATTTTTCCCAATATAGAAAACAGAATTATTTCTAATATCAATTTTAATTTTATAATTATGGGTATTGCTTGATAAATATATAATAGAGTTATTACACTCAAAATTTAAAATAGAGTTTTCTAAACATACATTATCTTCACAAAATAGTATGTTACCTTTCCCTTTAAATATTATTTTTGAATTAATCATCTTGGGAAGACAACCTTTAAATTTATTGTTTTTAATTTTTAATAATTTTTTTGGTTTTATAATGAAATCATTCTTAATATTTGAATTGTTTGTTTTGATATACCTTTTAATATTTTTCATAAGCTTTGATTGTAATATTTTTACAAACCCTCCCTGATTTAAGTATATCAAATTTCAAATGAGATGTCATTTTTATTTGCTAAATATTTTATGTAAGAATACAAAAATAATTTACAGAAACTAGATAGGTCTTTATCATATTAGCGAAAGGCTAGGTCTTTCTAGTTACTCTACTACAGTAAATAAATATGTTCATTTATCTAATAAAGTAAGAAAGGAGATAGCAGAAATTGCAGTTTAATATTACTAGTTTCTATAAAGCCGGAGTAATTTTTGAAGTAACAAAAAAAAAGAAACCCTTATATATCAAGGGTTTTGTAATCAATATTGGTGGAGAATAAGGGATTCGAACCCTTGGCCTCCTGCGTGCAAGGCAGGCGCTCTAGCCAGCTGAGCTAATTCCCCAGATAAGCGTTCCTTTTTTAAGAACACTTATAATTATACCTGTTTTTTTTTGTTTGTCAATAGTTTTAGATACTATCAATATTAATTTTTACTTTTTTATTGTCTTTTAAGTAGCTACTTGCTTGAACTATTGTTCTTACTGAATTAATTACTTTTCCACTTTTTCCTATTACTCTAGGCATATCAGACTCTGAAATAAGTACTTCTAGTAATACTTCGTTTTCGTTTTCTGATGGAAATTCTTTTACTGCGACAATGTCTTTATCTTTTACTAAAGAAAGAATTATTTCTTGAGTTAGGTTTAATAAATCCATTATTTACTTTGTCTTTCTTCGTGAAATTTTTTCATTATTCCAGCTTTGCTTAATAAATCTTTTGCTGTATCTGTTAAAATTGCTCCGTTTCTTAACCATTTTAAAGCTACTTCTTCATTTATTTTTATTTCTGCTGGTTCAGCGATTGGGTTATAGAATCCTATTAATTCAAGATATTTCCCATCTCTTGGACTTCTTGAATCTGTTGCTACTATACGGTAACTTGGTCTTTTCTTTGAACCCATTCTTGTTAATCTTATTTTTACTGCCATTTCTTTCACTCCTTTCAATCTGATATGTATTATATACTACTTTTTTTCGCTTGTCAACCTAAAAAGTTGACATTGTTAAATATTAAAGATTTGTATTTCACAATTATCTGGATCATAACTTGATATTTCTTTGGGATTGGTTAAATTGTTTTGAATTGCATTTATGGCTCTTGATACATCACCATGGGTTACTAGTAATATGTTTTGATTTTTGTATTCTTGTTTTAAATTATTTAGTAGTTGTTTTGTTCTTTCTATTATACTTTTAAATCCTTCACTGTCTTTGTATACTACATCTTTAGTTATGTCATACCAAATATTTTTATCTAGATCTTTTATTGGGGTATTCATTTTACTATTGCTGTTTCTTTCTACTAGAGCTTTATTATATATTACGGGAATATTTTTAAGATTTAGGATTCTTAATGTTTGTTTTGTTCTTTTTAATGGTGAACATATTATTAAATCTATTTGTTTTTGTCTTAATCTTTGTCCTGTTTGTTTTGCTTGCTTTATTCCTTTTAAGGTTAATCTATTATTGTTTATACCATTTATGGTATCTTTTTTATTTTGTTTTGTTTGTCCATGTCTTATTACATATAATTTCATATTTTACTCCTTATTCTAACTTACTATCTCCAGTTTTATAATCTATTGTTATTCCTTCTTGAACGTTATATACATATACGTTAAAGCTTATTCCTTTTCCATTGTCTTCGACTGAGTAGGCTTCCATTTGTGCTCCGCTTGCTAGGAGGTTGTTTTCTTTGAAGATTGGGGTTACTCTATATAATACGTGATTATTTGTTTCTTTTACGTAATCTGCTACTTTGTTTTCAAACTCTAGCATTCCTACTGTGTTCATGTATCTTGTACATGTTATTAGATTTTTTTCGTTTGCATTTTCTCCAGTTAATTGATAACCAATTAGATGACATCTGTTGTAAAGATATTTTCCATCAACATTATTATATTTTATTGTATGCCAACCCGATGGTTTTATCATTCCTATTCTGCCTCTTTTTTCTGTTGGCATTGTTTTTTTGCTTACGTTGGCATAGGCTACTCCGCATCTATTTAAGCTGTCTAAATTACTATATTTTTCAAATGATTTGGTTGTTTTGTCTTTGCTTTCAAAGTTTGGTTTGTTGTTATTGATTGTTATGTATGATTTTCCGTTATACTCTGGAATATCTTTTAGATCATATGATTTTGTTTCTGTTATCCCTAGTAGCGATGCTTTTATGTCTTGTAATACTTCGTTTGTATTTCCTTGTGATAGTCCTATTATGATTGCTATTACTATTACTATTAGAGATATTATTAGTTTATTTAATTTCTTTTTTTGTTTTTTTGTCATATTTTACCTCCCTACTTTGTTTTATTATAGCATAAAAAAAGCCTATAAATATATAGTTTTATAAGCTTACTTATTTTCTTTTATGAATTCTTCTTTTACTTCGTTATCTATGTCTTTCATTATATCTTTTTCTTCTTGGTCGTCTAGTATTTCATCCCATTTTTCTTCACTTTCATCTACTGCTATTCTTACTTTGGCATCTCCGACTATTTCTATTCCTAGTTCTTTTTCTATATCATATTCTATTTTTCCATCTTTTATTTCTACTTTTGTACATGTTGGATCTTTTAGACTTTCTACTATTACTTCGACGTTGTTTCCTATGTTGCTTTCTCTTTTTTTGTTGACGTTTAGTAGTTCGTCGTATGTTATTGTTTGTTTTGATACTATTGTTTTTGTGTTATTATCATATGAATACCATATGTTTACATCACTAGTTCCTTTTACTCTTATTTTGTTTTGTTCTTTGTTTCCTTCGAATCTATGTGTCATGGTTTTTGGTGATAACTTTTTGCTTTTTTTTAAACAACTTGATTCAGTTGCTTTAGTTTAAAATATAAATCTACAGTTTTATCTTGATGGATTTCAATTCTATCTACAATTTTAAGAATTAATTCTCTTGGTGGATTTTTTCTAGTTTTAAGATATTCTTTTACTATTTTTTGTGTTTCTAATAAATCTTCCACAGAGTTTTTTTCTTTATATTCTTCAAGAGCTAATTTTAATTCATCTATTTCATTTTGTTTCTTTTGCTTCTGTTCTTCGAACTTATCTGTCAATTTTTTATAAGTATCAGGTGAGATTATATCATCTAATCTATCCATATATAATTTTTCAATTTTTAGGTCAATGCTTTTTATATCAATTTCTAATTTACCAATTTTCTTTTCCAATGTATCTGTATATGTTGATAGAGTTTTCTTCCTTTTTTCAACTATATCTTCATATCCTACTAAGTCAATATATTTTTTGCACACATTAGAAATAATATCCATTAGTTGTTCTTCTAAATTATTGTAGTTCATTGTATGCGGAGTACACTTGTTATAGGCACTATTTTTTCTATAAAAATTGCAATAAGTATAAACATACTGTTTTTCAATAGGACGATTATCTCTTTTTGGATTACCAACGCCTATTTTGTGCCCACATTCATGACAATACATTAATCCCTTAAAAATTCTTTGATATTCTGGTGTAGGTTGTCTATAATTTGCATCTAACAAATTTTGTGCTCTCTCAAAAGTATCTTTATCAATAATTGGTTCGTGAGTTCCCTCAACAATTATCCAATCTTCTTCATTAGTCTTAACTATTTTCTTTTCTCTGAAACTTTTCTTTGTGTGGACATTTTGCACCATATCACCAATATACATTCTGTTTCTTAGCATGTTTCTAATTGTATGATAATTCCATTCATAAGGAAATTGTGCTTTCAATCCACGTCTTGTTTTTTTATAAACTTCTGGAATTGGAATTTTTTCTTCACTTAATTTTTTCATAACTGCACTTTGCGACTGTAATTCCAAATATAAATTAAATACTTTTCTTACTATATCAGCCGCTTCTTCATCTATAATTAGTTTGTGTTTATCATTTGGATCCTTAATATATCCAAACACTGGTTTACCACCCATGTATTCTCCAGCAAATTGCTTGATTTTATAAACTCTTCTAATATTCTTTGATAAATCACGAGAATATTTTTCATTTATAAAATTATTTAAAGCAGCATATTCATTATTTGAGTTTTCTGAATTTCCTGTATCTATTTGTTCTTGTATTGCTATGTACCTAATATTATTATCCGGAAAATAACAATCTAAATAATAACTGCATTCAAAATTACTTCTACCAAGTCTTGATAAACTTTTAGTAATAACAACTTTGATAGTGCCATTTTCCATAGCTTCTTGTAACTCTTTCCAACCAGGTCTATCAAAATTAGTACCACTAACTCCATCATCTACAAATTCTCTACACTTTTCACCTACATTACCATTTCTAGCAATAAATTCATTCATTAACCTTCTCTGATTAGTAACACTCTCACTTTCATCACTTGCTTTGATTTCATCAGCCAATGATAATCTAATATATTTTGCTATTTCGTCAGGTTTGTAATCTTTTAATGTTGCACCATAATTAGAACAATCGTAATTCATAATCCTCCCTTTCTTGAGGATTCCATTGACTTTTTTAATCAATTACCGTGTAACTATATTATACCGCGTAATCAGTCAAAATGAATCCAAAATTTGTTATTTTAATACTTTTTTTATATAATCATTCAAAAAATCATTAAAATCCTTCATTAACACATCTAATATGGTTTCTCCAGCATCATTATAATATAAATTAATATTTAACTTCTTAGTCACGTTTATTTTCCCCCTTTTTATTTAAACTTATGAATACAAAATCAATTTATGAATTTATAAGTTTTACAATTTTTAATATTCCTCTTCATTCTTTAAAATTCCAATCAAAACAATTTGCTTATTTTTTTGTTCCTGACTACAAGTGATTAATGTTATATATTTTTCAGTATTAGTAAGATAAATTTCTGCTTTCCCAGTTTTTTCAATATCATACTTATCAAATATTTTATATTCGTACTTAACTCCATTATGATAAATATAAATCACATCATTTATTTCTACTTTATTTAAATTTTTAAAATATGAAATATTGCTATTACCTGAATGTGCATACAAAATAAAATTACCCTCTTTATCCGGATAATTACTATTTTTATCTACACTTATAGCATAATTAATTGAATTAAAATTACCTGTACTATCAACAACACCTCTTTTTAAATTGATACTAGGTATTTCTATAACAGCTGTATAGTTTATTTCTTGCTTTATACTTTCTTTCTTCTGAACATCGTTTTCAGTAATAATTTCTTCATCATCAATTACTTTTGTTTCTTCTATATAATTATCAGCTATTTCAACTTCTTTTTCTTCTTTAAAATAATTATATACATTATAAAATAAGCAACATGCTAAAGATACAACAATCAAAATTTGACCTATTATTTTAAACTTTCTTCTCATATATTTTTATCCTTTTCTATTTCTTGCCAAAAAGATATAATAGTCTTTTTAATTTTTTTATTAGTTGCTATTTCAACTACTATATCATTATTAAATAATTCTTTAATTCTTTTTAAATCCATTTTATTAAATAATGTAGCCAACTCTAAAGTATATACATTATCCATTTCTAATTCATTTATAATTTTTCCTTCAAATCTATTTTTTAATATGTCTAATATTTCTAAAGCTTTATTTTCACTTGAAACATTTTTCATTATCTTTTTAACTTTATTAGTTATTTTTCTTTGATTATTATCTATTATTTTTTTAGTTATATTATTCTCCTTGTTCTTATTATCTTTATCATAAGATTCTCTCAATTTTTCAACTGTATAATAATTATCTGTCAATCTTTTTAACACGTTAGTTCTTCTTACACATATATCTACATTTTTATATTGAGGATATAAATCACTATACATATAAGTATCTCTAAATATAGGATTACCAAACACAGGAAATATTATTGTTTTATATTTTAATGCAATTATTTCATTAGCTGTTAATAACTCTCTCCCAAGTAAAGAAGTGGTTTTATTTGCACCTATTTTGAAAGGATCTGTACTTGAACTTATAGAACTGGTTGTTATTGTAGATTTTCCTAACTTTTTAGCTATAACTTCTGCACATTCTACACTATTGGTTTTTAAATAGCATAATGCACAGTTATCTATAATAATGCTTGCTGTTTCTTTCCCATATACTTGCTCAATCTGAGAAAATGATTGAATAAAGAAAAAATATCTCATTCCCCTACTTCGGGCCACTGCTACTGAACTTTGAATATCATTTAAAGGTGGCATATTGGCAAATTCTTCTAATAGCCATTCAATTTTCACAGGTAATATACCATTATTTTCTCTAGAATTAGCAAATTTCGTTACGTCTTTTATTAACATACCAAGTATTATAGTAACAAGTTGATAATAACTTTTATCTTCATCTGGAACGATTATAAATAATGCAATAGGTCTTTTGCCAATATCAGTAAACTTAAATTCGCTTACACTTGTAACATTTTCTACATTCAAATCATCAAATATAGACATTTTCTCACCAAATACAGCTGTTATACTTTTATAAGTATTCTCAGCAGATGATAATATTGATGTTAAATAATCTTTAGATAAATTCCCATAACTTCTTGTATTTAAATTTCTTTGTAAATATGATTGATTTTCTTTGATAAGTGATGAATTTTGAAACTTTTTAATGCTCGCTATATTAATTTTATTTTCATCTATTAATCCTTTTTTATAATCTTCTAAAAAGATACCTGTGATGCCAATAAATAATTGTTTGCTACTATTAATCCAAAACGGATCTTTACTTTCTTTTTCAGCAAATATTAAATTACCTAATGATATTACTAAATGATTTGTTTCTGCTTGGTGTTTTGAACTTTCGTTTTGATAATATTTAATTTTATTTAGTAATTCTTCATAAGATAAATTATTTAAAAATTTTTTTAATTCATCATTTGAATAATTTTCAAATTCTATTTCATTATATATTTTTTTATTTCTCATAAGTTTATCTAATTCTTCTTGATTATTTTTTAAAGTTTCTACTATATAATCTTCAAGTTTAAATTTATCCATTATTTGAAATAAATATTTTTCAGTTGAAAACATTTTATTCAATGATATTTTATTTCTTTTAACAAAGTACGATAAAAGGAACATCATGTATTTATTAAAAACACAATGTTCCTTCCATTCATCAATAATTGGCTGCATAATATTAATCTTATTTGATTTAGTAGGTTCTCTAAAATCAATTGTAACTATTTCATATCCATTATTTTCAAATATTTTACCAGTAGTTTTAAATAATTCTGCTTTAGGATCTGTTATAACTACTGAATGTTTTTCTTTAGCGGTTGCAAACTGAATACACATAGGAATACTTACCGTTACAGATTTACCACTTCCGGTAGATCCAATTAAAATATAATGTGGAGATTTAGTATCATAATATACATTTTTAAATTTATTATTTTCTTTTTCATACCAAACAGGAAAACCTGCCTTGTTTATATCATTTAAATCTTCCTTATTAAAATTATCTTTTATTTCTTTCATATCAGCAAATTTACTTGATCCATGTTCATTATTATTTTTTATTTTCTTTTTTGATAATCTTGGTTCTATTAAAAGAATAAAAACAATTAAACCAACAACTAATACCAATAATAAAAACATAGACAGCGACATACTTTCAAATCTAATACTATCCATGATTTCTATAACTCCATAGAATCATTGTTTTTTGTATTAATGATATTTTTATTGTTCTCTAACGTATATTCTTTTATTTCAATATTATATTTTTCCCTACTTTGTTCTGAAATATTACAATAATCATTAAATACTTTTTTATAACTTTTACATTCTTTTGAAATATTAGAGATAAAAGGAGCATACTTAAAATTCGTTTCATTTACTTTTATTATTTGCCCTAAAGAAGATGATAGATAATATTTTCCATCTATTTTTTCTTTATAATATTTTTTAAATATTTCATAATATGGTTTTAAAGTTTTTATATCACCATCATTTAAATAAGGTAATTCCCAAATATAAGATGTACTTATATTATTTTCTCTGCAATATTCATAAAATTTATTTTCTGCATAAATCCAATTTTCATTAACACTTTTATTTAATTTATAACTTCCACCTATTATTCCGTGAAATAGATATAATTCTTTATTAGACACTTTTTCTTTGTTATGGAATGAATCAGGCATAAATTCCCATTTTGAGTATGTTTTAGGACTTACATTATTTGAAGCACTTGTTATAAATATTTTATCTTTCTTTTTACTAATACTTTTTACAATTTCATAACTCATCTTATAACTCCATTGAACTATTTATTTCTCTATAATATTGTTCATTAATACCATCAGTTGAAAAAAATAGTTCTTCAGTTTCATTTTCAATAACTTCAATAAAGGCATAATTATTTCTTGATATAATTTTCTTTGCTTTATTAATAGCATCATCTACGCTATCAAATGATTCTAAATATTCAAAAGATTCTCCTAATTCTCTATCACCCTCAGTTTCCCAAATTTTAAGTTTATAGGTATTATAATTTAAATATTCATATATATAATTTTCAATAGCATCTTTTACATCATCAATATCATTACAAATGTATTTTGCACCAGAACTATTTTCTGTGCCAATATACATTTTTTTGCTTTCTAAATTATAGCTTACCTCTAAATTGAAATTCTTTATTAATTTTTCATTTCTATCACTTTTTAAGTACCATTTCTTATTATTAACCTCAATAGAATAAAAGTTCTCATCACAATTTTCACATAAATAATTATAATTAATTAAATCGCTAATTATTAATTTATTTTGACATTTTGGACAATCGCAATTTGTTTTTAAATTATCTTTATTTGCAACCTTTTTATAATTATTACTATAAATTTTTTCTAAAGTATTTGATACATTTAATAAATTATTTAATTCTTCTTTGGATATATTTAATTCAGCATTTTCTAAAATATCATTTATATATTCATACATTACTTTAGTTTCTTTAATAATCTCAAAGTTATTAATTTTAACCACCCCTTTTTATATTTCTATAATTTCCTTTTCAATATCAAAACTATCCTTATTATTAGTTCCATTTTGATTTATAAATTCGTCGTATATATCATTATCTTTTATAAACTTATAATAATTTATAAGCATCACAAAATCTTCTTCACCAACTAAATCATTTCTCTCTATATTACCATTTTGATCAATTGTTTTTAATCCTACTCCATTTCTTGCTTTATCCGATTCAGTTTGAGTTATCTTTATAAATCTTCCATTATTTACTGATAATTTTAATGCATTATCAAATAGTTTATTAGCATTAATTTCATAATCAAAATCAAACATAAAATTAGAAATAATTGTATCCTTTAAAATATCTTCTAAATCATTAGCAGAAACAATATTTAATCCACTATATAAAAGTTTGTCTTTGTTTTCTTCATATATTTTCTCTATATATTCTTTATTCATAATTTTTTTCACTTTCTTTTTTATTACAATACTCTTCTATACTATCAATATTATTAACAACTATATCAAAATCATCCCAAGCACATATTTTCAAAGACAAATCATCATTTACTTTTAATTCATATTTCCCATCACAAATCTCATTAGTATAAATATTATTAAAATCAATATTTCTTTTATTTAATAATTTGCTATAAAAATTTGTTAAACTTTTCATATTAATATCATCATCAAAACTATAATCTTCAAATGGTGTTCTACAGTCAAATCTAATATTTTCTTCATTACAAATATCAAGAATAGGTAAAATTTTTTCTTTATAATATTTAATACTATCATAAACAGATAGTTTATTTATTAAATTAACTTTTAATGGACTTTCAAAATAACCGCTTGTAAGAATACAAATATCATTGCAGCCATTACTTGCATTATCTAAAGCGATTGTTTTATTATTATTTAAATCAAATAAAATAGAAGCATACCTACTTTGTTCTGCTCCCTCACTCATCAAATAGCATTCATTATAAAATTTAATAGCATCTTTTTTATTTTTAAAAATATCTAGTGAATTATAGCAAAGAGTATAAACTTCATTATCAAAATTCTTTTCCATTTTCTTCTTCAAAATTATAATCAAATAATTCCCATAATTTATCTGCTATTTCTTCTTCTGTCATATCAAAATTAAACCAGTTAATTTCTTCAATTTCACTTTCCCAATAATCCACTGCTGATTTGATACCCTTTTCTATTGTAGATATACCATTTGAAGTATGTAATTCTATACAATGTAAACCATCTATCACTCTAGCAACAGTAAATGAATCTTTATCATTTAAATATTTTATTGGCGTAATCATATCAAAATAAGCGTCATATTTTTTCAATTGAATCATCTCCTTTACTAAGCATAAATTCTTCCAGAAATGATTCAGTTGATTTTAATCCTTCATACCAATCTATAATATTATAATTCCCATACTTACCTTCATATTCACTAATTATATCTTTTTCTCCATCATCAAATTTTGAAACATAATTATTAAATTTTTTTATTACATTATTTATTTCAATTAAATCATCATCAGATAAAGTTTTTTTTAATAGCAAATAGTCTTTACAATCTTTAATATAGTCTAAATTATCACTAATTAAATAATCAGGAATAGACATCTCATTAGACTTCATAACATCAATCAATGTTTGTCCTTCTTTTAAATATAAATCTCTTTCTATACCCATTCCTAAAGGTAATTTAATATTTTCTAAATCAGACAACATTACATAACCTAGTTCTGCAAAATCATCATTTCCTAGATGGCAATATCCAAACATTTCATAATCACCATTTTCTAATTTGTTGCCCTCTGTAATCAACCATGTCCCAGCACCAACAGGATTAAAATATTTAACTAGAACTTTAGCTTTGCCACCCATACCATCTTGACTATATAGTGGATATCTCTCAAACTTTTTTTCTAATTCTTTTGTCATTAATTTCATTTAGTTTTTCCTCCTTCTTACATATAATTTTTTCTATTCTAAATAGAACACATTTTTCT
>ERZ857965.1235-NODE-1235-length-27403-cov-4.687399_pt1 | contig 27403 bp, 49 predicted proteins | sample MGYA00519758_ERZ857965 | MGnify/ENA primary metagenome ERZ857965 (study PRJEB31778, sample SAMEA3449381) | human gut metagenome | biome: human gut; feature: human-associated habitat; material: faeces | place: United Kingdom | collected 2010/2012 ... | reverse complement strand
CCCGGCCGCGCCCCGCCGCGGGCCGCAAAAAGGCGCTTTTTGCCGCCAAAGCCCGCCAAAGCCCGCCAAATCTCGCTAAAACTTTGCTAAATTTTAATTATAGGAATATATACTAATATTTTGTCTTGTAAGAGCAGAGTCACCCAAGCGGGTAAACTTATAAGCAAAGGTTATTGCTGCTCTTAGAGACGAAAATATAGGCTTTAAACGATATAAGCACATTAAAAGAAAGGACAATATGCAAACACAAAACGGTGGCAGACCCACAATTTTACCTAAGATGTATGAAGAACCGCTATTTAGTCAAATCATTGATAAAATTGAATCAGGCTGTAATGACAGAGAAATCTACACCAGTTTGCATTGTTCTGCTAAAACTTTTAGGAAGTGGCGAGATGACAATATAAAGGCGTATGACGAAGCTAAAGGTATCGCTAGGGGAAATCTATTAGAACTAGCTGAAAGTGCCTTAGCGAGCAAACTGACAGTCAGAACGCTAAAAGAAACAGAAACAATCTATGACGCTGACGGAAACGTTGAAAAAGTAAAGGTTAAAGAAAAAGAGATGGACAAAGATAGCTTAGTAGCGATGATGGTTGCTAAGGCTGGAAACCCTGAACTTTATAACCCTACTGAATGGCGGAGATTACAACAAGAAGAATCAAGCGCTCATGACCTTAAAGCTAAAATTGAAGAACTTGATGACTATAAGCTAAGTAAGTACGAAACACCAGAAGTTGAAGCACCGAAAGGGTTTGAATAAATGTATTATTTAAATAAAATGTTGGAATACAACAAAGAAAATGGCATTATTATTAATAAATACATTCGCAAGACTATTCAGAAGCAAATACGTATTCATAATAAGTATATTTATCGCTATGACCGTGTTACACAAGCTATTGAATGGATACAAGACAACTTCTATTTGACTACTGGTAACCTGATGAAGATTGAGCTACTACCAACGCAGCGCTGGTGGTACGAGTTAATGCTTGGTTATGATATGGTTGATGAAAAAGGCGTTCAGGTCAATCTAGTCAATGAGATTTTCCTTAATTTAGGTCGTGGATCAGGTAAGTCAAGTTTAATGGCTACAAGAGTGCTTAACTGGATGATTTTAGGCGGACAATATGGTGGAGAGAGCTTAGTTATTGCGTACGATAACACACAGGCTAGACACGTATTTGACCAAGTTCGGAATCAAACGGAAGCAAGCGATACATTGAGAGTGTACAATGAAAACAAGATTTTCAAGAGTACAAAACAAGGGCTAGTATTTACTTCTTTTAAAACCACTTTCAAAAAGCAAACAAATGATACTTTGAGGGCGCAAGGTGGTAACAGTTCCCTTAATATATTTGATGAAGTTCATACCTATGGCGAAGATATAACAGAATCAGTCAATAAAGGTTCACGTCAAAAACAAGATAACTGGCAAAGTATTTATATTACTTCTGGTGGACTTAAACGAGACGGTTTATATGATAAACTTGTTGAACGCTTCAAATCAGAAGAAGAATTTTACAATGATAGGTCGTTCGGCTTGCTTTACATGCTAGAAAATCATGAGCAGGTCAAAGATAAGAAGAATTGGACTATGGCATTGCCTCTTATTGGTAATGTCCCTAAGTGGTCAGGAGTTATTGAGGAGTACGAACTTGCGCAAGGAGACCCGGCGTTACAGAATAAGTTCTTAGCGTTTAATATGGGCTTGCCTATGCAGGACACAGCTTACTACTTCACTCCGCAAGATACTAAACTAACAGACTTCAATTTATCTGTATTTAATAAAAATAGAACTTATGTAGGAATTGACCTATCCTTAATTGGCGATTTAACCGCTGTGTCGTTCGTTTGCGAGTTAGAGGGTAAAACTTACAGTCATACGCTAACTTTCTCTGTACGGTCGCAATATGAGCAACTGGACACAGAACAACAAGAGTTATGGACTGAATTCGTTGACAGAGGTGAACTAATCTTACTTGATACGGAATACATTAATGTAAATGACTTAATACCATATATTAATGACTTTAGAACTAAGACAGGGTGCAGACTTAGAAAAATCGGATATGACCCAGCACGATACGAAATTTTAAAAGGGTTGATTGAGCGTTACTTCTTTGATAAAGACGGAGATAACCAAAGAGCAATTCGACAAGGTTTCTCAATGAATGACTATATTAAACTATTAAAATCTAAGCTAGCCGAAAACAAACTTATCCATAACCAAAAAGTTATGCAATGGGCTTTAAATAATACTGCTGTTAAAATCGGACAAAGTGGGGACTATATGTATACTAAAAAACTTGAAAAAGATAAAATTGACCCTACTGTTGCTTTGACAATGGCATTAGAAATGGCGGTGTCAGATGAAGTATAACGTTGACACAGTTAGAGAGAGTGGCTGGTACAATAAAAAAGAATGGTTGGCTGTTCGTGATTATGTCAGACAACGTGATAAGATGACTTGCGTAAGATGTGGTGCATTCGGTGCTAAAAAATACGAAGTAGACCATATTATAGAGCTAACTTGGGAAAATCTTGATGACTGGAAAATAGCGCTGAATCCTGATAACCTACAACTCCTTTGTAAGTCTTGCCATAACAAGAAAACAGGCGAGTATAAACGAGGGAAAGGCGTAAGTTTATGGTAGAAAGGGGAAAAATTGAACTTATTCGGAAAAGTGGTATCATTTTCACGTGGAAAACTAAACAATGATACTCAAAGAGTCACAGCGTGGCAAAACGAAGCGGTAGAATATACAAGTGCCTTTGTGACTAACATTCATAATAAAATCGCTAATGAAATAACAAAAGTAGAATTTCAGCATGTTAAATATAAAAAAGATAAGACTGGTTCTGATCCTTTGATTAGTAGGGCAGGTTCTGATTTAGATGAGGTCCTCAATTGGAGCCCTAAGGGCGAACACAATAGTATGGAGTTTTGGCAGAAAGTAATTAAAAAGTTGCTATGCACACGCTATGTTGACTTGTACCCTAAATTTGACCGTGAAACGGGCGATCTAGCAGACTTACTGCTTACTAATGATGGAAAAGAATATAAACCTGAAGAAATAGTAAGGCTTTTCAGTCCTTTTTATATCAATGAAGACACAAGTATTTTAGATAATGCTCTAGCTAGTATTCAAACTAAGCTGGAACAAGGTAAATTGCGTGGCTTGTTGAAAATTAATGCCTTTCTTGACATTGATAATACACAGGAGTATCGAGAAAAAGCCTTAACAACAATAAAGAATATGCAAGAGGGTTCGAGTTACAACGGTTTGACGCCAGTTGATAACAAGACGGAAATTGTAGAACTTAAAAAAGATTATTCTGTTTTGAACAAAGATGAAATTGACCTTATTAAATCGGAACTTTTGACAGGTTACTTTATGAATGAAAATATTTTGCTTGGTACTGCTACGCAAGAACAACAAATTTATTTTTACAACTCTACTATCATTCCTTTACTGATTCAACTTGAAAAGGAACTGACTTATAAACTGATTTCAACAGGCCGCAGACGAATAAATAAGGATAATTTATATTATGAACGTATAATTGTAGATAATCAGCTATTCAAGTTTGCAACTTTGAAAGAATTAATCGACTTGTATCATGAAAATATTAACGCTCCTATTTTTACAGTAAATCAACTTCTTGTTAAAATGGGCGAGCAACCAATCGAGGGTGGAGATATTTACATAACTAACCTTAATGCAGTTGCTGTTAATAGTCTAAGTGAATTACAAGGCAGTAGAAAGGACGTAACAAGCACAGATGAAACTAATAACCAATAGTGCTGAAATTAAAGTGACTGAAAACGAGGACGGTTCTAAGTCGTTCCAAGGTATTGGGTCAGAAGTTGGTGTAGAGAACCTTAACGGTATTATCTTGACACCTAACTGCATTGAGTTTGCTAGAGAACGATATCCATTGCTATATGAACATGGTGCTGGATCTAGCGAAGTCATCGGGGACGCAAAAGTTTACTATGATTTGGCTTCTAATAAATACCTGACTGACTTTACGCTTTATGACAATGCACCAAACATTAACAAGGCTGTTGAAAATGGAGCGTTTGATTCACTATCAATTGCCTATTACATCACAGATTATGAGTTTAATGAAAATGATTCTCTAGTCGTAAATAAAGCACTGTTTAAAGAGATTTCTCTCGTTTCAGTACCAGCAGACCCTAACGCAAAATTTATTCAAAATGCCTTAGGCGAAGAACTTACAGAAGAACGCAACAAAATTATTGAAAGCCGTAACGCTTTAAAAGAAATTGAGGATATTAAAAAGAAATATGAATAAACCTGATTTAATTGAAAAACAAAACCGCTTAGCAGAACTTAAAGAAAATAACGTATCTTTAAAATCTCAAATTAGTGGCTTTGAAGTAAAAAACGCAATCGAAGACTTGCCAAAAGTACAAGAATTGGAAAAAACACTTTCGGAAAATTCAATTGAAATTATCAAAATTGAGAATGAACTTAACGCACAGGAAGAAAAACCAAAAGGAAAAGATAAAATGACAAACTTTATTGAATCACAAAACGCTGTAACAGAATTTTTTGATGTATTGAAAAAGAACTCTGGAAAATCAGAAATTAAAAACGCTTGGAATGCAAAACTTGCTGAAAATGGTGTAACTATCACAGATACAACTTTCCAACTTCCACGTAAATTGGTTGAGTCAATTAACACAGCTTTGTTAAATACTAACCCAGTATTCCAAGTCTTCCGTGTTACAAATGTTGGTGCTTTGCTTGTATCACGCTCATTTGATTCAGCTAATGAAGCACAAGTTCACAAAGACGGACAACAAAAAACAGAGCAGGCAGCTACACTCACTATTGACACTCTTGAACCTGTAATGGTTTATAAATTGCAATCACTTGCTGAACGTGTTAAACGACTTCAAATGTCATATTCTGAACTTTACAACTTGATTGTAGCGGAACTTACACAAGCTATTGTTAATAAAATTGTTGACCTTGCGCTTATTGAGGGTGACGGAACGAACGGCTTTAAATCAATTGACAAAGAAGCAGACGCTAAAAAAATCAAAAAAATTACTACAAAAGCCAAATCAGCTGGCAAAACTCCATTTGCTGACGCTATTGAAGAAGCGGTTGACTTTGTTCGTCCTACTGCTGGACGTCGCTATTTGATTGTTAAAGCGGAAGACCGCAGAGCCTTGTTAGATGAGCTACGCCAAGCGACTGCAAATGCTAACGTTCGTATTAAAAATGATGACGCTGAAATTGCTTCAGAAGTTGGAGTAGATGAAATCATTGTTTATACAGGTACAAAGGCTGTTAAACCTACTGTATTAGTAGACCAAAAATATCATATCGATATGCAAGACATTACTAGAGTTGATGCCTTTGAATGGAAAACTAACAGCAACATGATTTTGGTTGAAACACTAACAAGCGGACACGTTGAAACTCTTAACGCTGGTGCAGTAATTACAGTAGCATAAGAATAAAATGGAGGAAGTAAATGATAGATTATATTAAGGTCTATTGTGGTATTCCGATTTTAGTAACAGCTTATGATAGTAAACTTATCTTATTCCGTTCAATAGCTATTAAATTGCTAGAAAAAAATGGTATTAAAGCTGACGAAACAAGTGTATTAGTGAAAGAGTTTATCTCTTGTTATTGTCGGCTTAATATTGTTGATGAACCAGCAGAACAATGGCGAAATGCTGAAATGAAACGTTTGGCTTCTTTGCAAGAGTTAATGTATTATGGAGGTATTTAATGATATTTTCACAAGTAACATTGCAAGTTGAAACGACTGTTAAGAAGAAGAACGGTGCAGAAGCTAATGTTATAAAGCCTATCGTTTTACCAGCAGTTAAACAGAGAATTAGTCAGTTAAGACTTGATGAGTTTTCTATGATTGGACTAGGTAAAAATGTAAGATACGAGCTTAACGGAATCGGAGAAATGGAAGACTTAATTTTCAACTATTTCTCAGACGAAAAAGGCGATACTTTCAAGCGTACAACATGGGAAAGAAACCCTAAAAATAACAAGATGATTTTAGAAGGAGTCGTGAGTAATGGAATTTGATTCTTATATAGATTGGTACAACAATTTACTTACAATGCCTTTAAATGACGTTATTTTAGGCGTTAAGGACACGATAGTAGACAAGACGGTATATTTGTCACTTAGTGACTCAAAAATCATTAAAATGGACAATACGAGCTTTGTCATGGGTTACTATTATCAAGTTGTTTTATCTGTTAAAGATGTTGACGATGAACTTGTCAGACTAGTCGGAGATGTTTTACGAGACGGTTGGAATATGACGAACTGGTCAGAAAACAGCCATTTGTACAATTATACTGGAAGTGTTTATTTGCCTTGTGGTGCAGGTGGTCAACCATGGCAATGAATTCACTTAATACATCAATCATAGCTAAAGAAATGCAAACTAAAGTAACAGAACGCTTGGGCGATTGGTTTGAAGCAGAGTTTAAAGCTAAGGCAAATGCTGCAGCCCGAAGGACTAGAGTAATCAGAAGCCACGGTCATACCTATACTTATGCCAGATATCAAAATACTGGGCAATTGTCAAGAAACTTAAAGCAAGTTAAAAAAGGCGATAAAGTAGTAGTTGATGCAGGTACTAGGGCTAGTTACACCAGCGGTTATCATGGTATGTATTTCTTGGTTGAAAAAAAAGGTATTCAAGACGTTAAAACAACATTGAAAAAAGGCGCTAATTATGCCAATTCAATGAAATTATAGAAAAGAGAAAAAATGAAATTAGATTATAATTCACGTGAGATATTCTTTGGTAATGAAGCTCTAATCGTAGCTGATATGGCCCAGGGAAGTAACGGAAAACCAGTTTTCACTAGCCATAAAATTGTAACTGGTTTAGTATCAGTTGGCGAAATGGAAGACCAATCGGAAACTAACAGCTATCCAGCTGATGATGTACCAGACCATGGAGTGAAAAAAGGCGCTACCTTACTTCAAGGCGAAATGGTATTCATTCAAACAGACCAAGCGCTTAAAGAAGACATTTTAGGTCAACAAAGAACAGCGAATGGCTTGGGTTGGTCTCCTACTGGTAATTGGAAAACGAAATGTGTTCAGTACCTTATTAAAGGTCGCAAGCGTGATAAAGTTACAGGAGAATTTATTGACGGTTACCGTGTAGTCGTTTATCCAAGTTTGAGACCAACAGCAGAAGCTACAAAAGAATCAGAAACAGATTCAGTAGACGGTGTAGACCCTATCCAATGGACTTTGAAAGTACAAGCGACCGAGTCAGATATTTATTTGAATGGCGATAAAAAAGTTCCTGCTATTGAGTATGAGATTTGGGGAGAACAAGCTAAAGATTTTGTAAAGAAAATGGAAAGCGGACTGTTCATCATGCAACCTGATACGGAACTTGCTGGTGGCGTTACATTAGTTGCTCCAAAACTTGCAAACGTTCAAACGAAAACTAAAGGGCATAATGACGGAACAATTGCCTTACCAGGTACTTTGAAAGATTCTCAAGGTCACGATGTAAAAGTAACATCAGTGATTAAAGACGCACAAGGAAATGTAGCGACAAATAACGAGCTTGCTCCTGGCGTTTATATCGCTACATTCTCCGCAGAAGGTTATAAAGATGTTTCTGCGGGTGTCGCTGTAACCAACAAACCCTGAGGTGCCCGACGGGGCTAACCACGTAGCCTTTGCACATAGCAAAGACGGAAGAGATGGTTTCATGACTGTTTACCCTAATTTGAACTTGTTGGATGATGCTGATTTTAAGAATTTCACACCAAAAACAGAGAAGTATCTTACCATAGTAAAAAAAGATGGAGGAGTTAGTAATAAACCCTACATCAGCGCTTCATACAATAATCCAGAACCAAACAGTTTTGCAGACATACTTTCTTGGAAATTAGAGAAAGAACGTCTTGAGCCTTCAACGACTTATACTTTTAGTTTTTATGCAAAAGGAAAAGGAACTGTTCAAACTTATATTTTCCCTTCTCTGATTGACACTTCAAGTAAGGCCTTCGCTGACGGTAAACCAATACAACCTAAGGTAGACGGTAGCTACACTTGGACTCTTACTGATGAATGGGTAAGACATACATATACGTTTACTTCTAAAAGTAGTATAACTGAGGACCAAAATGTCCTATTTAGACTACCAACAGGAAGTAGCGTTGATATATGTCTCCCTAAACTTGAAAAAGGTTCAACCGCAACTCCTTGGATGCCTTCGTTTAGTGAAGTGAAAGCTGGAAATTATCCAAGCTATATTGGAACATATACTGATAATAAATCAAATGAACAAAGTACAGACCCAGCAAGATATACCTGGAAAAAAATAGAATAAGTAAAGGAATATAAAATAAAATGGCAAAACAATTGAGTACAGCACGTAAATTTAAAATGATTACAGGTAAAGACCTTTTTCAACAACAAAAGGCAATGGATACAGAACTTAAAAAAGAAGACGGAGAAATTACAGATGTAATGGAATTCGTTCAATATGGTCTATACTTGGCTCTTTTTCAAGATAACATTGTAAAAGCAAAAAGCGACTTCTCTGACTTCCGTTCTAGCTTTGAGTTCGATACTGCCGGTAAAGGACTTAAAGAACTGGTCGAACTGTGGCAGAAAGAAATTTAATGAGCTGAAAGGACTGTAAATGATTTTAAAACATGCAATTAGATACTTAGAACTAACTGGTTCGGACTTTATTACAGATTTAAAAGACTTTGCAGACTTACAAAATTCTTTTGTCGCTGGATATATTCCTGATGACTTTACAGAGCAAATGGAGAGCTTTACAGACAAGTTGTTGATACTTTGGGTAGATTGTAACGGAGGACTGCAAAACGCACTAGACGACAAAACAGAGCTTCCTACAACTAACGAGTTGATCAACATCTTCTGTAAAACTGTTTTTATTAAAGAAAAAGAGGAAACAGAAGACGAAATGGTCTTCTTTTCTTCTAGTTCATTGATTAAGAAAAAGAAAGATACTGTAAAGGAAAATAAAACCTTAGAACTTTTGACTGTTTTAGGCAATAACGGAATTGATATAACACAGTTCATGGAAATGGAATTAGAACTCGTTTATAAATTAATCGAACTTATTGCAGAGAAGAAGAAAGAGGAAAAAGAAAAAGAGAAAAGGCGTAAAAGAAAGGGTATGTAATGGCAAGTAATGCAAAATTTGAGGTCGAGATATACGGCAATACAACGAAATTCGAGAACTCACTTAAAGGCGTTAATACCGCAATGTCAGGGCTTAGAGGAGAAGCTAAAAACTTACGTGAAGCTCTAAAACTTGACCCCACAAATACCGGGAAAATGGCTCAATTGCAAAAGAATTTACAAACGCAGTTGAGCTTATCACGTGACAAAGCAACAAAATTAAAACAAGAACTTTCTACGGTTGACAAAGGGACGTCAGCAGGTCAAAAGAAATGGCTACAACTTACCAGAGATTTAGGCACAGCAGAAACGCAAGCTAATAGGCTAGAGAGCGAAATTAAGCAAGTCGAGAGTGCTATTAGTTCAGGCTCTTGGAACATTGAAGCTAAAATGGATACTAAGGGCGTTAATAGCGGAATTGACGGCATGAAGTCACGCTTTAGCGGTCTTAGAGAGATTGCGGTAGGTGTATTTAGGCAAATTGGTGCTAGTGCTGTTAGTGCTGTCGGCAATGGCTTAAAAGGCTGGGTATCTGACGCAATGGATACTCAAAAAGCCATGATTTCATTGCAAAATACAATGAAGTTCAAAGGCAATGGACAAGACTTTGACTATGTAAGCAAATCTATGCAGAAGCTCGCTAAAGATACAAATGCAAATACCGAAGATGCTTTAAAACTTTCAACAACTTTCATTGGTTTGGGCGATACTGCTAAAAAAGCGGTCGCTAAAACGGAAGCATTAGTAAAAGCTAATCAAGCATTTGGCGGTACTGGAGAACAGTTAAAAGGTGTCGTTCAGGCTTACGGTCAAATGTCAGCAAGTGGTAAAGTCACAGCCGAAAACATCAATCAGTTGACAGACAATAACACAGCTCTTGGTTCAGCGCTTAAATCGACTGTTATGGAAATGAACCCAGCGTTAAAACAGTATAGCTCATTTGCACAAGCTAGTGAAGAAGGTGCAATATCTGTTGAAATGCTGGATAAGGCTATGCAAAAACTTGGCGAAGCAGGTGGTGGGGGAGTAACGACCATAAGCGACGCTTGGGATAGTTTTAACGAAACATTATCGCTTGCTTTGCTTCCTACGCTTGACGCTTTAACTCCTGTTATAAGTGCTTTGATTGATAAAATGAGCGGTTGGGGCGAAAGTGCTGGTAAAACTATAACAAAGGTTATTAAGTATTTCCAAGACTTGTTTCAAAAACTTCAAGAAAATGCAGCCACTTTAGCCTTTTTAGAGGCTTGGGATAATATAAAAAGCACATTTGATTCCATAGTTTCTATTATAGGAAAAGTCATAAATTCATTTCTTGGAATAAATACAGAAACAGCAAAAAATGCAACAAGTATAGATAACGTAGCAAAGAGTATAGCTGTATTTGCTGGTAAAATGTCAGAAATAACGAAAAAAATAGCTGATTTTCTGAAAAAAATTAGTGAAAGTAAAACTGCTATGTCAGTCTTAAAAGGAACTTTAGTAGTTCTTGCTAGTGCATTTGCAGCTTTCAAGGTAGCTAAAGGTATATTAGGAGTAATAAATGCTTTTAAAACTATTGGAACAGTTGCGAAAATGGCTATGGTTCCAGTAAAAGCCTTGTTTGGTTTAATTATTGCTAATCCGTTTGTTGCCATAGCTGTGGCAATTGCAGCGGTCGTTGCTGGCTTGATTTATTTCTTCACTCAAACCGAAACAGGTAAAAAGGCGTGGCAGAGTTTTGTAGACTTCTTATCGCAGTCAATTGAAGCTATTAAACAGTTCTTTACTGGTTTAGGTACTTGGTTTAGTGAGTTATGGACTTCCACAGTCGAGGGTACAAAAACCATATGGAACGGAATAACAGAATTTTTTAGTGGCTTATGGAATGGAATAGTGACGATTATAACTAATGTTTTCGCTACAATAGCTAGTGCAGTAACAGGCGCTTATAACTGGTTCGTCACAACTTTCCAACCATTAGTTAGTTTTTATCAATCTATATTTAACCTAATAGGATCAATTATTAATGTAGCTTTTCAACTTATCTTGGCTATTATTCGTGGTGCTTACCAGTTAGTTATCGGTGCATGGAAAGGCCTATCAGGTTTCTTTGGTGGAATATTTAACGCTGTTAGTTCAGTAGCTTCGTCAGTATTTAGCGCAATCGGAAGTTTTGCTTCTAGTGCTTGGGGAGTAGTTCGCTCAATATGGAGTGTAGTTTCAGGTTTCTTTAGTGGAATATTTAATTCGGTTCGTAGTGTAGTTAGTGGAGTGTTCAGCGCCTTTGGTGGCTTTGCTTCAAGTGCTTGGGGAGCTATTTCAGGTGTGTTCAGCGGAGTCGTTGGCTTCTTTAGTGGAGTATTTAGCGGCGCAATGAGTGTAGTTAGTGGAGCATTCAGCGCCTTTGGTGGGTTCGCTTCTAATGCTTATAATGCAATAATAGGAGTATTCAGTGGGCTTGGTAGTTTCTTTAGCGGAATATTCGGAGGAATCAAGAACACGATAGACAGCGTTCTTGGTGGTGTAACAAATACAATCAACAATATATCAGGAGCTATTAATGGTATTGCTGGAAAACTTGGCGGACTATTCAAAGGCTCTATGGTAGTAGGCTTAACAGATGTTAATTTATCTTCTAGCGGTTACGGTTTAAGCACGAACAGCGTATCAAGCGACAATAGAACATATAATACATTTAACGTACAAGGTGGTGCTGGTCAAGATGTTTCTAACTTAGCACGAGCAATCAGACGAGAATTTGACCTAGGGAGGGCTTAATGGTAAGACAGTATAAAATACATACCAACTTAGACGGAACAGACGATAAAGTTTGGGACGTTACAAATGGAAAAGTTAGATTTTATCAGCCCTCTAATTTAGGGTTACAGTCAACTAATAATATTTGGCAAAGTAATGGCATTGGAGTAATGGGGACACGTTCAATTACACAGCCGCAAATAGAGTTTAAGCTAGAAACGTTTGGCGAAAGTTTAGAAGAAAACTATCAATTAATGAAAGACTTCATAAACGATATTCTTAACAAAAAATTCGTTACACTTGAATATCAAACAGAGATTTTTCAGGTATATGCTGATTTAGCTTTAGCAGATGTCACAAAGACAGAGGGTTACGGTAAGAACGGAACTTTCAGCGAAAAGATAACTTTTGATATAATTACAAAGTGGTACACTTACGAAAACTTAACTTTTGAAAAAATTCAAAATGGTCAAGTTATAGCTGGAAAGTCTAAAATTTATGGCGGATATAAAGGGAACGAAACACCTTTACAAAACTATAATAGACTTAAAGCAAGTCCTTCTTTAAATTTGCCTAATTTGAATCTAGGAGACAATACTAAAACTTTTGACGGTGCAGAGGCGGAGGGAAGTAATCTAAGAGGTTCTATTAAAATAGATCCAGCAACTCAAAAAACACAAGATGGAGATTTTAAGTATTTAACTTATAGACCAGTCAAAGGTTATGTTGATTGGTTTAGGTTCTTCTTAATTCCTGGAAAAGCAACACCTAATATGACGAAAGTCGCAGTTAAACCAAATACAAAATATACATTTAGTGTTTGGCTAAAAGGTACTGGACAGCATACGATTTATGCATATAAGGGTTGGACTTCTTCGCCACAAAGTGGTAGTCAAATAATCAATTTAACACCAGACTGGACGATATATACATTTACAGTAACATCATCAAATGTTATTCCAGATGAAAATGTTCAATTCTTTATAAGAAGTAATGCTGGAACAGAAATTAACCTTAAAAAACCTAAAGTAGAAGAAGGTTCAATCGCCACTCCTTGGATGCCATCAGCCAGAGAAATTACAACTGCTGATATAAGTGAATATTTTGGATATAATTATGTAGCAAACCGAGCCTATACTTACTATGGAGAATCAAATATAGAACGATTAAGTCGTTGGGATATAAAAGACGAAATATTTAGCTTTATGGGGATATTATATCCGCAACTTCCTAAAACACCTACTGGAGTTAGATTTTTAGACGATATTGGAAATGAATATACTGCAATTGTATTTAAGATAGAACAGGTACAAAATTATATTTTAATCAATACAGATGTAAATGATGAAATTTATCAAGGCTGGAATGGTACTACTTCATTAAATTTGTTCCCTGTAATGGACTTTGAACGATACAGAACACGTATAATCAAACACGGTCAAATGGAGTTAATCAACTTAAGTAAAGCAGAGTTTAAAATCAAGAGAAAGGCGGACTTCGTTTAATGTTAGAAGCTAATGTTTATGATAACTTTAACCCTAACTATTATAATATACCTGTTTTTACTCTTCCTAATGGTAAAAAAGAAAAAAGAGGGCTACCAATACCAAAGGCAAGATGTCAAGTTATTAACTATGAATTGTGGGAGACCGGTTATCTTTACACTTCATCGGCTACATTGACCGTTTCGGTAGAAGTTGGGGATATTGTTCAAATTCTTTTTCCTGAAGTTGTTCCAGTCGAGGAAGCTCCAGGCCAAAAGAAAAAGTTAAACTTAGATATGGTCTATCTTGTCACGAGTGTAGATGAAAGCAATAAAGTCACGTTAAAGAACTATTTTTGGGCAATGATTGAAGGCCTTGATGTTCCGAACGCGATAACTAAAACGACAAACTCCGCTATCATTAATTATCTAATTGACCCTAATAAAAATAATTTAATGAGTTATGGTCATTTCTTTAATTCAAGTATTTTCGCTGGAAAGGCTACAATTAACCGAAAAGCAGAAACTTCATCAGCTCATGACGTAGCTAAGAGGATATTTTCTAAAGTTCAATTTCAACCCACTACAACTATTCAACATGCTTCATCTGAAACAGACCCCAGGAACTTGTTATTCATTAACTTTGCTTCAAGGAGCTGGAATAGAAATAGAATCACGACAAGGGTAGATATTAAACAAAATGTAGCAAAGGACACGGAAACAATAGTAGAACGTTCAGCTTATAATTTTGCTGTTGTGTTTATCAAAAATAAGGAAGCAGACGACTACATAGACCCTCCTAAAATGTACACAGCCAAAAAGAACGGAGATATCATTGATTATAGCACTTATCACGGAGACGGAACAGACTTGCCAGAAGTGAGAACAGCTAAAACATTATTTTATGATAGGGATGACCATGGAAACCCTCCTGACATGTCTATTATTAAGGCTGAAATTTCTCCCTCTACAATCGTCACAAGATTATTCTTTAACCAAGACGAACTTTTGCCTTTATATGTTAATGACTTAGTTGATGTTTGGTATGAGGGTAAACTATATTCAGGATATATAGCAGACAGAGTTAAAACAGAGTTCAATGATAGACTTATTTTTGTAGAAAGTGGAGACAAACCAAATGTTATATGAGTATGTAGCTACTTATGGCGACAAATATAGAATAGATAGCTTCACAGGGTACAGAGAGCTTCGCAAAGACCACTTAGAGTTATTGAATGGTAAAGTATACTATAATAGCAAAAACTCGCTTAGAATTGAAACTACGCTCTTGTATGAAGTCGGTCAATTTGTATCAATTGGCGGTTACCCTTATGGCGGTAGAAAATTTAGATTATTAGAGCTATCAATTACTGATAACCCAGTTTTAGATAAAGCGAAGATAATTTCAAGAAAGGTTAAAAATGACAATTAAAAACTTTACATTCTTTAGTCCAAATGGTACAGAGTTTCCAGTCGGTTCTAATAATGACGCAAAGTTATATATGATGTTGACAGGAATGGACTATGGAACTATCAGGCGAAAAGACTGGTCAGAGCCAGTAAACACAGCTCTAAACGTACAATATATCAACACTTCCATTGTAGCAGGGGGAAGATATTTTGAACTAGTGGGTGAGACGATAGCTCTAAAGGCTAATTCTGTCAATTATATTCATGCAAATATTGACTTAACTCAAACTACTAGTCCTGTAAGGTTATCAGCTGAAACCTTAAACAATAGCAACAGAACCGATATAAATAATAGTTCTGGTGTACTGAAAGTTTTGATAGATATTAGGACAACCAGCGGAACAGGAGTTATAAAAGCCGAAAAACCGAAACAAGTAACAAATTTAGACGAAGTAACACTAAGCGGTAACGCAAGAATTGACGGAACTCTAACTAGAAAAGTCGCAACAAAATCCTTCCCTATGGGCTATGGGATAAATGCAACAGCTGAACGTATCGGAGAGGCAATTACTTTAAGTATTCATGGGGCAAATATTGATGGGGCAATTCCTCAAGGAAAGGTGATGAACGAAAAGATTCCTGAAGGTTTTAGACCACGTTCGCAACACCCTTGCCAAGTAGCGTGCCAAGGTCAGTCATATGCGTTCTTTGATTTGAGTCATGACGGAACAATTACTTATGGCGGAGATACTGTTCCAATAAGAAATAATTTCAGGGGAACAGTAACATATTTCACTGGTGATTCATTCCCAGCATAAAAATAGAAAGCAAATATAAAATGGTAACTAGAATGATTTTAATAACTATCTTAATTTTAGCGATTTTGTTCGCTACATGGGTAAAAGATAGAGAAGCAATGAACCCACCTTTCAAACGTAGACTTGTGATTGACTTGACGGTAATCTTCGCTCTATGGGTTTTATACGCAGTCTTCTACTTTACACAAACACCCTCAACTTCTGATATCGCTAAAACAGTGATTAATGTAGGTTTGCTATACTTTGTAGGTCAATTCATTTATTTGATTGCAAAAATCAGCCCTATGTTTGACGGTTTGGTTAAACTTATTAAAAAGAATGGTGTAAGTATTCCTGAAGCTGAAGAAGAGCAAACGGAGGATAAAAAAGAATGAATATAACTAACGCTGGTGTACGTGGGCATAACCCTACTGGGGTTGTAATTCACAATGACGCAGGTTCAAATGGGGCTAACACTAGTTTTTATAATGGCTGGTTACCTAATCACGATCCAGCAAATGGCTTTGCTCATGTCTACGTTGCTTCTGACGGACGATTGCAGGCTTCTGACTTCTCAAATATGGCTTGGCATTGTGCTAACTCATACGGTAATGCAAATTATGCAAGTTGGGAAGTGTGCCAATCAGAGGGCGATTTAACCCAGTTCTTGAAAAATGAACAAGCGGTACTAGATGACGTAGCTAAGTATATGAAACAGTGGGGGCTGACTCCTAACCATGATACTGTGAAGCTACATCAAGAGTTATCAAGTACAAGTTGCCCTAGACGTTCCGTAGAAGCTCATGGCGGCACGGTAGAAAGTTGTCGCTCATACTTTATCGCAGAACTTAATAAACGTCTTACAGGGCAATCTAATGGCAATGCTTCAAACAAAGGAAAAGGAAAAAAGAAAATGATTTTATTTAATACTTTAGATACTAAACGTGCTTATGTTTCGGACGGTGTAACTATTCGCTGGGTTAAAACTGCACGCTTACTAAAAACGTTCCAAAAGACAGCAGATATCACTGAAGTAGTTTATCAAAAAGAATTAGATGATGAGTTTGGAAAAGCTAACACTTCAAAATAAAAAAAGACAGCTTTATAGCTGTTTTTCTTTTGTAAATAAAGATAATTACTCTCCTTTTTTAGATTCAGTTGCTTACCTGATTAATAGCTTCAATAATATTATTGCCAGCATTTATTAGAATTTCATCACTTACAATTACATTCTTTCTTGAAAATAGTTCGTTCTCAATCTTCATGAAGTGCATTGCTTTAGCTAAAAATTGAGCAGATGACTCATAATATAATGTTTCTAGCTCATCATCTGAAAGCTGTGTTAAATCATCATTAGCAAAAGTTGTAAGTTTTCGCTTAATCTCTTTGCCATTGTCATCTTCTTCTACGTAAAATCTCTTCATTTATTCATTCCTATAATTTCAAATTTTTCAATAATATACCGTTTAGAACCTAACTCAAATGTGATTAGATAATTATTGAAAGGGTCTTTATTATTCAAGTCATTGGCAATCTTTCGTGCTGTTGATCGTGGATATTTTGACCTATTTATTTTACTTGTGTATTCGTGTAATATTATCTCATTGCCTCCCTTTGCATTTTGCGCTTCAACCGTTGTTTGTATAGATACTCTTTACTTGGCTTTAGGCTATATAATAACTCATCTAGCAACTTCATGGCTTTTCCGTCTGTTCCTGAATTATTCATCTTTTTAAGTGTAAGCTCGTGCATTTCATCATCATTGAAAAACATAGTAAGATAAGGGAATGCTACGGTATTCGGTAGGGCCAAGCGTGATTTAGTTACTCTTAGGTTAGGGTATTTACCTGTTTCAGCTTTAACTTTTAACTCAAATTGGTTTATTGCGATACCTTGCTCTTCTAGTACGCTAGTGATTCTTTCATATACTTCTTCGTTTGTCATTATGCTATAACCTCAATTATTTCTGTATGCTTTTTAACTTCATATCTTTGTTCTTCTGGAAGCAATTCATTCCATTTTAAAGCCTCTTTTTTATTATAAAACTTACGTGATTTAATTTCTTTTTCCAATATCCAAGATACTGTGTAGTATGTAAATTCATCTTTCATTATCCAATTACTCCTGTCTTTATATTTAGTCTTTGCTGACTTGATAAGTGATATAAATTGCACCACTTACAGTGATAAGCTCTAACTGGTATCTTATCAGCTTTCTTTTTCCTATGCTGGGCATTTACTATTGAATATAAAGCGCCCATTTTTGTGTATTTGCGTTTCTTACACATATTATTCACTAGCTTTCTTAACCATTGCTTGCTGATAAGTTATATTAGTTCCTTCAAGCATAGTACTTTGGATTTCTCCTTGTTTAATAAACCCTTTTTGTTCTAATTTAATTACTTGTTTTGTTAATCCTTTTAATGTAAATGCTGTTGCTACTTTAATTTTGTCCTTAGGTTTTCTGTTAAATAATTTCATTTGTATCTCCTTCATTTCTATAAAACAATAGTATCAAAAAAAGTTCACACTGTCAAGCATAAACTATTTTTAATTATTTTATTTTTCTACTTTCTTTTTAAAGTATTCTAGATGTTTAGCTACTTCATGTTTATCAATTTCTTCTTGTGTCCATTTATAACGTTTGCCCTTAGGAAAATCGGAGAAAAAACCAAGTCCTCCACCTTTAGCTAGCCAACCATTAATGTCATCAGGCTCTGGAATACAGATATAAAATAACTCATCTTCTTCTACTTTCCATTGTTTAAAATCATCCGCCATATCTTGTGCAAAGCCTATAATATCTTCAGTAGTGTAGTATGTGAGTTTGTTCTCGTTACTTAAGTTAGCAAGTTCGTTTGCATAATCTAGAGCCTTGTTATAGTCTTTGTCGTAGCTTTCACCATCTTTCTTACCAGCTCTCACTAGATACTTCAATACCTGCATTGTATACCAACCTGCAAGCTCTTCGTAGTTAAAATTATGTTTCAAGTATTCGTTAAGTTCCACACCGTATTCATTAGCATAGTACCTATTCTTTTTAAAATCCATTAGATAATTCCTCCAAACCATGCAATACTCAAAATTGCAATCATAGCCAGCCATGCAACAGCTATAAACGCAAAGCTGACACCTGCAACTATCATTAAAGTTTTTACTATATCTTTCATGCTTCATTCACCTCGAACTCTAAGTTGTCCATTAACAATGACTGGTCTTTCAAAAGTTTTTCTTCCACAATTTTAACTGCTTCGTCTTCGTTATGAGCTTTTACTATATAGAATAGCTCCACTCTTACATTTACATCATATTCTTCCATTTTGTTCTCCTTAATTTGATTGTCTGTATTTTTCCATAAATAATTTCTCACATTTATCATTTCTTGTTCCATTTTTAATAGTGCTATGTGCTTTGTCAAAAGAATATACAGTTTCAAAGCGTTCGTCAGAAATTGAATAACTTGAAATTATAACGATATTATTTTTAGACATTTCAAATGCCCAGTCATAAAACTCTTGACTATCGAATGAATTGATATAACTTTCTTGTATAGTCCCCTCATAAGGTGGGTCAAAATATAGAATAGATCCAGCAACTTCGCTAAAATCATGATAACTTTTATTCGTTGCTTTTATTTTATTTACTTTTTGAAGTCTGTAAAAATGTTGAAGCCGTGGAAGTTGTTCAAGTTGTTTATGTATTTCTGGCTTAGCGTTAAACCAATTCCAGTCCAGTCCAGAAGTAACTTTCTTATATGTTTCGGTCTGTTTATAACCACTAAAAACGTCATGCTTTTCAATTATTTCTTTAGCTAGATTATATTTTAAGTCTGAAATTTCTTTAGAATATAAATAATTTCTCTTTTTATTTCCGAAAGAATTAACTAGCAACTTCAAAAAGTCGTCTGTTGTCTTGTTTTCTTTCGCTTTAATCTCGAAGAACTCATCTCTTGAAATGATAAGTGTTTTAATCCACTCACGGTCTTGCGAAATAACCCGTTCGAAAGCGTTGGTTATATCCTTGTCTAAGTCATTGTAATACACTTCTAAACCATTTAAAATACATTCGGCTGTAATTGCTCCACCACCTCCGAAGATGTCGTATATCGGCTTGTCTGTGCCAAAGTTCTGTTTGATGATTTCAACTATTTTCTTACTTATCTTCTTCTTGCTTCCTTGGTACGGTAGTCCGATTGGTTTACCTTTTCTGATTTTCTTCTCGTCTAAATTAAGCATTAAAATTCCTTGTCTTTCTAATTTGGTAAAATTTATTCCATTAGACGATACCTCCGTAGCACCAGTTAGGGTACTTGGCAATCATTTTATTACTTATAAAATCAAAGTTTTCTTTCCAAAAGTCAGGCGTCAACCCATATAAACCGGTTATGTACTCCATAGCATGGTCAAGATCACCGTTAAGTTTATAAATTATTTCAATTTTTTCAAGTGCTTTTTCTTTTGTCATCATTTTTCCTCTTTCCTTAACTCGATGTACTAAGTATAACAAAAAAACTCTAAGCCGTCAAGCAAAAAGTTTTTTATTGTTAATTATTTTTTTCTTTTTATAACTTTATGAAGCCAATAAAACTCGCTTAGTATTCTATCCCCGTTTTTCTTCAACCATTTTCCAGCATATATATAACTTTCTAGTGTTCCGTCAAAGGCTTCCATTTGTTCTCTTAGTTCGCTCTCAATAGTGTGTAATATAACTTTTTCAGCCATTTAAGCCTCTTTCAATTTATTTTTGAACCAGATGATTCGTTCTTTGAACCAAGAGTCTACACCTTCAGGACGTAGCCATTTACCTTGTTTAACTCCGTTCTTTTCCATGAACTCAATCACTTTATTGGGTGTTTCTGGTTCGCTAAATAAGCTAGGTTTAACAGCGTTGAATTTACTAAACATTTCAAGTGTTTCGATGTAGCTATCTTTCAAAAGTTCAGTGTCAAGCAATTTTTGGGCTTTCTCAGCACGTTTAGCAAGTCGTTCGTTAGCTTGTTCCAGTTGCTCCTTTTGTCGCTGTAAGCTCAAGTTATGGTTAATATAAGCAATTTGCTGTGCATGTCTTCCAAGTTTGCCTTGCGTATTAAGCTCGATTAGTTTAGCCATTCCCTCGCCAAGAATTTCATCAGGGACAAGATTATATTTATATTTCTTATTTGTGTTTCTTACGTAGTTATCAAGCGTTTGTTTAATTTTAAGTTTTTTGTGTAATTCTCGTAGTGTTGTCAATTTAATACTCCTTCATATATTTTACCAAACTTCAAAGCGTTAATTTTAACTAACTGCTTCAAGTCTGATATAAATTGTTGTTCTCCGTCAAAGTCAAATGGCATTGATACGTTTTCCTTGATCCAAGTGAAAGCTCCGTCAAAGTCTTGTCTTAGTAAGCTCATCTTATCCACGATATCGATAATTTGCTCTCTCTCTTCTGCTGTGTACATGTAACCGACTTTCTAGAAAGGTAGTTCTTCCTCATTAACTTCAATCGGTTCAGAACCACCAAATAAGTCTTGCTTAGCTTGTGATTGACTGCTATTATCATTAGGAATAAATACTTTTTCAACAGTAGGAAAAACAAAGTTATAATTTACGTATTCGCCTGATTCCTTGGCTTGTACACGACCGCTGACCGTTACGGTGTCCCCTAATTGAATGAAGTCAGGCAAGAAAGCTGAACCGTATGCAACTTTTACGCTAGATCCCTTTTCTTTTTCAAACAATGGTACTGAAATGATTTTCTTATCGCCTTTTGCTGTGCTTACTGTTCGTGTATTTTTTTCGTTCGCTTGTGCTGTAACTGTAATGATTGCCATTTAATTATTCCCCTTTTTCTGCTTCTTGCTGTGCTAACCAAATCGTCATGATGTCGGTAATTTCTTTTTTAGTCTTATTTTTCAAGCTGTCAATATTTTGATATCCTAGCTGTTCAGCTCGTTTGATAAGTGGCTGGATCTCTCTAAGTCGTTGCTTTTCTGCTTCAAGTTCTTTCTGTTCTTCTGTCAAGTCAGGGAGGTCTTCGTTCGCATAAATGTATAGCCCTAAACCATGACGAGCGATTGCCTTAACTAGTCCACGCTGAATGGCTTTATTTACGTCCATAGAAGTCACTTTTTCAACTGGGATAGATTGATTGCGATAGTCCATTACAGGCAAATACTCAATGTGTTCTAAGCCCTCAATAGTCATACCAACTTTAACCCAAGCTGTCCTACCGTCTGTGTGATAGTTTAACCCTTGTTCATTTTCATAAACTTTACTGTTAGCTTCAGGATAAACTTTTTTTACCTCAGACCATGCAAATGCCCAAGATAAATAGTCAAGATTATTCTTTTTACTCTTTTTATCATTAACATTAATGACGCTTAATGTTTCAAATACGCTCATTTTTTCATCCACTTATAACCACCTGCACTTTTTCTTTTTTCGTTACAACAACAGTCGCTTATTCTCCTTACTGAGACTCCTGTTTTTTGCTCAGCTTGTTTCATTGATTCAAATTCATTTAATACATTGTCATTTAAATCTAGTTGAATAACTTTTTTGAAGCATTTTTCAGCAGCCCTTTTTGTTCTAGTGCCATGTATGAGGTTTTCTCTCACAGTGCACCATTCAAGGTTACTTAAATCGTTATTTAACTTATTTTCGTCAATATGATTTACACAAGGCTTTTCGTCAGGGTTATCTATAAAAGCAGTTGCTATAATTCTGTGTAAATATAGATGCTTCCTTTTATTATTTTTGCATAAGAAAAGCCTTAAATATCCATTATTATTAAGAGAAGTTTTAAGCATTCTACCGCTTTTTATATTTCTAACTTTGCCTAGATTAGATACTTCATAATTTTCAAAACCCTCAATTTCAACAAAAGTTTCAACTTCGCTCATTTTCTCCTCTTTCCACGATAAATACGTTCCCTTGTCTTGTAATTTCGATATTATATTTAAGCATTGGTAAAATATATCCGTCGTCCCAGTAGTTCCATAAGTCGTTTATTAAGCCATATAAGCACTCGTTAGGCCCAACCCTATACTTTGTTTCGTTCATCTCTTCAAGCTCTTTAGACAGCTTTCTGACGCCTCTAGCGTAATGTTTACTTGCTTTTTCTTCTGCTTTTAAACTTTTGTAGTTGCTTTTCATAAATGAACTCTCTAATATCGTCTTTCTGCTGTTTTTCCTCTTTGTCAGACCAGCCGACCTTTTGACCTTTTCGTTTGCCACTTTGATAAACTCGCCTGTTATCTTCTGGAAAGCCATTTTTCTCGAAGTATATTCGAGCATATTCAAAGTAATTTAAGCTATTGATATACTGCTGACTATCTTTTTTATGATAATTGAGAGTCATTAATCGCCTTTCAGCTAGTGATTCAAAAGATGTTATCATTAGTTCTCCTTTATTTCCATATATACTATTATACCAAAATTATTTATTATTATCAAGCATTAGATGATATTTTTTTATTTATTTCTGCTTTTAATTGCAAAGCCCTAATCAATGCACGCTTAGAATAATCATTTTCGCAAGCTGTATGCAATTTTTTAGACTGTCTGACTAGAAATTCAGCACGTCCAAGCCATACTTTGAAAAGCTCGTCATTGTGCCATTCTGCTTTTATCATCTCTTCTAATGCACGATATAACCAGCCATACACTTCAGCGTGTAAATTAATAGCTTTGTTTTCGTAATTGTTCATCTAACGCTCTCTTTGTACTTTCTGCTATTTCTTTGCTTGGTGTAGTGAGAATTATTATATTTTCAGAATCAGCTATTCTTTTATCTAAATAATCATAATGTTTACGTACTACGAAACTATCTGTTAAGTGGTGTGTTTTTTTAACTTCTTCGCCAACTTTAATAACGTACCATTTATCACTCATTTTCTGTTACCTTTCCTTGCTCTTTAGCTAAGTCTAAAAAAGCCTGTGCCGATTCTTTCGTCGTTTCTAATGGAGTTTCAGCCTTTACTTTTTCCACTAGTTCGCTATCTGGTTCTTTTTTAGATTTATTGACACAAGTAAATACTGAATCAACGTAAGAAAAGTTTAAATCATCATCAAACTGATATCCACGTGCTTTTACTGATAACTTAGAGAAGTCGTTATGCTTGCCACGTTTAGGGCTTAACATTAACATAAACTCCGCCCAAGCTGTAAGAGTAGAACCACCCAAGGCATCGCTAGGCTTTACTATATAGGTTTTATCGTCAATTGAGTTTGCATAAGCTGATTTGTTTGCATGAGCTACCAGTAAAAATGTTACATCTTGGAAAAGTAACTTCAAACGTGTAATTCTTCTAAGCATTGGTTCAAAGTCTTTACTATAAAGTATATCTCCGTTTCGCAACATGGTCATTAGATTATCCAAGATCACGAATTTTATATCATTTTCTTTTATGTATTCATATAACAAATTCATATGGTTGGAATCATCAAGCATAAACTCGCCACCTGTTAAGAAATGTAAGTCTTCTGGTGCAGTGTCTTTATTTCTAAGCCTTTTGTTTAGTTCTCTGTCCGTGTCCTCATTGTCGATGTATAGTGTCTTACTACGCTTTGTGTCATAACCAAAAAAAGGTAACCCTTGCGACACCATTAAAGCCATGTGCATTGCTAGAGAGCTTTTAAACGACTTAAACGGTGCTACAAGTATCCCAGCTTGAGAGCTAGGCATTAACGTATCAATAAGCCAGTCATCTTTTAAATTTATTAAGTCTTCACGCTCTTTTAAGTGCTTGGCTGTCTGTACTTTATTAAATATGTTAGTCATTTATTTCTCCTTTAGTATATAATAGCAAAAAAGACTTGAAAAGTCAAGCCTTAAATGAAACCATTATTGTGTCAGCAATCATATATAAACTTTCAAGAAAATCATATTCATTTTTTAGTTTTTGTTTCCAGTGTTGTATAAAACAATGTCTTTTTTGCCAATCATTTTTGAACTGAATACTTCTATAATCATAATCTCTTTGAATAGCTGGTAAAACGTGCTCTTTGAAACAATATTGATTACATCGGTGTTCGTTATTAATACCTTTTTCGATGTCTTCTAACTTTCGGTCTAATGAACGATTTTCTATTGTTAGTTTAAAGACTTTTGATATTTGGCTTTCATATATATTTTGATATAATTTTTTTCTTTTCTCTTCTTTTAATGCTAGTGCTTTCCAATAATCAACATCTTTCGTTAATTTTGCGTGTTCTTCACTACTCATAATTTTAAACATTTAACTCTCCTTATTTAAGCCTATTAAGTTCATAAATATGAAGCCATAAGCAAAGACACCATAATAAAGCAACAATTAAATCAATGACTTCACCAGTAAAGCCTGAATATGCAAATAAAGCTATTAGAATTACATCAAAAATAATCTGTAATATAGTTATATTTTTCATCTGTTCTCCTTTTCTTATATCATAGTATCAAATTATCTTACATTTGTCAAGACTTGATTCCATTTCTTTCTTTTATGAATTTGTTTATACTATCTTGATTTAATCGTTTAGATATTTTTCTTAGTTCATCATTAGTTTTAGCCATTTCGCTTTTATAAACAATTTTTTTAGTTTTTTTCTTTTTATTTTTCTTTCTTTCATCTCTAGCTTCTTGTTTGCACTTAGGACACTTTAAATAACTTAAACCACTAGCTTTTCTCATTTCCTGACACTTAGTACATTTAGATTTCATTTTTTGTTTCTCCTTTATTATATTTATATCTTATCACTTATTTTTGTATTTGTCAAACATTAAGTTTTTCCCCCCGTCAAGTAATTACTAGAGATTCTTGCTTGAAAGTTAATTTGTTATTTGTCGTAAGCTCTAATTTAGTGTAATTACTCCGCTCATTTAGTTTTACGTGCTGTGAATTGGCATAAACTAATCAGCACAACCTGTCAGCAAATGCTGCAATTTCAGTAAGTAAGTCAAACAACGGCTTTCAAATAGTATAAAACTAAGACACCTTAAACTTAAATACTTATCTCTTATAGAGTTACACGGGGTTTGTGTAATCAGGTATTCTCGACTTCATAGCTTACTCAGCTCGTTTTGATGTTTATCACATCGCTATACTTTCGTACCTCAACCGCCTATGGGTTATATATTCAATTACATATATAATAATAACATAGACATTTTCACTTGTCAAGTATTATATACTTATATTTTAACATATCACATTTTACAATTTGAGATATCATGTGTTATGTAAATTACTCTTCACAATTCCAGTACAAGATAAAAAGATTATCAAACACTCCGGAATTCCTTTAGAAATCTTACAAACAATAAGCTAATTGCGCTTACTGATACCATACTTTACAAACAGGACACACAATGCACTTACTTTCTGACACTTCTAGTCAAATTTCGGTCAAGCGTGAAACAAAAGCCCTAAGGGGCTAATTTCTTTTTTTTAATATAATTTATTTATTTTCCCCTAAATCAAAATGTATTGCTGGCTGATTGTTCCATAGTTCTATCGTTTCCTTGTCTACTTCTGGCTGATTCATGTATTCTCTGTTCATTCTAGCTCTTGTATTAGCTACTTTAATTTTAATACGCTTCTTGTATTCCTGCTGTCGTAAGTACATTAAATATTTATCTCTAGCCATTGTTACCTCCTATAAAGAGTATAACATAAAATGCCTACAAAGTCAATCATAGCTTACATAACAGAGGATAAACCAAACCTGAAAAGTGGATATGTTATAATAAATACAGAAGTTAAGAGAGGAAAGCAAATGACAGAAGAACAGCTACTATTTAAGCAAGAAACATTGTCAAAAGTTGACTTTAACGAGTTCTTACTTAACGCTGTTGAATGTGGTTTGATTAATCTTGATACAGCTTTAATTTTTAAGGGAGAATAAAGAAATGAATAAAGAACATGTTTTAGCACAAAAAGAAGTATTATCTCCGTTTGAATATGAACATTATGTTAAACACTTATTTGATATCGGAGAACTAAGCAAAGAACTTTATATTGAATTGAGTTCTGATTTATGAGCAAAGCCTTAGCGATTGACTTTAGCACTTCTAATACTGGTTATGCGTTTCGTAACCCTTTAACAAATGAGTATGTAGTCGGTTCAATTGCAGGTGGTAAAAGTAAAGACCCTTTGGAACGTGCAAAGATAATTGCTGACGGTATAACAGAAATTATTGAGCATTATAACTTATTTGACTACTTTATTTATATTGAAGAACCTATCATCACGTTCAAGTCTAAGGGTAATATCTCATTGATTAGAGCTAACGGTGCGTTCTTAGGAGTGATGCGCAACCGTCATAACATTGGCTATGTTGATATACCTAATTCCAAATGGTGTGGTTATCACTTAATCAAAGGTAAAAGCAAAGCAAGAAAAGAACAAAGCATTGAGATACTCAAGAGCTATAATATAGTACCTGATAATGATATCAATGATGATCAAGCTGACGCCTTTTGTATCTTACTCTATGTAGAAAGTCAGGAGAATAAATGATTGTAATTAATATTGCCTTGATTATTCTTGGCATTTTATATGGTGTAGGTTCAGTTACCAACTTTAAAGAGTGGTACTATCGCCATGACTATCTAGCTATTATGCTAAGTGTGTTTACATCTATCTTATTAGTAGTGGCTGGAATATTAAACGTATTGAATTAAAATAATAGGTGTACTGATTGACGGTACTTAAATGTTATAGAGTTGACAGCCAAGCAGAGGGTGCAAGTAACTAACAGCCCTTTGCATATTGCGAACATAGTATAGTGGTAATGCTG
>ERZ857965.1232-NODE-1232-length-27437-cov-3.638047_pt1 | contig 27437 bp, 21 predicted proteins | sample MGYA00519758_ERZ857965 | MGnify/ENA primary metagenome ERZ857965 (study PRJEB31778, sample SAMEA3449381) | human gut metagenome | biome: human gut; feature: human-associated habitat; material: faeces | place: United Kingdom | collected 2010/2012 ... | reverse complement strand
TGAAACCCGCAGGCCAAACTGTGGGTTTTAGCAATTCTTATTCTTCCACGATTTTAACGGTTTTCATAACCTGAGGCACATTAGGCTTATCCATCATGTTTCTCTTCTGGTTTACGATAGTATCAGCCGCTTCCATACCCTCTATAATCCTGCCGAATGCTGCATATGAGCCATCAAGGTGAGGCGCTTTTTCAACCATAATGAAGAACTGTGAGCCTGCTGAGTTAGGATCCATTGCTCTTGCCATTGAAAGCACTCCTCTGTCGTGCTTCAGATTGTTTTCAAATCCGTTGGCTGAGAATTCTCCCTTGATACCGTATCCCGGACCGCCTGTACCGTTTCCGAGAGGGCAGCCGCCCTGTATCATAAATCCCGGAATTACTCTGTGGAATGTAAGTCCGTCATAGAAGCCTTCATTTACAAGCTTTTCAAAGTTTGCCACTGTTTCAGGCGCGATTTCGGGATAAAGCTCACCTTTCATAACATCGCCGTTTTCCATTTCTATTACAACGTATTTCATTTTTTCCTCCTTATCCGAACAGGAAATCGATAACATTCATAAGGTCATCGGTTTCTCCTCTATATAATTCAGTATAGCCGCACTTGGTACAGCTTACTGTATTAAACTTTTTGTTCTGCACATCAAACAGCTTGGCAAAGTTTCCTCCTGTTGCCTGAAGCTGATCGACGTCTGCTCCTCTGTTGCCGCATTTAGGGCATACCCAGCTGTCATTTCGTCTTGACATAATAACCTCCTTTTGATTTGTGCAAGCTCACTATTTATTAAAGAAGTGTCTGCCGTCTTTTTCTCTGTTTACAATCTCAATGGTCTTTGCTACAGCCTCTTCAATTGTAAGCTCCTGTTTCTCGGCATCTCTTCTAAGCTTGAACTCAACTTTGCCGTCTGCCGCAGCTCTTCCCGCTGTGATTGCAACAGGAATACCCATAAGGTCCGCATCCTTGAATTTAACTCCCGGTCTTTCCTTTCTGTCATCAAGCAGCACCTCAACGCCGGCATTCTGAAGCTTCTCATATATATCCTCAGCTGCCTTTTCCATTGCCGCATCGCCTGTCTTTACAATAGTTATAATTGCGTGGTAAGGCGCAACCGACATAGGCCATATGATACCGTTGTCGTCATGGTTTTCAGGCATATCTATAATCGCCTGGAATGTACGTGAAACACCTATACCGTAGCAGCCCATCCAGATAAGCTGGTCTTTCTGGTTTTCGTCCTTGTATGTTGCTCCCATAGGCTCTGAATATTTAGTTCCCAGCTTGAATATCTGTCCTACCTCAACGCCTCTTGCGTGCTTAACAGGCGCTCCGCATACAGGGCATGCATCTCCCTCTTTGAGAACCTTGAGGTCTGTTACAATATCTCCCTCGTAATCTCTGCCGTAGTTTACATTTATGAAGTGGTGGTCTGTTTCGCATGCGCCTGCGCACAGGTTCTTTAGTCCCACAAGCTCGCTGTCTACAATAACCTTGCAGTCGTGCAGGCCTACAGGACCTGTAAAGCCGCCTACGCAGCCTGTTGCCGCTGACATTTTTTCCTCGTCTGCAAATGCGATTGCATATTCGTGAATTCCAAGAGCGTTTACAAGCTTAGTCATATTAAGTTCTCTGTCGCCTCTGATAAACGCCGCAACATACCCTTCAACATTTCCGTCTGCATCATATGTTTCAAACAGCAGCGCTTTGATAGTCTGCTCTTTGTCCAGGTTTAAGAAGTCTGCAACCTCGTCAATAGTCTTGGTTCCCGGAGTATGCACCTTTTCGAGAGGAAGCATTTCATCGCTCTGCGCAGGAGCATCCTTGCACTCTGCCTTTTCGACTGTTGTCGCAAGATCGCAGTGGTCGCAGTATACGATTTCAGATTCTCCGTATTCACAGAGCGCCGTAAATTCGTGTGAGCCGGTACCGCCTATTGCGCCGTTGTCCGCCTCTACAGGTCTGAAATTCAGTCCGCAGCGTGTGAACACTCTGCTGTATGCATCAAACATTAAATCATAGCTTTCGTCCATACCCGCAGGGTCCTTGTCGAATGAATAGTTGTCTTTCATTATGAAGTCGCGTGATCTCATCATACCGAATCTCGGACGAGCCTCATCTCTGAATTTATCCGTAAACTGATACAGCATCTGCGGAAGCTGTCTGTGTGATGTTACATCGCTTTTGATTATGTCTGTAAACACTTCCTCTGCTGTAGGTCCGAGGCAGAAATCTCTGCCGTTTCTGTCTTTAATTCTCCACATTTCAGGACCGTATGCGTCCCATCTGCCGCTTTCCTGCCACAGCTCCGCAGGCTGAAGCACTGAACTTGCCAGCTCCTGAGCGCCTTTTGCGTCCATTTCCTCTCTGACTATATCCTCTATTTTTCTTACTGTTCTCCAGCCCATAGGCATATAGCTGTAGATACCTGCAACGGTTTTTTTAATCATTCCTGATCTGAGCAGCAGGATATGACTTGGTATTTCCGCCTCGTTAGGTACCTCTCTTAAAGTCTTTAAGTGCATCTTTGAAAGTCTCATAATATAAATCTCCTTCTATCTGTTTAGAATACATACAGCCTGGGCTTCCATACCCTCCTGTCTGCCTGCAAATCCAAGTTTTTCTGTTGTTGTCGCCTTGACGCTTACTCTGTCCGTGTCAATATCAAGAGCGCCCGCTATGTTTTCTCTCATAGCTTCAATATATGGCGCGATTTTAGGTTTCTCGGCCACAAGGGTGGCATCTATATTGCCTATGGTGCAGCCTGCCTCCGATACAGCTTCTCCAACAGCCTTCAAAAGCTCTATGCTGGATATGCCCTTGTATCTGTCATCGGTGTCGGGAAACAGCTTTCCTATATCTCCGAGAGCCGCCGCGCCAAGCAGCGCGTCCATTATTGCGTGCACCAGCACATCCGCATCGGAATGACCCAGAAGCCCTCTTTCAAAAGGTATGCATACGCCTCCGAGTATCAGCTTCCTGCCCTCTTCAAGTCTGTGAACATCATAGCCTGTGCCGACTCTGGTTTCCATAGGCAAATCCTCTCTCGTTGTTATCTTGATGTTATCGTAGCTTCCGGGAACAATTCTGATTTCAAGGCCTGCTCCTTCGGCAATGCCCGCATCATCTGTCCCGTAAAAGCCCTGGGCATATGCAGCTTCATAGGCTGCTTTAAGCGCCGCCGTATCAAAGCCCTGCGGAGTCTGCACCGCATAAAGTTCATCACGGTTAAGCGTTCCCTGCCCTGTCCTGATGGTGTCCTTTGGCCTTACAGCACAAACAGCAGCCCTGTATTCTGCTGCTGCAGCCGTCACCTCTGTAATTATCTGCTGTGTGACAAAGGGTCTGGCTCCGTCATGTATCAGTACAATATCCGTATCTGTACATTTGAGTCCCTCATATACGGAGTCCTGCCTCTGCGCTCCGCCTGCTACAGTCCTATGCTCTATGCCCTTTAGAACATCTTCGCACAGATCCATATATGCCATGTCTGCCACAACAATTATATTGTCTATAACCGGGCAGGAGGCAAATATTCCGGCTGTCTTTCGCAGTATGACCTCTCCGCCTGTTTTCATATACTGCTTGGGCAGGCGGCCGCCCATTCGGCTGCCGCTTCCTGCCGCTGCAATAATTACCGTCACTGTTTTATCTCTGTACATTATCTGTCCTGTCGTTTTTTTGGTTTTGCAAATATCATACGGCCTGCCGAAGTCTGCAGCACACTTGTTACAACTACTGTTGTGCTCTTGCCTATATGTCTGTAGCCTTCCTCAACTACTATCATAGTGCCGTCATCAAGATATGCAACCGCCTGACCGTGCTCCTTGCCTTCTTTGATAAGGAATACTTCCATATCCTCACCCGGCAGCACCACAGGCTTGAGAGTGTTTGCAAGCGCATTGATATTAAGTACCTCAACGCCCTTGATAGTTGCAACCTTGTTGAGATTAAAGTCATTGGTAACAACCTTGCCGCCCATTATCTGCGCCAGCTTTAACAGCTTGACATCAACCTCTGGTATCTCATCAAGCGACTTCTCTGCAGTTGTATTGTATATCTCTATGCCGTATTCACTCTGGATTTTGTTGAGAATGTCAAGACCTCTCCTGCCTCTGTTTCTCTTGAGGCTGTCAGAGGAGTCTGCTATATGTCTTAGCTCTACAAGTACAAACTCAGGAATTACAATATCGCCCTCGATGAAGCCGGTTTTCATAATGTCGGCAATTCTGCCGTCAATTATAACGCTGGTGTCAAGAATTTTGGGCGCAGGTCTGCTGTCTTTGGATTTGCTCTTTGACGATGTGGTCTTTCTTGCTGCAAGAATTGATGAAAACAGATCCTTGCTACGCTTGGAGCCTATCATCATTCCCACCGAACCCAAAGCTATGTAGGTTATGAGGTTAAGCACTATAACCACAACCGGCATATGCAGGCTGCTTTCGTAAATCTGAGTTATGAAGTACGCTATTATGAGTCCCAGTATAAGACCGATAGTTGCGGCTATCAGATTGTTTGTGGGTATGCTTGCAAGATTTGACTCTATGTTTTTTGAAGCCTTTTCACTTTGTTTTGTTATGAACGGAGTGAGCTTGAAAAATATTAATCCAAATATAATTGCGAAAACAACGTCTGCCGCAACTTCCTGAAATGTTGACAAGGCAATCGTGTCAGTTCCAAGAACGCCGCTTCTAAGCAGATAAATAGTAAGCTCTGTAAGACCGAAGCCTATAACCAGTCCGAGCACAGTAAACAAAGTTCTGAATAATCCTTTGAACATAAATTTCCTCCTTTCTTATATATTTGCGGCAGCCCCGTGGGCTGCCCCGGCAGATCCGTCATCTGAAGACGTGAAAATTAGATTGCATCATCGATGAGTTTTTCTGCCGCCGCAGGCTCAATTCCAAGCACCATTACAAATTCACTTGCAAGTATCCTGAGCGCATTTGTAAGCAGTTTCTTTTCACCTGCCGAGAGACTTTTGACTCTCTCGATACGGACCAGATTTCTGACCACCCCGGCTACCTCTTCTGCGTCTCCGGTTTTGAGTCTGTCCATATTTTCTCTGTATCTGCGGTTCCAGTTGCTGTTCATCTTGGTAGACGGGCCTTTTAGAACCTCTACAACCGCGTCAACCTCTTCGGCGCTGATAATAGCTCTGACACCCGTTTGCATACAGGTTTTGACAGGTATCATGATCTTCATATCGCTGTAAGGTGATTTGAGGACAAAATAATCCCTGTCTTCACCTAAAATGTGCTGACTTTCGATTTTTTCAATTATTCCGGCTCCCTGCATAGGGTATACTACCTTATCACCTATAGAAAACATTAGACGCCTCCAGTCTATACTTAATAACAGTATAAATCAACCGGTGGCATAATGTCAAGAAACACATTGAAAACTCAAGCATATCAGACTGTATTTTACAGTTGTTTTTTGTATTTGCACACCTTTCGTACGAATAAAATATACGGAAATACGGCATAATAAATCTTAAAATAAACTACGGAGGATTATTATGTCAAATATGTTTTGTTTCCAATGTCAGCAGACCGCCGGAAACAGCGGCTGCATCAGAACCGGCGTGTGCGGCAAGCAGCCTGAAACGTCAAACCTGCAGGACAGGCTGATATCACAGCTTATCACTCTTGCAAAGCTTACAGGCTCATCAGACGGCAGCGACAGGCCCGGCAAGGCTGACAGGCTTATCGTTGACGGACTTTTTACCACTCTCACCAATGTAAACTTTGATGACAGAGCCATAACCGGATTTACTGATCGTGTCACGGATTTAATCAGAGAAAAAGGCGGCAGCAGCGAGGCTGAAATCAACCTTTGGGACGGTGATACGGATATCGTTTCCCTGCGCTCCACACTTCTGTTCGGAATTAAGGGAATGTCCGCCTATGCGCACCACGCCTACGCTCTGGGCCACTATGACAAGGAGGTTTCAGACTGGTTCTACAAGGGACTCAAAGAGGTTTCCTGCGAACATACCGCAGAGGAATGGCTCTCCCTTATACTCGAATTCGGCAAGGTAAATCTCAAATGTATGGAGCTTCTCGACAGGGCAAACACCGGCGCTTTCGGTCAGCCTGTGCCAACCAGTGTAAACACCGACATTAAAAAAGGACCTTTTATCGTTGTTTCGGGTCATGACCTTGAGGATATGCATCAGCTTCTGGAGCAGACAAAGGATAAGGGTATAAATGTCTATACCCACTGCGAAATGCTTCCCGCCCACGGCTATCCGGGGCTCAAGAAATATTCCCACCTTGCAGGCAACTTCGGCACCTCATGGCAGAGCCAGCAAAAGGAATTTGAAAATATTCCTGCGCCTGTCCTGTTTACAACCAACTGCCTGATGCCGCCCCGCGAAAGCTACAGGGACAGAGTGTATACCACCTCTGTCGTAGGCTACGAGTGTCTTGTGCATATAAGCGGGGATGCAAACAATCACAAGGACTTCACACCTGTCATAGAAAAGGCTCTGGAGCTTGGAGGCTATGAAAACGACCACAGTATGAGCGGAATAAACGGCGGTCATATGCTCACCACAGGCTTTGCCCACAATGCAATCCTTGAAAACGCAGGCAAAATCATCTCTCTAATCAAAGAGGGCAAGATAAAGCATATATTCCTTGTGGGCGGCTGCGACGGCGCTCATCCGGGAAGAAACTACTACACCGAGTTTGTCAAGAACGCGCCTATGGACTCCATCATCTTAACCCTTGCCTGCGGCAAATACAGATTTAACGATATTGACCTTGGAGAAATAGACGGTGTTCCGAGAATTCTTGATGTAGGCCAATGCAACGACTCATACAGCGCAATACAGGTTGCCCTTGCTCTTGCGGACGCATTCGGCTGCTCTGTAAACGAGCTTCCCCTGACTCTGGTACTCTCATGGTACGAGCAGAAAGCCGTGTGCATACTGATAACACTGCTTTCTCTTGGAATAAAGGGGATATATCTGGGACCTACAATGCCCGCATTTTTCTCTGAAAATGTGCTTAAAATTCTTGAGGAAACCTTTGATATACGCCCGATTACAGATCCTAAGCAGGATTTAGACGATATTCTCGGCAGAGGCTGACAGAAACTTTTCAAACGAAGCAGGAGCCCGGTACAGAATATGTACAAGGCTCCTGCTTCTTCTTAATATTTTATATTCAGTAAGGTCATTATTTTTCATATACAATTCTGCCGTCAACCATTTTTGACAGCACCTTTCATAACCTTATCCTTCGATGAGTTTCCCTCCCATAGTTAACAGCATTTTATACATTTCAGGTCTTCGGTCTCTAAACACAACAACCTCTTTTCTATATGCAGCTAGAGCCTCCATATCAAATTCCGCAACCGCAACCCCTTCGGTTCTGCCATCCATTTCCCTTATTTTATTACCCCTGTTATCACTTATGAACGATGCACCCCAGAACCTTATGGCAGTACCCGCTTTCGGTTCTTCCTCATCGCCTATTCTGTTTGACGCAATTACAGGAGCCATATTTGCGGCAGCATGCCCCAGCATCACATTCTGCCAGTGATGATAATCCACATCCGCATTATCAAGCTCTGCTACGGGCACTGCAAAAGACCCTATCGCAGTTGGGTAAAACAGAAATTCAGCTCCCTGGAGACACATTATTCGCGCCGCCTCAGGGAACCACTGATCCCAGCATATGCCAATACCGATTTTTGCATAATGTGTATCCCAAACTTTAAAACCTGTATCGCCCGGACTGAAATAAAATTTTTCATAATACCCCATATCATCCGGAATATGAGTTTTTCTGTAGAAACCAAGAATTTCCCCATCTGCATCTATCACAGCGACCGTATTAAATCTTACAATGCCGGCATCTTCATAAAAGCTTACCGGCAAAACAACCTTTAACTCTCTGGCAATCTTACACATTTTATCAAGCATCGGATTATTATCACGAGGTCTTGCCAGATCTATATAGTCATAGTCTTCGATCTGCGCAAAATACGGGGTTTCGAAAAGCTCCTGAACCTGAATTATATCTGCCCCTTTACCTGCAGCTTCCCGTATAAGTTCTTCAGCTTTCTTTATATTCTCTTCACGATCCCGGCTGCACATCATCTGTGTACACGCTACAGTTACTTTTCGCATTTTTTATCTCCTTTAATATCAGCAGTTTTGTAAGAAAAGAGCTGCATTAAACACAACCTCTTCAATGCAACTCTTTTGCCACGTATACAACCGAACATCATCTTCAGCTGTATACAACTCTGCCATCAACCATAGTAAGCAGCACCTTTGTATCTCTTATATCCGGATTTTCCTCAAGTTCAAGAAGATTTCTATCCACAACGGTTATATCTGCAAGCTTACCCGCTTCAAGTGTTCCCAGCTCATTTTCCCTGTGTTCCGCATAGGCTGCCCCACTTGTAAACATATCTATCATTTCCGGCATAGTCAATTTTTCCTGTGGATTCCAGCCGCCTTCAGGAATATCGTCATAGTACTTCCTCGTATTACCCGCATACATACCCCAGAACAGATTGCCTTCTACTACAGGGCAATCTGTACCGCCTGCCAGAACGGCTCCGTTGTCTTTCAGCTGTTTGAACGGCCATGTATATCGTTCACGCTCTGGCCCAAGTTTTTCCGGATAGCAGTTTTCTTCCCACTTCATAGTGCCTGCCGCAAGATGTTCCGGCTGTATTGAGCATATAATGCCCAGCTGTCCGAACCTTGGAATATCATTAGGATCAACCAGTTCAAGATGTTCAACCATGTGTCTGCTTTCTGTTTCAGGGAATTTCTTTAATGCATTTTCATATGCATTAATCGCCTCTCTGCATGATCTGTCTCCACACGAATGCAGCCTCACAGAAATGTTGTTTTCCGTTGCGGTTTCTATTGCTGCCGCCATCTTGTCAAGGTCAATAGTAGCCTTGCCTTTTTCACCCGGGTTGTCGCTGTAATCCTCAAGAAGCATACCCGTGAAGTTTGCGGGAGTTCCATCTATGAACTGCTTCATATAAGGGACACGATACAATCCTTTTCCCTCCAAATCAGCTTTCTGACGTATTTCATTAAAAGTATTTATATCCTCAAAAAGATTTCTGGCTGCGTTCACGCGTATTTTAAGTTCATTGTTGCTGACCATCTCAAAATATACTTCCGGGAAAGACAAATCCAGTGAAAGATATGGCGTCATGTCACTTACAGAGGTTATCCCCAGGCTTACCGCCTTGTCAATATAACCTTCTATAAGTTTCTTTACTGTTTTTTTATCAAATTCAAAAGCATGCTTTGCCGCAAGCGCAACCGCATTTTCAAGAAGCACCCCTGTGGGATCTCCTTTTTCATCTCTGCATATAATACCGCCATCAGGAGCTTCTGTGTTTTTATCTATACCGCATTCCTGCAGACCTCTGCTGTTAAGCCATGCCATATGCAGTTCTTCATCCATAAGAAAAACCGGTCTGTCGGCAATTACAGCATCAAGTATCCCGGCATCAGGCATTGAAGTATCTTCCCATGACATTCTTCTGAAGCCTACCCCCATCACCCATTTTTCGTCGGGAATGGTTTCTGCAAACCTTGCTATTCTGCGCGCCGCATCCTCTTTTGAGGTGGTTGAGTAAAGTTTTTCGTACTTTTCCAATATACCCGCCTGTATCAAATGTATATGATTGTCATGGAGTCCCGGAATCACAAGATTATCTCTGGTATACGATATTATTCTGGTCTCTTTACCGATGTACCTTTCCATTTCCTCTTTTTTGCCAAGTGCCAGTATTTTATTACCCTTGACAGCAATAAAATCAATGTTGCTGTCAAGACCTCTACCACAATAAAAACTTGCGCCTTCTAAAATTATATCTGCCTTTAATTCTGTTTTCATTGTCTTTCTTTCCCCCTGGAATTTCAACTTATTTTACGGCCTTTTCGTATTCAAGACCATAATCAAATCCGCCTATATGTTTCTTCTGGAGATACTTTCCGTATATGAAGTATGCCACAAACGCAAATGCACATGACGGAATAATTGCTGATGTATAAGGGAATATCGGCGCATATGCCCATGTTGCAGGATTCAGAATGCAGATGTAAATCGCAACTGATATAACAAGAATTATTATACCTCCCCAGTTGCCGCCACCGTAATATCTCATGCCACTGCTTGCAGTAGTATTGTATAACGATCTTAAATCTATATGTCCTTTTCTGAAATAATAGTAATCCAGCATCTGAATTATACTCATAGGTCCGAATATTGCGGCACTGTAATTCATAAGCATCTGATAGTTATTATACATAAAATCCTGGAAGAATGAAAATATTACCACAGGTATCAGGAAACATATTGTAACAACAACCCATTTTCTGTTCGCAAACACATTATAGTTTTTGAGGCCAAGACAGGTATTATAAAATGCATACGCTCCTGAAGTAAGGTTTGCAAGAATTACAAAGAATAATGCTAATGCTCCAAACCATATTCCGCCTAAAGGAATCATCCATTCTGTAGGATCTGAACTTCCTACAGTATATGCAGATGCTGCAGAAAGAAGTGCAACTGCAACAGGCATTATTGCCAGACCTATCATATTCCCCCACAGCGTTGATTTCTTGGTTTTATTGAGTCTGCCTAACGCACCAAGGCCGGGCCACCATGATATTCCTGCGCCTATATTAAGCTCTAAAGATAAAAGAATGTTTATATTCTTTTCCGGATACGGCGCCAGCGGCTCTGCATTCCAGATTTCTGACCATGAGCTTTTCGTAATAAGGGAAACCGCCATAATGATAATACATATAATAAGTCCCGGAACCATAATACGGTTCATAACCTTTAGCGCCGCAGGTCCTTTATAAACAATAAACCACATAACTGCTACTGCAACAAGAGTAAACAAAGTTATCATTATAGGTTTCATATCTGAGCCGGACAATTCAGTCATGAGACTTTTTGATGAGCGGGCACACATGGAACCTAATATAATTACCCAGCCTACATTCAGGAAAAGGAATATTGCAAATACAATTTTCATTCCTATCTTTCCAAAGAAAACACCAATGGATGTGTATGTATCAATACCATATTTATGAGAAATAATCGAAACAGCCAGCGCCACCAGTAATGTTCCGATAAGGTTTCCTGCCAGAGCAGTTACTATTGCCATCTTAAAGCTCACAATGCTTGCTAAAAGTCCTCCCGTAAGAAAACACCATGTTGCAATACCATAACCGGTATTTGCAAAGATTGAATCTCCCAGTCCATACATTCTTTCTGATTTCAAAAGAGGCATTGAACTGAATTTAGCTTCTTTTGCATAATTATCCACCAGATTTCACCTCCTATAAAAACGCTGCTATTGAAAGAATTATTCCTGCAAAACCACATAAAACCAGTCCGACCTTATGTACTGCGCTTAATGGTTCATATTCTTCCTGCTCTTTTTCAGCTGCAGCTACTCTACGTATAAGTTCATCTTCAACTTCTTTACTGAAGCCTGATTTTCCTTCCAGAGCAGTTCTTACCTGCTCTTCATTTCCAAGTAATAACATCTCTTGCACCTCCTTTATTGTTTCAGTATACACAACATAATTCCGAATTTACAGAATATTGTTGCTTATCATATGATTTTTTTATGATTTGATTTTGACTTTTACAGTATTTATGCTTTATAATATAAATATTTATAGCAACTTAATCAGTTTTTTCAGGAAGGAGGATAATAATGCTAAAAAGCATCACATATGATGAAAAAATTGCTGTTAAAATCGAACTTTCAAATATCAGAAACTATCCGAAGCATATTCATAAGGACTTTCAGCTTTTTTATGTTCTTGAGGGAGAATTATCGCTGACACTGTTTTATGCCACCTACAGACTCCGTCCTGGAAGCATTCACATCATACATTCTGAGGATGTGCATTCAATTAAAAGCATTACAGAGAATAATCTGGTGCTGGTGCTCAGCTTTGACAGAGACTACTTCAAAAGCATATTTCCCCATTTCGTAACCACTGTCTTCATTACAAATATTGAAGAAGGCGCATTTTCAAAACGAGATATTCTTTGTGATCAGATATTTGCAATAGTGGCTGAAACATATAACCGTTCTCCCGGCTATGCGGCGCGTATAAACAATGCCGCAGTCGCTCTTATCAATACCCTTATGAATAATTTCAGGGGCTTTGTAATAGATCCCTCCGAAAAAGCCTTCATACACAAAACATCTCATGACTATATGCAGGTTGACAGAATAAGCCGTATTATTCAGTTTGTATATGAGAATTATCCATATAAAATAAGCCTTTCGGAAATAGCCGAAAGAGAGCATATGAGCTCCTACTATCTTTCTCATGTGTTTCGTAAGCTGGTGGGAGTAAATTTCAGAGATTTCGTAAGTATGGTACGTATAGAAATGTCAGAAGTCTCTGTGCTGTCAACAAACAAAAGCATTTCGCAGATTTCACAGGATATGGGCTTTTCAGATGCAAAATACTATGTCAGCCACTTCTATGACCATATGGGTTGTCATCCCAAAGAATACCGCAGGAAATACTCCGGCAAGGTGCTTGGCGCAGTCGAGCCTGAAGTAACAGATTATCCCCTCGAAAAACTGAAATCCGTCATAGGAAACTTCACTCAATACCCCGTATTTAAAAATGATACTGAAAAGGTAAGCCATATTGAAATGGATTTCAGCGCACAGGCAGAAGGCAAATTCAGAACTCCCGCAAAAAGCTCCGCAATATTTGACGATATATACTCAAACTTTACTATGGATTCCGACAGCTCATATGATATGTCCCGGCTATATCGTGACATTCTTCCACAGGAGTCTGCCATCGCTTTGCTGCGCTGTATAACAGCCTGTCCGGAAAATTTCGCTTATCCACAGATTAATCTCACAGACAAAGCGGATTCTGCCACAGGGCTTCTGACACCAAACGGTCTCAGAAAGCCGCTGTATTATCTGCTCAAAATGCTTGAGACGCTTCCTTCCGATATAGTCCTTTACGGCCCTAACTATATCGGACTGCAGGATGCTGACACTAAATATCTGCTGATTTTCAACCCCGAAAAGGATGAAAATCTGACAGTAGATATAATTGCAAGGAATATAGGCTCGGAATACAAAGTTACAAAATACAGGATGATAGCTGCTAATTCCTGTCTTAATTTCTGGGCGCAGCTTAATTTCAGCAGCAGCCTTGAAGATGAGGATATAGAGAATATAAACTATATGTCAAAACCCGATATAGAATTTGAACTCATTCCCGTTATGGAACAATACTACACATCAATAGAACTGGCTTCCTATGACATAGTACTGCTGAAATTCACAAAATACTGATAATTGACTAATCGCCCCAAAAAGTATATACTTCAAGCAATGGGGAAAAGGGGTGAATTATGTCGAAAAAAAGAAAACGAAAAACAAAAAACAGGAAGAAATATATATTTTCACTGCTGCTGATGCTGGCGCTGCTGCTTGTACTTATATTTATGAAAAGCTGCTCGTCATCACACAGCGATACCAGAATTGTCGGCTATCTGCCGAGCTGGTACTATCAGTGCTATCACGATGTGGATTTTGCAGACCTTACGCATATCAACATTGCATTTGTAAATCCCGACTCAGACGGTAATATGAAATGCAGTATTCCCGACAAAGAGCTTAAAAAAATAATCAGAAAGGCTCATCATCACAAGGTCAAAGTTATCGCAGCCCTCGGCGGAGGCGGAGGCTACAGGCACTATACGGACCTGACATCAGACAGAGCCTCAATCAAAGCCTTTGATGACAAAATCATAGAGTATATACAGAAATACGGATTTGACGGCATCGACCTTAATATAGAGGGAGATGTGGAGTCTGAATTCTGGAAAAGCTACGATATATGGGTAAAGGATTTATCAAAGAAATGCCGCAAGAATAGCCTCATTCTCTCCTGCGCCGTCGCTTCGTGGTTTGACGGCTACATAGAGGAGAAAACCCTGGACAGATTTGACTTCATTTCTGTTATGGCATATGACAACAGGGGAAGCAGTGAGAACCATTCAACCTATGAATATGCGCAGAGCTGTCTTTCATATTTTGAAAATGAGAGAAATGTAGACAAAGACAAGCTGGTGCTGGGAATTCCGTTTTACGGCTACAGATATGATGCAAACGGCACCTGCACCGGCAAGGTCGTAACCTACAAGGAGGTCGCAACCTACAACGCAGACTCCGAGTATGATGATATAAGCGGGACATGCAGATATAACGGTATCAGTACCGTAAGCAAAAAAGCCCTGCTGGGCGCAGATTACGGCGGTGTTATGGTATGGGCTCTGGGGCAGGATATGACAGGTAAAACATCACTTCTCAAGGCCATAAGTGACACCCTTGAAAAATAGGACATTTACAATTCCAAGCTGTATGTGCTAAACTATCAGTGTCTTTCATAGACTACCTCCTTGTTACATAATGCGGTTGGGGAACCACATTCATTGTAATACAGGAGGTTTTTTACTTAAAGCTAAAGCAGCACCGGCATAGCCGATGGATTATTGTTCCTTGCACTCTGTGCCCGGAGCCTCTGCTAAAGCGACATTAAAAAACACGGGACAGGCAATATTGCTTATCCCGTATTTATATATACCCTTTATTTCACTTCAAAGTCGAGACCATCCGCATTTGCAGTAATGGTTACTGTATTGCCGTCGACGATATCGCCCCTGATTATCTTGGCTGCCAGCTCGGTTTCAATATATTTCTGAATATATCTGTTTACAGGCCTAGCGCCGTAGTTAGGGTCATAAGCCTCTTTGGCAATAAAGTCTCTGCCCTCATCGGAAAGTACAAGACTTATATCTCTGTCTGCAAGACGTTTTTCAAGGCTCTTGAGTGAAAGCGATATAATCTGTCCCACCTGCGCCTCTGTAAGAGGACTGAATACAACTATATCATCAATTCTGTTAAGGAATTCAGGTCTGAAGTAGTTCTTCATTTCGTTTTTGACCTGCTCTTTAACTGTCTCGTCAATAGTGCCGTCGGCTCTGATATTCTCAATCAGACTCATACTGCCTATATTCGATGTCATTATAACTATTGTATTCTTGAAGTCTACCGTCCTGCCCTGATTGTCTGTAAGTCTGCCGTCATCAAGGAGCTGCAGCAGTATGTTGAACACATCAGGGTGAGCCTTTTCGATTTCATCAAACAGTACAACGCTGTACGGTTTTCTTCTTACAGCCTCTGTAAGCTGACCGCCCTCGTCATATCCCACATATCCCGGAGGCGCTCCGACAAGTCTTGATACCGAGTGTTTTTCCATGTACTCGGACATATCTATTCTTATCATGTTGTTTTCGGAGTCAAACAGGGCTTCCGACAGCGCCTTTGCAAGCTCTGTCTTACCTACGCCTGTAGGTCCGAGGAATATGAATGAACCGATAGGTCTGTTTTCGTCCTTGAGGCCTGCTCTTGCTCTTAATATAGCCTCTGAAACGGCCTGAATACCCTCGTCCTGACCGATTACTCTCCTGTGCAGTATCTCAGGGAGTTTAAGCAGCTTTTCTCTTTCGGATTCAACCAGCTTTGATACCGGTATGCCTGTCCATGCGGATACAACCTCTGCGATTTCCTCCTCTGTAACCTCCTCTTTGAGCAGTCTGTTTTCATCTCCTCTGCCTGCAAGGTCTTTTTCTTCCTCAAGCTTCTTTTCGAGGTTAGGAAGCGCGCCGTATTTAAGCTGCGCCAGCTTTTCAAGGTCATATGCTCTTTCGGCATCTTCAATCTGATGCTTAACCTCTTCAATCTGCTGTTTGGTGCTCTTAACCTCTGTAATTGCTTTCTTTTCGTTTTCCCACTGGGTTCTCATGGAAAGCTCTTCTTCCTTGAGAGCGGAAAGCTCCTTTTCGATGGCTTCAAGTCTTGCTTTAGATCCCTTGTCATCCTCTTTGCCAAGAGCCTGCTTCTCTATTTCAAGCTGCATTATTTTTCTTGATATCTCGTCAAGCTCCGCCGGCATTGAGTCTATTTCCGTTCTGATTTTTGATGCCGCCTCGTCCATAAGGTCTATGGCCTTGTCCGGCAGAAATCTGTCTGAAATATATCTGTCCGAAAGCGTAGCGCACGCAATCAGCGCATTGTCTGTAATTCTGACGCCGTGATGGATTTCAAAACGTTCCTTGAGGCCTCTGAGTATCGAGATGGTATCCTCAACTGTAGGCTGGTCAACCAGCACTTTCTGAAATCTTCTTTCAAGAGCCGCGTCCTTTTCGATGTATTTACGATACTCATCAAGAGTAGTTGCACCTATGCAGTGCAGCTCGCCTCTTGCAAGTTTAGGCTTGAGCAGGTTGCCTGCGTCCATTGAGCCTTCTGTCCTGCCTGCTCCAACGATATTGTGTATCTCATCTATGAACAGAATAATTCTGCCCTCTGATTTTTCGATTTCGTTAAGTACGGCCTTGAGTCTTTCTTCAAACTCGCCTCTGAACTTGGCTCCGGCTATAAGGGAGCCCATATCAAGAGCGTATATAGTCTTATCCTTAAGGCCCTCAGGCACGTCGCCGTTTAATATTCTCTGCGCCAGTCCCTCTACTACTGCGGTCTTGCCGACACCCGGCTCACCTATGAGTACAGGGTTGTTTTTGGTTCTTCTTGAAAGTATCTGTATGGCGTGACGGATTTCACTGTCCCTGCCGATTACAGGGTCCAGCTTGCCCTCTCTTGCCATTTCAACCAGATCTCTGCCGTATTTGTTAAGGGCATCGTAATTGTCCTCAGGGTTCTGGCTGGTTACTCTCTGATTGCCTCTGACCTTTGACAGCGCTTCGAGGAATTTGTTTCTGTCTATGTGATATTTGGCAAATATCTTTGCAGACGGAGTGCCCTTCTCGTCAAGCAGAGCAAGGTATATATGCTCAACGCTTACATACTCGTCCTTGAAGCTCTCTGCGTTTTTCTCCGCATTCATAAGTATCGTGGAAAGTCTGCGGGAGGAATATATGTTGTCTCCGCCGCCTGAAACCTTAGGCAACTTCTCCATCTCCTCCTCAAGGTCCGCAATGATAAGATGCGGGTCTACCTCCATAAATTTAAGCAGCTTCGGAATAAGTCCGTCTGTCTGCTGCAAAAGAGCCAGATGCAGATGCTCTCCGTCAAGCATCTGATGACCCTCTGATATTGCGATATTCTGGCAGTCCATTATGGCCTGCTGCGCATTCTGTGTGAATTTTTCTATGTTCATATATTTACCCCCATAATCAATATATCTGTTTTAGCCAATCTCTATATTTATATAATATACCTATTATAGCAAAAAGTAAACACTTTTTTAGCACTCACCGCCAAAGAGTGCTAATAATTTTCGCAAAACGCCTGTTTTTCAACGTTTGCGGGCGCAAAAAAATTTCAAAAAAAGACAGGCAGAGCATAATTTTATGTCCTGTCTGTCCTTCGCAAGGTTTAATTAAACATATATTATCTTGACTTCACCGCAGGTTACGCTGCCGCCTACATTTACCTTAGGTCCGTCTGTGGCTGTAAATCTGCTCTCGTGTTCAGATGATGCAAGAAACACACTTATATCTGAAACAACATTCCATGCCGACGGCATATACAGCACCATGCTGCCGAACCTGTTATTAACCCGTATATCTATTGATGTCTCTGTTATCTTTGCATTATCAAAATATACCTTAAGTTCCCCGAATGAGTTCTCGAGTTCCGCGCCTTTGAGATCATCGCTGCTTATGTACTTGGCCGCAGCTCCGAAGCGGTTGCAGCAGTATATGTGTCCGTCTCTGTTTTCTTCTCTTACCTGCTGGTATTCTCCTGTCTGATTTTCGTCCTCATAGGGCTGCCATTTCTCATCATTGTTTCTGTGGTGGTTTGTTCTTTTTCTTTTGGGAAAAATACATTCAAAGCCTGCCGAAAGCAGTATTACCACAAGTATCACTATCCATACCGATATATTGGGAAGCGACAGCACCTCGTCAAAGGTGACAAGAGCAATACCCAGCGCGCAGAATATTTCAAAGAAGCTGCGCTCTGCAATTCCGTGAACAAGCATTGCAGCAGCCAGAACTCCCATAAGTATGCTCCATATGCCTATAGTCGCAGTTATAAGGCCAAGCTGGCTCAGTATGAGCAGCAGCGCTATCGCTATTAAAATCAGTCCGTAAAACCATCTTCCTCTTCTCTTCATAAATATCTACCTCATTTCCTCAAGTTTTTCTTTTAATGCCTTGTAATAACCTCTTGATACATATACCTGCTTGTGCGTGCCCTGAAACTCCACCGCGCTTGATGCCGTCAGATTTCTGTTAATCGAATATATTCTGTCCGTATTCACAATAGACGATTTGGATATTCTCATAAACGATGCCGGAAGCAGCTCCTCAAGCTCATACAGCCGGAGCCTTGTTTCATATACATCCGCAGCGGTATGCGCCATAACGGAGGTGCCCTCTGTTTCAAAGAAAAGTATATCTGCCGTTTCTATGTAATACTCCGTATCGCCTATGAAAAGCGCCAGCTGCCTGCTGCTTCCTGCAGCCCCTGTAAGCATCTTCTGAAGCCTCATTATTTCAGGAGTAAGCTGTCTGCATTTTATTACGATTTCTTCTTCGATATCTGTATCTGTTTCTATTCGTATCTTCACCGCATCTCCTCCTGTTATCTGATAGTCCCATTATACCACTCACAAACTACCTGTAAACAGCTTATCCGCAAGTGGTAGGAATACGGCTGCAAGTGGTAAATATATTAATGCCAAATATCAGGCTTGCATTTCGCTTACGCCGTATCTATACTTAATCCTGAGGAGGAAATACGCAATGAGAAATATATCCGCAAAGAAAAAAGCAGTAATCGCAATTCTTATCATATGCGCGGCAGTCACAGTATTCCTGTGTTTTGGCAGGGCAAAACTTATAGACCTTGAAAACTCCTATGCCGGCTATGTCAAAACCGGTCTGCCCTATGAAAACCTGATTGTTCCCGTTGATATGGAGCGCCGTGGCACTGTAAGCATCTATACAGAGCCTGGCGCACTTCTGATAAATAAGTTTGTACTTGAAGAAAAAAAAGACGGCAAATGGCACAAGCTCGCCAAATCGCCTGTAGACGATACATGCGCATCACTGAGTAAAATACTTGACCCCGGCACATACCGGATACGCATATCAATGATGAAAAACGGCACCTATACGGAATACCAGAAGAAATATGAGCCTGCCCTGCATACCGAAAAGTCCAAGGCCCTAAATGTAGAAAACAACGGCGGGCTGGGCAATATATTCACGAAGTCAGAAAACCTGACATGGTACAAATTCACCTTACCGGAGAAAAAGCAGGTGCTGTTTGACTTCTGGTGCTGCAACTCCATGCCGTCAAAGATGACTGCTTATGATGCAGGAGACAAGGCTTTGCTTGAAAGCTCACCCGATGCATCGAATAAAGAAGAGTACACTATGTCATCGTCAGTAGAGAAAGAACTCGACAAAGGAACCTATTATGTGAAGATAGAAAAGCTCAAAGAAAAAACAGAGGGTGAATTCTGTTTTAATTACACATATTAAGCATACCGCTGCAAACAAAAATACTCTCCGGGCCTTGGAGAGTATCTTTGCTGTTTAAGTCTTTGTATATTTTTCAGTCTACTTATTCACAAGCTTTAAACAAGTTGTTATAATTTATACTTTTAGTATATGCCATTAAGCTATATTGACTGCAACAGCATATTTTTTAAAAATACAAACTATACTTTACATTTTATTCGATTTTAGTCATTGCCGCATATTCTTCTTCAGTTACATGCGATCTGCCTGCAAGACCGGTCTTCATCAGAAGCATATAAACTACGAAGCCTACTACGAATGACCATATGTAGTTGATTGAGTTGATAGCTGTGAAGAATGCATTGTCAACTCCAAAGTACAGCATCAGCGGAAGTATGAACGCTACGAACCACGAAATTACCGCAGCCCAGTTGATACCGTTGCTGTAAGCGTATCTGCCGTCGCCGACAAACAGAGCCTTAATATCGATTCTCTGCTTCTTAACAATCCAGTAGTCAGCCACAAGGATAGCAGCTACCGGTGACAGTATGGTACCGTACGCATTCATCCATGTGAAGTATGCCGAACCCGAACCGTATATCCACCATGCCTGCAGAATGAAGAATGCCATCAGGCAGGTGATAATAACGCCGCCTCTGTAGCTTATCTTCCTAGGGTATACATTTGAAAGACCGTTTGCCGGAGCTACAACGTTAGCGGCACAGCAGGTTGTGATTGTTGCCATAACTACGCCGATCGCCGATATGAATATAACCACCTTGTTGTCAAGATAGTAGAATACTGTAGTCGGGTCAAAGGATGCAGTGCCGTCAACAAGTTTGGTTGCCTGTGCGAAATATGCGCCTACAAACGCACAGAACGCCATCGGAACAGGCATACCAATCATCTGTCCCCAGAACTGTGAACCGTTGCTCTTTGCATATCTTGAGAAGTCAGGAATATTAAGCGCAATCGTAGCCCAGAAAGCTATATTGCCCATCAGACCTGTCAGGTATACAAATGCCCAGCCACCTTTCTCATTAATAAGAGTCATATCGTTTGGCTGCTTCATTACTTCCCAGAAACCTATGCCGGATGCACCGTGCGCATAAGAATAAGACCACAGAAGAAGGCCGATCATTACTGCAATAAGTATAGGCCCTCCAATGTTCTGAACCCATTTAATGTTTTCAAGACCGTTGTATGCAACCCATGCAGTAAGAGCCATAAACAGAATAAATCCAACGAAAGTTCCTGCGGAAGCAGTCTGTATTCCGCCCCATGACGGAAGTCCGATAGTCCAGTTCGCATCTAAGAATTTAGGCGCAAAGCAACCGATAATCGCTGCAAAAGCGCCACCGCCTACCCACGACTGTACAGAACACCAGCCCATAGCCGTAAATGCCCTCAGCAGCGCAGGAAGGTGCGCTCCCTTCATTCCGAAGGTCAGCCTTGCGAACAGCGGAAACGGTATGCCGTATTTGGTACCGATAGTTGAGTTAAGCTGAATAGGTATTAAAACGATAAGGTTTCCCAGCGCTACATTAAATACCGACAGCCAAGGGGATACGCCCATCGTTATAAGCCCTGAAGCCAGCGCCAGAGACGGAATACATATTGACATTCCAACCCATAACATTGTTATGGTGTATGTAGTCCATGTTCTCTCGGCAACCGATGATGGAGCGAGGTCGTCATTGAAATATTTCGAGGTCGAAAGTTCTTCTCTTGCTTCCTGAGATAATTCAAACAGACCGTTTTTTTCGATTTGTGTGATAGTACTCATCTACAAATTCCTCCTTTTTAAACTTGAATCAATAAATTGCATAATCATTTTACAACCTAAAGTCTGATTGACTTCAACAGTTAAAGTTTATATAACCCAAAGCTACTTTACATATTCGCCGTTTTATCCGAAAAGATAAACCTGCTTTATATATTGAGTTTGTTATACGTTTAAGTGTATAATGTAATAAAATACGGGAGGGGGTGATTATATGAAAACGGGAGCTTTTGCAAAAAAATACGGATTAAAGCCAAGCGCTGTCAGATTTTATATAGACAAGGCGCTGCTTACTCCGAAACTTGAAAACGGTCAGTATATATTTGACCACACCTGTATGGATCAGATGGAAAAAATCATCAAGTACAAAAATCTCAAGTTCACTCTTGAAGAAATAGAGATTATGTTAAACTATGAACATTCCGGCGCTGTAAAAGACAGGGCAGTTGTGAATACTATTTTAACGAATCTTGAAGCAAAAATGATTCAGCTGGATACTGAAGCAAAAGATCTTGAAACGGCCAAAGAGCAGCTAGCAGAAGAGATAAAAAGATATAACGACATATGGCCGGTACAGGAAAAGCCGGACAATACTGCTATGCCTTTAGATGCTTTGAATATTCTGTGCTGCCCCGAATGTTTCGGAGAGATTTCTGTAATAGACGCTGTTATCTCCAAAGGCGGCATCAGATCCGCGGCATTAAACTGTGAATGCGGATATACGGCTGCTGTTTCAGACGGCGTGCTTTTATGCGATGAACATCTGAATGACACACCGTTTAAGCTGTTTGAAAATATAAATTCAATTCTGTCAGCAACAGACAATTTTTCTCCCGGCTACAGAAACCTGATGGACAAGGCTCAGCTTTGGGTATATCAGCAGATCCACCTCCAGAAAAAAGAGTTCAGATATATAATGGACGGACCTTTTTCATATAACTTCCTGCTCAAGCACATCAGAGGTCTGCCGGAGGAGGCTCTGTATATACTTGTTGATATATCTGTTCAAAAAATCAGCAAGCTCAAAGAATATTTCAGCGACACCGACAGAAAAATCATGTTTATTGCAGGTGACATAAACAGGCTGCCTCTGAAAGCTTCTTTTCTGGATTTATACATAGACGATTTTTCAAACATCAATCATATTTTTACATACAATGAGGGTGTATATGGCGCCGTCAGCCGCCTGCTTAAACCACGGGGAAATATAACAGGCATCCATATAGACTATACAACTGCTCCCAACAGTCTTGAGGAATTCAGGAAAGACCATAAAGACTTTGACCCTAAAATGATTAACCTCAAAAGGATATACAGCAATCTTGCAATGGCAGGAATAAAATTCATAGAAAAAAACGCCCTCGGCTCGCCTCGCGGAAGGAAAAAAGATTTCACAAGGCAGATAGGCAAAGAAAAGGTGCAGGTTATTTCATACGTTGCCGAAAACATGTACAAATTTAAGCTTAGCTTTGATTTTGTACATGTTTGGGGGCTGTTTTGCAGGAAATTTCAGCTATGTATATTTAATCATACTCATCATGTATTCACCGCAAATTTCCTTCAATGTTTCTAATCCCTGAACAAATCATCCATAGTGATAACGTTCGAAAATATCCCGCTGTATTCGTTATAGGCAAGTCCGAATGTCGTTATCAGCGTGCTGTGAACAGAAACTTTTGGAGAAACTTCTTTTGATAAAATTCCCTGACGGTGAAGCAATACCTGATAATATTCCTTTTCTACAGTGAATTTATCACTGTAATATTTTATCTCACACATATTTACTACATTATCATTTCGTGAAATAAGCAAATCTATTTGAAGTCCGTCCGTATCATCTCCCCGCTTTGACCATGCCGAATGGCTGGTAATCACTCCGCTTATGCCTAATGCTTTCTTAATCTGAGGCACATGATTAAAGCAGACGTTTTCATAAGCAAAGCCTCTCCATACGGCAATCTGCTGCGAGGTTACATTCTGACTCCAGAAGTTCTCACTCAGGTTGCGTTTTTTGTTAACAAAGTGTAAATAAAACAGACAAAACGGATCAATCAGTTTGTAATGCTCACGTTTGCCTTTTCCAAACGGAATATATTTAACAACAAAGTCACTGGCAATCAGAGCATTAAGACTCTTTGACAGTCTTCCCCCGTCGTTTGCATTCAGTTTTTCTGCAATTTCACTTCTTGTAAATCCGGCGTTTTGGGTATACAGAAGCTCAACAATTTTTTTCATCGACTCAGGGTTGCTGAAAATCGATGCAAACAGGCGATCATATTCATCTCTTAATTTGCCGCGTTTGTTAAACAGTATATTATCTATATTCTGCGCCAGACTCATTCCTTTCTGGAAGTAGCCCATATAATACGGGACTCCGCCAAGGATCATATAGCTTTGCACGATATCATATCGGGACAGCTTCACCTCTTTGCTCTCATAAAACGCTTCACATTCTCCAAGAGTGAAAGGTGCCAGCTTCATTTCATAAGTAACTCTGTTATATAATCCCCTGTGACTGTTTATCAGTTTATCTAAAATCCATGAGTTTGCACTTCCACAAACAACAACCATTAAATTGTCCCTGTGGCAGCCCCACGTATTCCAGAAGCCTTCGAAAGCTGTCATAAAGCCGGACCTTGGAGTATCAAGCCACGGCAGCTCATCTAAAAATACAACCTGTCTTTCACCGTTATCAATTTCTTCTAAGAATGTTTCCAGCATATAGAATGCCTCCAGCCAGCTTTCCGGTTTTTTGCTTTTTTTCATCCCATGCAGAAGCAGTGAATAATAAAAGTGCTCCAGCTGCGCCTTGAGCATACCGCTTTTGTTTTCTTCTACCGGTGACAAACCTGCGTGTCTGAATGTAATACGCCCTTTAAAGGTTTCATCAACTAAATATGTCTTGCCTATGCGACGTCCGCCATAAATGGCAACAAGTTCTGCTTTGCCGCTGTTATATAAACGATTTAATTCTCCGGTTTCTTTTATTCTTCCTATCATATCCGTAATACCTTTTCTTATTATTATATACATCATAAACCCTTTTAAGCGGCGGTAAACAGCCTTTTTTGCAGCCAAACCGCCTCTTTAAATGTGTTTTTCCATCTTTATCCGGCGGTTTACTCATAAAAAGCCGCCTGTTCTGAAATCAATCCAGTCCAAACGGCTTATCTCCCTGTAAATATTTTAATGTCCTTAATCTATGCATTCAGCAACACAGCAAGCAGGGCAGCACCGTCCACAGAATGCTCTGCTTCGACGGTTTTTCTTTTCTGTCCGCTCCTTATTTTTTACTCCACACTACTGAGGTATATCTGCACTGCTCCGGTTCGGTATTTGCAATGAGTTTACCTGTTTTGTCGTAAACAATAACCTGAGCCCTGTAGAAGTATTTCTTGCCGTTTTTACCGCTTGTATCAGTATAATACGGGGTTTCTTTTGTCACCATCGCTTCGTATGATGACCGGTTGCCCTCTGAACGATAAAATCGGTACTTTACAGTACAGCCCATACCTTTTAGCTGATTTATAATCTCATTATCCTGCTCATCAAGTTCCAGCGTAACTTTAACGTTCTTTTTTGCATCTTTAGCTGAAGCTGCAACCGGAGTCAGGTTTTTAACAAGTGCTTCTGCTTCCTTACGCTGCGCCTGTCTTACTTCGTAATCCGCAAGAATCTGTTTGTATTCCTCATCGGAAACCATAGTATTCGCCGAGTTATTAAACAGGTTGGACCATGTTTCTTTGCCGATGGCACCGTTATTGGAAAGGTCATGCATTACCTGAAATTTCGTTACAGCTTCCGCAAGCGCTTCCGTATATGAGGCTTCTTCACCGACTGCCGTCTGATTGTAGTACCCCAGCGCATTTAAGCGTTTTGCTGCTGCGCGTATATACGGAAGTCTGGACGACCTCGATTCACCGACGTGCAGATAATATTTGTAGCTGTCCGGATTCAGCACGAAGCGGATGCTGTAGCCGACTGCTTTCGGTGTAAAATGATAAGTCGTCTTAGTCGAGAGCCTGTTCCCTGTGCCTGTACTGTAAACACCACCCAGTTTATAGCCTATGTCCGGGTCGGAATACAGCGACAGACTGCTGTTTTTGTAGCTTGTATCCAGCGTAAAACAGAAAGTTCCGTTATCGCCTGCGGTGAAGCTTCGGTTGCGACCGTTGACATAAAGCTTAAGATTTTTCATCGGGTTGTTTTGCGCGCGAACATAGCTCAGCTTATAGCAACTGCTTAAATCAATGCTTGTCAGACTGTTGTTGTAAAGATAAACGCTCTTTAATACAGGCGAACCGGACAGGTCAGCCGCCTCGTATTTATTATCGTGAGAAGATAATAAAGTCATCTTTGTAAATCCCGAAAGATTGAGTGGACCGGTGAATCCTTTATAGCTCCACTGAATCTGCGCTGTTTTTCCTCGTCCGTTTGTCATAAAGTGTGACTTGGTTCCGTCTCCCCATGTGGCTGTATCATAATCCGAATAGGAACTGTTCATTACCGAGCCGTTTGTCTGATTGGAATCGCCGACGCGCTGGTTAAAGAAAGTACGAAGCTTCTCCATTTCGTATGTATCGTCAATATATTTTCCGGCTCTGTAGTCCGGGTAGATATTCATATATACATGGCTGGTCGCAACCTGCTCGTCCGACGCATCGAAGTATGTATAGTTTGTCAGTCCTGTGTAAGTCCATGCGCCTGTGTTTTTGTTGTATTTATTGGTTGTTCCAACAGTCGGATCGACAAAAATCCATTTGCCGTTTACATAGGATTCCGTCCACCAGTGGTCGCGCACATCAATATTATCTTCTGTGAGCCAGTCGTTAGACGGAATGGCAAGTCTGTGACCGTAAACAAATCTGGTCGGAATACCCTGTGCGCGGGCAAGCGCAAGGTAAATCGCAGAAAAGCCCTGACATGTAGTGTGAACACGCCCGAAAACGCTGTTTGCACTGCTCAGACCGTTTTCGTAATTGTAAATATTATCATAAGGGTCCGCATACTGATACGAGTGCGTGTAAAATGCCACAGAGTCGTAGTAAAAATTCTTTGCGGTATACTCATATATTTTGAGGAGTTTGTCGTAGTTCGTATAAGCGCCCTGCGTAACGCGGTCGGAAATCCTCTGAATGTAGGCGATTTTGCTCGGTGTCATCTCCGCATAGACATCGGTTGCAGGATTTCTCAGCACGAAGCGGATATCCTCCAGCGTGTTGTCCAGATAACGGTCAGTGCTGTAGAGCGCGCCGATATCCTTTATAGAGTTGTTGTATTCGATAACATCCTTGTAACGCAGGATTTTTACCTTGCCGTCCGTCACCTTGATTTCCATATTTTTATACAGAACGCCGCTGGACTTGTAGTTCAGGGTTTCGGCATCGGCTGCGGTTGCGCAGCGTCTGAGATAGAGATTGTAGTATCCGTCCGGAACATCAAATTGCTCCACATCCAGATAATAGGTAAATCCGTACAGCGTAGTGCCGTCCGATGCTGCGCTCTGCTTTGCATCAACAAAAATATCCAGGTTGATGTCGCCTTTGTCTGCTCCTACCCGATAAAGAGAAACTCTGAACAATGTCGCTTCAAGAGGTGTCTTGTAGTTGATTTTCAGAACCGTATCGTCTGTAACATAGGCTCTTACATATTCTTTTTCAAAATCCGTTGTGGATTTAAATGTCGTTACCTGCGCCGGAGCTTTCACCTCGGAAAGCGCCGCAAAAGCGCTGTCTGTCGGCACAGTAAGCACTATAAGCACCGCGGCAAGTGCAATTGATGCAAATCTCAAAATCCTTTTTTTCATATAGCCTCCTGTGATAATTACTGTTTTGTGCAGATGCTCTCTGACAGAGCAGATATTTCCCGATACAGCCGGAAGTCATTCTACGGTTTCTCAGAAAAATTTCCTTTAGATAGGAAAATATATCATTTTTCATGTATACTAAAAAAGGCATCCTTATGGATGTCTTTTTGATTTGGTGCGGATAAAGGGATTCGAACCCCCATGAAGTAACCCTCACACGGACCTGAACCGTGCGCGTCTGCCAATTCCGCCATATCCGCAAATTGTTTTGCTGTATTTCAGCGACTATTTTATTATA
>ERZ857965.1229-NODE-1229-length-27482-cov-47.390601_pt1 | contig 27482 bp, 32 predicted proteins | sample MGYA00519758_ERZ857965 | MGnify/ENA primary metagenome ERZ857965 (study PRJEB31778, sample SAMEA3449381) | human gut metagenome | biome: human gut; feature: human-associated habitat; material: faeces | place: United Kingdom | collected 2010/2012 ... | reverse complement strand
GTAAATATATGATAGATAATAATGCTAAAATTAAAGAGGTATCTTTAAATAGTCCGATAGGAAGAAGTATATATTTAAAAAGTATTAATGACAATGATATCTGTTATTATGTTAATGATAAGAAGATAGGTATTAAAATAATTAAGAGGATATATGAAAATTAAAGATTATCTTGGTAAGAAAATAACTATTAAAATAGATAGACCACTTGGGACAAGACATCTTAAACATAACTTTATTTATCTTTTAAATTATGGTTATGTTCCTAATACTATTAGTGATGATGGAGAAGAATTAGATGCTTATTTACTTGGAGTATTTGATCCGGTAAAAGAGTATCATGGAAGAGTAATAGCTATTATACATAGAACTAATGATAATGATGATAAGTTAGTAGTAGTACCAGATGGAGTAAATTATACTGATGATCAGATAATGGCTCTTACAGAGTTTCAAGAAAGATTTTTTAAATCGGTTATATGGAGGTGAATATGGAATACTTAAATGTATATGATAATAATAAAAATAAATTAGATAAAAAGATAGTTAGAGGAGATAAACTATCTAATGATGAACATATTTTAGTAGCAGTTATATTTATTAAAAATAAGGATAATAAATATTTAATACAAAAAACTTCTTTAGAAAAGAGTGGCTTATATAGTACAACTGGAGGTCATGTATTATATAATGAAGACTCTAAAACATCAATAATTAGAGAAGTAAAAGAAGAACTTGGAATAGATATAGCAAATGATGATATTAAATATATTGGAAGTATATTATTTGGAGTACCATTTGGAGATATTTATTATTTGGAAAAAGATATTGATATAGATAGTGTTAAACTTCAAAAAGAAGAAGTAAGTTCTGTTTCTTATATGACTAAAGAAGAAATAGATGATTTAATAAAAAAAGAAAAGATAACTAAATCACATGGGTTAATGTTTAAATATTTATGTAAAAAAATTATCAAATAAATATATATTTTTATATTGACACCATCATGTATTTATATTATCATAAACGATAAGACAATGATAAAAGAGATATATCTTTTATTAGAAAATACAGAAAGGATGATGTAATGAATAAGATAATTATAAGTAATAATATAAAGATAGAAAATATGATATATGAAATAAGAGGCAAAAAGGTAATGTTAGATTCTGATGTGGCATTTCTTTTTGATTATCAAACTAAAGAATTAAATAGAAATATAAAGAATAACATTGAAAGGTTTCCTGAAAATTATTGCTTTAGATTAACTGAACAAGAATATGAATTCTTGAGGTGCAATTTTTTCACCTCAAGTAATAACAATAGTCATGGTGGAAGAAGATATTTACCATATGTATTTACAGAATATGGTATTGTTATGCTTGCTGGTATTTTAAAAAGTGATGTTGCAATAAAAATGAGTCTTAGAATAGTAGATACTTTTATTACTATGAGAAGATATATAAACACCAATTTAATAGAACAAAGAACTACTAATAAATTGGTATTAGAATATGACAAAAGAATATCAAATACTGAAACAAAGATAATAGAACTTGATAATAATGTTAAATTATTACAAGAATCTTTTAATAAGTTAAATACAAAAGAATCTAATAATCATATCTTTTATGAAGGACAAATATATGATGCATATTCATTACTTATAGATATATTATCTAAGGCAAGGAAAGAAATAATCATAATAGATAATTATGCTGGTAAAAAACTATTTGATATTATTAAGAATATTAATGTTAAGGTAAAAATATATACTGAAAATATAGATAATATTTCTAAAGAAAAGTATGAAAAACAATATAATAATTTAGAAATAATAAATACTAATATATTTCATGACAGATTTATTATAATAGATAATAAAGTGTTATATCATTCTGGAGCATCATTTAAAGATTTAGGTAAGAAGTGTTTTGCTATTACTAAAATGGAAGATAATAATATATTAAAAGAATTATTAAATAAACTAAAAAAATAAGAGAGGTAATGTTATGAAAAAAGAGTACTATGAAGCTTATGAAGATAGATATAAAGATGCTTATGATAATAATATGCTATGGGAAATTAAAGATTTTAGTAAAGATGTAGTTAAAGTAATAGATGACTATAATATTACTAAGAATAATAGTATATTAGAAGTAGGATGCGGAGAAGGCAGAGATACAATTCATTTACTTAATATAGGCTATCATAATATATTAGGTATTGATTACTCTAAAATAGTAATTGCTAAATGTAATGAATTAACTAATAATAAATATGTAAATAATTTTAAATCTTTAGATATAATGAAAGATAAATTAAATAAAAAGTATGACTTTATCTATTCAGTAGCGGTTATTCATATGTTTTTAAAGGAAGAACATCGTAATTTATTCTATAAATTTATATATGAACACTTAAATAATAATGGTATTGCTTTAGTTATATCTATGGGTGATGGTACTAGTACTTATAAATCTAATATTGATGATGCTTTTAAAAAAGTAGTAAGAAAAAATATAAATACTAATAAAGAAATAATGGTAACTAATACTTCGTGTAATATAGTAGATTTTGCTACTTTTAAAGAAGAAATTATAAGAAATAATTTTAAGATAATTGAATGTTATATCAGTAGTGATATACCTAATTTCGATAAGTGTATGTGTGCTGTTATTTCTAAACAAGAATGAATTAAAATGGGATAAAGTAGTCAGAACTAAATGATCTACTTTTATTATGAGTATAATAAGGAAATTACTAAAAAATATACTTTTTAATATTGACATCATCATGTATATATATTATCATAAACGATAAGACAATGATAAAAGAGACATATCTTTTACTAAAAATACGGAAAGGATGATGCAATGAATAAGATAGTTGTAAGTGATAATATAAAGATAGAAAATATGATATATGAAATAAGAGGCAAAAATGTAATGTTAGATTCTGATTTGGCTATGTTATTTGGTTATGAAACAAAACAGTTAAATAGACAGGTTCTTAGAAATATAAATAGATTTCCAGAAAATTATTGTTTTCAAATAACTGATACCGAATATATATCTTTAAGGTGCCAAAATGGCACCTTAAAGAATGGCCGCGGAGAACACCGAAAATATTTACCATATGTATTTACCGAATATGGTATTACTATGTTAGCGGGTATTTTAAAAAGTGAACTAGCAATAAAAATGAGTCTTAGAATAGTAGACATATTCATAACAATGAAAAATTATATTAACACCTCGTTAATAGAACAGAAGTATTTTAATGAACTAACTATAAAAAATACAGAAGATATAAAATTATTACAAGAATCTTTTGATAAGTTAAATACAAAAGAATCTAATAATCATATCTTTTATGAAGGACAAATATATGATGCATATTCATTACTTATAGATATATTATCTAAGGCAAGGAAAGAAATAATCATAATAGATAATTATGCTGGTAAAAAACTATTTGATATTATTAAGAATATTAATGTTAAGGTAAAAATATATACTGAAAATATAGATAATATTTCTAAAGAAAAGTATGAAAAACAATATAATAATTTAGAAATAATAAATACTAATATATTTCATGACAGATTTATTATAATAGATAATAAAGTGTTATATCATTCTGGTGCATCATTTAAAGATTTAGGTAAGAAGTGCTTTGCTATTACTAAGATAGAAGACAATAGTATATTAAAAGAATTATTAAATAAACTAAAAAAAATATTATGATAGAGACCTTAGGCTCTATCATACCACGGAAGACTATAGGCTGAAGTGGAAAGAAAGGAAATTATGAAAGAAATAATAGATGAAAAAAACAATAAAATAATAGGTAATATCAATTTAGATAACTCTAAAGTAAAATTTACAGGTAGTAATAATATTTTATATATCAATGATGAAATAACACTAGTAAATTCAAGCATAGATTTTAGAGGAGATAACTCTCTTGTATATTTATGTAAGACAGCAGAAAAAATAACTGTGGATATCAAACTATATAACAATTCTACCATCTACTTTGGAAAGAATATTTGGATAAATAAAGGAGTTAAAATAGTCATATCAGAACAAACTAATTTATTCCTTGGTAATAATTGTATGATAGCTCCTGAATGCTGTATCAGAAGTGCTGATCCACATATAATTTATGATATAAATACTAAAAAAAGAATAAATCAAAGTAAAAGTATTTTTATTGGAGATAATGTATGGATAGCTCAAAGAGTAATGATATTAAAAAATACCAGAATAGGATCAGGAGCAGTAATCGGAGCAATGGCATTAGTTACTAATAAAGAATATAAATCAAATACTATATATGGTGGAAGTCCCGCGAGAAAGATAAAAGAAGGTATATTCTTCATCCATGATGATTGTCATAGATTTTTAGATGAAGATATTAAGAAATATGAGTATAAAGATACTGATAAATATATTTATACTAGAGACAATACCACTATTAAATTTGAAGATATAGAAAATAATTTAAGAGGTACTTCTATTAAAGATAGAGTCGATTATTTAAATAAGATTACTTTAAATAATGATAAGAATAGATTTTATATTGGTGATTAGAGTAGATAATAATTTGATTAGTGAGGTAAAAAAATGAATTATAAATGTGTTGTAGCAAATAAAGATTTAATTATTAAAAAATGGGATGAAGAAATTAGAAAACATAATAATTCTAAAACTTGGATAGACTTTAAAGAAAAATCTCTTAGAAACTTAGATACTAGAATTGTCTATATGGGTATACTAAATGATGAAATAATTACAGAAAGTACTGCAATTATATCCATTAATGATTTGGATATGCAAAACAAAGATAATTTAGTCGGAAATAACAAAGCTTATCTAACTGCTTTTAGGACAAATAAAGAATATGAAAATAAAGGTTATTTTTCTAAATTATACAAGTTTATGGAAGAAGATTTAAAAAAGAGAGGATTTACATCATTAACACTAGGAGTAGAACCATCAGAAGTAAGAAATATAATGATATACTTCAATTGGGGATTTACTAATTATATAAAATCCGATTATGAATATTATCCAAATAATGAAAAAATTCTTGTTAATTATTATGAAAAGAAATTATAAAAGGCAAACAAAGATTTGCTTTTTTTCTAAATCTGTGCTATAATACCATGCACTAATGGGGGTTATTATGGAATTTGTAAGTAGAGAACATTTTGATACATATTTAAGAGGATTAAAATATTTAGGACAAGGAAGTCAAGGAGCATGCTATTTAAATACTAAAAATAATACTGTATATAAAGTATTTAATGACTATTTTGATGAAGAAGAGGCAGGATATACAGAAGACTTTTTATTAAGATTTAGTGATATAAAAAATAGTACTTTTATATGGCCTAATAATGTTATCAAAGTAGCAGGTACAATAGTGGGTTATACTATGCCATATAAAAGAGCAAAAAACTTATGTAATATAAATCCATTATTAGTAAATCTAGATAAATTGGAGGAAGCTATTATAAAAGCAGAGAAAGATGTAAAAACATTAACAGATAATGAAGTAAGATTATATGATGTTAGATATAATATTTTATATAATAATAGTAAGATGTATGTTATAGATACATTAGAATATGGAAACAGAAAAGTATCTTATGAAGAAAACAGAATGACTATAGATGATGAATTAATGTTATTTCTCGTAGATAATTATTTTGAAGAATTTGTAAAAAATGATAAATTACTAAACGCAATGTATAGAGAATTTGAAGTAAGAGGAGTAGACTTCTTAAAAGTATTTAGAAATAAACTTAGTGAATATGTAGGTAAGGATATAACTAAATTAGATGAAGTTAAACACTTAGTAAGAAAAAATAATAGTCATATTTATCAAAGAGGATTTGATATAGAAGGTATATAATATATCTTCTTTTTTTATTTATAACATTATTGACAGTAAAATACATATATGATATATTGAAAAAGAAATAATATATGTTAATCAGTTAGGAAAGTGGGATAATAAAATGGTAAAAAATTATAAAGTGATAACCCTATGTGGTTCTACTAGATTTAAAGATGAATTTTTAAGAGTTCAAAAAGAACTAACCCTAAAAGGAAACATCGTAATTTCGGTAGGATTATTTGGTTATTCTGGTGATAGTGAAGTTTGGGAAAATATGGACGAAGGAACACTTACTAAGACGAAAGAAATGCTAGATGATATGCATAAGAGAAAAATCGATATGGCAGATGAAATATTTGTAATAAATGTAGGCGGCTATATTGGAGATAGTACAAAATCAGAAATAGAATATGCCAAAGCACATGGTAAAAAAGTAAACTATCTTGAAAGTAAGTAATTAGATGGAGGCTTTATGAAGGAGATAGAAATACTTGTCGAAGTATTTGATACAAAAGATAGAGTAAAAGAAATATTAAATAGTTTTAATTATATAGGCTTAAATAAAGTAGTTGATGAATATTATTATGATCCTAAAAGGGATACTCTAAAACCTAGTAAAGATGATGAACTATATCACTGTCTTAGACTTAGAACTAAAAATAATAAGCATTATATCACTTATAAAGATGATGTTTATGATAATGATAAGTGGTTATATTCAAATGAATATGAGACAGAAGTAGAAAAAATTGATATGTTAAAAGAAATATTTAATAAACTAGGACTAGTAAAGTTTATAGAAATAAACAACAGTAAAGAAACATATACATATAACGATTATGAGATAGTTCTTGAAGATGTGAAAGATTTAGGCTTATTTATGGAAGTAGAGTATTGTACTAATAATGATGTTGATGTTAAAGAAATAAAAAGACAACTACAAGATTTTATTAATTCTTTAAACTTAGATGTATCTGAAGAATTAAATATGGGTAAGCCAGAAATGTATATTAAAAAACATAACATAAAAATAGAAAGTTAATAGAGGTATAACATGGAATACGAAGTAAGATTTTATTATTCAAGTAGTGAGATAAATAGTTTATTAGATAAATTGTCAGAGCTAAAAGAGTTAGAAAAGAAACCTAGAACTTATGAAAAGACAGTTCAGTATAATCATTCAGACTCTAGATATGATTTTTATTCAAAAGAGATAGATGGAAGATTTAGACTTAGATTATCAAAAAATATAGAAGAAAGTAAATGTAAGTTAAGTTGGAAAAGACGTCTTCCAAATACTACAGAAAATTTGGTTAATAAGGAAGAAGAAAAAGAAGTAAGAATTTCTTATGAGGATGTAGATAATTTTATATTTATTATTGAAAATGTAATGCATTTTAAAGTTGTAGATAGTTATGAAAGATATAGAACTATATTTACAAATGAAGATGTTGAAATAAGTATAGATGAATATCCTTTTGGTATAGCATTAGAAATAGAAAATAAAAGTAGTACCAAAAACCCTGAAGAGGTAGTTATGAACTATGCAAGTAAATTAAAATTAAATATCAAAGATTCATATAGACTATCATGGGATGATAAATATGTAGAACTATGTAAAGAACAAAATAAAAAAATATATAATGAAGTAACATTTGACAAAGATATGCCAAGTATATAAAGAAAGGATGAATAATATGCGAATAAACTATTTATTTAGTGGTATTTCTAAAGAACAAGGCTTTAATAAAGTACAAAGGGAACGCCTAAAAAAAGATATTAAAAATAATGATACGATAGTGTTTATTGCTACGACATTTGATGATTATGAAAAGAATGATTTATACTATAATAACCTAATAAAACATTTTAAAAATATTGATATTACTTTTAATAAAGCATATTTGATAGATAATAGAGTAGATAAAGACTTAGCTAAAGACTATATATTAAAATCAAATATAATATTTTTAATGGGTGGAGACGCCAAAAAACAAATAGATTCAGTAAAAGAGTACGATCTATTTGAAACATTAAAATCTAAAGAGGGAATAATACTTGGAGTAAGTGCAGGCTCTATGAATCAATCCTCTCGTGCTGTATATAAAAATGATTACAACAATTATGTAATTGAAGATTATGAAGGATTAGGCTATATAGATATAAATATTTATCCTCACTTAGACTTTAATAATATAGACTACTTAAAAGAAGTATTTGAAGTAAGTAATTATACTAAAACAGTAGCATTACCTAATGATTCATTTATAAGAATAGAAAATAATAATATAGACTTTGTCGGAGAATATTATACTATCCAGAATAGCAAAATAACTATGCCTGGACATGAATATATAAAAATAAATCACACAGGAACTGTGCCACTAGAAACAGATAGATTAGTACTTCGAAGAACAGTAAAAAGTGATATTGATGAATTTTTCTTTATTCAGCTAAATCCAAATATAAGAAGATATCTAGGTACAAACAGACTAGGTGATGACCTAGAAAAAAATAGAAAATATTTTAATGAAGAAAAATATAATGAACTAAATTACTACAGATGGACCATAGTAAGAAAAGAAGATAATAAAATACTAGGCTGTATTTATTTAAATATTCATGATGAAAAAGCAAGGACTGCTGGTATAGATTATTGGATTAGAGAGGATGCTTGGGGCAATGGTTATACTACAGAGGCTTCAAGAAAAATATTAAACTTTGCTTTTGATACCTTAAATATTAATAGAATAGAATCATGTGGTGGAAAAGACAATCCAGGAACATACAAAGTAATGGAAAAGATTGGTCTTAAATATGAAGGAGAAAGAAAAGAAGGAATATTCTATTACTATGGAGGACTAGAGAATTTAGTTTTATATGGAATTACTAAAGAAGAATATAAAAATAATAAATAAGATATTAACTAGGGGTGATTAACCTCTAGTTTTTATGATATATTCAAAACTTGGTTTATATCAATAAACTAGTGAACTTTTATTACTTTCTAAGTCATAGGTTAAAGTCTATGTTCTTTATCCATAAGTTTTTTGTTGATTACTTTATGATAGTGTGCTATAATCTGTTTATAGAGATGGAGAAATTGGTATGTCAAAAGAAGAAAATGTAGTTAAGTATTATGCTATTTGCAATAGACTAAAAAATGTTATTAGAAAAGGCTGGAAACTATGGAATGTTCAAAGGGATAGACTTGAGAGTGTTGCTGAGCATATTTTTAGTACTCAAATGCTTGCTATTGCTATGAAGCATGAATATCAATATGATGTTGATATTATGAATGTAGTATTTATGCTAGCAATTCATGAGTTGGGAGAAGCTATTATTGATGATCTAACACAATTTGAAATAAATGAAAATGATAAAGAAAAAATAGAACATGCTGCGGTACACGAGATATTATCTGGTATATTAGATGGAAAACAAATTGAAGAATTATTTTTAGAATTTGATTCACATAGTACCAAGGAGGCTTTTTTCGCTTATCAATGCGATAAACTAGAATGCGATTTGCAAAGTAAGATATATGATGAAGAGGGATGCGTTGATTTAACTAAGCAAGATGGTAATTTTGTAATGAATAATTCCATAGTAAAAAGATTACTTGACAATGGTGAATCATGGTCTACAATGTGGCTTAAATATGGCCAGGAAATGTATCCATACGATGATAATTTCAAGGCAGTATCTAATTATGCTATAAAAAATAAGATAAAGAAATAAAGTAAGATTTTCCTTAGAAAGTCTCTTTTTTTGTATATAAAACTTCCTTAAAAATATTCATTCTTTAAGTAAAATCATATCACTTCATCAAAATAAAAAAACAGTTGTAACAAAAAAAGGTTGACAAGCATACCATATTATGATATATTTAACTTGAATTTAAAGAAAGGAGTGGAAGAAATGGTAATTTTTGTAAATAAAATAAAATTAAATTCAAATGTTTTTAATAATGCTAAGATAGTTTTTGATAAGTGTGGGGAATTACTATGTTTTCCACAAACTTTATAACTTTATAGAGTAAAAATATAAAAAATAAAATAAAAAAACACTAGACTACTTAGAATTATTAAAGTAGTCTTTTATTATGGAGGAATGAATATGAAGAAAAATTTAAAAGAATTCATACCTCTAATAAAACTAGTTAAAGAAGATTTAAATAAAATCATTCTTGCTAGCATAGTTATATTTATATCAGGAATAACAGATATATTTACTGGATATCTAAATGGTAAAGTAGTTGAATCAATTACTAATTTAGATATAAAGAAAGCACTTATCTTTCTCGGAGTATACTTCATACTAGAAATAACAATGGATGGAATAATATTACATAAAGCAAATTCTGTATTATACAAAGAAGAAAGTAAATTAACAAGAAAATTAGGCTTTAATACTTATAAGAAAGCCTTAAACTTACCTGCTGAAGCATATTAAAAACTATCCAGCGGAGAAGTAATAAACAGAATAACAAATGATGCCGATACCTTAAGTTTTACCTTTGGTAGAATTTTAAAGATGGTATCATCACTTATAGCGTCCTCTATAGTATTAATCTACATATTTATAAATTCCTATATTATAGGACTAGAAATAATACTAATAATGTTAATATTATTCTTAATACTAAAGAAGTATAATCCATTACTAAAAAATATACATAAAGAAAGAAAAGGTAAGCAAGATGAATTTACCTCTTTAACAAATGAATCCATTAGAGGTATAAGAGAGATAAAGACTCTTGGAGTAAAAAATAATTTAATTACTAATATGATAGAACTAATAAAAGATATATATAAGAAGTCAGAGGAAGAAATAGATATGCAAAAGAGTTTCAATATCAAAACAAGTTTTCTAAAGTCAGTATTAGAATGTATGGTCTTTGCTACTTGTGTAATACTTTTATATTATCATAAGATATCACTAACATTCTTTATAGCTATGACTTATTACATATATAGATATACATGGTTACTTGAGGATATAAATGATCTAACTCAAAACTATCAAAAACTTAGTGTATCAATATCCAGAGTAAATGATATCCTAGAAAATAGATTATATGAAGATGAGAAGTTTGGTAATAAAACTCTAAATAATATAAAAGGAACTATAGAATTTAAAAAAGTTTACTTTTCATATCCTGATGAAGATAATATATTAAAAGACTTTAATTTAGAATTAGAACCAAATAAAAAGATAGCTATTGTAGGTTCTTCAGGACAAGGAAAGAGTACATTATTTAATTTAATTACTAGAATATTTGATCCTAATAATGGAGAAATAGATATTGATGGTATAAATATTAAAGATCTAACTGAAGAAGACTTAAGAAAAAATATATCAATAATTAGACAAGAACCGTTTGTCTTTAATAGAACTATCAAAGAAAACTTTAAAATAATAAATAATAAGATAACATTATCAAAAATAAGAGAATGTACTAAATTAGCCTATTTAGATGATTATATTATGTCCCTACCTAAGAAGTATGATACTGTTTTAGGAGAAGGTGGTGTAAATTTATCAGGAGGACAAAAACAAAGACTATCTATAGCTAGAACATTATCTAAAGGAAGTAAGATAATATTATTTGATGAAGCAACATCTGCTTTAGATAATAAGTCTCAAGAATATATTAAAAAGACTATTGATAATTTGGTAAAAGATCATACTATTGTAATAGTGGCTCATAGGTTATCTACGATAATAGATGCTGATATTATCTTTGTCGTGGATAATGGTAAAGTAGTATCTTCTGGTACTCATAATGAATTATTAAAAACAAGTGATATTTATAAAAATTTATATGAAACAGAATCTTTAAATTCATAATTAAAGGAGTATTAATATATTGGTACTTCTTTTAGTTTGTCCTCTTAAGCCTGTAGTCTTAAGAGGCAAAATAAAGTCTTAAATATAAGTCTTTATTTTGAACAATTTTGGTAAGAAAAATACTTGAGAGAATTTTGATTGATTTTGAAAATATAAATAAATTATAACAAAATACTTGACAATTATAAAAATAAATTATATATTTAATGCAAGTGAGGAGATATAAATAACAAATTTATTATAAGCTATCTCGGGTGTAAAAGCCTACACGTGATGTAAAAATAAAGCACGGAGTCACTATTCTTATATGGAATAGTTACCTCCTGTGTTTTTTTTTATTAGAAAAATAATATAATAAAGGAAGGTGAAAAGATGAAAAACATAGGTACAAAATTATTAGAAACAAATAGGTTAATACTTAGAAGAGCAAATCTTGATGACGCTAGTGCAATGTTTAAAAATTGGGGAAGTGATCCAAAAGTATCTAGATATGTTACTTGGGAAACTCATAAAACAGTAGCGGATTCATTAAGATTTTTAGTATTTCTTTGTGATAACTACAATACAGATAATTTTTATAACTGGATAGTTGTAGAAAAGAGTACTGATACTCCAATCGGAACAATAGGTGTAGTGGGTGTTAATCCAAAATATAATACCACTGAAATAGGATATTGTTATGGTGCTAAATGGTGGGGTAAAGGTTATGCTACAGAAGGCTTTTAAAAGAGTAATTAAGTTTCTTTTTGAAGAAGTAGAAGTAGAGACAATATATGCTGAACATTTAGAAGCAAATCCTGCGAGCGGTAGAGTAATGGAAAAATGTGGACTAACTTATGAAGGAACATTAAGAGGTAGAATTCTTGATAAGATAAGTAAGAAGAATGAAGACATTAAGAGTTACAGCATAACAAGAGAAGAATATTTTAAATAGGAGGTAAGAAATGAAACAAATGATATTACCGGATTATAATAATAGTATAGTTAATCTTATGAGTAGTATAAGAAAATATTTTGATTTAGATTACGAAGGAAATACTCTTGATATAGTAGATACTTTATTAAATAAGAATAATCCTAAGAATGTAGTAGTCATTTTATATGATGGTATGGGTTCAAAATTGGTAAAAAGAAATTTAGATTGTAATAGCTTTCTAAATAAGAATATGATTTCTGAATTATCTACAGTAGTACCATCTACGACAACAGCCGCAACTACATCAGTATTAACTGGATTATATCCTAATAGCCATGGTTATTTGGGATGGGATATGTACTATGAAAAAGAGGATAAAGTAGTAACAATGTTTACTAATAATATAAAGGATACTGATATAAAAGTATTTGACTATAATATTGCTAAGAAGTATTTTCCATATGAAACAATAACTGATAGTATAAATAAGAATGGAAAATACTTCTCAAATATTGTATCTCCTTTTGGAGGAGATATATATAGTGAAAATAATATAGATGAAATGTTTACTAAGATAGAAAATAATCTAAATAAAAAAGAAAAAAATTATATTTATGCTTATTATACTAATCCTGATAGTATTATGCATCATACTGGTACTGATAGCAATGAGACTATAGAATGTTTTAAGATGATTAATGATAAAACAGAATCTTTTAGTAGTAAATTAAAAGATACTATGCTTATTGTAATTGCAGATCATGGTCATATTAACTGTGATGAAATATTACTTGAAGATTATCCAGATTTATATAATTTACTTGATGGAGATACTTGGATAGAACCTAGAATGTGTGCTTTTAAGATAAAGAATGGCATGGATGAAGAATTTAAATATTTATTTAATAAGTATCTTGGAAAATACTTTGTGCTAAAAAGTAAGAAAGAAATAATAAGAGAAAAATTATTTGGAATAGGTAAAGATAATAAATATTTTACTTCCTCACTAGGAGACTATCATGCTCTAGCGGTATCTGATAAATATTTAAGATACCGAAGAGGCTGTCCAATACATATTTCTACACACGCTGGCTTTACTATAGATGAAATGAAAGTACCACTTATAATTGTTGTTAGAGGACATTAGGTTCTCTTTTTAAATTATAATGTAAAGAAAAGTAAATAATATTGTAAGTAAAATATTCCTTATGATATAATAAAAATATAATGATAGGGAGGTACTTATGAATAAGAAGAAAAATAATAAAAAAGGGTTTGATAATGAGAAATATGTAAAGACACAAATAGAGACTATAAAGAAAAGAATTAAACTGTTTGATAATAAATTATACTTAGAGTTTGGTGGTAAATTATTTGATGATTATCATGCTAAGAGAGTATTACCAGGATTTGAATTAGATTCTAAAATAAGACTACTAAAAGAGTTAAAAGATGATACTGAGATGATATTTTGTATTAATGCTAATGATATAGAAAGAAAGAAGATTCGTGCTGATTATGGGATAAGTTATGATGAAGAAGTAATAAGATTAATTCATATCTTTAGAAATCTTAAAATAGATGTTAATAGTGTAGTAATAACTTTATATAATGGTCAGTCTAGTGTAAGTAAATTTAGAAAAAGACTAGAATCACTTGGAGTAAAATCTTATATTCATACTTATACTAAGGGATATCCAACAGATGTAGAGGTAATAGTAAGTGAAGAGGGTTATGGAGCTAATCCTTATATAGAAACCACTAAACCACTAGTGGTAGTTACTGCTCCTGGTCCTTGTAGTGGTAAACTGGCTACTTGTCTATCACAGTTATATCATGAGTATAAAAGAGGAGTGAAAGCAGGATATGCTAAGTTTGAAACTTTTCCAGTATGGAGTCTACCTTTAAAACATCCAGTTAATATGGCCTATGAGGCTGCTACTGCAGATTTAAAAGATAAGAATATGATAGATTCATTTCATTTAGAAGCTTATGGAATTAGTGCAGTAAATTATAATAGAGATTTAGAGGTATTTCCAGTATTAAAAAATATCTTAAGTAAAATAACTGGAGAAGATATATATAAATCTCCAACTGATATGGGAGTTAATTCAATAGGAGAATGTATAACTGATGATGATATAGTGAGTATGGCCGCTAAAAAGGAAATAATAAGAAGATATTATAAAGCTCTTGTAGAAGTTAAAACTGATGATATTGATCCAGAAGTACCTCAGAGAATTAAATTACTTATGAACGAACTTAATATTAGTGATAATTTAATTAAGGCTATAAATAGGGCTAGAGAGAAAGAAGAAGAATCTTCTTCTAAAGTAATAGCTTTAGAAATTACTCCTAATGTTATTATAACTGGTAGAGAGACAGAACTACTGACTCCAGCGGCTAGTTTAATATTAAACTCTATAAAATATTTAACTGATATTCCTGACGAGATAGATTTGTTATCTCCAGGAGTATTAAAGCCTATTCTTGATTTGAAAAAGAATGTCTTATCTAACAAACAGATACTTAATTTGAATGATGTCTTGATATCTTTATCAATATGTTCAGTAACTAATCCTACTGCTAATAAGGCTCTTAAGAATATAAATAAACTAAATGGATGTGATGCTCATGCTACTTTTATTGTGGAAAAGTCTGATCTTGATTTACTTAGAAGTTTAGGTATTAATTTGACTTGTGATCCGGTATTTAATAGTGAAAAATTAATTTAATTATATCCCCTTAAGCCTAGGTCTTAAGGGGCAAAAGGAAGCCTAAAGTCTTCCTTTTGAAGTATATTTTGACAATTATATATATAACTGCTATAATATAAGATACTTTTTGGGGGATTTATATGATAGCGTATACTGAAGATAAAAAAAGATATAATCTTGATACTGATAATTTTATAGATGAAGGAGAATATGGCAGAGTATATTTAACTAGTAATAATAAATGCTTAAAAATATTCAAACAGTCTATATCTAGAAAAGATAAAATGAGTTTTGATGAAGATGTCTTTAATATAATTAGAAAGTTAAAACCTAAGAATATTTATACACTAGGTGATTTATATTATAATAAATCATTAACTAGAATATTAGGTTACTTATCTGAATACTATTCAAAAGAGGATATAAATATATTAACTATGCCCGTAGATTATACTTTTGATAATTTATGTTCTCTATATGATTCATTTGTTTTACTTTCAGAATATAATATACGAATAAGTGATACTTGCACGCAAAATGTAATTTTAAATAATAATGGTATAACAATCATAGATACAGACTTTTATTATATTGATGCTAATAGTAATAAGTTAGCAATAAAAAAGAGTAATATATATGATTTGGGAGAATTATTTTCTTGGATATATATGAATTCTTTAAAAGAAACAGACTTTAATAAAAGAAGTGCAATGATTGATAAAATAGAAAAATTATTTATACCAATAGGTACTTTTGGAGTAGAACCAGTAATTAAAAAATTAATAAAATACAAATATCCAATAGATTATTTACAAAAAAGATGATATACTTATAAAGTAGTGTAGGTGATCATATTGGAATTATTAAGAGTAGTGGATAATAATGGTAATGATACTAATGAAATATTAGAAAGAGAAGAACTTCATAATAGGGGTAAACTGCATAATGAAGTAACTATTTATATTATAAATAATAAAAAAGAAGTATTATTACAAAGAAGAAGTAAAAATAGAAGATTCTGTCCTAATATGCTTGGAGTTATCGCAGGACATGTAAGCTATAATGAAACTCCTCTTGTTTGCGCAGGAAGAGAAATAAAAGAAGAAGTAGGAGTAAGAATAAATAAAAATAATATTCATCCTCTATATGATAGATACTTAGTCAAAGAAAGATTTAATAATCATTTTATGTATCCATTCTATGCTGTATGTAATAAAGAGGCAAGTGAATTCAAAGTACAGAAAGAAGAACTATCTTATGTAAAATGGTATAGTATTGATAAAGTAATTGAAATGATAAAAGAAGGAAATAAAGAACTGGTATTTAAAAAAGAGGAGATACCACTTTTTGAAAAATTAAAAAATATTGAATTATAGTATTGAAATATTTGAAAATTATGCTATAATCTAGATATAAATGTTGATGAGGACATTATTTATATATTTAATTATTTAGAGAGTTACTGATTGGTGAAAAGTAATTAGTTAAAGTATAAGTTTCTACCTCGGAGTGAAATGTAAACATTTCCGGCTAGTAACCGTTATCAAAATTAAGTAAAATAAGAGGATGGTACCGTGCAGTAAGCACTCCTTATGAGTACCATTCTCTTTTATTTTAAAGGAGGAATTATGCGTACTGAAGAAATACCTTTGGGAAGTAAATGGAGACACTTTAAAGGCTCCATTATGGAAGTGATAAATATAGCTACAAATAGCGAAACCCTTGAAGATATGGTAGTGTATAAACACGATAACAAGTTATGGGTAAGACCTATATCCTCGTTTCTTAGTGCTGAGGATATAACTACCAGAAGTGATAATGTTACTGGGCAAAAATATAGATTTGAAAGGATAGGATAAAAATGATAGATATTAATTTAATAAGAACAAATAGGGATTTAGTAAAGGAAAATATTAAGAAAAAGTTTCAAGATAAAAAACTTCCTCTAGTGGATGAAGTATACGATATGGATATTAAATATCGTGCTATTAGAACTGAAGCTGATGAAACAAGAAGTAAAGTAAATACTTTAAGTAAAGAAATTGGCCTTTTAATGCGTGATAAAAAACTAGAAGAAGCAAATAAAGTTAAAGAAGAAGTATCTGAGATAAAGGGTAGAATACCAGAACTAGAAAAAGAAGAAGAATATTTAGAAAAAGAAATTAAAGAAAGAATGATGAAGATACCAAATATTATTGATAGTTCAGTACCTATTGGTAAAGACGATAGTGAGAATGTTGAAATAGAAAAATTTGGTGAGCCATTTGTACCAGATTATGAAATACCACATCATGCTGATATAATGGAAAGATTAAATGGTATTGATAAAGATAGTGCTGGTAGAACTAGTGGTAATGGGTTCTACTATCTAATTGGAGATATAGCTAGATTACATGAGGCTACTATTGCCTATGCTAGAGACTTTATGATTAACAAAGGTTTTACTTACTGTATACCTCCATTTATGATAAGAAGTGATGTCGTAAATGGTGTTATGTCTTTTGAAGAGATGGATGCTATGATGTATAAGATTGAAAATGAAGACTTATACTTAATAGGCACTTCAGAACATAGTATGATTGGTAGATTTAAAGGACAATTAATAGATGAAGGTAAATTACCAATAGCTATGACTTCATACTCACCATGCTTTAGAAAAGAAGTAGGAGCTCATGGTATTGAAGAAAGAGGAGTATATAGAGTACATCAATTTGAAAAACAAGAGATGGTTGTTCTATGTAAACCAGAAGATGCCATGGATTGGTATAATAAAATGTGGTCTTATACTGTTGAATTCTTTAGAAGTCTAGATGTATCAGTTAGAACCTTAGAATGTTGTTCAGGAGATCTAGCCGATCTTAAAGTTAAATCATGTGATATTGAAGCATGGAGTCCTAGACAAAAGAAATATTTTGAAGTGGGTTCATGTTCTACTCTAGGGGATGCTCAAGCTAGAAGACTAGGAATAAGAATGAAAACAGAAAATGGTAATAAATATTTAGCTACATTAAATAATACAGTAGTAGCTAGTCCTAGATCACTTATTGCTATTCTAGAGCAGCATTATCAAGAGGATGGTAGTGTTATAATTCCTGAAGTATTAAGACCATATATGGGTGGCAAAGAAAGAATAGAAGCAAAGAGATAAATTATGAATAATAAACTTAGAACTTTTATGATAGGAAGATATGGAATAGATGACTTATATAAAGTATTATTAGTTATATATACTATTCTAATACTAATAAATATCTTTATAAGAAGCAAAATAATTGCTGTAATAGAAGTATTACTTATAATTATAATGATATATAGAGTACTATCTAAAAATATATATCAAAGAAGAAAAGAAAATGATATGTATTTAAAGGCAAAGAATAAGATATTAAGTACATATAATTATAACAAAAAGAAATATAAGGATCGAAATACTTATATGTATAAGAAATGTCCTAATTGTAGGCAGAAGATTAGATTACCACTTAAAAAAGGAAAACATACTGTTAAATGTCCTAAGTGTAGTAATAAATTTGAAGTAAAATGTCATAAAAACGAAAAGATAAAAGTAGAAATAGTTAAATAACATTTAAAGAGTGTAAAGTATAGGAAGATTACTAAGCTAATCTTCTTTTTTATTGACATTTTTCACTATATTTCTTATAATTAACTTGTAAGGTAGGTAATAAATATGAAACTAAATGAAAAAAGAATTATTAACGATATAAGACTATTATCACTCGATATGATAAATACTGCAGGTTCAGGTCATCCTGGAATAGCCTTAGATTTAGCTCCAACTATGTATACACTATTAGCATATCATCTAAAGTTTGATCTAGAAAGAAAAGCTTGGTGTAATAGAGATAGATTAGTATTATCTTCAGGCCATGCTTCTTCTCTTTTATATGCCAGTTTATTCTATTGTTTAGATGACTATTCATTAGAGGAGTTAAAAAACTATAGAAGAATAACATCACCATTATCAGCTTATCCTGAATATGATCTAAATGGTAGAATAGAGTGTACTACTGGTTTACTAGGAGAAGGTCTAGCTACTTCAGTGGGTATGGCAATGGGTGAAAAGTATCTAGCAGCTACTTTTAATAGAAAGAAAAATCCATTATTTGACTATAATATCTACTGTATATGTTCCGAAGGTGATATGATGGAGGGAATATCCTATGAAGCAGCTTCACTAGCGGGAACACTATCTTTAGATAATTTAATAGTATTATATGATTCTAATGAAATGACCGCTGATGGTAGTACTGATAAAACATTTGATGAGAATGTTCTAGATAGATTTAAGAGTATGAACTGGAATACTCTTGAAGTAAGAAATGGCGAGTCAGTTAGTGAAATATCTAATGCTATAGAAAAAGCTAAAAAGAGTAATAAACCTACAATTATCAAGATTAATACTGTACTTGGAGTACATTCAAAATACGAAGGAACAAATAAAATACATTCTAATTTAGAATTAGAAGATTTAAATAATATTAGAACAGAGTTAAAAGGAACTAGCGAGTTTACTTTTGATGAAGAAGCAAGAAATAACTTATTAAAATTTATCAAAGAAGGAACTGATGACTATTATAGAGAATGGTATAGTGAATATGAAATGTATATTGCTAATGCTACTGATAGTGAGAAAGATAATCTTAACTTAGTAATAGAAAATGATAAGATAATTCTTGATATAGCAGCAGTTATTGATACTAGTAAAATATTTGAAGATAAAGCTATGCGTGATATAAACTACCAAATAATGAATGTTATAGCATCATTCATACCTAATTTTATGGGTGGAAGTTCTGATATGGTATGTAGTACTAAAACTTATCTAAAAGGTAAGAAAGAATTTGCTTATGATGAAAATGCTGGTAGAAATATTAGCTTTGGTGTAAGAGAATCTCTAATGGGAGCCATTATGAATGGTCTTGCCCTTACTAACATAAGAAGCTTTGGTAGTACTTACTTAGCTCTAGTGGACAAAATGATACCTGAGATAAGAATGTCCTCAATGATGAAACTACCAGTAACTTATATCTTTACTCATGATAGTGTAAGAGCAGGTCAAGAGGGTATGACTCATGAGCCAATTGAAGAATTAGGTAATTTGAGAAATATACCAGGACTTAATGTCTTTAGACCAGCAGATTATAAAGAATTAATAGGTAGTTGGAATTATATTTTAAAAGAAGGAAAACCTAGTGCTTTAGTATTACCTAAAGGACATAATGAAACCATGAAACATACTAGTTCAGAAAAGACCTTACGCGGAGGTTATATAATAAGTGAAGTAAGAACTAGACTAGATCTTATACTAATAGCTACTGGTTCTGAAGTAGAACTAGCTATGAAAATAAAAGATGAACTACTAAAAAACTATATTGAAGCAAGAGTAGTATCAATGCCAAACTTAGGTTTATTCCTAAAACAAGATAAAGATTATCAAGAACAAGTCTTACCTCGTGGTTACAGAAGAATGGCTTTAGAACTATCTAATGATCCAAATTGGTACCGTCTAGTAAATCAAGACGACTTTATCGGAGTAACTGACTTTGGAAGAACAGGCACTGAAGAAGAAGTATTATCATATTACGAACTTGATTTAACTAATATAATTATAAGAATAAAAAATAGTTTATAATTCGACAAAATATATAAATATAGTATGTTAATATTACCATGGTGATATTATGAGAACATACTATATTTTTAATGTTAATAGATATTTTAGTTATATGTATAAAAATAAGCCATTTAAGATGTATAAAATGTTTGAAGAAATATATTATTCTAAGAGTTATGATAGTTTAAATACTTATAGGAATTTTGAAACAGTAGCTGTTCCTTTTAATAAAATAATGTTAAATGAATATATATATTATGAGTTCAAATTAAAATATGGTTATAAAAGAAATGGTAATAAGCATAACTTAAATACTAGTGAGAATAGTACTCTTCAAATAAATAATTATAATATAAAATTAATTACAGAAAATAATTATTCTATATTCTTTAAATATCTAAATAATTATAATAATAATTTATTTGTTTGTGACTTTGAAAACATGGATTATTTTTGGTTATGTAAATTATATAATAAGAAGAGTAGTGTAGAATTAGTAAAATAACTTTACAAAATACTAATTTAATAGTAAAATTATCTTAAGGAGGGATATAACATGCAATGGTTATGGGATTTATTATATGCCTTAGGTGGTCTTGTACTAGGAGCAGTAATAGGTTTTCTAGTAGCTAGAAAATTAATGAAGAAAGAATTAAAGAAAAATCCACCTATAAATGAACAAATGATTAAAACAATGATGAGTCAGATGGGAAGAACTCCATCACAAAAACAAGTTAATCAAATGATGAAACAGATGAATAAGTTTATGTAATTTATTCATTTTGTTTTAATACGAAAGGATAGTATGAAGAAAAAATATACATTAAAAGAATTTTATGAGTTAGAAAGAAAAATCTTTGAACTTAGAATATCAGTAAAAAAAGGTAATTTTAGTAATGAATTAAGAGAAAAATTAACTACACTTGAAATAGAATATGAAAGAATATCTTCACAAATATCTTGGGATATAGAAAATTGTAATATAGATTATGGTTATGAAGATAATAATAAAGAACTAAAAAGAGTAAAGAAAATATAATATTTAACATATAAAAGTAATAACTAAGAAAGGTATAACTAATATTTTTCTTTTAGTATATAATTATAGCTTATATATAATAGATATGTAGATATATTATATTGAGACTAAGAATTAGGCTTAATATAGCAGTGAAAGACTTACATAGTAAGGCTTGAACTGAATATAAAAAATAAAATGCTTGTATAAATATTTAGTAATATGTTATAATCTAAATATAGATAAAGGAGATTGTTTACATGAATAAAAGTAAAGTATATTTTACAAAAGAAATAACTAGTGAATCATTAGTAAAAATATATGAAGCACTAGGTATAGAATTAAAAGGAAATGTTGGAGTAAAATTACATACAGGAGAAAAAGGTAATCAAAATTATCTAAGACCAGAATTTATGAAAGAATTGATAGATAAAGTAGGAGGCATCGTAATAGAGTGTAATACAGCTTATGATGGAGCAAGAAATACTACTGAAAAACATAAAGAATTAATGAAAGAACATGAATGGAATAAATATTATAAAGTAGATATTATGGATAGTGATGGTGACATTTCTATTGATATACCAAAAGGTAAAATAATAAAGAAAGATTATGTTGGAGAACATATAAATAATTATGATAGTATCTTAGTATTATCCCACTTTAAAGGTCATCCAATGGGAGGCTTTGGCGGAGCTCTTAAACAATTATCAATAGGTTTCGCTTCAAGTGGTGGAAAAGCCTATATCCATACTGCGGGTAAAACAACCGATATGAATGATTTATGGAATAATATTCCAAGTCAAGAAAAATTTATCGAGTCAATGGCAGATGCAGCCTCAGTAGTACATAATGAATTTAAAGGAAATATCGCTTATATTAATGTAATGAAAAATATGAGTGTAGATTGTGATTGCTGTGCTAAAGCAGAAGATCCTTGCATGAAAGATATTGGTATTCTAGCAAGTATAGATCCAGTAGCTATAGATAAAGCTTGCCTAGATTTAGTCTATAATAGTAGTGATAAAGGAAAAGATCATCTAATAGAAAGAATAGAATCAAGACAAGGTACACATATAATTGATGCCGCAGCTTCAATAGGATTTGGTAATAGTAATTATGAACTTATAAATATAGATTAATAAAAAGATAAAAGGGGTCCAAAGGAAGGAATTATATGAATAGAGAAGAAATAAATAACAAGTTAGAATTTATGCAAGAATTAGCTAATCGTTTTCCTACTAAGGATGACGCTGTAACAGAGATAATAAATTTAAATGCTATACTTGCTTTGCCAAGAGGACCAGAACACTTTATGAGTGATTTACATGGGCAAGCCGATGCTTTCACTCATATTTTAAATAATTCTGCAGGAGGAATAAAATTCCGTATATGGCAGTTATTTAATGGTACATTAACCCAAAAAGAACAAGATGAATTAGCTACATTAATATACTATCCAAAAGAAAAAATGCAAATAGTATTAACTGAAGTACCAGATAAAGAAAAATGGTATTATGATAACCTACTTAGAATAATCGAAGTAACTAAAAAGTTTTCCTCTAGATATACAAGAAGTAAAGTAAGAAAAGTGTATCAAGATGATAATTTAAGTTATATAATAGATGAATTATTAAATAATAAAATAGAAGAAGAAAATAAAGATAAATATTATAAAGAAATATTAAATACCATAATAGAACTAGGATATAGTGAAAAACTAATAATATTATTATCCTCTATAATAAAGAAATTATCAGTAGATGTTTTACATGTAGTAGGAGATATATATGACAGGGGGCCAGAACCACATAAAATAATGGATAGTCTTGAAGAATATCATTCAGTAGATATTCAGTGGGGTAATCACGATATACTATGGATGGGAGCCGCTATTGGAAGTAATATCTGTGTATCAGGAGTTATTACCAATAGTGTTCGCCATAACAATCTAGATATTCTCGAAGATATATATGGTATTAATCTAAGACCATTAGCAAACTTTGCCGAAGAAACATATAAAGATGCCATGGTCTGGAAACCAAGACATACTAAAGATGAAGACTATTTAACTAATTTAAATGTAAGACAATCAGCAAAAATACATAAAGCCATATCAGTAATAATGTATAAACTTGAAGGTATCTTCGCAGAAAAACATCCTGAATACAAAATGACTCATCGTAGACTATTAGATAAAATAGATTATGAAAATAATGAAATAACAATAGATGGTAATACATATCATCTTGAAGATACAGACTTTCCCACTATTGATAAGAATGATCCATATAAGTTAACCAAAGAAGAAGAGAAAATAATCTCAGACTTAGTAAGGTCATTCTTAAATAGTGAGTCACTGCAGCGACATATGAATATCTTAATTGAAAAAGGAAGTATGTATAAAATAGTCAATAATAATTTAATGTATCATGCCTTAGTACCATTAAATGAAGATGGAACATTAAAAGAAGTAACTATAAATAATGTTACAACATCAGGTAAAAAACTATTTGACTATATAGATTTATTAGTCAGAAAAATGTTTTATTGTAGAATACAAAATCAAGAAGAATTAGATTTAATGTGGTATCTATGGTGTGGCCCAGACTCACCATTCTTTGGTAAAGATAAAATGACCACTCTAGAAAGAGTATTAATAAAAGATAAAAAATCACATAAAGAAAAAAGAAACTATTATTATCAGTATCAAGAAAATAAAGAAGTTATGGAAAATATAATGAAAGATTTTGGTATTACAAATTTAAATAATGCTCATATAATAAATGGTCATATTCCAGTAGAAAGAATAAATGGAGAAGTACCATTAAAAGCAGACGGTAAAGTAATAGTAATTGATGGAGGCTTCTCTAAAGCCTATCAAAAAACTACAGGAATTGCGGGCTATACATTGGTATCAGGATCAACAGGTATGCGAATTATTGCTCATGAACCATTTACTTCTTTAGAAAGTGCTATATTAAATAATGAAGATATTCACTCGTTTATAGATATAGAAACAAATCCAAAATGTCGTATTACTATCGCAGATACTGATAAAGGGAAAGAATTAAAAAGTCAAATAAACAATTTAAGAATGTTAATAGAATGTTATAAATTAGGCTTAATACATGAAAATAAAGAATATAAATATGTAAAAGTATATAAAAAAACAAAAAGATGATTGTAAATAAAAATGAATTATGATAAAATAATAATGTCCTTTGAAAAAGACATTATTAATGGTCTGTTGGTGAAGTGGCTTAACACATTGCCCTCTCAAGGCAACATTCATGGATTCGAATTCCATACAGATCACCATATTAAATACTAAGACTGGAGTAATATCCAGTCTTTTATATAACATAAAATAGTATCAAAGATATAACTAAAGATATTAATACCTGATATATTCTACCAATAAAATAATTTCTATATCTTATCCTTTCATCTAAAATAGATATAACCTGCATATGAATAGATAATCCTCCAAAAGATATAATGGATGATGACAATATAACCTTAAATATATTACTAATATTTAGTTTAGATAGATGTTCTAATCCCATAGTCATCTCTAATATACTCTTAATACCAAGAGATAAATAACTATTCAAATGAAATATATTAATAATTAAAGTACTAAGTATCAAAAACAAACATACAGTAACAGAAATCATAAGTAGAGAATTAATACTCTTCTTAATAGAACTAGAAAATATCTCAGTAAAAGTTTGACTTTTACTACTTTTAGTTATACAATTATTATTAGTTAGAGTGTTCTTATTTCTAACTAAAATACCAAGTATAATACTACTTAAATAAGTACTAATAAGTATAATTACTCCATATTTATTATTATTTAAATATAATATCCCAACAGTATTTAAAACAAATAAAGGATTAGGAAAATGATTAAATAATAATAAATGTTCTGCTTCTTCTTTAGATATTAAATTATTATTATAACTAGTAATAATATTCATAGCATTAAGAGGAAAACCAGATACCAAAGAAAGTAATACTATTAAAGTGGCATTATTACTAATATTAAATATTTTAGATATAAAATTAATTATCTTATTAGGTATATACTTAGTAAAATTATAATTAATTAATATATCAGAAATAATAAACATTGGAAGCATTGAAGGAACTAAAGTATTAAACCAAATATAAAAAGAATTAATAATAGTTTCTGATATAATAGTTTTATTAAATAATATGACTATTAAAATAATAAAAGTTAATATAACAATAATTAAATTAGAATATTTTTTCATAATAGATTATATGATATAACATAAGAAAATAGAAATGGAGAAAAATATGAAAGAAAAAATAAAAAGCTTTATTAAAGAAAATTATAAGTTCATATTAGTATTAATATTATTAGTATTATTTACCACAGTAAGATTACCATACTATATTATGACTACTGGTGGTACTATAAATATTACTGATAGAGTAGAAATGTCCAGCTATGAAAAAGATAAAGAAGGATCTATTAATATGCTATATGTTAGTGAATATGATGCTACGCCATTTTCTTATCTGGTAGCCAAAATAAAAGGAGAAGAAATAAATAGCAATAAAGATAGACAAATATCTAATGAAAGTGTTAAAGATATAAATAAAAGAAATAAAATAATGCGTGATAATTCTTTAGATACAGCCACTATTGTCGCCTACAAAGAAGCAGGTAAAACTATAAATATCAAAAGTAAGAAAAACATAGTTATGGCTAAGACTAATGATAATGATTTTGAAGTAGGAGATATTATTCTTACTGTAAATGATAATACTTGTGAAGATGTAAATGCTATTAGAGAAATAATAAATAATAGTAATGAAAATGATATAATAAAATTCAAAGTATTAAGAGATGATAAAGAGGTAGAAGTAGATGGTAAAGTAGTACTAGAGGATAATAGAAAAATAATAGGTATTATTATAACTACCGACTATGAATATGATCTAGATCCAGAAATAACTATTAAGTTTAAAAATAGTGAGTCAGGAGCCTCTGGAGGTTTAATGTTAACTCTTACTATTTATAATGCTATATCAGGTGAAGATCTAATCAAAGGAAGAAATATTGCCGGTACAGGTACTATAAATCTAGATGGTACTGTTGGAGAAATAGATGGTGTAAAATACAAAATAATGGGAGCTAATAATAGTAACATGGACATTGTCTTTGTACCAAGTGCTAATTATGAAGAAGCTATTAGTGTCAAAGAAAAATATAACTACGATATGGATATAATCAAAGTAGATACATTTAACGAAGTATTAGAGTACTTAAGAAATAATTAATAAATATCCTCTTAAGCCTATAATAGTCTTAAGAGGCACAATAGAGCCTAGGTCTCTATTGTGAAAGCTTATTTATTTTCTAAATACTTATTGCAAAATATAATTACTTATGGT